>Ga0070741_10006881_pt1 | contig 24029 bp, 27 predicted proteins | sample Coa_R1_4_FD_66440 | JGI IMG/M metagenome (GOLD analysis project Ga0070741, IMG submission 66440) | Surface soil microbial communities from Centralia Pennsylvania, which are recovering from an underground coalmine fire - Coalmine... | ecosystem: Environmental > Terrestrial > Soil > Unclassified ...
TGTCGTCTTTGTCCCATTTCACGAATATTTGCATCTCTTTCTCCTTAATAAACTAAATGACTGTTGATTCAACGCTAAGGGAAGAAGAAATTCTGGGATCAGATTCGCTAGAGAAGCCTTGTACAGGGCCTCTCAAAAGTTGTTGCGCGCTCTGACTGCTCGCGCCTCAGGCGCTCACTGGGGTAGGGAAGGTGCTGGCGATGGGCCGCGGCCCATCGCCAGCACCTTCCCTACCCAACGGCTCGCTTGCGAGCTGTTCTGCCTGAAAAGGTAACGTTTGAGAAGCCCTGATGCCCTGGTATTGTCGCCCTCGACAATACTCAAGAAATTGCCTATACTTGATTTAAATAGTTTTGCATGGCGACAAAATGAGTAGCAACAAACTCTACTATGGCTGGGTGCTGATGGTCGTGCTGGGGATCACGACCATCATTTCTTATGGCACCTCACAATACCTTTTTGGCATCCTGGTGGTGCCCATCAGCGCCTCGCTGCATTGGGATCGGGCTAGTATTTCCAGCGCATATGCCTTTGGACTGATCGTCGCGGGCGTGCTCGGAGTTCCCGTTGGACGTCTGTTAGATCGCTGGGGCGCGCGCCTACTCATGAGCATCGGCTCTATCGTGGCCGCACTTTCTTTGATGAGCATGGCACAGGTGCAGGCCCTATGGCAGTTTTATGCCCTCTGGTCCGGCGGCCTGGGGGTTGCTACGGCTCTGACGCTTTATCCCGTGACTTTTACGGTTGTCGCCAACTGGTTTGTGCGCAAACGTGGGCTGGCGCTTGCTGTCGTGACGCTGATCGGAGGGTTGTCCTCCCCTATCTGTGTTCCTCTTACGGGGGCGCTGGTTGCCAATATCGGCTGGCGTGAGACCCTCATCGTGCTTGGATGCGCACAACTGCTGCTCGCGCTCCCCCTGCACGCGTTCATGGTAAGGCGTCACCCTGAAGATCTGGGACTTTCTCCAGACGGAGAGGCCAGACAAACAATACATACGACCGGCCCTCTGCCCGGAGCTTCACTCCAGGATGCCTTGAGAAGCTCTGTTTTCTGGATGCTCACGGCCTCGCTCTCCCTGGTTGTGTTGGGCAATACGGTGATTTTCGTTCACCAGGTCGCGTTCCTGATCGGGCGCGGCTACGATCCCGTGCTGGCGGCGACGCTCTACGGCGCGCTGGGCCTGGTGAGCCTCCCGGGTCGCTATGTATTCAATGTACTCAGTGTCCGCATGAGCGCGCAACGCTTGCTGGCGATCAGCATTCTGGGGCAGGCAGCCGGTATCGCGGTTCTGGTTCTGGCCCCCTCGCTACTCTGGGTGCTCCTCTATGTCCTGCTCTATGGGACCGCGTACGGAGCGTTTTCTCCTCTGCGCGCATCCGTGATGGCCGATCACTTTGGACGCCGGGCTTACGGCTCGATTACCGCCATACAGGGTGTGCCGATAGCAATCTGTGGCGGGCTGGGGCCAATAGGAGCTGGCTGGCTCTATGATACGCTGCATCATTATGAGTTGGCCTTCTGGCTCTGCGTCGTCGCGTTCCTGCTCGCGACCATTGGCATCCTCATGACCGCTCGCCCTCACAACGATTACGCATACACTACGGAGACAAATGTAGCCTGAAAGCTGCGACCAGACCGCTTTATGTGCTATAGCGGTCATCTTACCGAACTGCCCCTGGCCTGATCACTCCATCATGGTGATACCTCTTCGATGAACCCGCTATTCTTCTAGCAATGGTTCATCGAAGTTGACTTGCCGATAGACATCCTGCATCGATAACCGCACATCCAGGCTAGCAAACTCTACTTCTTCTCCTGCCTCATAGTGAACGTAGCGCCAAGTGGCCTCGTCCTCTTCATCACGCCGCCATATCTCTACATATGGGGCAAACTGACTGACTAAGACAATCTCGGCAATCGTCGGGCATGCCTGGTACACCTGAAGCTTCTCCGTACGATCCGTCTTCTCCGTTGAAGGCGAGAGCACCTCTACGACCAGGCGGGGTGATTGCACCGTTTTGGCATCTCGCCGCCGATCTTCTACATTACACGTTACCGAAACGTCGGGTAGATAATAGATCCCTTCGGCTACCTAGACACGCATATCAGAGTTGTACACAGTACAGGGACCGGAGCGAAACTCTAAGCGCAATCCCATATAGATATTTCCGGCAATAGTGGCATGAGCCGCTGAACCACCGAACATAAGCCGCACCACGCCGTCATGATACTCGTATTTTGTGTCGGGGAAGGTTGCATCAAGCTGAAAATACGCTTCGACGCTCATTTGCTCTCCCGTCTGCGGAGGAACTCGTCTCGGATAGATTGTCATAGTTATACACCACCTTTCTCACGCATCTACACATCATCACTATCGCTGCTATGGTAACACGACCAGACCGCCATTGAATAGGAGAGCGGATGCTCCCCCAGGGCTTCGCAAACGTTGTCTTTTCATCCTGAACGGCTCGCAAGCGAGCCGTTCAGGAGAGGAAGGTGCTGGCTGTGGGCTGTGCCCACAGCCAGCACCTTCCTCTCCCTGTGAGCGCCTTTGGCGCGAGCAGTCAGAGCGTGCAGCGACTTTTGCGAAGTCCTGATGCTCCCCCCAGGGCTTTTCCGTGTTCCTCTCCTCTTAACTCCTGCCGACGGGATTCGCGCCCCATTCGGGGCGCAGGGTAAGAGGAGAGAGGTGCAGGCAACGCCGCGACGCGGCGTTGCCTGCACCTCTCTCCTCTTGCGAGCAGGGCTTCGCCCTGCGAGCATGACGAAAACGGAAAAGCCCTGATGCTCCCCATTCCATTGCTCAGCTCTGCATCCCCAGCAGGTTCCCGCTCTCGTAGCGGCGCAACCCCAGCTCGAAGAACCCGGCAGCCGCAAGCACGATCAACGCCGTCACGCCCAGCAGCGCGCCGAGCAGGGGCCAGGTGAACCGGTGCAAAATCTGCAACGGGACGTAAGAGACGAAGCCCGCAGGCACAACTGTGAAGAGGGCCAGCCGCACAATGCCATGAAAGATGTCCATTGGATAGGTGCTGAACGATATCAACGCTCCCACCATCTGCTGCTGCAATCCCTCCGTATTGCCCAGGAAAAACGCCAGGGAGCAGAGGATCACGATAAAAGCTGTAAAGATGCAAGCCGCCGTCAACGAGAGCAGCACGAACAGCACGATATGCAATGGATCGGGCCGCAAGAATATGGCGTATGCCCCTACCGCAAAGAGAATATCGCCCCAGGCCGTGGGATCGGTGGCGGCAATGCAGACGTGCAGCAGGACGTAGCGCGGCATCCCCAGGTAGGCGTCCAGGCCGCCGTTCATAATGAGCGCCGCCAGTTGGCGCGCATTGCCAAACACGCCCACACTGATGCCAAAGCCGCAGGCCGAGACAGCCCAGATGACGATAATATCAGTGGTATGCCAGCCATTGGTCAGCGGGAACGTGTGAAAGAAGTTCCACCAGAAGAACAGCCAGAGGCTGTCGTTTGCTAGCATGGTGACGATCTGGACAATGAAGGCAAGCCGATATTCCATCGCCGCCTGCACGTTGGCGGCAGCATACGCGCCGATGAAGCGCAGCGTACGCCCGCATATTTTCAGCACAGTCATCGCCTTACCCTCCATTGAGACTCACGCGGCGGATCGCCACCTGGTACATTACAAGCAGGATAACGCATCCTACCCCCAATGTTAGCGCCTGCTGCCACAACAGTCCAACGAAGCTGCTCGGTTCAAAATGTACCAGCGTGCGAGCCGGGCCGTAGAGCAGCGTGCTGAACGGGAGGGCCTGCGCTATACTGCGAAATGGTTGCGGGAAGATCTCCAGCGGCGCCAGCACGCCGCCTAAAACCAGCGTCAGGCGGCTGAAGATCAGCGAAAACGATTGCGTCTCCTCAATCCAGAAAGCCAGCAACCCGATGCTGAAGTAGGCCACAAAGTCGATGCTCAGGGCCGCCAGAGCGACCAGGGGCCACGCCAGGATGCCCATCCAGCTAAAGTGAGGCCAGCCAGCAATAAGCAAAGCCAGCACCGAACCAATCGCTGCATTCATTGTCAGGCGCACCAGCCGCTCGCCCAGGTAGTGAGCGTAGTTGTAGAATACGTAGCTACAGGGCCGCCCCAACTGGTATGCTAGCTGGCCGGAACGTACCTCCAGATCGATCCGCCGTGTCAGCGTGGGCATCGACATCGCCAACGATTCTACAATTACCAGGTACCACACCATATCATCGATGCTAAAGCCGTTCATTGCCCGCGTTCCATGCAGGCCGAAGGTGGTTTTCCATAACTGAATCAGGATAAAAGTGATGACGACCATCATTAAGGCGCGGAAAAAGACTTCGTTCAGATAGGCCAGGTTATGCGCCACGCTCACACGCAACACCGCACCATATTTGAGCATAGATAGGCGCCAGCGCCGGTCTCCATTCCGCCTTTGTATCGATAGCTCCATACTCATTCTCCTGTCACTGCTGTTGTCGCATCCTGCTCTATCACAGCTTCTCTATTGCCTATCTTCTCGCTATAAATTGCCGCGATAATCTCTTCCATCGGCGGATCGGTGATGGTCATATCGATGATATGGCTACGCGCCATAACTGCCGCCACCACCGGTTCCAGGGGACAACGAGCCGTATCAATTTCCAGGGTCAGCGTGCGACCATTCGCTTTGAGGATACGTATTCCCTGCACATCGTACGGCAACTCGATATTCAAACGCTGCTGCTCGTCCGCAGGCCCGCTTGCCAATAGCGTCTCAACAGGCTCGTTGAGCAGCAGATCGACCGTTTTGGCTTTCAGGTAGTCGCGTTTCAGTTTTGCTACCGGAGCGTCAAGGATGATCTCGCCATAGTTGATGACGATGGCGCGCCGACAAACCTGCTCGACGTCGCCCGCATCATGGGAGGTCAGGAAAACGGTCACACCCTCCTCTTCGTTCAGCAGGCCGATCAGATCGCGGATACACTGCTTGGCGATGACATCCAGGCCGATGGTTGGCTCATCCAGGAAAAGGATTTTCGGCCTATGGAGCAGAGAAGCTGCCAGTTCACAGCGCATGCGCTCGCCCAGACTCAGCTTGCGCGCGGGCGTGCGCATATGTTCAGCGATGCCGAAGACTTCTACAAGGAAATCGCGCCGTTTGCGGTACGCAACCATATCCAGCTCATAGATGCGGGCCAGCAAGTCGAAGGTGTCCTGCGGCGGCAGGTGATACCAGAGCTGCGATTTCTGCCCGAAGAGGCTGGAGATGTGATACGCCAATCTGCGCCGCTGCCGCCAGGGGGTCATGCCCAGCACATGAGCGTTGCCCGCGGAAGGATAGAGAATACCGGTAAGCATCTTAATGGTGGTAGATTTGCCAGCGCCGTTTGGACCAATGAATGCCAGCACCTCGCCCTCCTCAAGCGAGAAGCTGACAGACTTCACAGCCTCGCGCTCACGATAAACGGGCGCCACGAAGGAACGCAGGCTATGCGTCAAACCTGCCGCTCGCGTACGCGTCCTGAACGTTTTCGCCAGATTGTTCACCTCGATGATCGTTGACATGCTCTTCCTCCTGAATATGGCTGTGATATTGAGCGGGCCAGCCTGTCCTGCCCATTGGCGCAGGGCAGGGGCCAGCCCCGCCCCTACAGTTCCTCAATACGCGGGAACAGTAACGGTCCCGGCGAGACTTTTTCGAGGGGGCGAGTTCCCCAGGTTTCCTGGCTGATCCATGCTCCGTTTGTAATCGGTTCCAGGCCCAGTTGTTCCATGATACGGTTACTGGACGTTGGAATGTAGGGAGCCAGCAGGATCGCTAGCAGGCGCGTCGCCTCCGCTGCCGAGTAGAGCACGGTGTTGAGCTGTTCGGCTTGCTCAGGCTGGCGCGCCAGTTTCCAGGGCTCGCTCTGTTCGATATACTGGTTGGCCCGCTTGACAAAGCTCCAGATGATGGCGAGCGCGCCCCCGATCTCCCACTGCTCCAGCGCAGTCGTTGCCCGCTCCCGCGTCTCACGCGCAGTTCGTTGCAAGTCCTGCTCTAGCGGACCAACAGGGCCAGGTGCGGGAATAGCGCCCCCACGATAGCGTTTAATCATCGACACGACGCGGTTGAGCAGGTTGCCAAGATCGTTGCCCAGCTCGTCATTGTAGTGACGCAGCAGGCCCGCACGCGAAAAATCGCCATCGGAGGCAAACGAGAGCGTGCGCATTAGATAGTAGCGCACGGCATCCGCACCGATCTTATCGACCAGCTCCACCGGATCGATGATGTTGCCAGCCGTTTTCGAGATGCGTTGCCCCTCCAACGTGATAAAGCCATGCACTGCTATCTGCTCCGGCAATGGCAGGCCAGCGGAGAGCAGCATCGCGGGCCAGTAGAGGCAGTGGAAGCGCGTAATGTCCTTGCCGATCACATGAGCATCAGCGGGCCAGTAATGCTCAAATTGCGCCATGTCATCGGGAAATCCTACGGCGGTCAGGTAGTTGGTCAGCGCATCAAACCAGACATAAATCACCTGTCCCGAGTCGCCAGGAATGGGTACGCCCCACGCTGCCATGCCGGGCCGCACCTGGCGTGAGACCGAGAAATCGCGCAATCCCTGGCGAATCAATCCCACAATCTCGGCCTTCCTGGGCGGCGGCACGATAAAGTTCGGATGCGCCTCGATATGAGCCAGGAGGCGGTCACTATACCTGGAAAGCGCGAAGAAGTAGTTCTCCTCCTCCAGCCACTCGGGCGTAAGCGATGGATGATTGGGGCACGCGCCATTGATCAGTTCATCGCTGCTATAAAAGGTATTGCAGTTGGGGCAGTACCAGCCCGCGTACGTGGATGTGTAGATATCGCCATTGGCCTGAGCGCGGCGAAACATCTCTTGCGAAGCCCGTATGTGTCGTTCTTCTGTGGTGCGAATCCAGTAATCATACCCGATATCGAGCTTCGACCACGCCAGTCTGAACGCCTTATCCAGCTTGTCCACCCAGATACGCGGATCAACGCCATTGGCATCGGCGGCCCTTAACACATGCTGGCTATTCTCATCCACCCCCATGCTAAAGTAGGTATCATCGCCCAGCAGACGGCGGTAGCGCGCAACGACATCGGCAGCTACCTTTTCCAGAGCATGCCCGATATGCGGCTCCGCGTTGGGATAATCAATCGCAGTGGTCAGGTAATAACGCCTTTGAGCCGGATCTTCAAGGGATTCATTTGCCATCTTTCACCTCTTCTTTCTACGCCGTGAACAAAAAAGCGAGGGACGCAGGTGTGTCGCCTGCGTCCCTCGTAACATCTATCGCTTGATGCTCTCACCCGTTTTCAGGCGGGATTGTCTCCATGTCTGTGAAGGACAGCGACACCCGATGGGATACCATGATCATAGGCATGGGCATCCCATAACACATAGTAAGCATCATATGCATAAAGCAAACTGTCTGATGCGGCATCGTTGTCACTACCCTTTTACCAATGAGTAAAAAACAGGGCCATGCAAATCCAGGCCCTTTTACAATCTACAATTCTTGATTACAGTGTAACTATAACGCTTGTGGTTTGTCAAGCAGTAATCTCTTCGCCCGAAAAACCTCAATTACCCCATTCTCGTTTTGCAAACCTTAAAGCTCCGACAACGCCTCATAGGTTGCAGCGGTAACGAAACCATAGACGAGGTGAGGGATGAGGTCAGCAAGCCATCCTGAGATGCCCCACGTCTTTGGATCGCTCACTTTTAGCGCCACGAGAGGAACATCGCTTGCTGCCATTGCCGTAAGGCCAACCAGGGGGCTGGCAAGAGATAGAGAAACATCGTCGCTCTGTGAGCGCAGCAAGCCATATACCACCCCTGTCCCAAGTCCATTGACATAGCCTAACAAAGCGCCAATCCCGCTCTCGCGATTCTGCGCCGCCTGATCCTGAGCGCCAACGCCTTGAGGCGAGAGAGGCAGATGTATTGCACTGGCAATGATATTCACCATCTCGGATGGCGCATTGCTCGACGAGCGGCCCCGCAGAGCCATATCAGCATAGGTTACGATATTGAGCGCAGCAGTTCCCGCCGCTCCCGCAAGCAGGCCGTTCAATGCATGACGTAACATGCGGTTCCTCCTTACCGCGCTCCGTAGGGGCAACCGGTAGCTCCCCGATTCATCGTGGGAGTTGCCTCTACGGAGCGCGGAATTTCAAGACTCTCCTTCAGTTCTATTGCACACATTTCCCTCTATCACGACAGAGCCAGCAGAATAGTTCTAGTTGCCTCATCTTATGTGGTACGATAAGAAAAATTTATCGTCACCTCTCTATTTATCAGGAGCATAATCAGTATGCACAACAATTATGACTATATGAATGTCAACCGGAAGCGCTGGGATGAACTGGTGGGGCTTCACGAGCGGTCCGCGTTTTACGATGTGGCGAGTTTCAAAGCCGGGCGCATCAGCGTCTCGGAGCTGGAACGGGAAGAGTTGGGGGATGTGAAGGGCAAATCGCTGCTGCACCTGCAATGCCACTTTGGCATGGATACCATGTCATGGGCACGGCTGGGAGCGCGGGTAACGGGAGTGGATTATTCGGAGGAGGCCATAGCCCTGGCCCAATCATTAGCGGCAGAGCTGGGCATTGAGGCAAACTTTGTCCATTCCAATATCTACGATCTAGTCAGCCAGGAGAAACTAAACGGTCAGTTCGATATTGTCTATACGAGTCATGGAGTTCTGTGCTGGCTGCCCGATCTGCAAGGATGGGCCAAAACCATCACCCATTATCTCAAGCCAGGAGGAATATTCTATATTATGGAAGGCCACCCCTTCAAGGCGACAATTGATGAGAATAAGGAAGGCCTCACTATCGGCTATCCATATTTCAACCGCGAAGTCATGAAATTCGAGTCGGAGTACTCTTACGCCGATTCGGAGGTTCCGATAGTCAATCAAACGGCGTACGAATGGAATCATAGCTTCAGCGAGATTATAGGCTCGCTTTTATCTCAAGGGCTCTCCCTGGAGTTTTTCCACGAGTTTCCCTTCTGCGAGTGGGCGCCTTTCCCGGATATGGAACGGGGCACAGATGGTTGGTATCGCTTTAAGGACGAGAGCAAACGCAATCTGTTACCAATGACGTTTTCGTTAAAGGCCAGCAAAAAGTAGAGATTTGTACACAACTCTACAAATCATGGCACTTTATCGTATATAATAGTTTCAATCCCTCGGGCGGGTCGAGTTGCCATCAATGCGCGCCGCTCCGTTGAGGGGAGTATAGACATCACACCCGAAGATGTCAAGCGGAAATGCAATAGGGATAACGTGTTGTAGAGTCAATCTCTACCCACCCCCGTGCCTTATTCCTTATTTCTCCGTGTTGTAGACCTTTTAGTATTTTGAAAGGCAGAGAGTTATGGCAGTAGTACGGAATTCGAAGGTTGATCTGCATGTCAACGGCAATGACGCTTACGCTTTTGTGGCACAGCCCGATGATGATGCGAAGCATCCGGGCGTTGTGCTGATTCAGGAATGGTGGGGGATCGAGCCGCACATTCTTGACTTGGCAAACAGACTCGCCACCGAAGGCTTTGTGGTGGCCGTGCCAGACCTGTATCATGGCAAGGTGGCGACCGAGCCGAACGACGCGATGCGCATGATCATGATGATTCGCAGCAATGTTGACCGGGCCGCGCAAGAGGTAATCGGCGCGCTCAATACCGTTAAGGCTATGCCGAACGTCGAGCCTAAGAAGCTGGGACTGATCGGCTTCTGCGTTGGCGGCTTCATGACCTACACCGTCGCCTCCCGTTATCCCGATCTCGCGGCAGTTGTCCCCTTCTACGGCGGTGGCTACGATCCCACCCCTGAGGAGGTTGCTAAAGTCAACGCTCCGGTGCTCGCCGTCTATGGGAGCCAGGATAGCGGCATTCCGATGGAGCAGGTCGAGAAAGTCGAACGCCTCTATAAGCAGGCAGGCAAAGATATTACCGTGAAGGTATACGACGCAGGCCACGCCTTCCTTAACCCTGAGCACGGTATGGGTAACGAGCAGGCCGCCGCCGAAGCCTGGCCCCTGGCCGTCAACTTCCTGAAAGAGAAACTCAAGTAGCTGAAAAAATAGCTGGTAATAGGGAAACGCCAGCATGCCCTGGCGTTTCCCTGTCACCTCTATTTCCACACTCAACAACGCTGGCCCGCCTCCGTTGCTGTACAATTACGTACCCGCACCCCGCACCCTCGCACAATACAGCAGCAGCGACGAGCCAGCCGTTGAGCAATTAAAGAGACCGAGACCGCCACCACCCACATTACCAGCGGCCCTCCGCCCCATCACCCTCGCCACCGCCAACTCACAACCAGCCCTCGCTACCCTCCTCGCCCGCTCCTCACAACCATCTCCCTCGATAGCCGCCATCCTCACCAGGTCCCGATCTTGCCCGGCACGCCTCTCAGGAGACTCACCCATCCGCACGCCCCTTCTACCACCGCATACCTCTTTTTCTCGGCCCTCGAAAATGTTTTTACGTTTCACTTATCTTTGTTTCACAAAGTACTTACAAATACTTTCTATAGATATATTAACATGTTTTATTCTCAATGACAATAGCAAATCAATTACACTTCTTTCATTTGTACTTGTATAATGATTGCAAAATCACGGGGGAAAGATGAAACATCTTGCGCCACAAAGCACGTACAGATGCAATCTCCCCTTCTTCTCAGAGTTTGACATGTACCTTCTCCTGAACCTGTTGCTTTGCTATCGCCTTCGTCATCATCAAGTATGCTCAGGCTCATCAACGATAAAAACCGCAGAGGAGGCTGATACCTTCTCTGCGGTTTTTGATCATCAGGGAAAAACAATTACATCCCGATCAACTCCGCCTTTTGAATCACGTTGCGCAGGCTGCGAACGACCGCGACATCGATCATTTTGCCGTCTATCGCGACCGCTCCCAGGCCGTTAGCGAGCGATTCGGCGTAGGCGGCATCGAGCTGGCGAGCGTATGCAACCTCCTCTTCGGAAGGCGAGAAGACCTGGTTAGCGATGGTAATCTGGTTGGGGTGAATGGCCCACTTGCCCACAAAGCCCAGCACGCGCGCACGCACACATTCTCTGCGATAACCATCGAGATTTTTGAAGTCGGGGAAGGCTCCATCTATCGCATCGAGGCCGGCCATGCGGGCGGCGATGGCGATTCTATTGCGCGCGTAGTGCCAGGGATCGCCCGGATATTCGTCAAGGTGGCCCTCGATGACCCTGCTATCCATGCCCTGCGAGGCGCTATAGTCGGCGGGACCAAAGATCAATGCCTCCAGGCGTGGGCTGGCGAGCGCGATCTCTTCGATATGGATGATCGCCTCCACCTCCTCGATCAGAACCTCCAGCCCGATGCGGTTGGACAGATTCAGCCGCTTCTCTATCTGCGTCAGCAGCGTATCAACCCACCAGACCTCGCGGGCGGATTTGACTTTGGGTACGATGATCACATCCACGTACTCGCCCGCTACCTCCACCACCGAAATAATGTCCTGATAAGCATACTCCGTGTCCAGCGCGTTGATGCGGTAGGCGCGCGTCTTCTTGCCCCAGTCCAGCGTTTTGAGCGCCCTGACGATCTTCGCCCTCGCCGCTACCTTTTCGTTGGGCGAGACCGAATCCTCCAGGTCAAGAAATACCAGGTCGGCACTGCTGCCTGCGGCCTTCTCCATCATACGTTCGCTGCTGGCCGGTGTTGATAATTCAGATCGTCTTAAACGCATCATAATCCTTTCATAGCTGCGTACTCTTGCGGCGTCGCTCCATCTTCTCTTCCCAGGCGCGCTGCTGAATGGCATCAGACGCCAGCGTTGGCACCATCACGCGCCGTTTAAACGATAGCATGGTCTCGCCGCGCTGGTTATAGGCGATGGTCTCGACCGTCACAATGCCCCGATCAGGCTTGCTGCTCGACAGCTTTTTATCGAGCACCTTTGTCTCGGCATAAATAGTATCACCGTGAAATGTCGGGCCGACGTGCTTGACGTTTTCGAATTCGAGATTGGCGATAGCCTTGCCGCTCACATCCTCGACGGTCATGCCTAGCACAATGCTAAAGACCAGCGTCCCCACGACGAGACGCTGCTTGAACTGCGTACCTTCCGCGTAGTTGGCATCGATATGTAACGGGTGATGGTTCATAGTAAGCATACAGAAGAGCGTATCATCGTACTCGGTGATGGTGCGACCGGGCCAGTGTTTATAGATCGCCCCGACCTCAAACTCTTCAAAACAACGACCAAATTGCATCTTGACCCCTCTCTATTGCATCCCGCTTGACATCTTCGGGTTTGATGTTATACTGCCCCTCAAGGGGAGCGGCGGGAGCTAATGGCTATCTCGACCCGCTTGAGGGTACTGAAATTTGCAACAACTGGCGCGCGATGATCAGGCGCTGGATCTCGCTGGTGCCCTCGCCAACCAGCATAAAGGGCGCGTCGCGATAGTACCGCTCGACATTGAAATCCTTTGTATAGCCAAAGCCGCCGTGGATGCGCATAGCCTCCAGGGTAACTTCCTGGCACATCTCAGAAGCAAAAAGCTTTGCCATGCCGGCTTCCAGGTCGCAGCGCTCGCCTCGATCCTTCTTAGCGGCTGCCTTCTGCAACAGCAGGCGCGCGGCCTCGATCTTCGTTGCCATGTCGGCCAGTTTGATCTGGATCGCCTGATGCTCCGCAATAGGTTTGCCAAAGGTGACACGCTGCTGCGCGTATTTGATCGAGTCGTTAAAGGCAGCCTGGGCAACGCCGATGGCGCGGGCTGAGACATTGATGCGCCCGACTTCCAGGCCACCCATCGCGTGTTTGAAGCCCTCGCCCTCGACGTCTCCGAGCAGGTTGGCGACTGGTACGCGGGCCTGCTCAAAGATCAGTTCAGCGGTATCGACGCCCTTATAGCCCAGCTTCTCAAAGGTGCGCCCCACGCTCAAGCCGGGCGTGCCCTTTTCGACCAGAAACAGGCTCATCCCTTTATAAGGAGGACGCGCATGGAGATCGGTGCGGGCCAGAACGGCGAAAATACTGGCGTTGACGCCATTCGTCACCCAGAGTTTAGAGCCGTTGAGCAGATAATCATCCCCATCGCGCGTGGCGGTCATCGTAATAGATTGCACATCGCTGCCAGCGTCGGCCTCCGAGAGACAGAGCCCGCCGCGCTTATCGCCTTCCGCCATGACGGGCAAGAAGCGGCGGCGCTGCTCCTCTGTGCCAAAAGTGTTGATCATATGCGCCACCAGCACATGGGTATTGACGATGCCGCTCAGGCTCATCCAGCCGCGCGAAAGCTCCTCCACGATCTGCACATAGGTGCTGAAATCGAAGCCGAGGCCGCCATAAGCTTCGGGAATGGTGGCGCTGAAGATGCCCAACTCCTTGAGCTTATTCACCAGCTCAACGGGATAGCTATCGTGCTTCTCCAGATCATGTGCCACGGGAATCACCTCGCGGTCAACGAAGCGGCGCACCTCCGCGACAACCATCTGTTTCTCAGTATCGGACGTTGTATCCAAATATTCTTCCCTTCCTGCTGAACGCTGTTCATTTCTACTTATGCACCGCCTGGCTGGTATGTTGCAAGATAAAGTGCTTAAAGGCCCGAGCGGTAGCCGAAAGATTTTTATCTTTCAAATGCACCAGCCGCCACTGCCGCATAATCGGAAAGCCCTCGACATCAAGAATGACCAGCCGATTGGTCTCCAGTTCCATATCGAGCGCGACCCGCGAGATCAGCGCAATGCCCAGCCCGGACGCGACTCCTTGCTTGATAGCACTATTATTCCCCACCTGCATGCTTACCTGCAAGGGGAGGCCCGCCTCCTGAAATGCACTTTCGAGCGCGCTACGCGTGCCTGAACCGACTTCACGCAGCAGAAAATGCTCGCGCGCTAGCTCGGTAAAGGGAACTTTGACGCAACCGGCAAGGCGATGGGTGGGAGGAGCGACCAGCACCAGTTCGTTGGGAGCAAAGGGGGCCACGAAGACGGGCGCCTCGGTCGGGATCTTGCCCATGATCACCATATCGATGCGGTTATTCACCAGCGCATCGACCAGGTAGCCGCGATTGACCACCTCCAGCGTGATCTCGACATCGGGGTAGAGTTGATGAAAATTTCCGAGCATTTTCGGCACCACATACGTCCCCACGGTTGTATCCGCGCCAACGCTGAGGCGACCATGATAGGGACTGCGCAGGGCCTCCATCGTCTCTACCGTTTCATCAATCAGGGAAAATATTTTCTGGCTATAAAGATAGAGCTCTTCGCCCGCCTGCGTCAGATGGGTCTTGCGCCCGATTTTGTCGAACAGCTTGATGCCCATCGACTCCTCAAGCTGGCGAATCTGGGCCGAGACGGCTGGCTGGCTGAAATGCAGCTCTTCAGCCGCCCGCACATAGCTACAATACTTCGCGACCACCTGGAAGGTCGCCAACTGGTGCAAATTAATGTTACGCATCAGGTCCCCCCTGAGAAAGAGACATAACCAATATATTATATATTACAAAAAAGGGTTGCACTTGAGCGCCATTCCGCCAGGGCAACCGCAAGGAATTGCCCCTACCTGCCGTACCGCCCCGATTGCATCGCGTCCGCTTTAGCGCCCGTCCTACCTAGACACAACCTCCAACATCGAGCTACGAACATATAAATCGTTGTATAAGAGAGGTGGATTCAACCATATAATGCTGCTAATATATCCATTAAATACCATAAAAGGTCAATCCTTTTCACAAGAGGATGCACAACGCTATGCACATCTCAGATACCACCGGCGGGTTTGCCGTCCAGGCTAGCAGCACTATTAATGCTCCGCTTGATTGCGTCTGGTCCGTTCTGGTTGATCTGGAACGTTACCACGAATGGAATACCTTTGTTCCTGTGATGCAATCCTCTTTCCAGGTTGGCGAGCTGCTGACCATGCAGGTGCGCATGAATAAACGGCTCACGGTGAAAAGTATTGAGACGATTACCGCGATTGAGCCTATGGGTCTGCTGGCATGGAAGACTCGTTCGCCAGGCTGGTTGCTGCGAGGCGAGCGGTTCCAGACGCTCACACCCATTGACGCCAATACAACGCGGTATTGGACCCGAGAAGCATTTATGGGCCTCCTCGCCCCCGTATTAAAAATCACGCTTGGCAAGGACTTACAGCGCGGCTTTCATGCAGTTGCGGAGGATTTGAAAGCGCGAGCAGAAGCGCTTGACCTCCTGACGTAGCTATCTCTGGCTTTTTTGAAAATTGCTACCCTGAACACGCCTCTATTTGCATCATTGTTATAGCATGTTGTACAATAAAGGTGCTATAATACTTTACTCTGATTGAATATATAAAGGATGAGCTAATGGCATCCCTCTTCAAAAGCCGTACGCAGCCGCCGATGCAACCGAAACAACAGGCCCCAAAGGGCGCTTTTCCAAAAGAAACCAGAATATTGCCGGAAACCGCGTGGCAGGGGGAACCAATGCCTTCTGGCATCCCTCCGGCAGAGACGGTAGTGGTAACCATCTCGCGTCAATTCGGCAGCGGCGGAGCTGCTATCGCCCGGCTGGTGGCGCAAAAGGGGGGATTGCAGTACGTTGATTACGAGATCATCGACGAGGTAGCGCGGCGGTTAGGGGTCGATGTGGAGCTGGCCGCGCGCCAGGACGAGCAAACGGCAGGGATGGTCGGACACCTGCTTGAGGCAGTCCGAGCCAGCAACCCCTTCAATCTCAGCTATAGCACGCTGCTACAACCAGCGTCCGTCCTGACGCAATCGAAAGAACAGGCACATCTACAACTGACGCAAAGGGTCATTCTGGAGGCTGCTTCTCAGGGAAACGCCGTTATCGTCGGGCGCGGTTCGCAATTCTTGCTGCACGGTATCCCCCGCACGCTCCATATCTCCATTTTCTCTCCCCTGCCGCAGCGCGTTGAGAGCATTATGCAGCGCTCCAATCTTGATCGCACCCAGGCTACGCGGCTGGTTGAGCAACGTGATTATGAACAGCAAAGCTACCTGCGCCGCCACTATGGCTCGGATGGCAGCCAGTCCGACCTCTACCACCTGCTGATCAACACCGGACTCTTCTCATTCGAACTGGCCGCCGACTTTATCTGTCAGGCCCTTCCCGTCGTCAAAGCATTTAAGTAGGTTCATGACCTTGCGTCAGTCATAGATGGCTTTCAAGCCATATGTGCCCAGGGCCAGGGAAAGCTCTCCCCCGTGGAGGATCTCATGTTCGAGCACATGCCAGATAATCCATTGCCGTGTCAGATCAACGAATATCTGCCGCCATTCCTCTTCTAAGGCTGCCGGTTGGGGCACAACATACTCAAGATCGGCAGGAGTCCAATGGGATAGTGCGTCCTCGATCATCTGCCAGGTAGAATTCAAGGCGGCAACCAGTTCAGCAGCATCGTGCGTGGGCAGTTCTTCCCGCTCCATCGGTTCCCAGTTTGCGAGGGGAGCAAGCTCAGGACTTCCCTGGCCTAGCCAGTTCTGGAACCACCAGACGCGATTGGCAATGATATGTTGCGCCACCATCCCTATCGACCAGTGATGCGGCGCGGCGCGTAAAGCCAGTTGTTCAGGAGTAAGCGGCGCGATAACTTTGACCAGATTGCTCTGGAAACCAGCCCAGCCAGCATAAAAAGTGATGAGTGAAAGCGCCTGTTCCGTTGCCATAATGAGGTCCTCGGTTCTTTTTCACTATTGTGCCTGACATCTGGCACACATGACCAGTTACCGCTCGTGGTAACTACAGGCAGTATAGTACGAAGAACAGACACCAAACTTCTTCTCGCTTGCGCAAATCTTCTGCGCAACTTCTCTTTCTGTCCCATTATCCTCTTAGAAAAGCTTGACAACGGCAATTGTTCAGGCTATATTAGTGTCTATAATACACTAATATAAAAATTGATCTAAAGGAGCTGGCAATGTTTGCATACTTCAAATCCGAACCTACCGAATATATCCTCGCTTACTCGAATGGGAAAATTGCTCAACAGGGGGCTGGTCTGGCCTTCTGGTACTGGCGACCCAGCACCTCCATCGTCCTTGTTCCAATCTCAACGGTTGATGCGCCCTTCGTTTTTAATGAGACCACCGGCAATTTCCAGGCCGTCACTCTGCAAGGGCAGATCACCTATCGCATTATCGAGCCCGAAACAATTTCTAGATTGCTCAATTTCACACCTGACCACGCAGCCAATTCTCGCCATCAATCCCGATCCCAGGCGCATCGATGGCATCCTGATCCCGTTCACCTTCGAGGAAATCGGTCCCTGGCTTGAGCGCACACTAAAAGGCGATGTGCAGGTTTCGCACATCTCAATGGTCAAGGCCATGCTCAATGATAGGCAGGTGCTTTACGGCGTCAACGATCTCTTTATCGGGCCGCGCAGCCACGGCTCGGCTCGCTATCTGTTGGAGTTCGCGGGCAGACGCGAGCAGCAGAGTTCGAGTGGGATCATCGTCTCGACCGGTGCCGGCTGCACCGGGTGGCTGCGCTCAATCACGCTGGGCGCGTGGCACGTCGCGCACCACTTCGGCGGAGGCGGAGATAAGCCGCCCACTCTAGAGGATATTGAGCTGGGGTGGGAATCCGACCGCTTATGGTTCACGGTACGCGAACCATTCCAGTCCAGAACGTCGCAGGCCAGTATCGTCTTCGGGCAAATCGCTCCCCACCAGGAGCTGGTAATTACCTCACACATGCCTGATTATGGCGTAATTTTTAGCGACGGCATCGAAAGCGATTACCTCGCCTTCAATTCCGGCTATATCGCTCGTGTAGGATTGGCCGAACGCAAGGCGCATTTGATCGCGCGACAGTAGGTACTACCAGAGGCAAATGTGTCCCCGTCTCGTCAAGCATTTCCAGGTTCAGTGTGGCAGGTAAGGTGCCTGGGCATCGAGATCGCCGACGAACTCCGGCAGATCGGTATGTCCGAGCAATTGCCGGATCGCCATAGTCTCGCCGAGATGATACCAGTAGTGGTAGATGACGCGTAGCAGAAGCGAGCCTGCCAGATAGTAGGTCTGCTGATCATCATCGCCAGTGATACCCGTTTGTTGAAGCGTTGTGGTGGTGAAAGTATCGAGGAACGGATCGACCATCTGCGTTACCGTCTGCCACGCCTCCCACATCTCGGAAAGCTTCGGGGTGCTGGCTGGCTGACCGTAGCCGTATAGCTCGTTAAGGTGAGGCAGCGGCGTGTGCCCTTGCATACCAGTTAGAAAAATAGCCTGTTCGGCATGAGCCAGGTGGCCGATGTTCCAACTGATACAGTTCATAGGCAGGAAACGTCGGCACGCATCAGCCTCACTGAGCCCATCAAGAGCGCGCCTGAACTCGCTGCGGGTAAAGCGTAATTGGATGACAAGTGGATGCGGCATGTCTTCTATACCTTTCGCCAGCGCCCGATTTCGCCAAAGGCCAGGGAGGAGCTGGTATTCTGCCTTATCTGAAGTGTACCAGAAAGGGCATATCGCAAAGCCTGGATAACATCCTCCTGCTGAGCATACCAGCGGGGGTAGAAAATGACTTCAAAGCCGTCCACATCAAACTGCGGACCATACAGCACTATAGCCTCGTGACTGAGCAGGTCGGAACTGCGTGTAAAAACTCCAGTTGAGCAGAGTATCTGCATTTTGCTTGTGATCTCCGCTAGGGTAAGGATGAGATCATTTTACCATCTCCGCTCATCCGCGGAAAGTGCTATCTATCACAGTCTACTTGTGAGGTAGAGAGTAGCCCCGCATCGATGGCTACTATATGCTTTAAAAAACGCATGTTAGATACATCGCATAAATGAGAGCTAAACTACTTATCCGATGGATGAAAGGAATACATTATGAGCATTTATCAGCGTTTACGGGCAGGGTCTCTGCTATTGCCGCTGCTCTTCTGTTGCACGCTGCTGGGGGCATGTGGCACCGGCCCGAATGGTGGAGGTGGGATCAATTCCGCGCCGGGTATTACCGACCGTTTTAGCGTCGTGACGATCCATCCCCTGGGGCTTGCGACTGCTACTGCCAGTTGCCAGGCCGGCGAGCAGATGCTGAGCGGCGGCTGGGCAGTGACGGCCCCTGCCTATCAGGACAAAGTGACACGCGGCGGTATCACCCATACGGTCATCGACGAATACTTTATTGCCGCCAGCTATCCCTCCAGCGCCAATTCCTGGACAGTCACCTTTACCAATCAGGCGATAGGCAGTGGCGCTGTGTTGGGAACGGCCCATGTCGAGTGCCTGACGAAAGGATCGGCTCCCACGATTGTGAGCCAGAGCGGCAATGCGAATAGCGGGAACACCCTGTCCGTTGATTGCCCGCAAAATATGCACCTCACCGGTGGCGGCTACCAGCTCACCAATGTTTCACAGGCCAATATTGCCTCAGCCGTAATAGATTTCAAGTCCTCCACGCCGATTGGTCTGACGCGCTGGATGGTTGCGACGGATTATAGCATCGGCAACCTCAACCACTTCGGCAATAACGTCTCCGTTTACGCCGTCTGCACCCCTGGCCTGACCGTCTCCGCCGGGAACACGACTACCACTTCCGTGCCAGCGGCGCAGCAGCCAGAGGTTGCAACCAGCGCCTCCGGTTCGGGCACCTGCTCGTCCGGCTTAACGCCAGTAGGTTCCGGTTATCAGAAGGTCAACGCTTCCGCGCGCGCCTTCCCCATCACCCTGTTCTACCCTTCCTACGGCACCAATACGCCAACCTGGGCAACAACCGTATACTCATTGCCGCCCCTCACTATCGATAGCCCACCGATCAGTTCCGGCGGCACGCTCAAACTGCTACCACTCTGTGCCGCCGTTTCTTGAGGACGAACTACACCTTTTTTTCATGGGCTTTCTTTAGAAGCAATAGTAGTATATGAGAAGCCATCAACAAGAAGCACCTGATATATTTTCAGGTGCTTTCCTCTTTACATCACATTTAAATTTCTTTATGCTAACGCCACCATTTATACTTTTTCTATTAGCGGGAGATGAAGTTTCCCATGATGCAGCGCCAAGACATTGAACACAACCTTACTTTACTTGGAGAAGAACTCCAGGAACTGGGCTTGCAAAAGCCCGTTCGGCTCCTGCTGATTGGCGGCGCTTATATGATCACGCAGAAGATTGGGGAGAGGAAAACGACCGGCGACATTGATGTCATCGTCAGCTTAGATCATCCGCTCACGCCTCATGAGCATCACCTGTTCAAAAGTGCGGTACGATTTGTTGCGTACGATCTGGGCATCAGCGAAACCTGGCTCAATGATCTTGCCTCAGAAGCCTTGACCAGTACAGGCGAGATCCCAAAGGGAACCCCCTGGCGCACGTTCGGCAAGCTGGTCGAAATCGTTCTCCCACCGAAGGATTTTATTCTAGCATGCAAATTGTTAGCTGGACGAACCAAAGACCGTAATGATATCATAGCTTTGTGCAAAGCATTGCACATAAAGCAACAGGAGCAAGCACAAGCCATTGTGGACACTTACTTCCCAGATCGACAATTCCAGGAGCTTAGTGATGTTCCAGCAACGCTTGAGGAGTTCTTTTCATCATAAAGGTAAAAAGCCATGCTCGATATGATGCGACGAGACCGGCTACAAACGATGGCAAAGGCGTTCTCTGACATCTGCCAGGGAGAAGATCCCTGGGTGGCTCTAGGCAATTTTATGAACTACTGGTTCGATTATGCCAAAGAGCGACGACAGCAACTCATTGCTGATCCGCTTCCAGACTACGAACCATCGCCAGAACTTCAGCGATGGGCCACCTTCTGTGCCGCTTCAGTCGAATGGTTCTGTCACAAATACGGAGAAGCGTGTCCGCAATGGGTCTACGACCCTAAGTACACCTTAATAACACCGTGGTATGATACCCTTCACCCTGATCGAGAATCCATTCGAGCGCGGCTTATACGCACCACGCCGGAGGAGTTCGCCAGGCGCAACATCTATTGCGGGAACCGCGTGTATGCCAATAAGTGGGAGATGGCGGAACAGTTCAAAGCGTTTCACACGGCAAAGAAGGAGCGAGAACAGCAACAGGAACTGTCCCTCTAAATCGTATCTTAACCACCACAAATATGACAAAAACTGGTCATTCATGACACTTCATGTCATATTTCTATGATACACTATCGATCAGAGACGCACCACCCCATGACGAAGGAAGCGAGGAGATACCATGCGCGCTGATCGATTGCTTTCTATTTTGCTGCATTTACAGGTCCATCGCCGCATCACCGCCTGCGAGCTGGCGAAACGGCTGGAGGTCTCGGAGCGCACCATTTACCGCGATATGGAGGCGCTGGGCGCGGCTGGGGTTCCGGTGGTGGCGGAGCGGGGAACGGGAGGCGGTTGGGCGCTACTGGAAGAGTACAAGACCAACCTGACTGGGCTCAACGAGGCGGAGATCCAGACGCTCTTTCTCACACAGCCGGCGCGCCTCCTGGCCGATCTGGGATTGCGCCAGACCTCGGAAGCGGCTCTGATCAAACTGCTCGCCTCATTGCCTTCTATCTCGCGTCGTGGCGCGGAATATGTACGCCAGCGCATCCATGTGGACGTAACGGGCTGGCATCACACCGAGGAAGCTATAGCCGCCCTCCCCATTTTGCAAGAGGCGATCTGGCGCGAACGCGAGCTGCAATTTACCTATCAGCGCAACGATGGTAAGCTGGTGGCGCGGCTGGCGGCTCCCCTTGGGCTGGTCGCCAAAGGCAGCGTCTGGTACCTCGTGGCGGTCGTTGAGCAGGAGGTACGCTCCTATCGTGTCTCACGCATATGCGATGCTGCGATTACAGAGCAGTCATATACGCGCCCCCAGGGATTTGACCTCGCGCAATACTGGTCTCAATCATCGGCCAGCTTCGTCGCAAGCCTGCCACGCTATCCAGCAATCTTGCGCATGACACCCGCCGCCTTCGAGCGCATACCGCCCGGTCGGCAGATCCGCGTGGAACATGCTGAGCCGTCTGGCGCGGACGGATGGATCACGGCGCGCGTCCTCTTCGAGACGGAAGATTCGGCCTGTGGATACATCCTCAGCCACGGCGCGCAAATAGAGGTGGTAGAACCATCAGAGCTGCGCGAACGTGTGGTCCGACTTGCGGCAAACGTTGTGGAGTTTTATACGCAAAAACTCCTCGCCAGCACCACAAGCGATATTGCATCGTAAAACCTCTTCCCCAGATAATTTTGCAAAGTCCAGGAGTGTGAACTCGTTCACTGACCTGACCATTATGCATGTGTTATATTACTGATGCTTTTAGAAGCATCGGTATGCTACCCGTTCAGGACTGCCCGATATATAGAGCGTTTTTCCTTATAATCATCATCTAAGTACTTTATCAAAAAGCGGGGCACAAGCACATGCTAAACGATATTCGCGCGACCCTCGCCATCAGCAAAGAAGAGGCGCACCAGGGAACCAGCCGCACCCTCACGCTGCCAGCAGGGCGGCAGGTCAGCGTCACCATTCCCCCGGGTACCAGCGACGGCCAGATCATGCACTTGGACGCACAGACCGGCTCATCCGCTCAAGCAGGCTCGGCAGACCTGTTGGTCCTTACTATCGCCGTAACCGCCCCCCCAAATCCTGTAGCTGACCCCATGGCTGATGCAGCCACGCTTCATGCTGATATTGGGTTGGGCCGGAGGAACGCGGTAAATGCGTCCATAGCCAGCCAGGCTCAGCTCACACTGAAGAGCGAGCAGCCTCCCACCGCTGTAAACCATGCCGGCATGCTTCCATTGCCCGCGCCTTATCAGACTTTGTCTGCAACTCCCTCGCCCAGAAATCCCAGATCTTCTACGACAAAGCTGGTTTTACTGATCGCGCTGGTGCTGCTACTCATAGGTGGGAGCGTGAGCGCCTTTTACTACTTCTCCAACAGCCGTGGCAACGGAACAGCGGGCGGCCCCGCTGCCACGGCAACGGCGCTCGCTCAAGGATTGACCGCGACAAGTTCGGGCCAGAATAACGATGCTGCAACCAGTACTGCTATTACCCAGGTCAACGCCAATGGCACCGCTACAGTTCAGGCCAATCAGGCCAACACCGACGCAACCACACAGGCTAATGCTACCGCCACGGCCCAGGTCAATGTCACGGCAACAGCTCAGGTCGTCGCCACCGCCACGGCGCTCGCGCAACAAAATCCCTATGGGGGGACGCTGGCCTTTAGCGATCCAATGAGCGATAACAGCGGCGGTCACAACTGGGCGGAAACCGGCGGCTGCCAGTTTTCGGGCGGTGCCTATCATGTTACGGCGGCTGCCAACTATAACAACGTCTGCCACGGACAAAACACGAATTACAGCAATTTCGCCATGCAGGCACAACTAACGTTCATCAGCAGTGGGCAGCATTTCAGCGGCCTGGGCTTTGTTTTCCGCTCCGATGGCAATTACAACGAGTATGAACTGACCATCTTTGAGCGAGGAACGTACAGCCTCACCCTTTGCAAGTACACCAATCCCGGCGCAGATTGCAGTCATGCCCTCGCGCAGGGCACCTGCCCTAGCTGGCATGCCGGGCTAAACAATCCCAACACGGTCGCTATTGTGGCTAATGGGAGCGATATCTCCCTCTATGTCAACGGCAAACGCATCGCCCACGGCAGCGATACCACCTACACCCAGGGTCAGATTGGCTTCCTGAGCACCGGCGGAGACGCGACGACCGAAGGGGCGATCAGCAATCTGAAAGTCTGGACGCTCTAGATCTTGCGAGAAATCTCTTGATTGCCTGATCGGACAAGCTATGTTATAGTTAGCTTGTCTTATTCAGCGCGATCAATCTGAACCGACAACAGGGGGTAACCAGGTGAATCGATACAATTATTGCTTTTATAGCGGCACGCAACAGCAGCAGGCAAACCAGCCCATCATGAGGTTTGGTTCGCTTCGCATGCCCTTTACCCCCTGAGCAAGCAGAAGCAGACGTTACCAGTCGCCAGACCTTTTGATGAGGTCTGGCGACTTTTTTTATAACGCCTAGTATCAGGAGCAAACATATGAACACAGGGATTTTCGTACG
>Ga0070741_10006882_pt1 | contig 24028 bp, 23 predicted proteins | sample Coa_R1_4_FD_66440 | JGI IMG/M metagenome (GOLD analysis project Ga0070741, IMG submission 66440) | Surface soil microbial communities from Centralia Pennsylvania, which are recovering from an underground coalmine fire - Coalmine... | ecosystem: Environmental > Terrestrial > Soil > Unclassified ...
ATCACGCGCGCGGCGACCGCGTTGTCGAGCTTGCCGGTCGCGTAGTAGTCGAGGAAGAACAGCGGCTCGGCGCCGGAGACGAGCACGTCGTTGACGCACATCGCGACGAGATCGATGCCCAGCCCGTCGACGCGGCCGCTCTCGATGCCGAGCTTGAGCTTGGTGCCGACGCCGTCGGTGCCACTGACCAGGATCGGCTGCCTGTACTTCTTCGGGATGCTGACCAGCGCGCCGAAGCCGCCGACGCCGGCAAGCACCTCGGGGCGTCGGGTCGAGCGCACGATCTTGGTGATGTCGTCGACCAGCGCGTCGCCGGCGTCGATGTCCACGCCGGCGTCGCGGTACGTCAGCGGCTTGTTCATTTTGAGAGGAAGGCCCGGGAGGATTGGTGATATTTTAGCGGCTCCATGCGAGTCCTTCTCCTGTTTGCTGCTTTTCCGCTCATCGCGGCTGCGCAGACGCCGGTTGTGCCGCCTGCCGCGGCGTTGCCGCCGACGGCGACGGTGAATCCGTCCAATCCCTACGAAGCGCTGGTTCCCCTCGCCGATTCCACGCCCGCCGCGCAAGCGGTCGCGATGCGCGAAGCGCTGGCGACCGTGATCGCCGGCATCACCGGCCTGCCCGACGTGCGGATGAATCCGTCGGCGGTGCCGATCCTCGATCAGGCGCAGCAGCTGGTGCAGCACTACGGCGACGAGCAGGACGCGACGACGCACGCGCTGATGTTCCGCGTCGCGTTCGATCAACGCTCGATCGACGACGCGCTGAAGCGTGCCGGCTTGCCGATCTTCGGGCTCGTCGCGGGCGCGGAACAGGATTGGCCCGTCGAGTTCCGCGGCGTCGGCAACTTCCGCGACTATGGCCACGTCGTCTTCGGACTGCGCCGCATGCGCGGCGTGAAGAGCGTCCAGGTGCAGGCCGCCGAGAACGATCGCCTGCAGCTCGTGGTGCGCTTCGAAGGCGACGCGCAGGCCCTGACGCGGACGATGGCATCCGATCCTGCCTTCGTCGCCGCTGCGTCGCCCGACAGCTCGCTGCACTTCACGCTCAAGCCCTAGCCGCCGATGCTGGAGCATCTGCCTCCGCGATGGCTGTGGCTCGGCGGCGTCGGCGCTGCGCTCGTTCTCGTCTATCTGCTGTCGCCGATCCTCACGCCGTTCGTGATCGGCGCGGGACTCGCCTATCTCGGCGATCCGCTGGTCGATCGCCTCGAGAAGCTGAAGCTCTCGCGCACCGGCGGCGTCTGCGTCGTCTTCGTCGTGATCTTCGGGTTCGCGATCGCCGTCGCGCTCGTGCTCGTCCCGATGCTGCAGGAGCAGGCGCTCGTCTTCCTGCACAGCCTCCCCGACTGGCTGCGCTGGCTGCAGGACGTCGGCTTGCCGAAGCTCGGGCTGTCGCTGCCGGAAGGCACGCGCCTCGACGCCGACGGCATCAAGCGTGCGCTGACCGAGCATTGGGCCGGCGTCGAAGGCGTCGCGGCGGTGGCGTGGAGTCACATCTCGGCGTCGGGCGGCGCGCTGCTCACCGCAGCCGTCGACGCGATGCTCGTGCCCATCGTCACGTTCTATCTGCTGCGCGACTGGGATCTGCTCGTCGCGCGCATCGATTCCCTGATCCCGCGCCGCATGGTGCCGACCGTGCGCCTGCTCGCGCGCGAATCCGACGACGTGCTCGCCGCGTTCATCCGCGGACAACTGTCGGTGATGGCCGCGCTCGCGGTGTTCTACACGATCGGCCTGTCGCTCGCGGGCCTGCATCTCGCACTCCTGATCGGCCTGCTCGCCGGCCTTGTCAGCTTCGTGCCCTATCTCGGCTTCATCACCGGCATCGTCACTGCGAGCATTGCGATGGTGGTGCAAGCGCACGAGTTCTTCCCGCTCGTCTGGATCGCGCTCGTGTTCGGCATCGGCCAGGCGCTCGAAGGCATGGTGCTGACGCCGCTGCTGGTCGGCCACCACATCGGACTGCATCCGGTCACAGTGATCTTCGCGGTGCTCGCCGGCGGCGAGCTGTTCGGCTTCGCGGGCGTGCTGATGGCGCTTCCGGCTGCTGCGGTGATCGCCGTGTTGGTGCGCCACGCGACCGCGCGATGGCTACAGAGCGAGGCTTATCTGAAGGAGCCGCCTGCTCCACCGCCGATCGAGTTGCCCCCACCGCCCAACGTACCGCCGTGAAAGGCAGCCAGCTCGCGCTCGGCGTGCAGCTGTCCGACACCGCCGACTTCGGCAGCTTTTTCCCGGGCCCGAATGCGGATGCGCTGACGATGCTGCGCGATTACACGAAGAGCGCGCCCGGCACCGGCGTGCTGCTGTTCGGCGCGTCGGCGACGGGAAAGACGCATCTCCTGCACGGGCTCGTACGCGACGCCGCCGCGCGCGGACTCGCGGTCGCTTATCTGCCCTTGCGCGACCTCGCCGCCGACGGACCGCAGATCCTCGACGGCCTCGACGATCGCGCCGTCGTCGCGCTCGACGACGTCGACGCCGTGACGCCGGATCGGATGTGGACGCACGCGCTGTTGCGCCTGATCGACAAGCTGCGCTCGTCGCATCGCCATCTCGCGCTCACGACGCGCGCGGCGCCGGATCGCATCGAGGGCGTCGCCGCCGATCTGCGCACGCGGCTCGCTGCATGCACGGTGGTCGCGCTGAAGCCGCTCAGCGATGCGGAGCGCCGCGAATTGCTGCGCAGCCGCGCGAACGCGCGTGGTCTTCAGATCCCGGACGACGTCGTGCGCTGGCTGCTCTCGAATCTGCCACGCGATCCGCACACGCTGATCGCGGCGCTCGATCGGCTCGATCAGGGCTCGCTCGCGCAGAAGCGGCGGCTCACGCTGCCGTTCGTGCAGCAGCTTCTCGCGACCGCAGGCGAACGAACAGCACCGCGCTGACGAACTCGATCGCGGCGACGACCGCCGCGGCCCGCAGCAGCCACACCATCGTCGGGCGCATGTACGTCTCGGCGAGCAGGCCGGCGCAATAGAACACGATCAGCATCGACACCCACGCGTAGGTGTAGCGCTCGCCGCGCCAGAGTCCGCGCGCCGGTGCGAGCAACGGAACGATCAGCAGCAAGCCGATGCTCGCGCGCGTCATCGCAACGAGCAGCGCGATGAGCGCAACGTGGGCGATCAGCGTGGCGATCCGCAGTGATCCGCTCGTCATCGCAGTTTCCGCGCGATCTCCGCGACGCGCTTGCCGAGCGCGAAGCAGAGCTGTTCTTCGTCGCTCGTCAGCGCCCGCGGTGTCGGCGCAAGTCCCGCGACGTGCGACGCACCGTACGGCGTGCCGCCGCTCGTCGTCGAGGCGAGCTGTGTCTCCGTGTACGGAATGCCGACGATGACCATCCCGTGATGAAGCAGCGGCAACATCATCGACAAGAGTGTCGATTCCTGGCCGCCGTGCTGAGAACCGGTCGACGTGAACACCGCCGCGGGCTTCCCCGCGAGCGCGCCGGAAAGCCACAGCGCGGTCGTGCCGTCGAGGAAATGCTTGAGCGGCGCGGCGATGTTGCCGAAGTGCCCAGGGCTGCCGAGGATGAGGCCCGCGCACTCCTTGAGATCGCGCTGCTCCGCGTACGGCGGACCGTCGTCGGGAACGTCGGGCAATTTCTCCTGCTCGACGCGCGTCGCGAGCGGCGGCACGGTGCGCAGTCGCGCAGACACGCCCGCGACCGACTCGACACCGCGCGCGATCTTGCGCGCCATCTGCGCGATCGACCCGTCGCGCGAGTAATAGAGGACGAGGATCTCCATCAGTGCGCCGCGGGAGCGAGATGCAGCGTGTGCTCCGTCGCGCCGGGCAGGAACGGCGACGGATTGCCGTGCGCCCAATCCTCGTGACCGGCGCGATAGTACGGCGACAGCGGATGCCCCGATTGCCCGCCCGGCATCTCGAACAGCGCTTCCGATTCACGGCCCGGCGTCACCGCCATGCGCTGCGATGCGCCGAACGTCGGGCCTTGCACGCGCGGCATGTTGCCGTCGCCGGGCAGCTGCTCCGCCGGCATGTCGAGGAACTGCGCGAGCGCCGGCACCGCCTTCGACAGCGGATGCTGCATGCGCAGCGTGTTGCGCTCGCCCCAGGTGCGCGCCGCGAGTCCGCCGGGCTGCTTCGAATAAGGATCGACGACCGTGTCGAGCGCAGCGAGCAGGAACTCGTGCCAGCTCGGGAAATGCGGGTTGAGCAGATGCATCGGCTGCTGCGTGACCAGCTGCCACAACGCGCCCTCGTCCTGGAACGAGCGGCCATAGACGAACTCCGGATTGCGCGCGTGCAACGGCGCAGTGATCGCCGCGAACGCGGCGTCGTGCACCAGCGCGCGCCATTCCTTGACGATGCGATAACCGGCGGAGTCGATGGCTGCATGCCCGCCCCAGCTTTCGACGAGGCGCTTGGCCTGCACGCGCAGATCATGTTCGGCGAGCGCCTCGGGATTGAGAACGTCGAGCAGCAAGTCGCGCCAGCGCGTGAGGAACACCGCGCGGTCGTCGAGCTGAGTCGCGAGCATGTCTTGCGGAGTCGCCTTGTCGATCTTCATCAGATCGTCGCGGATCTGCCCCGCCCGCGCGCCGTGGTCGTAACCGCCGTCGCCGATCTTCGCGAGCAGCTCGCCGTCGACGACGCGATTGTTCGCGCTCCAGATGCGGCCCGCCTGCGGATCGATCACGCGCGGATATTGATCGGGCGCTAGCCAGCCGTCCCACTTCGCGCCGTCGGCCCACGATGCCGGCAGCACGCCGTCAAATCCCTTGCGCACCGGAATCTTTCCCGCGATCGACCAGCCGATGTGCCCGTCGCGATCGCCGACGACGAAGTTCTGCGGCGGCAATCCGGACGCGTTCGCCACCGCAATCGCTTCGTCGACACTGCGCGCCTGCTCGAGCCACGCCAGATGGAGATTGATCGCCTCGGGTTCCTGCGCGAGCCAATGGATCGCGTAGAGCCGGTCGCGCGACTTCAGCACCGGTCCCCAGATCGTCTCGTCGACCTTGAAGTGCTCGTCGGGCGCGCCGTGGACGTGGATCACTTCGTCGACGACGTCGAACGGCTTGTAGCCGTCGGGCGTGCGGTACTGATTCGGATCGGCGGGATTGATCTCGAGCTTCACGAGATCGGTCCAGTCGCCGTAGCTGTTGGTGAACGCCCACGCGACGTGCGTGTTGCTGCCGACCACCATGAACGGCTCGCCCGGCAGGCTGACGCCGGTGAGATCGAGCGGCTGCGCTCCGTCGAGCACGAAGCGCACGCGATACCAGATGTGCGGCACGTTGAGACCGAGATGCATGTCGCCGGCGACGAGCGCGCCGCCGCTTTGCGTGTGACTCCCGGCCACCGCCCAGTTGTTGCTGCCGCGCCAGGAAAAATCGCTGCTGCCCGTGCCGGTGAAGTCGGGGAACTGCACGCCTTCGAGCTTGCGCAGATCGAAGACATCGGCCGGCGGGATCGGCGCCGGTGTGCGCACATCGCCGACGATCGGCGCATCCCACTGCGTGCCGGCGGGCATCAGGAAATCCGCGACCGGAGCCGGCAGCGCATCGCGCATCGTCTGCATCTTGAGCTCGCGATCACCGTCCTCGTCGTTCAGGTCGAACGCCATCGCATAGAGGACGAGCTCGCAATCCTCCACGCTCCACGGCCGCGGATCGCTCTGCAGGAGGAAATATTCGAAGGGCTTTGCGTGCAGCGCCCGAAGGCCTGCGTTCACGCCGTCGGTGTACGCCTGCAACAGCGCGAGCTCCTCGGGCTTGGCGAAAGCGAGCGTCTTGCCCGCGACATCGCGCATGCGATGCCGCCGCAGATGCTTGTCGGTGTCGATCGCGGCCGCGCCCACCAATTCGGAGAGCTCGCCGGCGCCCGCGCGGCGCAGCAGATCCATCTGGAAGAAGCGCTCCTGACCGTGCAGGTAACCGGTCGCGCGCGCGAGGTCGAGGCGATCGGACGCGTGGATCGTGGCGACACCATGGGCGTCGCGCTCGATCGAGACCGGCGGGCGCAAGCCGGTCAGTGCGACGTCGCCGTCGAGCTTGGGCAAGCTCCCGCGCAGGCCGAAATACACGGTGCCGATCGCGACGAGCACGATCAGCACCAGGAGCAGCAGCAGGCCACGGAGGAATCGCAAGACGCGTTTCCCTTCTTGTTGGGGTGGCCTAGAGTAATGGAACAACCACGGGGAGCAAGCCATGCATCCGAATGCGGAGCTGATCGAGCGCTTCTATCGCGCCTTCCAGGACAAGAACGGCCCGGCGATGGCCGCGTGCTATCACACCGACGTGCAGTTCTCCGATCCGGTATTCACCGACCTGCGCGGCCCGCACGCCGGCGCGATGTGGAAGATGCTCACCGAGCGCGGCAAGGACCTGAAGCTCGAGTTCCGCGACGTGCGCGCCGACGATCGCAGCGGCTCGGCGCACTGGGAAGCGTGGTACACGTTCACCGGCACCGGCCGCAAGGTGCACAACGTCATCGACGCGCAATTCGAATTCCGAGACGGCAAGATCGTGCGCCACACCGATCGCTTCGATCTGCACCGCTGGGCTGGCCAGGCGCTCGGCTTGCCGGGCAAGCTGCTCGGCGGCACGTCGTATCTGCAGAACAAGGTGCGCGCGCAGGCGGCGAAGAGCCTGGCGCAGTACGAGGGGCGGTAGCGGCGGCTGTCGGCCACTTCCAGCCTTTGCCGGATACTCGGAAGCGCGAACGGAGCTCTCGAAAGCCGTCGTTGCATCCGGTCCCCATAGCCGACGTTCGCTGAGCCCAACGCCCACGGCAGGGTCGAGGAGCTGCGAGAACAACCACTTCCACATGATCAACGAGAAGCCGGTCTAGCCGATCTTCCAATCCTTTTTCCTGTGACGTGAGGGAATCCCGCTCCGGTTTCCGTTCTGCATTACGAGAACGTCAGGGGATCGGGTCATGGAAAGCGAACGTCCGCGGAACGCATACCGAGCGTCGCCGGGCTTGAGCCGGCGCAACTTCGTCGCGGGGCTGATGGCCGCGGCCGGATCGGCGAGCGCCGGCCGCCTGTTCGCTTCGCCGGGCGATGGGTTTCCCCTGCCGCGCTATCGCGAGCGCTTCGAGAATTGGGCGCGCGAACTGGCATTCGACGATCTGTGGACCTGCGCGCCGCGCGCGCCGCAGGAAGTCGCCGACGTCGCCAACTGGTGCGCCACGAATCATTACGCGCTGCGGCCACGCGGCACGATGCACAACTGGTCGCCGCTGTCGCTCGCTTCATCCACCAGCGCGCAAACCCCGGTGATCTTGGCGGACACCGTTCCCTATCTGAATCGCATGGAGATGGACGGCAGTTTCGGCGTGCCGGCCGTGCGCGTCGAGACCGGCGCGCGCATGGAGGATCTGCTCGCCTTCCTCGAAACGCAGGGTTGCGGATTCACGGCAGTGCCGGCGGTCGGCGTGATCACGGTTGGCGGCGCGCTCGCGATCGACGGGCACGGCGCGGCGATTCCGGCGCTCGGCGAGCGCCGCCTTCAAGGCCAGAGCTACGGCTCGCTCAGCAATCGCGTGTTGTCGCTCACAGCGGTCGTGTGGAATGCGAATCAGAGCCGCTACGTGGTGAAGCGCTTCCTGCGCAGCGATCCACAAATCGCCGCGTTGCTCGTGCACGCCGGCCGCGCGTTCATCACAGAGGTCACGCTCGCCGTCGAGCCGAACTACAATCTGCGCTGCCGCAGCTACGTGACCATTCCCGCGAGCGAATTGTTTGCGCCGCCCGGCAACGGCGCGCGCGACATCACGAGCTTCCTCGACGCGAGCGGCCGGATCGAAGCGATCTGGTATCCGTTCACCGACAACCCGTGGCTGAAAGTCTGGACCGTGAGTCCGCAGAAGCCGCCTCTGGCCCGTCCGGTGACCCGTCCGTACAACTATCCGTTCAGCGATCAGCTGCCGCAGCCCGTCGTCGATCTCGCGCAGCGGCTCGTCACCGGCTATCCGCAGGGCGCGCCCGAATTCGGCGCAGCGGTCTACGCCGCGACCGCCGCCGGACTTGCGGGGACGGCGTCGACGGATTTGTGGGGCGCGTCGAAGAACACACTGCTCTTCATCCGGCCGACCACGCTGCGCATCACCGAACTGAGCTACGTCGTGCTGACGCGCCGCGATCGCGTACAGCAGGTGATCAGCGATTTCGCCGCGCGCTATTCGGAATTGCTCGCCGCATATCGCGCGCAAGACCGCTATCCGGTCAACATGCCGGTGGAGATTCGCGTCAGCGGTCTCGATCGCGCGACCGACGTCGGCGTCACCGGCGCGAGAGCGCCATTGATCTCCGCGATCGCGCCGCGCCCCGATCATCCGGAATGGGACACTGCGGTGTGGCTCAGCATCCTCACGCTGCCGGGCACGCCGGATCACTGCGCGTTCTTCCGCGAAATGGAACGCTGGATCATCGCGCGGTACAGCGGCAGCTCCGCGTGCGCGCGGCCCGAATGGTCGAAGGGCTGGGCTTACTCCAATGATGCCGCGTGGAGCGATCCGGAAATCCTCGGACAGTTCATTCCGCAATCGCATCGCGCGGGCAAGCCCGCGAACGGCGGTTGGGACACGGCCGTGCGCCAGTTGCGCGCGCTCGACGGCGGGAACATCTACCGCAACGATTTTCACGCGGCGCTGGGCATGTGATGCGCACCGAACACGCGATCGCTGTCGTCGCCGTTCTGTTGGCCCCGCTGCACACCAGTGCTTCGACCCCGCCGTCGCAGAATGTTTTGTTGCCGACGCTGGTCGGGCAAAGCGTGATGGTCGAATGGAGCGGAACGGTTCAGCCAGGCGTATTCGACGGCACCGTTTGCGCCATGAACCCGCTGCCCGCCGGCCAGGTCGATCGCCACCTCGTGAACCTAGTCGTGGCCGAAGGCTCGGCGCAAACAGCCACGGTGAACGCCGACTTCCACATCGAGTGGGGTTCCGCATCGCAGCGCGTCGGGCTGGAAGTCGTGAAGGACGGCCTGTCGCTCGGCTGGGATTACGACTTGCCTCCGGGCCAACTGGGGACGAACCTGACCGTCAGAGTCGTCCGCGCAGAGGTCGGCACGTATGAAGTCATCGCCTGCAGCGGCGTCGTCACCGTGCCCACGCCGTATCGCGGCACTCTGACATTGACCGCGACTGCGGTGACCGGCGGTGGCTTCGTGCCTTCGCCACCTCCGCCGGCGCCCGGCGAGCCGCGCTACCAGCAGCAGCAATCGCCGTCGGGCATCGCGGAAGACGCCGTCGGCGAGATGAGCGTCGGCTTCAATCCGAGCAGCGGCCGCTACCTGCTGCTGAGCTATCTGCGCACATCGCGCGTCACCATGCCGGAAGCGATGGCAGACGCGCTGGAGCCGCCACTGCAGCAGCCCGAGAGCTGTCCTGCGCAATGGGAAGATGTTTCGTCCCCGATCACGGCCGCGCACACCTTCGATCCGATCCTGTTCACCGATCCGCAGACCGGCCGCACTTTCGTCACGCAGCTCGCGATCGCCGCGGGCGACAGCGTCTACGCATACAGCGATGACGACGGCGATACCTGGACCCAAGGCACGCTGGCGATCACGGGCGGCCACGATCACGAAACCATCGGCGCGGGGCCGTACGTCGCCGGAAAGTCGCCGCTGCCTTTCGCTGGCGGATATCCGAACTCGATCACGTACTGCACCGCGGAGCCGTCGGCGTTCGCAACGTGCTCCCGCTCGGACGACGGCGGCGCGACGTTCGGGCCGCCGGTGACGATTTCCAGCGTGCTGGATTGTCCCGACGGCTTCTTCGGATTCATGGGGCACCTGCGTTACGGCGCGGACGGCACCATTTACGTGCCGAACGCCGACTGCAACGGCCGGCAGGTGATCGCAGTCTCCGAGGATGGCGGCGACAGCTACGAGAGCCGGGTGAACCCGAATGCGACGCCTTCGGCTCTTGATGAAGCTGGACCGCACGCCGCGATCGCGCCGTCGCTCGACGGCAGCACGCTCTATCACTGCTACGTCAACGAATCGGGCGAAGTCCACGTCTCGGTTAGCCATGACAAGGCGCGAACCTGGGCGAGCGATTCCAATATCGGCGCTCTGGCGGGCATCGCGCAGGGCGTGTTTCCGGCCGCGGTTGCCGGGGATCCCGATCGCGGCAGTTGCGCGTTCGTAGGCACGACCACGCCGGGCAACTACCAGTCGCTGGACTTCGCGGGCTTATGGCACGTCTACATTGCGACGACTTATGACGGCGGCCGGACCTGGCGCACCGTCAACGCGACGCCCGGCAATCCGGTGCAGGGTGTCGGCGGAATCTGCACGGCGGGATTCGGGTGCGGCGACAACCGCAACCTCCTCGACTTCAACGAGATGGTGATGGATGCGCGCGGCTATCCGCTCTACGCCTACGACGACGGCTGTGTCGGCGAATGCGACACGGATCCGATCCATGCTCCGACTTACGTCGCCAAGGCCGCCTTCGCGCGGCAGATCGGCGGGCGCGGCCTGATCGCGCAGCTCGATCCGGTCGAGCCTGCGGCGCCGCATCGCACCTGCCTCGCCGGCGAGCGCAACGAATCATCCGCAACCCTGAGATGGCCGACGCCGGATTCCGGTGGCGTTACGATCAGCGGCTATCGCATCTATCGCGGCACGGCGCCGGATGCGATGAGCGATATCGCCGAGGCCGGCGCGCCTGCATCGACATATGTCGACTCGACCGCGAACGACGCGACGACGTACTACTACAAGGTGAGCGCGCTCAATGCCGTTGGCGAGTCGATGCAGAGCAACGCGGTGCGGCTCGAGCCGAGCGATCTGCCGCCGCAAACTTCGCTACCACCGCCGGGCTCCAATCCGCCGGCGACGGCGATCGACGATCGCGCGCGCTTCGGCGGATCGCTCTCGCTGATCGTCCTGTTGCAGCTGCTGCTCGTGTCAGGTGCTCGCCGCCGGCACTGACGCGAGCTCATTACGCACGCGTTTCGTCTGCCAATGATCCGGACCGAGGCGCGATTCAAAGCTCCTGAGGGACTCCGCCAGTGCCTCGCGCCCTTCGCGCGGCTTGCCTTCCTGCAGCAAGAGCAGCCCTTCCACGCGGCGGCGACTCGCGATGTAAGGGTGTTCCGCGGGGACGCTGGCGAGCGCCTTGGGCGACGTGGATTTGAGCGCCTCCCAAGCCTCGTCGCGCCGGCCCGAAACCCGCAACGCATCGGCGAGCTCATCGTGCACTGCGATGACCTCTGGATCGTCGTACCCGAGGCCCGCGTCGTTGTCGGCGACGACCTTCCGCAGCGTGGAAATCGCGTCGTCGATTCGGCCGGCGCGCTGATACGCAAAGCCCAGGTACCACAGGTCGAGATGGTGCAAGATCCCTTTGCTGCCGTACTTCGCCAACGAGCGTTGCGCCTGCGGTTCCAGCAGGAGGAGGGCTTCCTGGAATCGCCCACGCTCGACGCAGAGGCGCACCCAGGCGCGCTCGACAAAACCGTACACGTAATGGTCCGGCGGCAGTTGCTTGGGTAAGTCCGCGCGGATTCCGGACAGGACCTTCTCTGCCTCGTCGTAGCGGCCGCGCCGGGTGAGCACTTCCCCCAGGATCGCGGAGTCGAGCGCGTAACGCGCGTACCCTGCGGGAAGTCTGGCTGCTTCGGCACTCACCACGTGCCGCAAGAGTCGTTCGGACTCATCGTATTCAGCAAGGTCACCCAGGATCGTCGCCAGGGTGGATTCGCGTGCCAGCAGGCGTTCATCGTTCCGCGGCACGGCGCGCTTTTCGGCCTCGACCAGCAAGCGGTACTCGACCGCCGCACTTCTCCAGTCGCCGATGGTGTGAACCAGCAAGGCCACCGCAGCCCGGGTCAGCATCACTTCGGGATGGTCGTCACCCAGGATCCTGATCTGGCGCGCGAGAACGTCCCGCTGAATCGCCAGCGCTCCCGAAAAGTCGCCCTGCCGCCTCGTTGCCTCACCGAGGAAGAAGCGTGCGCTCAGCGCCTTCTGCGAATCGCGCCCGTAGATCTTCTCGAAGAGCGCGACTGCCTTTTCCTCCTGCGCTTTCGATTCCGCCTCCATGGCGATGCCAAAGTAGGATCGCCCCAGGGAGTGATGCAGCTCGGCGGCCACCTCCGGCCGATCGGCGAACCGCTTGTCGACTTGCTCCGCGGCCGTCGCCAGCATGTCCTTCAGCGTGATGTTCGCCGTCGAGCGCTTGTCGGGATCGACGCTCGCGAGCAGATCCTGGGTAACGAAGTCGCTGACGGCTTTCGCGGTCGCGAGGTTCTTGTTGGCCTCCGCTTCCGCTGCCAACGCGCGCTCGGCCTCGGTTCGCGCTCGTTCGGCCTGCCACAACGTCGCCGCGACGCCGGCGATCACCGCGACGAGGACCAGCGCAGCCGCGGTCGCCCCGACCCGATGCCGCCGCAGGAATTTTCCGGCGCGATAGGCGAATGAATCCGCGCGCGCCAAAACGGGCTCGTGATTCAGGTGGCGCCGCAGGTCGTCAGCGAGCGCGACGACAGAGGGGTAGCGCTCGGCAGGATTCTTCTTCAGCGCCTTGAGAATGATCGTGTCGAGATCGCCGGCGAGGTCACGACGCACGCGGCTGGGTGGCGGCGGCTCAGCTTCGAGCACGAGGCGCTCGAGCTGCGAGCTCGTGTCTCCGGATTGACCGTAAGGCCGCCGTCCGCTCAACAGCACGTAGAGCACGACCCCGAGCGAGTACACATCCGTCGCCACCGTGATGGGCTGATCCGCGACCTGCTCCGGCGCTGCGAATTCCGGCGTCAGCGCGCGTCCGCCGAGTCGCGTCAACTCTGTCGCCCCGGTCTCGGCCGAGTCCCCGATCAATTTCGCGATGCCGAAATCCAGGAGCTTCACGTCGCCGGCATCGGTGACGAGAATGTTCGACGGCTTGAGGTCGCGATGCACGAGCAGATGCGCGTGCGCATGCGCGACCGCTTCACAGACCTGCAGGAACAGCTTCAGCCGCGCATCGGTGTCGACCTTTCGCTCGTCGCACCAGCGATCCAGCGGCAAGCCTTCCACGTATTCGATCGCGAGATAGAGCTGCTCGTTCGCCGCGACGCCGGCGTCGAGCAGATGGGCGATGTGCGGATGCTGGAGCTGGCCGAGGATCTTTCCTTCGCGCACGAAGCGGCCGCGCACGGCAGAGCCGGCGAGGTGACCGTGCATCAGCTTCAGGGCAACCGGGGCGTCGAACACGCCGTCGGTACGCTTCGCGAGCCAGACTTCGCCCATGCCACCGTTGCCGACAAGTCGCTCCAGTCGATAAGCGCCGAGCACGTCGCCTGGCCGCGCGCTTCGCAGATCATGCCCGGCGGCGAGCACCGGGTCCCCCGACATAAATTCGGCAGCGCCTGCGCTCGCGTCGGCCTTGAACAAGGTGAGCACCTGCGGGTACAGATCCGGCCGCGATCGCGCGAGCTCGGCCAATTCGGAATCGCGGGTCCCGGCGTCGAGCCCCAGCAACCGCTCGAACGCGCTGAACGCTTCGCGCCACGAGCCGGTTGCGGTGCCCGACATGACTACTCTTTCAGCGCCTTGAACAGGAAGGCGCGCGCTTTCTGCCAGTCGCGCTCGATCGTCGCGACGGAGACTTCGAGCGCGTCGGCGATCTGTTCTTCGGTGAAGCCGCCGAAATAGCGCAGCTCCACGACCTGCGCGCAGCGCTCGTCGATCTTGTGCAAATCGTGCAGCGCGTCGTCGAGCGCTTCGACGTCCGGATCGCGCGCGGTGCTGCCGAGATCGCGCGTCTGCAGCGTCACCTTGGTTTCGCCGGCGCCGCGCTTGGCCGCGCGCTTCTCGCGCAGCGCGTCGACGATCACGCTGCGCATGATGTGCGCAGCGTAACCGTAGAACATGCGGCGGTTCTGAGCGGGCGGGAGATCGCCGTTCTGCGGCAGCAATCGCAGATAGGCTTCGTGGACCAGGGCCGGGGCATCGAGCACCGTGATCGGCGGCGCGCCGGCGAGCTTGCTGCGCGCGAGCTTTTGCAGCTCGCCGTAGATCTTCGCGAAGAGCGCCTCGCGGGCGCCGTCCTTGCTCGAGCGAGCATCGACCAGCAGCTGCGTGATATCCCCCATTTGCGGCTTCCTAGTAAGTCGCCTGCGGGACCAGCGTGCCATAGGCAACCGGGTCGTTCCAAGGGCGGTGAGGGAATCGGCCGGGCAATTCCGTTTGCGTCAGTGAGGCGACGAGCCGGTCAAGGCAAGGGAGAACACCGATGGATGCCAATGGATTGCAGTTCACCAACGGGGCGGTCCTGATCTGGGGGTCTGTGCTGGCGCTGACGCTCGCGTGCGCGATCGGCCTGCTCGTGCTGATCATCAAGGACCGCCGGGCGGATGCGCGGACCACGGTCGCGGAAGTGAAAAAGTCGCCGGCTCAGCGCGCTTCGATCTTTCCGGTCCTCGCCAGCTCCTCGACCATCGGACGTATCGACTCGAAACCCTTCGCGCTGAAACCCTGATGGCTGTAGCGCACGACGCCGTCACGATCGATCAGGTATGCGGCGGGCATCTTAATGATCTCGTAGCGAGCTAACTCGAAAATCCATCAGGCAGTGGCGGATGGGAACGCCCGCCGTCAAACTGCATCAGCTAGAGGTCCAGGCAGTCCGAACAGCGCGTCGAGCTCACTCAATTCTGGACCTCTCAGGGACTGTGTGCAGCCCGCCGTTTTCGTCGAATGCCCGACGAGGACTAAAGCGCAACGGGCGCGCGAGACGAGAGCGGTCGTCTGAATGACCGCCCGTACCGATTTCAGCTCAACATCACACATTGCACGACCGTCCGCTCCGGGTCGTTAGCGAAATTGCGACGAGCCGCTCGAAGCGGTCATTCGACTCTTTACCCTAGACTCCTTCCGCTGAAAACAATAAGTGCAACATCATGTACGTATCGATCGGTGGAATTGATCAATGGGTGCAGATTGGCGGCAGCAAGCCCGGCCTTCCGATACTTCTTTACCTGCATGGCGGCCCCGGCGGGACCTCAGTGCCTGCATCGGCGGCATGGAAGGCGTGGGAAGAGCATTTCACCGTTGTTCACTGGGATCAGCGTGGTGCGGGTCGTACGTTCCGCAAGAACGGTGAGGCAGGTTGCGGAGCGCTCACGGTTGATCGGATGGTCAGAGATGGAATCGACGTCGCCCAATTTCTGACTCACCATCTGAGTCAGTCGAAGATCCTGGTGGTGGGTCACTCATGGGGCTCCGCACTCGGCGTGCTCATGCTTAAACGGCGTCCGGAATTGTTCGCCGCTTTCGTCGGCACAGGACAACTGGTCAACATGCGCCGCAACGAGGAGTTCAACTACCAAAGGCAGTTGGCCCAGGCGGAGCGTCAGCAGAACGATGAGGCGCTGCGAGCCTTGCGGGCGATGGGTCCTCCGCCCTATTCGGATTTCAGCTGTTTGCTCGCCTTGCGAGAGTGGACGGATCGGTTGACCGGCGGCGATGGGGACGCGTTGCAACCTCGCCCCACACCTCTGGCGCCCGACTTCACTCGTGACGATGTGCCCTCGATGCAGCAGGGTGCCGAGTTTTCGCGGCGACATTTGCTCGGCGAACTTAACGGAATCGATCTGCCCTTATTGGGAATGTCGTTCGAAATGCCGATGTTCCTGTTTCAGGGCACACATGATCAGCAGACGCCAATTGAGCTGGCGGAGGATTACTTCGCAGCGATATCGGCACCCCACAAAGCCGTCGTCCGTTTCGAGGGGTGTCACCATTTCGTGGTCATGAACCGGCCCGACCTATTCCTGCAAGCGCTTCTGACCCATGTCTCTCCGACGTTGACGAAACCGTAGCAGCCCACGTGAGGAGTGCACCTCATCTGCTCGGAATGACCGCTTTCAAGGGAACGCATCGTCCGCTTCGGGTCGAAAGCAGCCTATCTTCCTCCCGACGTCTCGCTTCGGATCCAGGCGTACCAGCGCTCCATCCCCTCGCCCGAATACGCCGACACGTTGAGCACCGTGAGCGCGGGATTCACCTGCAGCGCATTGGCGACCGCGCGCTCGACGTCGAAGCGCAGATGCGGGATCAGATCGACTTTGGTCAGCAGCATCACCGACGCCGCGCTGAACATGTGCGGGTACTTGAGCGGCTTGTCCTCGCCCTCGGTCACCGAGAACATCACGACTTTCGCGCGCTCGCCGAGGTCGAACAGCGCTGGACACACGAGGTTGCCGACGTTCTCGATCAGCACGAGCGATCGCGGCGGCGGCGCCAGCGCGTGCAGCGCGCGCTCGACCATCTCGGCATCGAGGTGGCAGCCGGTGCCGGTGTTGATCTGGATCGCAGCCGCGCCGGCGGCGCGGATGCGCAGGGCATCGTTCTCCGTCTCCTGATCGCCTTCGACGACGCTGATCGCAAGCTCGTCTTTGAGATCGCGGATGGTGCGCTCGAGCAGCGTGGTCTTGCCCGCGCCCGGCGCGCTGACGAGGTTGAGCGCCGTCGACCGGCGTGCCGCGAGCCAATCGCGATTGCGCTGAGCGATCGCGTCGTTCTTGCCGAGGATCTTCTCCTCCAGATGCAGCGTGAGCGCGTCGCGTCCCGCGACCATCCGCGGCGCGAGCTTCGATTCACCGCAACCACAGGTCACGCACATGGCTCGATCTCCATCTCGGTGATCAGCAATTCCTGGCCCGACGTCTCCTCGATCTCGAGCCGGGCGCCGGCGAGCAGCGTGTCCTCGGCGCACAAGTCGAAGCAGAAACGGATCGCCTCTGGCATCACTGCAGATTGCTTGCCGATCTGCAGCCGCACGCGAGTCACGCGACTGCCTTCGGCACGCTCGGCGACGGCTTCGACGACGCTGCGGGTGATCGCGAGCTCGTGCATCAGCAGATCCTCGGCAGCTGCTCGCCGGAGAGCAGGTCGACCATGCGCTCGCCGCCGAACGCGGTGCGCATCACGACTTGCGGACGTGCTGCATCGATCACTTCGCCGATGATCGCGGCGTCACTGCCCGACGGATGCGATCGCATCGCTTCGAGCGCAACGCGCGCGTGCGAGCGCGGCACGATCGCGACGAGCTTGCCTTCGTTGGCGAGATAGAGCGGATCCAGCCCGAGGATCTCGCAGGCGCCGCGCACGACGTCCTTCACCGGCAGCGCTGCTTCATCGACGCGGATCGAGGCGCGCGAGCGCTCGGCGAACTCGTTCAGCACGGTCGCAACGCCGCCGCGCGTGGCATCGCGAAGGCAGTGGACGTCGGGACAAGCCGCGAGCAGCGTCGCGACGAGATCGTGCAGCGGCTGGCAATCGGTCGCGATCTCTGCCGAGAGCGCGAGCTCGTTGCGCGCGAGCAGGATCGCGACGCCGTGATCGCCGAGGCTGCCGTTGACGATGACGACGTCGCCGGGCTGCGCGCGCGCCGCCGAGATGCTCAGGCCGATCGGCACGACACCGATCCCCGACGTATTGATGAACAGCCGATCCGCCGCGCCGCGCTGCACGACCTTGGTGTCGCCGGTGACGATTGCGACGCCGGCTTCGCGCGCGGCCTTCGCCATCGTGCCGACGATCCGTGAGAGGACGGCGAGATCGAGCCCCTCCTCGATGACCAGTCCGCAGGACAGGAACAGCGGCTTCGCGCCGGAGACGGCGAGATCGTTGATCGTGCCGCAAACCGCGAGCTTGCCGATGTCGCCGCCCGCGAACTCGAGCGGTGTGACGACGTAGCTGTCGGTCGTGAACGCGAGCCGATCGCCCGCGCGCGCGAGATCGGCGATCGCGATGCGCGCCTGATCCTCGAGCTCGGCGAGCAGCGGATTGTCGAACGCCGGCACGATGATCTCGTCGATCAGCCGGCGCATCGCGCGCCCGCCGCCGCCGTGCGCCATGGTCACGGCGTCGAGCGCCGCGCGCTTCGTGCGACCGCCGTCCATCACGCGCGCCTCGCGAACTGATACTGCGCGGCGCACGCGCCCTCCGACGACACCATCAGCGCGCCGAGCGGCCGCTCGGGCGTGCACGCGGTGCCGAACACCTTGCACTGATGCGGCTTGATCGCACCCTTGAGCACTTCGCCGCACTGACACGATTTTGGATCGGCGATGCGCACGTTCGGCACGGATAACTTCTTCTCGGCGTCGAAGGCCGCGAACGCGGCGCGCATGCGGATGCCGGAATGGTCGATCGAGCCGAGCCCTCGCCACTCGAAATATTCGCGGAGCTCGAACACCTCGTCCACCGCCGACAGCGCCTGCGCATTGCCGTTCTCCGGCACGACGCGCTTGTACTGGTTCTCGACCTCGCAGCGACCGTCGGCGAGCTGCTGCAACAGCATCCACAGCGATTGCAGGATGTCGAGCGGCTCGAAGCCGGAGATCACGATCGGGCGGTGATAGCGATCGGCGATGAACGCGTACGGCCCCTCGCCGATCACCATGCTGACGTGACCCGGCCCGAGGAAGCCGTCGATCACGATCTCCGGCGAATCGAGGATCGCCTTGATGGTCGGGATGATGGTGATGTGGTTGCAGAACAGCGAGAAGTTGGCGATGCCTTCGCGCTGCGCCTGCAGCACGGTGAGCGCCGTGCTCGGCATCGTCGTCTCGAAGCCGAGCGCGAAGAAGATCACCTCGCGGTCGGGATGCTCGCGCGCGATCTTCAGCGCATCGAGCGGCGAATAGACGACGCGCACGTCGGCGCCGGCGGCCTTCGCGTGCAGCAGGCTGCCTTGCGAGCCCGGCACGCGCAGCGCGTCGCCGAAGGTGGTGAAGATCACCTTGGGATCGCGCGCGAGTGCGACGCAGTCGTCGACACGTCCCATCGGCAGCACGCACACCGGACAGCCGGGACCGTGCACGAACTCCAGCGTGTCCTCCGGCAGCATCGCCTTCAAGCCGTAGCGGAAGATCGTGTGCGTATGACCGCCGCAGACTTCCATCACCTGCAGAGCACGACCGCGAGCTCGTGCGAGCGGCACGGCGAGCTTCTCGATCTCGCCGACCAGCGCGCGCGCCTTGACCGGATCGCGGAACTCGTCGGCGAAGCGCAGGCTCATCGCGCGCGCTCCGCGCCGCGATCGTCGGCGAGCAGCGTGTGCACCAGGTCCCAGAGGATGTGATAGATCGCGACGTGCGTTTCCTGCACGCGATGGATGCTGTCGGACCCGACGACGAGACAATGATCGACATCGGCCGACTTCGCCATGCGACCACCGTCGCCGCCGGCAAACCCGATCGTCGTCGCGCCGCGCTGCTTCGCCGCGGTGAACGCCATCAGCAGGTTCTCGGAATTCCCCGATGTCGAGACGCCGATCAGCGCATCGGCCTTGCCGACCTGCGCCGCGACGAGCCGCGCGAACACGTGCGTGAAGCCGACGTCATTGCCTACCGCGGTCAGCATCGCAACGTCGTTGGCAAGATCGATCGCCGGCAACGCGGGTCGGCCCGCCGTCACCGGATGCTGGAACTCCACAGCGATGTGCGCGGCATCGCAGCTCGAGCCGCCGTTGCCCATCGTGTAGAGGCGGCCGCCGCGGCGATAGACCGCCGCGATCGCCTGCGCGACGGTGACGATCTGCGCGGCGTGCGCATCGAAGAACTGCTGCTTGGCACTCACGCTGTCGGCGGCTTTCTGGCGCACCGATTCGAGCAGCGCTTGCGCGAGCTGCGCGTCGTCGCGGCGCTCGCCCGCGAGAAAGGGATAGAGATTGCCGATCGCGGGATTCTTCATCAGTGCACCTTCAGCGAGACGAGCTCGGCCTGGAGATCGCCGAGCCCCTGCAACAGCTCCAGCGTCGCGCGCGCTTCCGCCTCGTCGATGCGGCTCATCGCAAAGCCGACGTGCACGAGCACCCACGCCCCGACGCAGTCGCGCGCCGCGTGGTTCTCGTCGACGACGCACGACAGGTTCACCTGCCGGCGCACGCCGCAGATGTCGACGACGCCGACGCACGACACCTCGTCGACGATCTCGACGACTTGTCCCGGAATGCCGAGGCACATGCGATCAGTTCTCCATGGATCGAGCGGCGGCGATCACGGCCTGCCCGAGCGACAGCCCGCCGTCGTTGCACGGCACGCGGCGATGCGTCAGCACGCGATGGCCGCGACCGTCGAGCAAGCGCGTCAGCCGCTCGAGCAGCACGCGGTTCTGGAACACGCCGCCCGAAAGTGCGACGGTCCGCGAGCGATCTGTGAATCGCTCGATCAGCGCGACGACCGCATCGGCCACGCCATTGTGGAAGCGCGCGGCGATCACGCCGGCCGGAACGCGCGACGTGAGATCTTCGAGTAAGGCTTCCCACATCGGGCGCGGCTCGATGATGTTGTTCGACGTGAGCTCGAATGGATAAGCATCGTCGATCGAGCGATGCACGAGCGCTTCGAGCTCCACCGCGCCCTGCCCTTCGTAGTACGCGTGATCGCGCGCCACTCCCATCGCGGCGGCGACTGCGTCGAAGAGCCGACCGCACGACGATGCGAGCGGCGCGTTGACGCCGCGCTCCAGCATGCGATCGATGACGGCGCGCGCTTTCGCATCGACCGATTGGAGCAGCGCCGTCGACAACCCCGCGGCCACCAGATGCGCGTAGGTGTTGCGCCACGGCTCGCGGATCGCCGCCTCGCCGCCGGGCATCGCGACCGGCTTGACGTGACCGAGCCGCGTGCAGCCCGCGTAATCGGCCAGCAGCACCTCGCCGCCCCATAGCGTGCCGTCATCCCCGTAGCCGATCCCGTCGAGCGCCACGCCGAGCACTGGCGCCGCGTCGCGCGGTACGCCGTTCTCTGCGAGGCACGCCGCAATGTGCGCGTGATGATGCTGCGCGGCGATCAGCAGCGTGCCGCTGTCGCGCGCCTCGCGCGTCGCAAGCTGCGTGGACGCGTAATCAGGATGCCGGTCGCATGCGAGCACTTCCGGCGCGAACGCATGGAGCTCGCGGAGCTCAGCGAGCGCGCGCTCGTAGTCCGCGCGCGCACGCGCCTGCCCGAGATCGCCGATGTGCGGCGACAGGATCGCTTCGCCACGGCGAAGCATGCAGAACGTGTTCTTGAGCTCGCCGCCGAACGCGAGCACTTGCGGCGTGCGCTCGAAGCCCGCCGGCAACGGGATCGCCTCGGGCGCGTAGCCGCGGGCGCGGCGCACGACGCGCGCGTAGCCTGCCGCGACGCGCACGACTGAATCGTCGACGCGCCGGGCGATCGGGCGGTCGTGCTCGACGAAATAGTCCGCGATCGACGCGAGCCGCTCGTGCGCGTCGATGCGATCGATCGCCTGCGGCTCGTCGCTGCGATTGCCGCTGGTCAGCACGATCGGATGCTCCATGCTCTCGAGCAGCAACGCGTGCAGCGGCGCCGCGGGCAGCATGAAGCCGAGGCTGGTGAGTTCTGGCGCGACGGCGTCGGCGAACCCGGCGGGCGACGTGCGATCCAGCAGCACGATCGGCGCTGCGACGCTGGACAGCAGCGCAGCTTCTTCCGCGCTCACCGCGCAGTGTCGGCGGATCATTTCGAGGTCGCGCGCCATCAGCGCGAACGGCTTGCGCTCGCGATGCTTGCGCGCGCGCAGTCGCGCAACCGCGCCCGGATTGGTCGCGTCGCAAGCGAGCTGATAGCCGCCGAGGCCTTCGATCGCGACGATGGCGCCTTCCGCGATCAGCGTCGCGGCGGTGGCGAGAACGTCCGCGCAGACGATTTCGTCGCCGCTGGATTTGCGCAGCGACAAGCGCGGCCCGCACCTCGGGCACGCGATCGGCTGCGCGTGGAAGCGGCGATCGGACGGGTCGTGATACTCGCGCGCGCAGTCTTCGCACATCGCGAACGCGGCCATCGTCGTGCGCTCGCGATCGTAGGGCACGCCGCGCACGATCGACAGGCGCGGCCCGCACTGCGTGCAGTTGGTGAAGGCGTAGCGATAGCGACGCGACGAGGGATCGAGGATCTCGGCGCGGCAGTCGGCGCAAATCCCCGCGTCCGCGGCGACCGGCGCGCGTTGCGTCGAGGCCGAAGGGTCGCTCGTCTCGATGCGGAACGCCGGCGGCGCGTCGCCCGGCTCGCGTGCGAGGCGCTCGACGCTGCCGATCCGCGCGAGCGGCGGCGCCTCGTCGCGCATGCGGCGCACGAAGCGATCGAGATCGTCCGACGCGCCCCACACTTCGATCAGCACGCCTTCGGTGTCGTTGGCGACGTGCCCGCGCAAGCCGAGATCGCGCGCGATGCGCCACACCGCCGGGCGGAAGCCGACGCCCTGCACGGTGCCGCGGACGCGGATGCGCTCGGCGATCATCGCCTGGTCAGCGCCGTCCGCGCAGCGTGATCCAGGTGACCACGGCGATGACCACGAGCAGCGTGATCACCGCGAGCGGGTGATCCCAGTCGTCGAGGAGGCCGTGCGTGTGCGCGAACGGCGCGGGATGCGCATGCGCGGCGATCGGCGCGAGCAATGCAAGCGTCAGCAGGTTTCTCATGACTTCGGACTCTCCTTTTCGCGCAGTTGTTGCTCGAGCGTCAGCTCGCGCTCCTTGAGGCTGGTGATGTCGAACGCGATGCCCTGCAGGAACAGCGGCCGCCCTTTTTCGTCGCGGATGATGCGCGCGTGCCCGCGCACCCAGACGGCATGGCCATCGGCGGCGAGGAAGCGACAGTCGGCCATCCACGGGCCGCCGGTGACGAGCCCGCGCGCGAACTCGTGATTCCACGCCTCGCGATCGTCGGGATGCAGCCGCCAGTACCACAGGAATGGATCGCGCAGCCACTCCTCGCGGCTGTAGCCGAGCAGCTGCTCGATGTACGGATTGATGTAGACCTCGTTGCCGCCCTCGCCCATGCCGGCGACGAACGCGACGCACGGCAGGTTCTCGACCAGCGCGCGCAGGCGCGCTTCGGAGCGCCGCGTCTTCTCTTCCTCGCTGACCTGCGACGGCCCGGTCGATTGCGCGCCGGCGAGACCCGGCGCCTGCTGGCCCGGAGCGAGGATCGCGCCGGCCAGTTGCTCGAGGAGCGCCTGCGACCCGCCGAGATTGCCGAGGCTCGAGAGCATCTGCGTCGCGTCTTCCTTGCCGATGAGCGCGGCCCAATCGTCGACCGAGCCGGTCTCCTCGGCAGGCAATTCCGCGCCCGGCATCCACGGCGGCAGATCCTTGGTCGGGCTCATGCGGGACACCGCTCGACGAGCGACTCGACCAGCGCGACGGCGGGCTCGATCGCCGCAGCGACCGCGTCGCTCAAGCCGACGCCGGCATCGGGACCCTCGAGGCTCTGCGGCTCGCACGCGACGAGCCGCAGTTGCGAGGGCATCGCGCCGAGCTCGCGCGCGACCGGCAGCACCTGATGCAAACGGATCGCGTGACCGTCGACAGTCGGCGCCTTGGCGAGCGCATCCGGATCGAGCACGTACAGCGTGCCCGGCGCGCCGCCGCGCTGCGCGGCGTCGACGAAGATCACTGCGCCCCAGCCGGCGCTGATCTCATAGGCGAGATCGACGCCGCGCGTGCCGAAGTCGCGGACGTGCACGCCGTCGCGCTGCGGGCGTGATGCGAGCGCGCGCGCGACCGCGCAGCCGAAGCCGTCGTCGCCGAGGAAGAGATTGCCGATGCCGGCGACGAGCACGCGCTTGCTCATAGCGGCTCGACCTCGCTCGGCTGGAAGAAGAAGCGATGCCCGTGGAAGCCCTGCTCGCCGAGGTCGGCGCCCGGATCGTCGTCGAGCACCACGGCCACGTGCACGCCGCCGTCGAAATCGTGCTCGACCGCGATCACCGTCGCTTCCTTGCCGGCGAGCGCGACGTCCATGATGTCGCCGTGACGCCGCGGCTTCAGGCGCACGCGCGCGCCCTTCGCCAGTCCGACGTCGGACGTGCGCATCGCGCCGTGCAGCCGCTGCATCTGATCCGGCGGCAGCGTGTGCGCACGCTCGAGCAGCGCCCGCACGCGCGGCTCGGCGTCGGCGAGCTCGGCGACTTCGGAGTCGGCGAGCGTCTGCAGCCGCAGCATCAGCATCTCGTCGATCTCGGTGGCGTCGAACAGATCGCCGGGGCTTTCGGGCGCCACGCGTGGATAGTCGTAGAGCGCGATCGGCGACGCGAGCA
>Ga0070741_10006884_pt1 | contig 24024 bp, 15 predicted proteins | sample Coa_R1_4_FD_66440 | JGI IMG/M metagenome (GOLD analysis project Ga0070741, IMG submission 66440) | Surface soil microbial communities from Centralia Pennsylvania, which are recovering from an underground coalmine fire - Coalmine... | ecosystem: Environmental > Terrestrial > Soil > Unclassified ...
TGGTAGCCAGCCTCGCGCAAGAGAGCAGGGAGAGATGGGACGATACCGAATGAACGTCCATCGATGGAAAAGCCATAGCCCAGGGTCCAAATCGCTCGCGCAAGTGCTGCAAGCAGGCGTTCAATAGCAGCGCTATTCGTAACTCCGCCATCTACAGGTTCGTTGAGACGCAGAGTACCACCCGCCTTCAAAATCCTGGTGCACTCCGAGATAAAAGGCTGCCAGGCATCGCGACGAAGAACGGCGAAGAGGGTGCGGGCATTGACGAGATCGAAGCTGTGATCAGAGAAATCAAGCGGTTGGGTGATGTCCATAACGCCAAAGGAGACATTGGTAAGCCCCTGCGAGCGGGCACGTGCATTGGCATAATCGATCATTATGCGGCTGATATCCACACCAGCGATCTCACTATCAGGGGAAGCGTAAGCAGTATCGAGCGCCCAACTGCCGGGTCCACAAGCCAGATCCAGAACCTGAGCGCCCAAGGGGAGGTCCGGCAACCCGGCCAGTGGGCCTCCCATCGCTTTTGTCATCATCCGATCTTGCTCGATCAGGCGCGCCATCTCGGAGGCACTTTCAGGATCAAAAAAGTATGTATGCTGCACGTTTGTGTTTTGTTGCTCGGTCATTGGCCGATTCCTTCCACCTCTTAAAGGGATTGGCATATTTCGCAGAAACTGTTCCACATAACAATGCTGAGTATACGAAAATTGATGTAGGGATGCAAGGTGCTTTTGTGTATGGGATATCATAAATTTCCACCACGGGGACGATTTGGGTAAGATTACGCATGTCAAGACCGGATCGGAGCAGGTACACTCCTCATCAGAAAGGTAATGGAAAGATGTGTGTTGCCGCCCAGGCCAGCATACCTTCCATGCCTCTATTACTTCACTAAGGACGAAGATTCTCAAATTGCGCTAATTCACTGAAAGGATTCACTTATGAAATCGATAAAACAGCTCTCTATTATGAAACGTCTTCTGCTCGGCGCGCTGAGCCTCCTGGCAATCGGGTTACTGGCGGCCTGTGGTGGGTATGATCAAACGACGGCGACATCTGTTCAGAATGCACTTCCTCAAAAAGCATTGATTTATGCGCCCCAGGGCTACTCAACTTCTAAAAATGCAAATTATCCTGACCCGACCGATCAGAGCGCTCTTCCTGAGAGTGTGAGGGTGACGGCTAAAGGCGAAACGGTTCTGCTGCGTGCCGCTGTAGTAGAAGGATACCAGATTTATGAATGTCAGCCCAGTACGACCGATTCAAGCGGCTTTGCATGGAAATTGCAGGCTCCCTTCGCCTTTCTCAAAACAGACGCGAACACCAATATTCTTCACTCGACCGGTCCATCCTGGCTCTATACGCAGGACGGAAGCGAGATCAGAGCAGCATTAGGAAAATTCACTGCTAATGGCAAGGTTGTTCCTGCCAGCGCTACACCAGATACTACAACCATTGCATGGCTGCGCCTCGACGTGACAGATCATCGAGGAAACGCGGGCCTCATGAGCAAGGTTGACCAGGTTCAGCGCCTCTACACGCACGGCGGAAAGGTCCCCGCCAGCGGCTGCAATCGCGATGCAGCCAACCAGCATGTGATCCAGCCAGTCAGCTACACCGCAGAATATGTCTTCTGGGGCCACAAAGGCTAGCGGTTACAAGTGAGATAAAAGAGCGTGCTCAGAATCCATGAGCACGCGCAACATCTCCCAGCCAGCGGGCGCTCGGTTTGACCGAGCGCTTCTGGGTCGTTCGATTGACTGCAATGAGGCCAAAGGTCGGACGATAGCCAAGGCTCCATTCAAAGTTGTCCATAGCAGACCAGTAGGTATAACCGCGCACATCGATTCCATCGCGTAGACAAGCAGCAACCCCACGCAGTGCACGCTCAATGTAGGCGATGCGCCGCGTGTCGTCTTCCGTAGAGAGACCGTTTTCCGTCACGATGACCGGCAGGCCCGTTGCAGCATTTGCATAGCGGATCGTCGCTTCGAGCGCCTCAGGCCAGAACTCGTATCCCATCTGCGTACGTTCCACGCCGTCTTCTGCTCCCAACGGACCATCAGGGCCGAAGCGCTGACGAGAGTAGGTCTGGACACCAATAAAGTCGTCGCCGTGCGTGCCTTCGAGATAGACATCTAACAATTCCCGGCGCATACGTGCGGCCATCTCCTCGCCTCCGGGTCCCGCCTGGATATCCTGCATCGCCAGAGTGAGTCCAACAGAGCAGTTCCCCGCCCCCGCCTTGATGGCATCTACTGCACGCCGATGCGCAGCCAGGATCGTCGCGCGGCCACGCTCAGGATCGGCGTAGAGAAATGGGGTGAAGCGCGAAGCATCGCTGTCAACCTTGCGCGCGGCCACCTCAAACCAGGGCTGCGAGCGAACCGCATTCATGTCTGGAACGAAGCTCATGAGGAGCGGGCCGATGTTGACCTCGTTGAGCGTACAGGCAAAAGGCATCAGGTCTCCCAGGTGGGCTACTGCACGCTCACAAAAACGGGCAAACTTCTCAGGGGTGTCCTGTGCTTCCCAGCCACCCGAGGCGGCAAGCCAGCGCGGCGACGTGAAGTGATGAAACGTGACCATCGGAGTAATCCCATGCTCGTGACACGTTGCCAGCATACGCCGGTAATGATCGAGTTGTGCCAGAGAGAACTCGCCCTCTTCCGGCTCGATGCGCGACCACTCCAGAGAGAAGCGATAGAGGGTGAAGCCAAGTTCGGCAAGCAGAGCGATATCTTCGCGGTAGCGGTGATAATGGTCGCAAGCGTCGCCCGATGACTCGACATAGGAGCTACCAGGCACGTGTTCGAGCACCCAATTGTCGTTGTAGACATTGCCGCCTTCCACCTGGTGCGCAGCCGTTGCAGTCCCCCAGAGGAACGTGGCGGGAAAAGTAATCTCCATTGTATGTAACCCTTTCTTTTGAACACCCGTGTGAGAGCATGGCCACCGCGCCTGCGGCGGGGGGACACGGAAAGAGTTATCTTCCCGTGTCTATTCACCTTATACGTTGACGCTGACTTTTTCTTTGGTGAGAGGGCCGCCAAACTGGCTGGTTTCGGTGAGCGTGAATGTTGCAGCGGCGCGGATATCTTGTGACGAGGCACCAACAAGCACCTCGAACTCTCCAGTTTCAGCTACCCAGGCGTGGGGCTGGTCATCGTAGTAAGCGAGTGCCTCACGAGTGAGCGCCAGGGTTACTGTCTTGCGCTCGCCTGGCTCAAGCTGGACCTTGGCAAAGGCTTTGAGTTCTTTGTTGGGGCGGTGCAGGCGGGATGCAATGTCCCGCACGTATAACTGCACGATTTCTTTGCCTGCACGCTGCCCTGTGTTGGTGACATCAACCGAGACCTGTAGCGTATCGTCGGGTCCAATCTCCTGAGCACTCAATCGCAATGCATCGTAGTCAAAGGTGGTGTAGGAAAGGCCAAAGCCAAATGGGAACAGTGGTGCAATCTTTTTCTTCTCATAGTAGCGATAACCTACAAAGAGTCCCTCGCCATAATACACCTTGCCGTTTTCACCGGGATAGTTGATATAGGCCGGGTTGTCTTCCAGCCGCACGGGGAAGGTCTGGGTGAGTTTGCCCGAGGGGTTGATATCGCCAAAGAGTACATCGGCAATGGCATTGCCACATTCCTGACCAGGGAACCATGCCTGCACTACCGCCGCCACACGGTCAAGCCAGGGCATAGCGATAGGCGAGCCGGTATTGAGCACCACAACGGTATTCTTGTTGGCCGCCGCTACGCGCTCAATCAGTTCGTCCTGCTTCCCTACCAGATCGATGTTGGGGCGATCATATCCCTCGCTCTCCCATTCACCGCTCAAACCAGCAAAGACAAGCGCCACATCTGAGGCTCGTGCCAGCGCAACAGCTCGATCAATCGCATCAGACGGCACGGGAGAGAGGCAGCCCACACGTACCCCGGCCATGAGTGATGTCTGGCTCTTGCCGTATTCAAGGTCCAGACGATACGCACGCCCGGCAACCATGTCTATAGGAACAACAACCTCGCTGGAAGCCATACCGAAGAAGGCTTCGCCAGGAGTTTGCTTCGTCCAGTTGTCAATGAGCAGCTGACCATCAATAAAGAGGCGGCTCAGGCCAGCGCTGACCAGGCTGAAGGTATAGGTACCCGTCTCAGCAGGGATAAAACGGGTCGAGCTACGCATAGAGAAGTTTCGGGGATCGATGGCATCAGAGGGCAAGCTCAGCCACATAAATTCAGAAGTTGCGCTGAGTTGTGTATAGACAGGGGAACCAGATAGGTCAGAGGTATTGAAAAACTCAGATTGCCATCCATGCTTGTCACCATCCATTCCAGCAAGCAATTGGCCTCCATCAAGGGGTGGCAACAGCTTATGATTGGTGCAGCCGAGTTCATAGCCGATATGCACCCGATCACCCACTTTCGCCGCAATTCCCTCGTAGGGGGTAATCGCGTAGTGCGCGCTGACCTGTGCGCTTCCTCCCGCCATAATGCGTGCAACCTTTGCGTTTGGACCAATCACCGCAATCGACGAAAGCTTCTCCTGCTGGAGTGGCAGCACATTGGACTCGTTCTTGAGCAGGACGATGCCTTCAGCCGCCGCCTCGCGGGCAAGAGCCTGCTGCTCAGGGCGATTGATGGCTTGCTCCTCCACCTCTTCAGGATGCTCGAAAACACCAGCTTTGACGAGCAAACGCAGCAGGCGACGTACACTCTCGTCAATCGTCGCTTCCGAGACCTCACCCTGTTCGACTGCTTGCAGCAGCTTCTCGCCACGCCAGACCCCAGGACCGGGCATCTCCAGATCGAGTCCAGCATTCACAGAGGGTGCTGTACTCTTAACCGACATGAACCAGTCGGATACGACAAGCCCATCATAGCCCCACTCATCGCGCAAGATATCTTTCAACAACAGAGGATGCTCAGAAGCTGCGATACCATTTACCAGATTATACGCGGCCATAATGGTCCAGGATTTGGCTTCACAAATAGCAGCCTGGAAGGGTGGGAGATAGATTTCGCGCAGCGCGCGTTCGCCTACCTCCGAACTGATGCTGGTGCGCTCAAACTCGGAGTCGTTACAAATGTAGTGCTTGACCGAGGTACCAACCCCTTCACTCTGGACACCATTGATGTAGGCAACGGCCATGCGGGCAGATAGGTAGGGATCTTCGGAATAGTTTTCAAAATTGCGTCCGTTGAGCGGCGAGCGATGAATATTGACGGTCGGAGCCAGGAGCACATGCGCCCCCTTTGTTTTGGCCTCCTGTCCCAGCGCCTGCCCAACACGACTGACCAGTTCAATGTTCCAGCTGGACGCAAGAGCAATTCCTGCCGGAAAACACGCGGCCCGCACACCATCCGTAAAACTTCCCCCACCACGAGCACCATTGGGACCATCAGTCACCTTCAAGCGAGGAATACCGAGTCGCTCAATCGCTACCGTATGCCACATATCTGAACCAGCGAGTAGCGAAACTTTTTCCTGAAGGGTCATCTGAGCAAGCAGGTCTTCTACTTTATTATTCATGCCTCTGTCCTTTCGAGCATTTCTAAAAATGCTCCGTGATCATGCAAATAAAGGGTACCTTGCGAATAAAGGATATGCCGCCTTTAGCAGCAGAGGAGGAGAAAAGGCTGCGATTTGATGTAACGGACGGTGTTTTGCAGGTAGTATAGCATATAGCTTGTGACACCGAAGTCCTTTTCTGCTCTCCATAGAAAAGAATGAACGCAACGCAGGGAAGAGACTATTATTTTCTGGTGCGATGCATTGCACTGGTGAAAGCGATGTGAACCGTTTCACACTGCTTGACAAAAGTATGCCATACCAGGTATAGTTTTGTCAAGTGAAGCGGTTCACATGAATCCCTTCACGGGAAAATAACTTCTTCCTTCAAAAACTGCCAGAGGCAGTTTTTGAAGGAAGAAGTTATTTTCCCCTGAGTGGTTGTCGGGACGATGATTATCTCAAACGCGGTTCAAAAGAAACGGGATAACTCGTTTGTTGGAGGAGAGGGCAAATGGAAGAAAGAAAACGAAAATCTGAGCGTACCTCTCTCACTGTTGATGATGTAGCGCGAAAAGCAGGCGTGTCGCGCACAGCTGTTTCCTATGTCCTCAACGAAAAGGAAGGACAACGCAACAAGCATGTGAGTGCAGAAACGCGGGCGAAAGTAGTGCAAGCAATACAAGAATTGGACTTTCGCCCGCACGCGCTGGCACGCGCCCTCAGCAAAGGGCATAGTGAGGAAATCGTCCTGGTCATGGGCACACCCTTCACTCCTTTTGCGATGGAAATGCTCTCCTCGCTTCAGCAGCAAGCGCTCGTCTATGGATATACACCCGTGATGTACCTCAGTCAGGGTTTTTCAGACGAGGAAAAGAGGAATTTGCATCAAACCGTCTTTGCTCGTCACCCGATCGGGATCATCACCAGTCCCTTCGACTTCAAAGATGAAGAGGTTGCACTGGCACAGCAGAAAGGGATCAAGCATATCATTTTCATAGGGTTTCACGCAGAGACGATCGAGGGAACCTATTCCATCGTCTTTCCAAGCAAGGCATTGGGATATCTTGCCGCTCGACACCTGCTTGAGCGTGGTCATCGGCATCTAGCCCTCGTACAGCCGGATGATGCAGTACAAGAAGAGGGGTTTTCGCAACGGCTGGAAGGGATGCATGCAGCCATTGCAGAGGAACCTGGAGTGACCCTGGATATCTTACCGCTACACCTCGCGGCCTCCTCCGCTTATGAGCTGGTCGAGACCTCGCTCGTGGGAGCTAATCGTCCCACGGGGATCTACGCCTTTAGCGATGAGTACGCGGTAGTCTTGCTTGGTGCGCTTACCCGTCTGGGCATACAGGTGCCACAAGAAATCGCCCTCGTTGGCACCGATAATCTCCCCCTGGGCGAATTTGTCTGGCCATCGCTCACCTCGATGAGCTTTGATGCACTCGACATCGGAAAACGCGCCGCCGACATGCTTCACCTGCTGCATCAAGGGCAGCCGTTACCAGAAGCGCTCACAGCTCCACTCATTCCACAGCTGATTCCACGTCAATCAACCTGATTCGAGCAAGCCCTGACCTTTATCTTGCACCACCATAGCACAAAACACGCATTTTGTCTGTAATGAGAGCTACCGTTTCTGATGGAAGACGCTTGTATACTTCACAATGGAAAGGCAGTTCCTTGCATCTCATGAAAAGAGAGGGAAGTGGGGAAACTGCTGAAAGCTGGCTGAGAAGCGTGAGGACTCAGGCCTGAGTCGCCACCTGAAAGCTTTGAATGGGAGACGGCTATACAGCATCAAAAAGGATCGGTGAATGGCTATGAACCAGGTCAGTGATGTCGTTAAAAAGTTTTTTGAGGATTTCGAGCGAGCGAGTAATACATTTGAAAGTGATCTTCTGGCCTCGCAATTTAGTGATCCATTTATGGCGGCCAACCCTGATGGCGGCATACAGGTTGTGAAGAAGGATGACTTCATTGCAGGTATTGCAAAACGACAGGCATTTTTTCAGCCCAAAGGCCTTCAATTCGTAAAGATCTTATCGATTGAAGAAACAAAGCTGTATGATCACTACGTGATGGTGAAAGTCTATGTGCAAATGCGATTTGAAAAAAACCCGGGACAGCCCATAGATTGGAAGGACTACTCCACCTATATCTTGTTCGTAAAAGATGATTCAGCCCGAATCGTCTTTTACCTTACTCACGAGGACCTCTTGAAGGCTATGCAAAAGCTTGGCTTATTAAACCTCTGAAAATCTCAGCTACCTACATGATATGGTACAATGATGAGGAATAGTGTATAGAAGCAGTTCTCTATGAGAGAACATGGGCCTTGGAGGATCTATTTTGACTCGCCTGACAACTACACTGACGTTGGCTCCCGATGCTGCCATCGATCTACATATGCATACAACCTACAGCGATGGACGCTGGCCTGCTCAACAACTCATCGATTACCTTGTACACGAAAAATTTGCTCTGGTCTCAGTGACCGATCATGACCGCGTGGATAAGGTTGCTGAGATACAGGAACTGGCTGCTGAGCAAGGTCTGCCCGTCATTCCTGGGGTGGAGGTGAGCACGGACTGGAACGGCAAAATGGGGCATATGCTCTGCTATGGCTTTGATCCCGAGGACAATGAGCTCTCTGCACTAACCGAGAAAGTTGTACGCCTCCAGCTAGAAAATACCCATGAAGTGAATGCCGCTCTGCGCCACCAGGGCTATGATTTTCCACGCCAGGAAGAGGTATTGAAGCAAAGTAATGGCGAATTATTCCGTCCCGCCGATAACATGCAGCTTCTGCTCGAACATGGTTATGCCACCAATCGGTATACTGCCTTGCAGATGATTACAAAGGCAGGGTTTCGCTCGATTATGGCTGATATGGCGGAAACAGTTGACGCCGCGCATCGGAGCGGGGCCATTTGCCTGATTGCACATCCCGGACGCATCGAAGGCGGCTTCACCTTCTACGATCCCCAACTGCTCGACCTGTTGCGCAGCGACATTCCCATTGATGGTATTGAGGTATATCATCCTTACCACAAGAAAGAGATAGTTGAGGTCTATTTAGACTACGTGCTCAAGAACAATTTGCTGCTCAGCACCGGCTCCGACACACACTGTACCCCCGGACGCATGCCCATCAAATATCGCGCAGAGACCAGCTACCGTTTGCTCGAACGCCTGGGCATCACAATAGCGTAGTACCTGCGGCGCTCACAAAATTTTTCATCATCAATCATTTTTTCTGACGGAGCCAGAAAAAATGATTGATGATGAAAAATTTTGTGAGCGCCGCAGGCGCGAGCAGTCTACTACTTTGCCAGGTACCAATCAGTCGTTGTGAGACCGGAATAGCCTACGGTCTTTTTGACAACGCCAGGAGGCGGAGATGGAAAGTTGGCAATAGGATGACCTTTTTCCGCCAGCATCAGCGTATCATGCCAGATCGGGCCAGCGCCATCGACGCCTGTCACATTCACCATCGGAGAATTGTCGTTGTTGCCAGCCCAGACACCTACGACATAATCGGTGGTATAACCCACCGTCCAGTTGTCGCGGAAATCGTTGGAGGTACCCGTTTTGGCAGCTGCGGGACGAATAGGCCCAGGATTGCCTGCATAACACTGCTGCTGCGTGTTGCTATAGAGATAGAGAGCGCTACACTTGCCGAACTCAAAGGTACGCGAACTGTTGTCGCTCAATACATTGGTGATCATGAAGGCCGTTTGTTTGCTAATTACCTGTTGGCCTTGCGTCGGGTATTGAAAGATGGTATGACCCTGAGTATCGCGCACCGTAGCAATAGCATGCCGGGTGATACGCACGCCACCGTTGGCAAACACGCCATATGCTGAGGTCTCATCCAGCAGGTGCACGCCCAGAGAACCGAGCACCATAGTATAGTTTGGCGTACCCGTGTAGTCTGAAATGCCCATCACTTGAGCGGTGTGCAAGGCAGTATCAACCCCTGTTTGCATGAGCAGTTTCACCGCTGGAATGTTAAACGAGTTCTGCAAAGCATAGCGGTACGTGATCAGGCCATGATATTTCAGATCATAGTTGGTCGGCGAATACGATGGCAGACCACAGCACATCTGCACAGTCAGCGGTCCATCCAGTACAGGTGAGCCCGGACTGATACCCTGCGAAAAAGCGGTGGCGTAAATGAAGGGCTTGAACGAGGAGCCAGACTGACGGAAACCCTGAGAAGCCACATCGAAGGCTCCATCACGAGGGCTGTTCGGATCAATATTGCCGACCAACGCGCGAATATCACCGTTATGATAATCGATGACCACTACGGCAGCATTCGACATATGATGCACCTGTGCCAACTCAGCGATATGCTGCTGAGCGATCTTCAAAACCTGATTCTGGAACGGTAAGTCAAGGGTGGTGGAAACAACCAGACCGGCACGCGAGAGGTCGCTCATCTTCACATGTAAATCCTGGGCCAGCTCGTTTAGAGCAAAGTTTGTGAAATGAGGCGCAGCAGCGTTGTTGACAATGCCACGATGCAGGAAACCGGGCTGCTGCGCCTCATTGAGCGCGACCAGTTTCTCTTGAGCAGTAATGTACCCCTGAAGATACATCTGATTGAGCACTTCATGCATACGATCAAGCGCAGCTTTGGGATGTAACATAGGATCGCGTGCTATCGGCGAGCTGGGAATACCAGCCAGCATAGCAGATTGAGCGATGTCCAACTGTGAAGCTGCTGTTGCCCTGGGCGTATCTTGCAGGTCAAAGTAGGTAAATGCTGCGGCGTCAGCTCCATAGGCTTGCTCACCATAGTATGTTGTATTGAGATACATGGTGAGTATCTGCTCCTTGCTGTACTTACGCGTTATCGAGGGGGCCAGAATGATCTCCTGGAACTTGCGCAGCATAGTTGTTTGATTACCTACAATCGTATTTTTGATCAACTGCTGCGTGATCGTACTGCCACCCGAGACAACGTGCCCGTTCGTCATATCGTCGATAGCAGCACGCACAATGCCAGTGATATCATAACCAGAATTTTTCCAGAAATCCTGGTCCTCAATAGCGACTTCAGCATCTGCCAGATGGTGCGAAATTTTGGAGAGTGGCACGCTCGTCTGCATCCCCTGGTCAATCATTTGATAAATTAATGTGCCATGCTCATCATAAACCTTCGAACTATCTTTTGGAAGAATATCCTGGAGTGTGACTACCTGCTGACTGTAGCGTTGTTGCGTGGCCTGTATAAAGCTGGTCGCCGCCACAAAAATAGTAACAGCCAGAACAAAGACAATCAAGATGCCGGAAGTCATTGGGAGCATAGTCCACTGTGTTCCAATACGTTCAACGGCAGCGGCACGCAGCGTATTATAGCGTAGAGCTTTGCGCTTGATATAGCGTTTTGTACGCCAACCGGAAGGATGCAGTTGCCGATGAGGGACGGGATAGTAGACACCGGGCACCGGTCTTTCGGGTATATCGTTGAGTCGTTGAGCTGCTGCCGCGCGGCTATAGGCAGGCAACTTCGCCGATCCGCCGGAATCCTTGAGTACCGGGCTTTCCCCCCTAACAATTTGCCCGCTCTCCTTCACCTGTAGTGCATTGCCTGAACTCTGCTCCTGCCAGTTCTTTCCTCGCGAAAGAGTTTCCGCCGGACGCTGATCGGTTGTCATTTACCACTCTCTTTCCTAAAGCTGCTGCTGGAAACAAAGAATCCCCATTACAACCACTATATACTTGAGATACCAAGATATACTTACCTCACTCTTTCCCCACCTGAGTAAGAGCTATTCACATTACTATTATTAATACGTTGTACTAAAGAAAACGCATTACACCTATACTCATCAATATCCAGAATTCTATGCATTACAACAACAGCCTACATATTCTGACAATGGAGTGCACACTATGCGCGTACATCTCCTACATACTATATTTTCTTTACCGCTTTCATCGACTAGAAAGGTAACTATAGAGATCCCGCACACAGCCCGCCTCGCAATCACCCGCAAGGGGTAGCGCCACCCCTTGCGGGTGATTGGACCCCAAATTACAGTGAACAAATGCCTCGACTCCTTTGCACTCACCAACACCGTGATAGCGAAGCTGGTGGGTACAAAGAGGTGCTCTACTGAGAATGCCTGTATGTATTAACGGGGCAGACCAGAAAAAGGTAACAACCACATTATATAATATCTCGACAAGTTTAATGAAGTGCAGCGCAATAAATATATACATCAGCAGTATATATATTTATATATGATAATGCTCAGAACCATCTGATTTTTTAGAGCACGAGTGTAGTGAGCGAAAACGGCTTAGCAATGAGAGATTCGCATATTGTTGTTCGGCCCCCTCTATGATACTTTTCGTTGCCCGGTTACAAGGTCCTTCGCACAGGATCACGAATTACTTGATTCATGCAGGTATCATTACACTATGAAGGTAATGTTGTAAGTGCTCTTCGCCTTGCGGACTGACCAGAAAGGTGACCATATCGCCCGGCCTGATCACCGTGCTACCTCGTGGAAAGAGCAGTTCCTCCTGTCGGCGAATGGAAACCACCAGACATTCCTTTGGCAAATGAGCCTCTCGCAGAGGAAGCCCTGCCAGCGGCATACCTGGTTCGATGCGCGTTTCAATCATCACAGTGCCTTCTACCAGCCCGCGCATACGACGAGAATCCTTCACCAATGTTTCACGATAGACGCGTACAATATCGGCGGCAGAGAGCACGCCCAGCACCTGATGACCTTCTGCGGCGGATTCCGCATCGGTCACCGGCATCCAACTGACGCGATGACTCGTCAGTTGTTCCAGCGCCTCATCGAGCGTCTCATCTGGCGAAGCCACTAACACGTCTCGCTTCATTGCATCTTTGATCAGGCGGCTCTCACGCTCCTCCGGCGGGACACGCTGGATATCAACCTGAGTCAGGACCCCCAACAGACTACCAGTGTGATCAACGACGGGCGCTCCACTCTCGATACGTCCCGCCAGACTGCACTCGGCCTCCGCAATGGTTTGCAGTAGTGAGAATCTCAGGGAGAGAGGCTGCATAGCCTGACGGACGGTCAGTGTAGAAAGCAAGGGAAAGGAGAGTTGCAAACGGTGAGCGGGCGAATCGGCACGCGTCTCTACCTGGCTGGTGTAGATCGTCGCCTGACCCACAAGAATAGAGGAGATACCTACTGCAACCATCGCAGGAGCTAGCATCGAGAGATTGCCTGTCATTTCCGCAACCATCAGCATAACGGCCAGTGGCGCGTGGGCAATCCCACCAAAGAGCGCCATCATGCCCACAATCACAAACGGTCCAGGAGTAGCGGGCACACCGGGCAGAACATGGTAACACAGACGCCACAGAGTGGCCCCCACCATACCTCCGATGACCATGCCAGGTCCAAAGATACCGCCAGAGCCGCCAGAACCAATCGACAAACCTGTAGTGAGAATCTTCGCAAATGGCAGCAGCAGGACCACCCACAACGGCAGCGACAAGAGGCCCGGTCCCATACTGACCTGAACCCATCCATAGCCCATCCCCAACGCCTGCGGCAACACAAGGCCAATCAATCCAACAAGCAATCCGCCAATACCAGGCTTGACCCAGTTCGGCAGAGGCAGCCTATGAAACAGATGAGTGATTCCATAAAACCCACGCGCATAGAGTATCCCGATGGCCCCACAGAGCACGCCAAGGACCACATAGTACAACAATTGCGGAGGAGAGGTGAAGGCAAGATTGCTGGGAACGCTAAAGATAGGGCTCCAGCCCATCCAGGCACCGAAGACACTGTAACCGACTATCGAGGCAATCAGCGCAGGGATAATAGCCTCGATCTCCAGATCGTTTTTATAGAGAATTTCTGCCGCCAGAACGGCACCGCCAAGTGGTGCGCGGAAGATGGCACCGATGCCAGCCCCCATACCGGTCGCAATAGCGATACGGCGATCTTGAATGTCCAGGCGTAAGATAGTGGCAAGCAACGAGCCAAACCCGGCGCTAATCTGAGCTGCAGGCCCCTCGCGCCCGGCCGAACCACCACTACCAATCGTGATAGCTGAGGCAACTAGTTTAATAATCGGGATACGCGCGCGAATGGGTTTGCCCTGGTGAAAAGCGGCAATCGCGGCATCGGTACCATGCCCCTCCGCCTCGGGAGCCAGGCTAAACACGATGATGCCAGCAAGCAGCCCACCAGCAGCGGTGATCACAGGTATCAGCCAGGGACGAGCAGCCTCCCACAAGGACATGACGCCCCTACCACCTTCACCAGCCGGGTCGGGAGGAAAATAACCGACCAGTTGCCCAAGAAAGAAGGAGGTAGCAAAATGAATAGACACGTAAAAGGCGATTGCCCCCAGGCCTGCAACAATACCGATCAAGGAGCTAATCAAGAGCCATTTGAGTAAATAGCGCGGGCTCTCCAGGCTGCGTTTAGTGCGGCGTATATGAAAGAGACGGCGTAAAAGCGGAATCAAGGAAGCAAATCTCATCAACAACCCTCCAGGTTCATACCACCTCAAGAATAGTGGGTGGGCGGACATTCAAAAAACGAGACAAAAAAAAGTCGCAAGATCTCAACGTGGCGAAGTGCCAATGCCACGCAGAATGAACTGAGCGACACTACTTGCCTGGCGAGTAATCTCTTGCTCAGATTGTCCCAGCACGCGCGCCGAAAGCACATAGGACTCAGTGAGAGAGAGGACCATTAACGCGGTCTCCTCGATATTGTCACAGGAAATTTCGCCTCGCGCCTGGCTCTCTTCCAGCATCAAGGTCAGGACAGCAAGATAATCACGCAAGAGTTTGGTAGCCTCATCCTTGAAGGCACGATTGACGCCGTACAGGGCGCTCATATATACATTAAAGCTATCGCTCTCTTCTTGCGCTAAACGCACAAATGCGCGGAACAGGCGCTCCAGGCGCTGCTGTAACGTTCCATCCACTGCTAGAGCACTACGAATAGAAGCCATATGGGACTGGGCAATAGAGCGAAGCATTGCCAGAAAGAGTTCGCGTTTATTTTCAAAGTAGAGATAAATAGTTCCCTTACCAATGCCTGCCAATTCCGCAATTGTATTAATATTCGCTTGATCAAAGCCCAAACGAGCAAATTCGCTTGCAGCCTGACGAATGATGCGCAGGCGCGTAGCTTCGCGCATCTGTTCATCAACAATTTTCGGCATCGATACACCTCATTTAAGGATCATTCTTGTATTGAGAACTATTCTGTCAAATTTTGTTCTATTAATGGGCATTCGGTCAATATCCCTTGCTCTGAGTATACGCCCGAGTGTATGGGATTGTCAAGTCAGCTATCCGTCCTGGTCGCCCTCAAGATCAGTATAGGTGCCCACTGAGTGCTTGAAGGTTGCACGAGTCAGAAGGTGCTATATATTCTGAATCATGTTTCAAATTTAAATAATAAGACAAATATCAACAACTATTATTTTTAAATACATTGACAATTAAATAAAAATTTATTACACTAATCATGGGGATCAATCCCCATGATCGATCAATAGGAGCTCTACTATATCTGGGGAGATCATAATAGGGGTCCGATCGTGGCTACTACAAAAAGAAAGAAGGTTTCTCGATGAAACGAAGATCAGGAGTATTGCTGTTACTGACGCTCTCCCTTGCCATAGGGCTGTTCTTGACGCCAGCGAGCGCAGCGGCTCACACTACTGCCAAAAGTTTTCAAGGACACCCTCAGATGTACTGGAAGAAAGGATATCACGCCCAGACAGGGAGTGAAAGCAATGTGATCTACCACGGCGGTCCCGTAGTAGCCAGCACGATGAAAGTTTACGCTATCTTCTGGGAGCCAGCCAATACATTTGTCGGTCCCAGATACAATGGCCTCCTGATGCGTTATTTTAGTGACATTGGTGACTCTGCGCTCTACGCAAACAACATACAATACACTGACAGTAAGGGAAATGCTCCTGATGGTGCGGAGTTAGCGGATAGTTGGGTAGACAATTCTCCCTATCCATCAACGCTGCGCATCCTGGACGCCGATGTGCAGGACGAAGTCACACGCGCTATGGTTGTGAACGGCTGGCAACCCGCAATCAACCATGCCTTCTTTGTCTTCACATCCTTGAATCAATTCATCTGCTTTACATCCGATCCCGCCAGTTGTAGCGCGCCGCTCGGTGGCTTTTGTGCATATCACAGCGCCTTCGGGAATATCAATGCACCCACGATCTATGCTGCCATGCCCTATGGTGGCAATACACTGACATATTGCTATGGTCCTTTCTCCAAAAGCCCTAACAACGACGCGTCTAGCGATGCTGAGATCAATATCACCTCTCACGAGCAGATGGAGATAGCTACTGATCCCATTCCAGGCTTTGGCTGGTTTGATCGTAATATGCAGGAAATTGGCGACAAGTGCGAGTTTGTCTTTGGACGCCTCAATGAGAACGGCGCGAATATCATTATTAATGGTCACCCATATATTCTGCAAACGGAGTGGGACAACGCAAAGTCCCGTTGTGTCTTGCAGGGGCCATAAGGATTTTTCCTTCTCATTTCGTCCTTCAGACAAAATGAGCAGGAAAAACTCGAAACAACATCTTTCAATATCTGCCTTCGGCAGATATTGAAAGATGTTGTTCAAGATCAATTCTTGCAAAAAATGCCTTCGGCATTTTTTGCAAGAATTGATCTTATCCTGGATGTGAATACTGGCAGAAGACTCTGCATCAGGTATCATGGGAACTTTTTTCATAAGGGAACGTCCTTTCCTATGAAGGCACTACTGAGAGTCTCAGTAGTGTGGAGACAAGTGGAGGGATATGTTTATTCTAGATCTCCACATATAGAGGAGTAGGATCTATGATAAGGTGCAGACAGCGCTTTTATGGCGGTCTTCAACTATGCTTGTCGGGCTTGTTGCTGCTCTTGATGTTGGCGGGCTGCGGGCTGTTTGGGACAGGTAGCACGCCGGCGGGGGCAACAGCAGTACCTGCAATAGCATTTGATAAACAGCAGGGCCACGTTCTCATCCAGCTCTTCCGCGTACCGGGCAACATTTATCCGCCGATCAATGGAGTGCCAGACTGGACACTCTATGGCGATGGGACGCTCATTTTCAAATCGAACAATGGCAGTTTGCAGCAAGCCCGCCTCTCAGCAAGCGATATCCAGCATATCCTGGACGTTGTGGTGCAAGAAAACACCTTCTTCGCCAGCAACCAGGCCCTCTATGGACGCATGTTTGCCGATATGGGCTCTCTGCTGCTCACGGTCAATGCGAACGGACAGCATAAAACGGTCAGATTGTTTGCGGAACCAGACAGCACCGCAGATGAGCAGACACAGCATGTCTTTGCCATCAAGAACTTCTTGCTCAACTATCATCCTGCCAGCGTACAAGCGTATAGCCCTCCGGGAGCCGTGCTGCTTGTGATACCACGACAGACTGGCGATGCACCTGTGTGGCCCTATAACGATATCCAGTTGGCTCAGATCGCTGCTCAGGAATGCCCTTACCTGCCGTTCGGCGGTCGGGAGCCTTGCACAAACAGTGGTTCGACTGGATTGTACCCGGTGTATGGACAGCGCGGCCTGGAACTGTTAACACGCTGGCCGCTGGGCACAATCGGTTCAGTCAGCCAGAGTGGGCAGGATTATCAGGTTATCATCTGGCCGCTGATGCCTGACGCGCTGGTTCCCCAGGGCGATAACGCGCCAGGAGTGCACGTTGAGGGCACAAACGCAGGAACCTGGCCTCTGCTCGCAGGATACGGCAAGAAACCGTGATTGGTGCGTCAGGGCAATCAGCCGGTTCGCCAATTTTGCAAGATCAAGATGCAGAAAAACATGCTTACCAGCCTAACGCTTGCTTGCCCGCTTCGATAGCTTGAATGATGCGGTCAACATCGTAGACCGCTCCGCGCCACGTGCCACCGCTGACCGTCTGGAGCGCGGCCCATAAGCGGGTATCATCGGGCAAGTGAGGATCGGGTGCCAGGTCTGGATGAGGTTGACGTTCGGCCAGGATAGCAGCTCCTTCTTCGGGAGTGAAGCGCCTATCGCTGTAGCCGATAAAATCCAGATGTCCTTCCAGGTGGATACGATCAACCGTGATCTGAATGATATCGCCGTCGCGTAGTTTGCCGAGGGGTCCACCCGCCAGCGCTTCGGGACCAACATGACCAATACAGGCACCAGTAGAGACACCGGAGAAGCGCGCATCGGTCACCAACGCAATACGTTTGCCAAAGGGAAGATACTTGAGCGCCGATGTCAGTTGATATGTCTCCTCCATACCCGTTCCGGTTGGACCGCGACCCATTAAAACCAGCACATCTCCAGGTTGAACGTTTCCATCTTTGATAGCTGCGATGGCGCTGCGTTCGCTGGTAAAGACTCTGGCCGGACCAGTATGACGATAGACGCCATCAGCGTCAACCACGCCGGGATCGATGGCGGTTGACTTGATAACCGATCCCTCGGGGGCCAGATTGCCAAGCGGGAACATGACGGTCGAGGTCAGGCCGCGCTCTCGCGCAGTATCGGGGTCCATGATTACGTCATCCGGGTTGACGCCATCGACCTTAAGTAAGCGTTCCCGCACGCGTGTTCGTCGCTCGGACTGCTCCCACCAATCGAGCACCTCGTCGAGGGTGTGACCGCTACAGGTACGCACCCGAGTATCAAGCAGGCTCATGCGGCGCAGGTGGAGCATCACTTCGGGCACCCCACCGGCTAAGAATACGCGAATAGTCGGATGATCCACCGGGCCATTGGGGAGCACACTGACCAGGCGGGGCACTGAGCTATTCACCTCCTGCCAATCTACGACCGTTGGAATATGACAACCAGCTGCATGAGCAATAGCCGGGATATGCAGCAGCAGATTGGTTGAACCACCGAATGCAGCATGGATAACCATCGCATTGCGCACAGCCGCATCCGTCAAAATGTCCTGCATGCCCCAGCCCATCTGCACCAGGCGCAAGAGCGCGCGAGCCGATTGGACCGCTCCATATTCCCAGATGGCCTCGCCCGAAGGAGCCAGCGCCGTGTGTGGTAAGGCTATCCCCAGAGCCTCGGCCACCACCTGTGAGGTTGCAGCTGTGCCAAGGAACTGACAACCACCTCCCGGCGATGCGCAGGCACGACACGCCATCTGAGACGCCTCCTCAAGCGATATCTCACCATATGTGTAGCGCACGCCAATCGTTTGTACCTTGCCTGCATCCTCGCCATGTTCGGGAGGCAACGTCACTCCACCGGGCACCAGAATACCCGGCAGCGCTGCCAGGCTCGCCAGCGCAATCATCGTCGCGGGCAAGCCTTTGTCACACGTGGCGATGCCCATCACCGCCTTGCGCGTAGGCAATGAGCGGATTAAGCGGCGCATCACAAGGGCGGCGTCATTGCGGTACGGAAGAGAGTCAAACATGCCCGTTGTGCCCTGCGTGCGACCATCACAGGGATCGCTGACATACGTGGCATAGGGTACCGTCCCCAATTGCTGCAATTCCAGGGCGGCTGCACGCATCAAGCGCCCAACTTCCCAATGACCGGTGTGATAGCCCAGCGCAACAGGCGTGCCATCCGGCTCACGAATCCCTCCCTGAGTACTCAAGATCAAGATATGCTTCCCCAGGACCTTCGCCGGATTCCAGCCCATCCCGGCATTTTGCGTTAAACCGAACAGATCACCGCTGGCCCATTCGCGTAACATCTTTGGCGTCAGCGGCAACGATCCCTGTGGACCAGGCGCGCTTGTGGGAATGTCATATAAACCTGCCTTGAAATGCGACCCTGCAACGCCGCTCTCGCGGCTATGCTTCGCATCAGCAGGGTCGAGCGGTAGTTCATGACCCGAGGGAGAGAGGGTCGATAAAACATCCAGATCAAAGCGAGAAGCAAAATCATCTTGAGTCATAGTCAGGTTTCCTTCTATTTGGGGTTCCATTTGAAGAACGCCCCACGTTTTTCACCCTCAAGGGGTGGCGCTACGCGTTCTATCCATTATCACCTTCAAGAGGTGGCGCTACGCGTTTTGTTTCTCCATCACTTCCTGAGTAAAGAGACGCAGCGCTTCCAGGCGATCTTGTTGAGGGAAGAAGAGAATGACTTCTTGCGCCCCGACCTGCTCGTATTCAGCAAGGCGCTGGCGAATCGCGTCGGGGGTGCCGACGAGGGAGCGCGTGCGCACATACTCGGCTCCACGAGTGTTGCGAGCAAAATTAGCAGCCTGCGCTCGTGCGAAGGCCTGTTCATCAGTATCGGCAATCGAACAATTGAGCATGATCGTGCGATGGATCGCGTTGTAGTCGCGCCCAACGTTCTCGCAGTGCTGGCGCAAGATCGCAAACTTGCGAGCAGTCTCCTCCGGGTCCTGATAGCCAATGTTGCAGGCATCGCCGTACTGTGCAACGAGTTTGAGCGTCACCTTCTCGCCACCACCACCGATGAGCATCGGGATATGCGGCTTCTGTACACCTTTGGGCTGATTGATGGCACCGCGCACCTGGTAATACTTGCCCTCAAAATATGCCACCTCGTCGCTCCACATCTTGAGAATTACCTGTACCGCATCGCGCAGGTAGCGCAGGCGCGTCGGAGCATCGGGATACTCGTAACCATAGGCCCTATACTCGTGCTCATACCAACCTGCACCAATGCCAAAGTCGAGCCGTCCATGCGAGAGCACATCGACAGTACTCGCCATCTTTGCCAGCAGCGCTGGATTGCGATAGCCATTGCACGTCACCATCTGCCCGATGCGCACACGCTTTGTATCGCGTGCCAGAGCAGCCGTGCTCATCCAGCACTCGAAAGTCACCTCCTGAGTAGGCACGGGTACGGTGTGAAAATGATCGAAGAGCCAGATCGAGTCGTAACCGAGTTGCTCGGCGGTCTGGGCAACCTGCACCATCGTCTCATACGCCTCAACAGGATCTTTGATCCCGACGAGATCCATACGCCAACCCTGGGGCACAATCACACCATATTTCATCGCCATCGGTTCGTCAACTCCTTCCTTAAAAGCAAAGTCAAAAACGTGGGACACTTCCGTGTGCCACACTCCTATGAAAAATAGGCATTTCTTTTATGTAGTTACTATACAACCGGAAGTGCGCTCAAAGTCAAGGAAGCAAACGGCTACTCGGGGTAGGGACATGTAGGCGAGTAGATTGATTTGTGACGATTGTCTCGATTGTTTTGGCGAGAAATGTTGATTTTTGTTGAGTAAATAGATTTGTGACGATTGTAGCGATTGTTGGGCCGGAAAATGCAGGCTGGTGAGTAAGTAGATTGATTTGTGACGATTGTAGCGATTGTTTTGCCGAGAAGCTCTGATTTTTGAGTAGTAGATTGATTTGTGACGATTGTAGTAATTGTTTTGGCCGGGAAATACAGGGCGTAGTAGATTGATTTGTGACGATTGTGTCAGATGTTTTGCAGTGCATATACATTTTTGAGGGCTAGATTGATGCATAGCGATGTGAATAACTATTTTGATGATAATGCGGTGGTAGTGATGATTGTGACAGTTGTGACGGATTTTTGGATCATGATGATTGTGCTTACAAATTATCAGAGCAGGTGAATAATTAAGGGCTAGATTGATTTGTGACGATGGAGATATGGTACGATGTTTATTTGTGTGGTTTGTTCGTTTGTATAGATACATATGAAAGGATGATAAGTGGTTCATAGGATGTTCTGATGGTGAGAAGAGATATATGCGTTTTTTACGGGAAGAGGGAAAGGACTTCTCCGTTTCTTTTAGAATACATGAAATTTTTGCAGATTACAAGGGTAATAAGCAAAATGAACATACTCAGGTAGAATAGCAAAAGAGTCAGGCGTTTTTTAGAAAACCAATCGTTCCACGTTTTATTGTATAGAATAGGTTATAGTGAGAGACATGGATGCGAGATAACCAGTTTGTACACCCATAAGCATTCACAAACGCTGCTCTCGCAGCTAGCGCTTCGCGCTCATGTGAATGTAAGGAAATATATTGTGGAAGGATGGCACGTTATGCCGGATGTGAGCGGTGTCTGGAAAACGGTTGAGACTATCTGGATGATCATCTCGGGAACGCAGGGGCCTGTGCCTCGCTGGTTGTCTATTGGAGTTGGTTGTGTACTGGCTATCGTGGTGCTGATCTGGCTGATGAACCAGTTGCTTGAACAGATAGTCAAGGTCATGGAGCAGTGGGAGCAAAAAATTCGGCCTCACTTCTACAATGCAGAGCAACGGCGGCGCAGTACCCGACGACAACGCTTTGCACAGCACGTCAGGTCCAGGTTGGAAATACTGAATTCGCAAGAGGATTGGAAGGATTACCACTTTACCGAATTAGAAGCGGAGGTTGAAGCGGAGGGACGAAAGCGTTTCTTCTGGTTCGGTGGGCATAATACTTTACGGCGCGAACGTTCACTTTCGAAGGCTCTGGAGCATAGTGGCGAACGCTGCATTCTGGTTGAGGGCGAGCCAGGTTCGGGAAAGAGCGTGGCCCTGCGCCATGTGGCGCTACGCATGGCCGAAAAGGCCGCACGCTCGCGCAGCGTCCGCAGCGTTATTCCTATCTATATCAACCTCAAAGAATTGGAGAGAGATGCTGGTACGCCTATTGATCGCAACCTGATAGAGAATTTTGTGCTGGCATTGCTCAAACAGGCCAACGACCGCGATGTAGAGCAATTTCTGGACGAAGAATTCCACGAAGGAATGAAGAATGGCATCTGGTTCTTCCTATTCGATTCCTTCGATGAGATCCCTGAAGTGCTGAGTTCTACAGATGTGGACGAGGTAATTAAGGACTATAGTTTAGCCATCAGCGATTTCCTGCATGGCATGAATAGCTGCCGGGGTATCATCGCCTCGCGTCAATTTCGCGGGCCGCGCAGCCTCTCCTGGCCGCGCTTTCGCGTGCTGGCACTATCGGAACAGCGCCAGCATGAACTCATCCGTAAAGTGAATATGCCGCCGAGACGCGAACGCGCCTTCTGGGAGGGCTTTGCTGCTACAACGCAGGAAGTACGCGCAATGGCAAGCAATCCACTCTTCCTGTCTCTACTGTGCGAACACATGCAGAATGATGGTGATTTCCCACAGACAACACATTCCGTCTTTGAAGCCTATATCAAGCGGCGCTTCACACGTGATCGGGACCGTGTGCAGCAGCGCTTCCAACTCGACGTGGCAACGCTGCGAGACGCGGCCGAGAAGATCGCCTTCTGTATGACAGCGGATCAGGGCATTGGCCTGAATCCCACACGTGACAAGATCAAGAAAGCGCTGCGACGGGCACGCTTTGACCTGGGAGACAAGTTCGAGGCAACGTTGGACGCACTGGAGTATATCAAGCTCGCTCGTGGCCCAGCCGAGACGTGGCAGCAGGAGAAAACATTTACGTTCGCACACCGCCGCTTCCAGGAGTATTTTGCCACATGTGTTGTGCTGGCAAACCCGCGCAAGGTCACGGCAAGACAACTGTTAACGGATGCGAGATGGCGCGAAACGGCCGTGACAATGTGTCAGATGCAAGCAGCGGAAAAATTACAAGCGCTGATTGCAGAAGCGGAGCAGCTACTGGAGCAGTATTGTGATACAGTAGAGGTATCTCTGTCGCCTCCTGACCTTAATCAGACAACTAATCAGGGGGCACAGAACCCCTCCTCAGCAGGAATGCAAACCGACGAGCACGATCCCGTAGTACCTGTTGAGGATAAGAGCGGAACAAACACGGCAATCCAGATACGCATAGGCTTTCCGTGGCCGAAGGGTGCACTGCATTTGTTAGGACTGTTGCAAGATGGTTTTGCCGATCATTACAGAGTCTTACCACCTTTTCTGCGGCAATTGGCAGGCTGGCTCATAGACACAGCAGACAGAGTAGGAGGAACCTTTGATAGAAAATGGGCATTGGAAGTCGCCGGTATTACTCCCCGCAAGTCCTTAAATGCATTACTACACAAAGCATTCACCAGCAACAGTCAGTGGTTTAAAGATGCGGCATATCGCCAGGTGGCTCACGTACGCGCGATGACTCCAGAAATTCGCAGAGGAATCTATGAGGCACTCATGAAAATGTATTACGAGCAGCGCCTCTGGCGAGAACGTTATGTAACTACGGCTCATCTGAAACGCTTGCCACAGGCTGCCGATTTTCTATTGAGGATGAAATTACTGCTCTGGCTGCCAATCGTTGAAACTAGTCTGTTCGCCCTCTTGCTCGTCATCGATTGGTATAAACTGACCCAACAGGAACTTCCTCTAACTCTATTTAATATTCCTGTACCTATGTTTAATATTCTTTTGCTGGGCCTGTGTTCCGTTTTCCTGGTTTATAGAATCGGACTACTGTATCGCACCCCACCGGCTTATAAGAAAAGCTATTTTTATACCGCTTTAGCTATTGAGTACCCTTTAAAGGCTTACCTGTCCTTTATCCTCTGTTGGCAAATATGGGAAACGTTCTCATCAGGCCCCACTTTCTCTAGTTTTCTCTTGAT
>Ga0070741_10006885_pt1 | contig 24018 bp, 17 predicted proteins | sample Coa_R1_4_FD_66440 | JGI IMG/M metagenome (GOLD analysis project Ga0070741, IMG submission 66440) | Surface soil microbial communities from Centralia Pennsylvania, which are recovering from an underground coalmine fire - Coalmine... | ecosystem: Environmental > Terrestrial > Soil > Unclassified ...
CGATCTATGGCCCCCATCCTGGTTCCAAGGTGGGCCCCATCTTGGTCTGGTTTAGAGGAAGAGGGGATTGCTCCAGGCGCTGCGGCGCTGCCAGTCGACGCACTGCACCCGTACGTACGGCGCCGGGCACGGCCGGCCATCCACGCGTGCCACGTGCTTCCTGACGTGGAAGGTCGCCGTGGTAATGGTTGTCCCTCGCTCACCACGGGCGATCGCCTCGCCATCGACCGCAAACTGGTTGCGCGAGCCGTAGCCAAGGGCGTAGATGATGGCGCAGGGCGACGTTTCTACCTCCAGCAGCAGACCCTCTGGCTCTGGGCGCACTGAGAGGCGCCGGATCTGCGGGCCGGATGAGGCATAGAAGTGGCCGCGCGCCAGAGCCCGCAGCAGCGCGGCCGGCGTGCATTCCGGTGCCCGTACCATGACCCATCCCAGCCCGCGATCGAGCGAGTGCCAGTGGGTATCGTCCACGGCGATGCCCCACCAGCGATGGCCCCGCGCCAGCCCCTCGTCCCAGTGCACCACTGCCTCCCCCTTGTGGCTATCCAGTACCGTTCCGCCATTAAAAATCTCGATGCCGGCTACCGTGCCTGATGGGAGCGATGCGATATCTGCCACCGTCAGGCCGGACCAGTGCGGGTGCGCCACGAAGACCACCGCGCCGTGCTGGTGCAGCCAGGCCACCGATTCGCGTGCCGGCGCCGAGGGAGGCGGAAGCACGGTTCGTGCTGGCACGCCAAGGGCGAGCAGATGATACGATGCGCCCAGCTCGCCGCCCGTGGCCGTGAGCTCTGTCGCCGGCAGGAGACACATCCCCCGCCCATCGAGCGCGGCTGGATCGGTGATCTTGCCGTGATCGGTCAGGGCGAGGAAATGGTAGCCCGCCCCGGCGAACCAGTCCACCGTTTCCTGCGGGGAGAGCCGCCCATCCGAGTTCGTGGTGTGGCAATGGAGATTCCCGCGATACCAGCCCCCAGGGGGAAGATCGAGCGCCCAGGGATTGCCTTCCGTACCGTCGCGGTCGCTGTCTACCGACTGCATTCCGGCCGGAATGGTACCGTCGCGCGCGGCTGTTGCAAGGTAGTCGGCCAGACGCGGGGCTGGAGCGGCCGTTGGGGGGCCGACCACCGCGCTCCAAGCGCCTCCCTCACCGACCAGCTGGAAGCTCTGCTTCCCCCGAGCCCACCCTCGGCGCCCCGGCTGCGCGCTCCAAGCGCCTCTCTCACCAATCGGCTGGAAACCGCCAGCTGCTGCCCATCCGGCTTTGACAGCGGAGCCGACCTATGCTACGGTGGCCCGCGCCGCGGGGACCGGCCACGCGTGGCCCGGGCTCGAGCCGGGCAAGGAGCTGCCGTGGCCCGCGTGCCGGAAGCCGGCGCACCATGGATTGGGGGCAAGGGAACGGTGAGCACGATGAAAGGCATCTGGCAAGAGAGAGGGAACGACGGAGGGGCCGCCGCGCGCAGCCTCTGCTCGCGGCGCAGCCTCCTTGTAAGCGCCGGCCTGGCACCGGCCGGCCTGATTCTGGTGGCGTGCGCCGGCCCGGCAGCCGGTGGCGCGGGGGGCCAGGGCAAGCCGATCCAGCGCACGCAGCCGATTACCCTGCGCTTCATGAGCTGGCGGCCCAACGCGATGGATCGGTTCGAGAAGAAGTGGCAGGAATGGGGCGAAGCACACAAGATCATCTTCGATATCGACCGCGTGCCGGATTCGACCCAGCGCAACACCAAGCTGGTGGCGCAGTTTGCTGCCGATCAGGCACCAGATGCAACCGACTCGCATTCCGACGTCGAGTTCAAGTATTACGACGCTGGCTTCATCCTGCAGCTCGATCCGTTCATGGCACGCGATAAGATCAGCCAGGACAAGGATTATGGCCTGACCGGTGCCGAGAAGTGGCGCGGCAAGACGTATGGCCTGGCGTACTGGGTCGAGCCGTTTGGCATCTACTACAACAAGACGATGTTCAAGCGAAAGAGCATCCCCGATCCCTGGGAGAAGAAGGACAAGCCGGGGGAATGGACGCTCGAGGAGATGCTTGAGGCCGCGCGCAAGGCGACCGATCCGAACAACAACGAATGGGGGCTCGATTGGGGCACCGACTACCACAGCATCGGCCCGCTCGTCTGGACCCAGGGGGCGACCCACTACGACTATGACCAGATGAAGTGGCAGCTGGAGATCCCGCAGAGCCTGCAGGCGCACCAGTGGATGCTCGACTGGCGCACGAAGCAGCGCTGGAACATCGCCGGCACGCCGGAGCGCAGCAAGATGATGGAGCCGTGGGGCGGGCGCGCGCTCGATAATAATGGCATGACGCCATTCGCCTACGGCAAGGTGGCCATCCACTTCCGATCGGTCAACGACTGGAGCCGCATGTGGCCGGTGGTCAAGGATCAGTTCGACTGGGATATGCTGCCCATTCCCACCATCAATGGCAGGGTGGGGGCGTCGTGGACGGCCGGCCATCCGGTCGACGCCTACGCCAAGACGAAGTACCCCGACGACGTGTGGGAGTTCCTCAAGTTCTTGATTGGCGATGATTTCCAGAACTTCATGGCTCAGGAGCAGATCCTGGTGCCAGCGAAGAAGAGCGCGCAGCCAAAGTTCTTCCGGCCGCCGGCGCAGTATCCCTACCAGCATGCCCAGGTCTTTGCCGACGTGTTCAAGAAGCCCTATGGCATCTCGTGGCGCCACTTCCGCGGTGCCGACAATGCCAGCGTCTATAACACCGAGATGGCCAAGGTCTATAATGGCGAGGTCGGCTTGAGCGCGAGCATGCTGAAGGATCTCTCGGCACGGCTGCAGCAAGATGTTGAATACGGCGGAGGCGAGTCGCCATTCAAGGGACTCAAGCTACCCATTCAGCCCCGGTGACCGGCTTCTTGGAGCCTGGAGCAGCAATCTCCCCGTGCTCTGGCCCCGGCGCAGGCGTGACCTATGTGGCGGCGACGGTGCAGTGTCTGCATGCCGCCAGTGGGAACTCCTGCCGGAGCCCTGGCACGCGAGGCGCTCTTCGCGCTGCCTACTGCTGCTCGGCGCGTTCTGAAGCTTGCCGACTGCTGGTACGCAGCTTGCCAGGAGCCCGGGCAAGGGGTAGCTTTTAGTGTACCGGCGCGCCAGCGGCACAAGATGAGGTGGTGCTTGGCGTCGGCCATGACCGGTAGCCATCGCAGGTGTGGCGAGCGCCATCCACAGGAGAAAGCGAGCAGCCTATGGCATGGTATCTGGGCGAGCAGCGGCGGTTCCGCGATCGCGCCGAGGCGGGGCAGCAGCTGGCAGCCTTGCTTGCTGCCTACGCGCACCGGCCGGATCTGCTGGTCCTGGCCCTCCCCCGCGGCGGCGTCCCGGTCGCCTATGAGGTCGCGCGGGCCCTCGATGCGCCGCTCGACGTCTTTCTGGTGCGCAAGCTCGGCGTCCCCGGCCATGAGGAGCTGGCAATGGGTGCGATTGCCAGCGGCGGCGTGCGCGTGCTCAACGACGACGTCGTCGAGTCGCTGCGCATTCCGCTGAGTATCGTGGATCAGGTGACGGAACGCGAGCAGGAGGAACTGCAGCGCCGCGAGCGCGCCTATCGCGGCGACCGGCCGCCGCCCGATGTGCGCGGGCGCACTGTGATCCTTGTCGACGACGGCCTGGCCACTGGCTCGACGATGCGCGCGGCCGCGGCCGCGGTGCGCCGCCAGCAGCCGGCGCGCGTCGTTGTGGCCGTGCCGGTGGCGGCCGCCTCGACGTGCGACGCCTTGCGCACCGAGGTCGACGAGGTCGCCTGCGTGCTGACCCCAGAGCCGTTCTATGCAGTGGGGATCTGGTACGAGGATTTCTCGCAGACCACCGACGATGAGGTGCGTGACCTGCTGGCCCGTGCGCAGCGCGAATACGCCGCGCGGCACGGTGCGGCGCATCGGGCGGCGTAGGCTCGCATTCCTCAGGTTCAGCCACGCGCTCGAGCCTGCTACTATTCGGCGGTGCCATCCAACACCCAGCTAGCGCGCCTGCTCCGCTGGGAAGCGTGCCTGAACGCGCGGGACGTCGGCGGGTATCCCACGCGCGACGGCGGCACCACTCGCTGGCGCGCGCTCATCCGCTCCGATACCCTGTGCCGGCTGACGCCTGCCGGGCAGGCGGCGCTGCTGGACTACGGCGTGCGCACCGTGGTCGACCTCCGCTTTCCTGAGGAGGTAGCGCGTGATCCGCACCCCTTTGCCGCGCAGCCGCTGCAGCCACCGCCGAATACCCGCCCGGTCCTGTACCTGCACCTTCCGGTCAATGCGGGACGTGATCCATCGTTCGACGCGGCGCTGGCGCAGGCCTTCACCACAGCCGAGACGCTCGACGAGATCTATCGGATCGAGCTCGATGCCAATGTGCGGGGCCTCGCCCACATCGCGGCGGCCGTTGCTCGGGCGCCCGATGGTGGAGTGGTCGTGCACTGCCACGCCGGCAAGGACCGCACCGGCATCGTGACAGCGCTCCTGCTCTCCATAGCGGGAGTGCCCGACGAGGTGATCGCAGAGGACTATGCACTGAGCGCCGTCAATCTGGCCGGGCTGACGCAAGCGTGGCTCGAATCGATCACCCAGGATCCAGAAGAGCGTGCCCGGCTCGCCCGGCGCACCGTGCCCCGGGCGGAGGTGATGCTGGCCACGCTCGACTACCTGCGCGCCCGCTACGGCGGCGCCGAGCCATACCTGCTGGCCGGCGGCGCGACGGCCGACGATCTCGCCTTGCTGCGGCAGCGCCTGGTAGACGGCGCCGCCTGAAAACGCGCCCGCACAGCGCCGACGGCGCTGGCGACCCCGGAACGATAGGCCTTGCGGGCCGCCGGCGGCCACTTGGCGCGTAATGGCAACGCTCTACGATACAGCAATCCGGAACGATAGGCCTTGCGGACCGCCGGCTGCCACCGGAGGCAGCCGCCATGATACGCTGGGACCGTGACCCGCACAACTGCTTCCCCGTCTGGTTCCGGCGGCAGCCTGGACCTGCCGGCTGCCCTCAACGACTTCTACGGGCCGAACGCCGGCTACGTGCTGGAGCTCTTCGAGCGCTATCGCGCCGACCCGGCCAGCGTTGCGCCCGAGGTGCGCGCCTTCTTCGAGCGGTGGCAGCCGCCACCCGCCGCCCCGGAGGCCGCGCCGGCAGCGGCGCGGCCAGTGCCGGCAGCACAGCCGGTGGTCGAGGAGGACGTCGCGCTCGTCGCCGCCGTTGGCAAGCTGGCCACGGCCATTCGCGAGCGTGGCCATCGGGCGGCACACCTCAATCCGCTGGCAGAGCACGGGCGGCACGAGCCAGAGCTCGATCTGGCAGCGCACGGCCTGACCGAAGAGGAGCTCGAGCATCTGCCCGCCAGCGCCGTCGGCGGGCCGGCGGCCGAAGGTGCACCCAACGCGCGAGTGGCCCTCGAGCGCCTGCGGCGCATCTACTGCAGCACCACCGGGTACGACTTCGACCATGTCCAGGATGCTACGGAGCGCGCGTGGCTCCGCGAGGCGGCAGAATCGGAGCGCTTCCGGCCGCCCAACGATCCCATCAACGAGCTGGCTCTGCTCGAGCGCCTCAGCGAGGTGGGCGCCTTCGAGCGGTTCCTGCACCGCACCTTTCCCGGCCAGACCCGTTTTTCGATCGAAGGGACGGGCATGCTCATTCCCATGCTCGATGAGATCATCGGCGCGGCTGCGGAGGCAGGCACGCGCTCGGTGCTCATCGGCATGGCGCACCGCGGCCGGCTCAACGTGCTGGCCCACGTGCTCGGCAAGCCGCACATCGAGATCCTGCGCGAGTTCAAGAACCTGGTGGCGAGGCCGGGTATCTCGCGCACCGGCAGCAGCGGCGAGGCCTTTAGTGGCGATGTCAAGTACCACCTGGGCGCGCGACGCGCGGTGCCGGCCGGCGAGCAGGTGGAGATGTCGGTCACGCTGGCGCCCAATCCCAGCCATCTCGAATTCGTCAATCCGGTGATCGAAGGGATGGCACGAGCAGCCGGCGAGCAGCGTGACCGTCGGGGCCGGCCCGAGCACAACGAATGGTGCGCCCTGCCGCTGCTGATCCACGGCGACGCGTCCTTCCCCGGCGAGGGGATCGTAGCCGAAACGCTGAACCTCTCGCGCCTGCCCGGGTACCGCACCGGCGGGACGATCCACATCATCATCAACAATCAGCTCGGCTTCACCACCGAGCCGGAGGACGGGCGCTCGACGCTCTACGCCTCGGATCTGGCCAAGGGGTTCGAGATTCCGGTGGTGCACGTCAATGCCGACGACGTGGTGGCGTGCATCGCGGCGGCGCGCCTAGCGCATGCCTATCGCGAAGAGTTTCGCAAGGATTTTCTGATCGACCTGATCGGCTACCGCCGCTGGGGACACAATGAGGGCGAGGAGCCGAGCTTTACCCAGCCGCTGATGTATGCCAAGATCGCCAAGCATCCCACCGTGCGCGAGCTCTGGGCCGCCGAGCTGGTGCGGCGGGGTGTGGTCACCGAAGCCGAGGTCGCGGCGCGCCTGGCGGCGCACATCAATGCGCTGCAGGAGGCGCTGGCGCAGGTCAATGCCGAGGCGGCGGCCCAGGAGCAGGCGCCGCCACAGCCGGCCCAGGAAGCGCAGGAGCAAGCGCAGTCACCTGAAGCCGACGGGCGCTCGGCCTCGCCGCCGGAGGTCTCGGTCGAGCCGCCGGAGGCTGCCGAGCTGCCGCGAGTGATCACTGGCGTGGCGCTGGGCGAGCTGGAAGACCTGAACCGCGCGCTCTACACGCTGCCCCCGGAGTTCACGCTGCATCCCAAGCTCGAGCGACCGATGCGCCGGCGGCGCGAAGCCTTCAACGCCGTCGGTGGGCGTCCGGCAGGCGAGCCCGGTGATGCCGGCCGCCGGGCGGCGATCGAGTGGGGGCATGCGGAAGCGCTGGCCTTTGCCACCATCCTGGCGGAGGGCACGCCGATCCGGCTCAGCGGCCAGGATTCGGTCGCCGGCACCTTCAGCCAGCGGCACGCCGCGCTCTTCGACTACCAGACCGGTCGGCCATACGTGCCGCTGCAGCACCTGCCGCAGGCGCGGGCTTCATTCGAGATCTGGAATAGCCCGCTCTCCGAGGCGGCGGTGCTGGGGTTCGAGTATGGCTATAACGTGCAGGCCGCTGAGGCGCTCGTGCTCTGGGAGGCCCAGTATGGCGACTTCGTCAACGCCGCGCAGGTGATCGTCGACCAGTTCGTCATGTCGGCGCGCGCCAAATGGGGCCAGGAGCCGTCGCTGGTGCTGCTGCTGCCTCATGGCTACGAAGGGCAAGGGCCGGAGCACAGTAGCGCGCGGCTGGAACGCTTCCTGCAGCAGGCGGCGGAGGACAATGTGCGTGTGGCCAACTGCACCACGGCGGCCCAGTACTTCCACCTGCTGCGCCGGCAGGCCGCGCTGCTGCGCACGCGGCCGCGGCCGCTGATCGCGCTCACGCCCAAGAGCCTGCTGCGCCATCCGCTGGCTGCTTCCCTGCCGGAGGAGCTGGGTGAGGGAACGGCCTTCGAGCCGGTGCTCGATGACCCGGCGCTCGCCCCGGAGCAGCGCGCGGCCGTACAACGTATCATCGTGTGCAGCGGCAAGGTGTACGTCGACCTGGCGACCAGCGCGCAGCGCAGCAGGGCGGCGGCGCTGATCCGCCTGGAGGAGCTGTATCCCTTCCCGGCACGGGCACTGGCGCAGGTGCTGGCCGGCTACCCGCAGGCTAGGGAGGTCGTCTGGGTCCAGGAGGAGCCGCAGAATATGGGCGCCTGGTTCTTCGTCGCCCCACGGCTCGAGGCGCTGGCCGGCGCGCGTGGGCTGCGCGTGCGCTACGTCGGCCGGCCGGAGGCGGCCAGCCCGGCCGAAGGCACCTATGCCTGGCATCTGGCGGCGCAGCGCCGGCTCATTGCCGAAGCCTTCGAGGGACTGCCGACCGAGGAGCACGCCGCGCCGGCAAGGCTCGGGGCGCCGGCACCGGCGGCCGCTCCTTAGCCACCCGACACCCTAACACCAGCCACCGGCGGCTTCGCCGCCGGTGGCTTCTGAGAGCAGAAAAGCGATGGCAGTAGAGATACGTGTTCCACAGCTTGGCGAGTCGGTCGTCGAGGCTACCGTGGCCCGGTGGCTCAAGCATGAGGGCGAGCCGGTAACCGCCGGCGACACCCTGCTGGAGCTGGAGACCGAGAAGGTGAACGTCGAGGTGCCCGCCGAGGCGAGCGGCGTGCTCACCAGGATCGTTCATCACGAAGGGGATACGGTGCATGTCGGCGACGTGGTTGGCATCCTTTCCGAACCATCGGCGGCCGCCGCTCCTGCCCCCACTCGCCAGGCGGCGGCGCCACCACCGCCGGCCCAGGCAGCCGGCGTCGAGCCAGCCGCTGCTCCCCCGACTGCGGCGCCATCGGCGGCACCGCCCGCCGCCGGGCCAAGCGTGGATGGGGGAGCCCACGTCACCCCCGTCGCGCGCCGCCTGGCCGAGGAGCACGGGATTGATGCGGCCCGCCTGGCCGGCACCGGGCCCGGCGGGCGGGTGATCAAAGAGGATGTTCTGGGGGCCATCGAGCACCGTGCCGCCCCGGCGGCGGTGACGGAGCTGGCCGCCGCATACGCGGCCGCCGGTGCGCCGCCGGTGGCTGCCCCGGCACCGCCCCAGGCGCCGCCGGTGGCTGCCCCGGCGCGCCCTGAGGAACGGGTGCGCCTCTCGCGCCGGCGGCTCACCATCGCCCGCCGGCTGGTGGAGGCGCAGCAGACGGCAGCCATGCTCACCACCTTCAATGAGATCGATATGAGCGCGGTGGTAGAGCTGCGCCAGCGCCGGCGCGCCGGCTTCGAGCAGCGCCATGGCGTGCGCCTTGGCTTCAACTCGTTCTTCGTCAAGGCGGCGATCGGCGCGCTCAAGATCTTCCCGCAGCTCAATGCCGAGCTGCAGGGAGAGGAGCTGGTGATCAAGCGCTATTACGACATCGGCATCGCCGTGAGTACCGACGAAGGGCTGGTCGTGCCCGTAATTCGTGATGCCGACCGCAAGACCTTTGCCGAGCTCGAACGGGAGATCGATGCGCTGGCCACGCGCGCGCGTGAGCGCAAGCTCACGCTCGAGGACCTGCGCGGCGGCACGTTCACCATCACCAACGGTGGCGTCTTCGGCTCGCTGCTTTCCACACCCATTCTCAATCCGCCCCAGGTCGGTATCCTGGGGCTGCACCGCATCGAGGAGCGGCCGATCGCCAGAGACGGCCAGGTGGTCATCCACCCCATGATGTACGTTGCGCTCACCTATGACCATCGCGTGGTGGATGGCCGCGAGGCGGTGAGCTTCCTGGTGCGCGTCAAGGAGCTGATCGAGGACCCGGAGACGCTGCTGCTCGAGGGCTAAGTATCCGCCGGTCTGTTCGTGCAGAGGAGGAGCGTCGAGCATCGAAGGACGGCCGTGGCGAACTTGCCAGCACATACTTAGCTCGCCGGCAAGCGGAGCCAATCCTGGCAGGAGAGGAACTGCTGGCGACAATCACCACCAACATGAGCGCCAGCGGGAGTGGAATCAGCCTTGGGGAGAGAGGAGATGCCGGCCACGCATACCTTCGAGCCAGCCAGCTATCACACCACCATCGGATCGCACCCGCCGGTGCTGCGCATGGCATCCGGCGATACCGTACACACATCGACGGTCGATAGCCGCGGCTTCGACCGACAGCGCCGCGCGGTGAGCCCGCGCGGCAATCCGCAGACGGGCCCCTTTTATGTCGAGGGCGCCGAGCCGGGCGATGTACTGGCGGTGCGCTTCGACCGCATCGTGCCCAACCGGCGCTGGGCCTATAGCGGCGCCCGCGTGGCGCTCAACACCGTCGATCCCGATTTCGTCCACGCGCTGCCCGTGGAGCGGGGGGATGCCTACTGGGACGTGGACGTGGAGCGCTGGTCGGCAACGTTGGTCGAGCCGGAGACAGTGCTCGGCCGCCTGACGCTGCCGCTCGATCCAATGCTCGGCTGCTTCGGCATCGCACCGGCGGGCGGCCAGGCGATCTCGTGCGCCACGTCGGGGCCGCACGGGGGCAACATGGACTACCGCGGCTTCCGCCAGGGTGTCACTGTCTACCTGCCCGTCTTCGTCGAGGGGGCGCTCTTCCACCTTGGCGATGGGCACGCCGTGCAGGGCGACGGCGAGCTGACCGGCGCCGGCCTGGAGATCTCCATGGACGTGACCTTTACCGCCTGGATCTGGCGCAAGCAGCGTCCCATTCGCTGGCCCCGCGCCGAGGATGCCGAGTACCTGATGGCCGCCGGCAACGCGCGGCCGCTCGACCAGGCGCTGCAGCACGCGACCACCGAGCTGATGCGCTGGCTGGCCGAAGACTACGGTGTCGATCACACTGCCGCCTCGGTGCTCTTCGGCCAGTGCCTGCGCTACGACATTGGCAACGTCTTCGACCCAGCGTATACGGTGGTGGCCAAGATCGCCAAGCAATGGCTGCCTGCGCGCTGAGCGCGGCGTCTCCCGGGTGCGCTGGGTGAGATACAGATGGTGGCCAAGATCGCCAAGCAATGGCTGCCTGCGCGCTGAGCGCGGCGCCGGCGAACGTTGAGGGACGAGAGACCGACAAAGATACGAGCCGCTCTGTCCTTCGTCTCCCGTCCGGCACCGGCAGGACGTGTCCGGCGCGTTAGTGATGGGGCGCGTGTCGCGGCCGGCGCACCACGCGCACGAGCACGGCGCCGCTCAGCGCTCCCTGGAAGAGCCCAAACAAGGCGTAGAAGATCGCCGCGTTGGCCGCCAGGTCGGCGGCGCTCAGCTCTTGGGGGATCTCGGGCGAAGCGAGGCCACGGCTGAAGGCGATGAGGCTGAGCAGCACGTGCGGCACGGCCACGGCCGGCACCCACCAGCCGGCATCCCGCACCGTCTGCCGCAGCACTACCCACTGGGCAATGCCCAGCGCAAGCCCATCGACTACCGACGAGAGCCCTTCGCGCACGCCGCTATCCACCGGCCCCAGCATCGAGATTGGGGCGGCGAGGAGCAGGGCGTAGCCGACCGCGGCAACGGCAGCGCCGATGGCTGTGGCCAGCAGCCAGTAGCCCGCGTGCGCGAAGCGCCGGCGCAGCACCAGCCACTGGCCCACGGCGCTCAGGGGCACGAAGAGGTACTGCCAGACGCTATTGCTGTCGCCGAACGCGGCCGCGATCAGGCCGCCGGCCGCCGCCCAGCCGATGGCCGTGGCCACTACCCACCAGCCCCACAGCGCTCCTCCGGCCGGCGTGCGCTCTTCCTCTTCCCACTCGGGAGCGAGCGGTACCTCTCGGTTCGATGGAAGGATCTCCCCTTCCCAGTCGGGCACCGCGCCGCCGCGCGCTGCCTCGGGCCGGTCGAATGGCTCCGCCGGATCGGGCCGGCTCGGGACGTTCTGCTGGTCGGGTGGGGTCGCCATGGCTAAACGGTCCAACGGTCCAATAGTGCCAGAACGGCTGCAGGCCCGAATGACGTGCGCCGACGAGCTTGAAGTGGTCTCCGTCAGCGCCGGCCGGCCGCGGTGCGCTCCGGCCGCCGGTCGGCGGCAATGGCGCCGCCCTTGAGCACCAGCTGCAGCCGCGCCGGCTCGGCCAGGCAGTGCGGGTCAGCGAGTGGATCGCCCTCTACCAGCAGCAGGTCGGCCAGCTTGCCGACCTCGAGCGTACCCAGGCGATCGCTCCAGCCCAGCACGGCGGCGGCGTCACGCGTGGCGGCCAGCAGCGCCTGCTCGGCGGTAAGTCCATGGGCCACGAGGTGGCCAAGCTCGCGCGCATTCTCGCCGAAGACGGTGCCGGGAACGCCGGTATCGGTGCCGCAGACGATGCGCACGCCGGCATCGAGTGCGGCGCGGAATGCGGCCGCATGGCGCGGCTCGATCGCCAGCGCCTGCGAGGCGATATCCGGCGCCAGGCGGCCGGCCCTGGCTTCGCGCACCACGGCTTCGGCGGCGGTGAAGGTCGGCACCAGCGTCACGCCGCGCTGCGCCATGGCAGCGGCGGCCGCTTCATCGCCCATGGTAGCGTGCTCGATGGTACTGACGCCCGCCTCGGCGGCTGCGATTACGCCGCCGGCCCCGTGGCAATGGGCGGCCACCGGTCGGCCGAGCCGCCGCGCTGCCCGCACTGCCGCTCGTAGCTCCTCGTCCTCCCAGAGCGCCGTCTCCAAGGGGGTGCCGGCGCTCAGCACGCCACCCGTGACCAGCAGCTTGATCCAATCGGCGCCGAGCCTGACCTGCTGGCGCACGGCGCGCACCGCCTCATCGGGCCCGGAGATGACGGCGATCCCCGGCGCACCGGCCCCCGGCGCGTAGACATGGTCGAAATGGCCGCCCGGCACGGTGATGGGACAGGCGGCCGTGGCCAGCCGTGGCCCTTCCACCCAGCCGGCGTCGATCGCGCGCTTGAGGGCCACATTGGCCTGGCTATAGCCGCCCAGATCACGTGCTGCCGTGAACCCAGCCTGGAGCAGGGCGCGTGCGTGCCTGGCGCCAAGGAGCGCCTGCGTGGTGGCCGGCATGGTGGCCGCAAACGCCGGCTGGCTCGGCGCCGCTGGATCCAGGGTGAGATGGACGTGCAGATCGAGGAGCCCGGGCAGGAGCCAGCGCCCGCCGGCATCGAGCTGCAGCTCATCTTCTGCTGGCCGTGGGGCACGCGCCTCCGGGCCAATCCAGGAAAGGCGCTCGCCCTCCAGGCGCAAGGCCATGTCGCGCCGCGGCGCGGCACCAGTGCCGTCCCATAAGATCGCCCGACGGATGAGCATGCGTGGATTCTACGCGTCCACATGGCCGGAGCTCGCACGGCATTCCACCCGGCCGCTGTTCGCAGGTGGGCAAGGCAGATCGCCTGCGTCCACGCGGCCGGACCTTTCATGGAATTTTCACAGGCCGGCCAGCGCCCTTCACACCTCGCTCATCCCCGCGGCTGCAGACTTGTAGGTGCCTGGGCTGCCCTCCCACCGGCCCGGGCACCCCTCGGGCCCCGGCGAGCACTCGCCGGGGCTCTTTTTGCTGGCCGGGCAGGCTGCCGGGCCGCACAGGCGCTCTGGGCAGGATCGGTGATAATGGTGAATGAGCGCGCTCGGCTGCCGGTGCCCTCAGCTGGTACGTGCCGGCTCGTTTCGGCACCGGGAGCAAAGACGCGGCGCGCGGCAGACGGCCGATGATGAGCCTGCGAGCCAAGATCATCCTGTTCAATGCCTTCGTACTGGCGCTGGCGATCGTGGCCACCATGGTGGCTGCTGCCGGGTTCTGGAGCGCCATTGCCCCCCTCCGCCGGGCAGTGGCCGGCGAAGCGCGCGCCAACGAGCTGGCCGAGGCCCTGCGCGGCGAGCTGGCCAACGAGGCTTCGGCAGTGATCGTGGCGCTGGCGACCAACGGCAGCGATCGTGACTACCGCGCGGCCGATGCGCGATTCGGCCGGCTGATCGAGCAGGCCGGCCGGCTGGCCGCCGACGAGCCGGCGCGACAGGCCCTGGAGGAGGCGCGCGCCGCCGAGACCGAGTTCAACCGGCGGGCCGAGGCGGTGCTGGCGCAGCGCGCGCCGGCCGATGTCTCGCTGCAGCTGCTCGCGGACGCGGTGGCTCCGGCACGTGACGCCGCCGATGCCGCGCTCGATCGCTTTCTGGCCCGCCAGCAGGCGGCGGCCAGAGCGGCCGAGCGGCAGGCGGCACGCACTGCGCTGCTGGCCACAGCCGCCTTCCTGGCCTTGCTGGGCGTGGCCGGGGCCAGCGGGGCGACGCTGAGCCTGCGGCTGTCGCGCCACCTGCTCAACCGCCTCTCCGCGCTCGTGGCCGGCACCGAGCGGGTGGCCGCCGGCGATCGCACCGCGCGGGTGGAGGTCCCGGCCGCCGGTGGCGACGAGCTCGATCACCTCGGGCGAGCCTTCAATCGTATGGTGGAGCAGCTCGCGGCCGCTGAGGCGGCCGCGCGGCAGGCCGATGAGCTCAAAGCCGGCTTCCTGACCGCCGTCTCGCACGACCTGCGCACGCCGATCACGACGGTCATGGGCTTGCTCGAGACGCTGCGGCGCGAGGACGCGAGCTGGGATGAAGCCACGCGGCGCGAGTTCCTCGACCTCAGTGCGCGCGAGTGCGAGCGCCTGGCCACGCTCGTGGCTAATCTGCTCGACCTTTCGCGCCTGGAGGCGGGCGCCTGGCCGATCGAGCGCGAGCCAGTGGACCTGGAAGCCCTGACCCGTGAGCTGGTGCGTGAGCTCTCCCGGCCGCAGGCCCCTCTCGACGGCCGCCCGCTGGAGGTCCGGATCGCCGCCCCCCGGCCGGCCCTGGGCGACGACCTACAGATCCGGCGCGTGCTGGAAAACCTGCTCACCAACGCGGCGAAGTTCTCGCCGCCGGGATCGAAGATCACGGTGGAGGTAGTGGAGCCGCCCGGAGCGGAAACAGCGCTGGTGCGCGTCTGCGACGAAGGGCCGGGTATTCCCGAGGCCGACCGCGAGCACGTCTTCGAGAAGTTCTTCCGTGTCGCTGCGACCCAGACGGTAGTACCGGGCACCGGGCTGGGACTTGCTATCTGCCATGGAATCGTGGAGGCGCACGGCGGCCGCATCTGGGTGGAATCCGGGCCGCATGGCCGGGGTGCGGTCTTCAGCTTCTCGCTGCCGCTGGCCCCGCCGGCTCCCCAGCCGGCCCTGCCGGCAGTGCGGGGGCACGATGGCGTTGCGGCCGGTGGCGCGATGGCCGGGCCAGAGCGTTCGAGCCGGCGGGGCATGGTTGGGAGCGCCATGGTGCGCACAGCGCGCGTGGCCGGAGGGCAGCGGCGGCCATGATGGCTTCGCTCAGCCAGCCGTCGGTACCCTCGCCCGTACCACCCGCCGCGGGGAGCGGCCGGCGCCGGCGCATCCTCGTCGTCGACGACGAGCCCGGCATTCTGGTCTACGTGGGCGCCAACCTGCGCCAGCAGGGCTACGAGGTGATGACGGCGCGCAACGGGCGCGAGGCGCTCGACGTGGCGGCGCTGCATCCCCCCGACCTGGTCATCCTCGACCTGGCCATGCCGGTGCTCGATGGCTTCGAGGCACTCCGCCACCTGCGCGAATGGACGCAGGTGCCGGTGGTCGTCCTCTCGGCACACGCCGATGAGGCCGGCAAGGTGCGCGCGCTCGACCTCGGCGCCGATGACTATCTCACCAAGCCCTTCGGCGTCGCCGAGCTGCTGGCCCGCGTGCGTGTAGCCCTGCGGCGCGTTGATACTTACGGCGCGCCGTCGGCCGAGCCCGTCATCGATCTCGGCGGCCCGGCACGCATCAAGATCGATCTGGCGTCGCGCATCGTCACGCGCAATGGCGAAGAGGTGCACCTCACGCGTACCGAGTACGAGCTGCTGGCCTATCTGGCGCGCAACCTGGGGCGGGTGATCACCCAGCGCGAGCTGCTGCAGCGGGTCTGGGGACCAGAGTATGGCAGCGAATCGGACTACCTGCGGACCTTCGTACGCCAGCTCCGCAAGAAGCTCGAGCCGGATCCCTCGAGTCCTCAGTATCTCCTCACCGTCTCCGGTGTAGGCTACCGCCTGAAGCGTGCGAATGGCCCGGAAGAGGCATGAGGCGAGACGATGAGTGGCATGGCCGCGGCATGACCCTGGAAGAGCAGCGACGCGCGATCCGCGCCACCGGGGCAGCAGGCTCCTCGCCCCCCTCTCGTCCGGGCGCCCCTCCGCGGCAGCGCCGGCAGGAGGACCTCTCGAGTGTGCGGCCCAGGGCAGCCGCGCCGGCCAGCGAGCGCTCCCTTGCCTCCCGAGCAGCGCGGGACGATCGGCGGGCAGTGCCGGCCACCACGATGGCTCGACTGCCAGGGCGCACCCGCCACCCAGGGCCGGCAGCGCCGGCAGCTCGGACGAGAAGCGATGGTATGCGGCTTCGCTCGCCGGCCCTGGCTCGCGCGGCCGTCCGGCCCGGCCGCCGCGTGGCCGGCCGGCAGTCGCCGCGCCTGCTGGCGGTCCTGGCTCTCCTCGCCGCCGTGGTGCTCATGCGCCTGCGGGCGCACCCCGAGGCACGCCCGGTCGGCCCCACTAGCCCCACGTCCATGCCGACGCTGGCCACTCCCGGTGCTCGCCCGACGCCCCTGCCGCCGCTGGCCGTCGACCCGGCGCTAGAGGCGCTCATTGATCGGCTGGTGGACGAGGACAATGGATCGACCGCCGTCGTTATTCGCAATCTGCGCACCGGTGCCGGCGCCGCCTACCATGACCAGGAGGTGATGGCCTCGGCCAGCCTGGCGAAGGTGCCCATTCTCTATGAGGTGTACCGCCAGCTCGCGGCCGGGACGATCCACCTGGACGATCGCTTGACGGTCACCGCCGAAGCCATCACCGGCGGTGCCGGCGTGCTACAGGGCCGCGAGGGCGACCAGCTGAGTGTGGCGGAGCTGCTGAAGCTCTCCGTGACCATCAGCGATAACGTCGCGGCCCGGCTGCTGATGCTGCGAGTTGGCGGCGCCGAGGCCATCAACCGGTCGATGGACGCGCTCGGCCTCAGCCACACGCGGCTCTACTCCGACGATCGCCCCAACACCACCACCGCGGCCGAGATGGCCACGCTCATGGCCATTGTGGCTGCCGGCGGTGATGCCCGCCGCCTGCCTGGCGGCGCCACGCCGGATAGCCTCGCGTCGCTGCTCGCCCTAGCACAGGCGCAGAACTGGCTTGCCGACGGCATTCCCAGCGGCGTGATCGTGGCGCACAAGAGCGGCCAGCTCCCCGGCGTGCGTAACGACGCCGGCATCCTTTATACACCGAAGGGGCCGGTAGTGGTAGTGGGGCTGACTGGCGACCTGGCGAACCAGGACGAGGCCGAGACCTTCCTCACCCGCCTCGGCCACGACGTGTATCAGTACTTCAGCTGACGAGCGCATACCGCCGTGGCGTTACAGACGTGCGCCATCTCGAGCGGCGTGCTCACCAGGGGCGGGCGATGCCTCGTGTCTGCTCGAGCAGCTCGAAGAGCGTCACCTGGCCATCGACGGCGCCCGACCGCACCTTGGCCTCCAGCGCGCGGCGGACGGCCTCGGCGATCTCCGCGCCGCTGAAGCCTTCGGTGGCATCGAGCAGCTGCCGCCAGCCCTCCTCATCGAAGGGCGCAAAGAGCTCGCGTTCGGCCTGGCGCTCGGCCTGGCGCAGGTGCACGCGGAAGATTGCTCGCCGGGCGGCCCGATCCGGCAACGGCACCTCGACCAGCCGGTCGAAGCGGCCGGGCCGCGTGAGCGCCGGATCGACGGCCTCGGGGCGGTTCGTCGCAGCGACCACGACGACGCCGCGCAGCGGCTGCAGGCCATCCATGTTCTCCAGAAGCGTGCTCACCACGCGATGCGTCGCCTCGTGCGCGTCGTCACGGACACGGGCCAGAGCATCGATCTCATCGAAGAAGACGACGCTCGGCGCCTCGCGGCGGGCGCGATCGAAGATCGCCTGCATGCGGTGCTCGGCCTCGCCGTACCACTTGGAGGTGACGTCGGCGGCACGCACCGGTAGGAAGCGCGCCCCGGCCTCGTGCGCCAGGCAGCGAGCCAGCAGGGTCTTGCCGGTGCCGGGCGGGCCATAGAGCAGCACGCCTTTCGGTGGTCGAGCGCCCCAGCGGCGAAAGGCCTGCGGGTCGCGAATGGCCAGGCAGACGGTTTGCAGCTCGCGCTTGGCTTCCTCCAGCCCGCCGACATCGTCGAAGGTCGGGCCGTCCTGAGCCGCCGTGCCAGCGGCCGGCACGATGCGTGCCACCTCGGGCAGGTCGCCGGCCACCCTGGGCAGGAGCGAGAGCAGCCCGGCCGCAGACCGGCCCAGCCACCGCAGCCCTCCGAGCGCCGTCTCGACGTTGAGCGCCGTTGGCCGGAGCGTGAGCGCCACCGGCGGGAGCGCAAGCCCGCGGCGCCGGTAGATCGTCTCTACAGCTACCCCTACCACCGCGCAGAAGTGATCGAGCTCCTCTCCAATCTCCACCACCGAGTGGGCCGGGCGGGCGCGCGTGCGCGGGCCAAAGAGCGGCACCAGCAGCGGCCAGGCGCCGCAGGAGATCACCAGATGGTTTAGCACCACTCCTGGCCCAACTACCAGCCGGTCGTGCCCCACCTCGTCGAGGACGAAGATAGCCTCGCTCGTGCGGCGAATGGGAAAGTACCGGCCCAGCTCAGCCGGCGGCTGCAGTGTTCCGGCGAGTGGGCCAAGTCCAAAGGGAGCCAGCACCAGCGCCGGATTGGTCTCGGGCATGACCACCGCCGCCAGCGAGAAGGTGCCGCGCGGCCCGCCCTCGCTGCGCCCCAGCACCAGCAGCCGGCTGAGCGGTGGCTCGAGCACCACCTGGCCGAGCACCGTCAGCGGCAGGCCGTTCTGCAGGCGATGCGCCAGCTCCGGCGCCCAGGTCAGCCAGGGAGCGCCGGCAGCCTCGGGTGCTGCCGGAACAAAGCGGGTTGCGTGCGCAGGGGTGATCGCCATCCTCGTTTTTCCCTCTTTAAAACCTTACGACCTTACCATCGAATCGTCATCCCTTCATCAGCTTGGCTCCTTCGTCGTCATCAGCGGGCGTGCTCGCGCGCGCCATGGCACCGGACCTACCACTGGATGGCCATGCCCTCGTATACACCGGACCTACCACTGGATGGCCATGCCGTCGTAGCTGGGCATGAGGCCATCGGCGGCCAGCAGCGCTTCGAGCTCTTCATAGGGAGGCGTGCCGTTATGGCTAAAGTGATGGGCGATACGGTAGGCACCATCTATGAGCAGGCCACGGCGCGCCAGCTCGGCCTGATGCTGCGCCATCTGGCGCAGGTTCATGTGCGCCGTGCCATCCTTGCCGAGGCCGGAGGTCGAATCGATGATCGAGGCGCCAAAGCGCACACCTTCAGCGGCCAAGCGGTCGAGGGCGGCCCAGGCTTCGTCCAGAAATGGCCCGGTATCGGTGGCGTAGAGCAGAGCCGCCGGGCCGACACGTCCCTCCACCTCGGGGCCATCGACCTGCAGCACGGCGAAGAGCATCGGCTCAAGCTCAGGCTGGGCATGGCGCGCCGGCAGCGACCAGACGACATAGCGCCGCGGCGCCGTTGCCGGCACCGCCTCCGGCGCTTCGGGAAAGCGATCGTCGGGCTCGAGCGCGCCGCCGGTGGTAATCTGGAACTGCTGGAGGGCCGTAATGGGATGCGGCCGGAGGCGCAGCGGCTCGAAGCTTACGTCCCGGCCTTCAGCACGCGCCATCCTGTCCAGCGAAGCCTGGCTGCCATAGACGTGCAGCCACGGCAGAGGCGTGGCAACGAAGCCGCGCCGGCGCCAGAAGAAGGTGGTGGCGTCCAGGTGATCGGTATGCGGATGGGTAATCAGCAGGGCCTGCACCGGGGCCAGGTCGACTCCCAGCCGGATTGCCCCGGCCAGGAGGTCCGGGCCGGCATCGAGCAAGAGGTCGTCGTTGACCAGCACCGCGGAGCGGAAGCGCAGGTTGCGGCCGCCGCGCGCGCGAGCGATAGTGCACCGCTCGCAGCGGCACCAGAGCGCCGGGTAGCCTTCCGCAGCCGCCGTGCCGAGAAAGGTGAGTCGCATGCGCTGAGTGTACGGCTTTGGCGACGGCAGTCGACCGCGAGACGGCCTTCTTGGGAGCGACTGTAGTGCGCTGGGCGGAGCGTAAGGTCCAGCGCGGCAAGACGATGCCTGGCCAGACCCCGCTAACCGGCCGCCTTCATGGCGGGCTGAGTCTCGACTGCTTCGCCGGTGGCAGCGGCTCCGGCCGGGCCGGCCGCCTCCAGTGTACCGGCTCCTGGAGGATCGCCGCGCTGGAGATCGCGCAGATACGCGGCGGCCAGCTGGTGCCCCGGCTGCAGGCGCAGCGCCTCACGGTAGGCCGCCTCGGCGGCCTCGAGCTCACCCCGGAAGTGGAGCTCCAGCCCGATCATGGCGTGCGCTTCGGCCAGCTGCGGTGCCGCCCGGGCCGCCCGCCGGAAGCATGCCAGCGCATCGTCGCCGCGCTCCTGGGCAAAGTAGGCCTTGCCGAGCGCGAGGAGGGTGAGCGCGTCGTTTGGCCGGAGCTCGAGCTTCTTCTCCAGGCGCCGGATCGTGCGCAGCTCGGCCAGGTTGGCCTCGATCTCCTCATCGTGCCACGGGGTCTGGGCGCGGGCACGCTCGAGCAGGCGGATTGCTTCCGCCACGTGTCCCGCGCGCGCGGCGGCCAGACCGCGCGCCTTGAGGCTCTGCTCCCAGGTCCGGCGGGCCGAATCCGGCCGGCGCCCGAGCGATCGGAGATAGGCCATAAACGGCCATTCGCGCGGCTCGTCGTTGTCTCCAGGGCTGCCGAGAATGACGGTGCGGCGTAACAATGGATCAGCCATCGTTGCGGCCCCCTTTCGCCTCGATGGAGCGATACTCGGCGGGCAAGACGCCACCGTTGCCGGCTCGAGGCGATCGAGCGCTGTATGCCCCCTCAATCTAGAACGGCGGCGCCGCCCCGCGGGCGCCATTCCGCGTGCCCGTCGCCGCCGGCGGCCGCTCCCTGGCGCGCCCGGCCCGGCATCACGTGGCACGGCGGCTTCAGTATGGGCTATTGTACTCGTACCAGCCGCTCCCAGGGAAGCTGCCACTGGTAAAGATCGCGTGGGATTTTCATGAATATTCACGGCGTCTGGCGCTTCGCCGCTCACCTCCCCCCGGTGGAGCCGGCGCAGCGCATCACGCTCGGCGAGGGCAGCACGCCGCTGGTGGCCCTGCCGCGCTGGGGCGCCGCGCACGGGCTGGCGCGCGCCTACGCCAAGCTGGAATTCGCCAACCCGACCGGATCATTCAAAGACCGTGGCATGGCCGTGCTGGTCTCGGTGGCAGGGGCCCAGGGTGCCCGCTATCTGGTGGAAGACTCTTCGGGCAATGCCGGCGCCTCGGCGGCGGCGTATGCTGCCCGCGCCGGCCTGCCGTGCACCATCTACGCTCCAGAGGCGGCTCCCGCTGCCAAGCTGCGCCAGATCCGTGCCTGCGGCGCGCGGCTGGTGCTCGTGCCGGGGCCGCGCTCGGCGGTGAGCGACGCCGCCCGCGAGGCGGGCCGACAGCCCGGGACCTATCACATCGCGCATAACGAGAACCCGCTCTTTCTGGCCGGACAGAAGACCTTCGCCTTCGAGCTGCTGGAGGAGGTACCGGCTGCCGGGCTGCTGGCCCCCACCGCACCAGCCACGGCCGGCGCGGGTACCGGCCATCGCGATGGGCCCCCGTGGCACCTGGTCATTCCCACTGGCGGCGGCGCGCTCTTCGTTGGCGCCTGGCAGGGTTTCACTGAGCTGATCGAGTCGGCCGGCCCCGCGGGGCAAGCCTCGTTGCCGCGCCTGCACGCGGCGCAGGCCGTTGGCTGCGCGCCGATTGTCGCTGCCTGGGAGGCCGGCCTGCCGGAGCCGGCCCCAATCAAGCGCCGGCCGACGGTCTGCGGCGGGATCGAGATCGAGCGGCCTACGCGGGGACGCCTGATTCTGGAGGCGATTCGCCGCAGCGGCGGCACCGCCGTTGCCTCCGCTGACGAGACCATCCTGGCTGAGCGCGACCGTCTGGCGCGCCTGGAAGGGCTGTACGTCGAGCCAACCTCGGCCGCTGCTCTAGCCGCCACTGCGCAGCTAGCGAGGCGCGGCATCATTGGGCGCGATGAGCCGGTGGTGGTTGCCCTCACCGGCACCGGTCTGAAAGATCCTGGGCCGGAGACGGCCTAATGGCCGGCCGGCTGGCGAAGGTAGACAAGAAAAGCGTGGAGCAGACAAGATGGCGCTGGACGTGATCATCCGCAACGGCCGGGTGGTGGACGGCAGCGGCGCGCCCTGGGTGCGCGCCGACGTTGGTATCGAGGGCGAGCGCATCGCCGCCATCGGCGACCTGCGCCACGCCCAGGCCGCGCGCGAGATCGATGCTGGTGGCAAGATCGTAGCTCCCGGCTTCATCGACTGCCACTCGCACTCGGATTGGAGCCTGCTGGCCAATCGCGGGGCGAATAGCTCGCTGATGCAAGGCGTAACCACCGAGATTGTGGGCAACTGCGGCCTGTCGTACGCGCCGGTGAGCCCGCTCAACCGCGTGCGGATCGAAACCGATGTCGCCCGCACCTCGCCCGGGGCGACCGTTTCCTGGACGACCTTTGGCGAGTACCTGGACCACGTGCGCGCCGGGGGAATCGGCGCCAACTTCGCGTTTCTCGCCGGCCACGCGGCCATCCGTAGCGCCGTAATGGGCTCGGAAGAGCGCGCGGCCTCGCCGGAGGAGATTGTGCAGATGGAGCGGCTGCTGGCGCAGGCGCTCGAGGAGGGAGCGCTGGGGCTCTCCACCGGGCTGGAGTTCGTGCCCGGCCGAGCGGCGATGGCCGAGGAGCTGATTGCCCTCTCGAAGGTCGTTGCCCGCTACGACCGCATTCACACCTGCCACCAGCGCACCCGCAACGAGCGTTTCGTCGAATCGGTCAACGAGATCATCGGCATCTGCGAGGCCGCCGGCGCACGCCTGCAGATCTCGCACAATAACCAGCGCCCCGGCGCGCCCGATGGCGCCTGGGAGCAGACGATGGTCGCGCAGGAGGCCGCGCGGCGGCGGGGGCTCGACGTCTCGTGCGATACCACCAGCTACGTCGCCGGCCTGGGGCTGATGGCCGCGGTGCTGCCGCCGTGGCTGTTCGACCAGGGGCCGGCCATCGCCGCCGCGCGGCTCGGCGACCCTGTGATCCGCGAGAAGGTCAAGGCCGATTGCCACCGCTACTGGCTGATGATCGCCCGCCGCGAGTGGGACCGCGTGTGGCTCGGGCGCACCACCAAGAGCCAGGAGTACTTTGGTAAGAGCTTCGCCGAGATCGGGGAGCTGATGGGCCGCGACCCGATGGACGCCTATCTCGATATCCTCATGCGCGAGGGCGCCGGCATTGCGGATGCGGGCATGTTTGGCCAGGTGAAAACGCTGGAGCACCTGCGCGAGCTGATGCAGCATCCGCTGGTGGCGATCGAGGCCGATGCCTGGACGGCCTCCGCCGAAGGCCCGCTGGCAGAGCTGGCCAACCATCCGGCCAGCTTCGGCTGGACGGCGCGCGTGCTCGGTGAGTACGTGCGCGAGCGCAAGTGGCTCACCCTCGAAGAGGCGATCCTGAAGATGGCCGCGATGCCCGCCGCCAAGTTCGGGCTGCGTGACCGCGGGCTGCTGCGCCCGGGACTGGCCGCCGACCTCGTGGTCTTCGATCCGGAGACGATCCGCGATAACGCCAGCTTCGAGCGGCCGGCGGTCTACCCCTCTGGCATCGAGTATGTCTTCGTCAACGGCCGGCCGGCAGTCGATGGTGGTCGCCTGGTGGGTGTCCGCGCCGGCCGCGTGCTCACCGCCTGATCGCTTCGGCATCGCCACGTGCCAGCCGCCGCGGCCAAGCCGGCGGCACTCCGCGAAGGCAGCCGAGTGCTAGCGCATTGGCCACGTCGTCATTGCTGGAAACGAGGACGAAGGATGAAGGAGGAGGACATTCGTCTTTCGTCTCTCGTCTTCCGTCCTTCGTCTTTGCCGGCAGCGCCTGGCCGGCGAGCTAGCGGCGCAGCAGCTCCTGAGCCGTGATCTGGTCGGTAATCAGCACGTTGACCAGCTCTTGCTCCAGGGCCACCCGCAGCGGAGCGACGCGCGCGCGGCTGCCGGCAACGACGGCCACCACCTTGCGCTCGTCGCGCACGATATCGGTGAGCCCGCGCAGGCCGAGGCCGACCGGCCGGACGTTGGGCAGCTCCACCAGCCGGCCAAGGCGATCGAACCACCAGAAGCTGGCAATCTCGCCGACCGCCCCTCGGTCCATCAGGTAGCGGATCTGCTCCGGTGTTGCCAGCCCCTGGCGCACGATGGTGGACGTCGCCGGGTCGGCGCCGGCTACGGGCGTGATAACCACGTCGGCGGCACGGGCGCGGTCGAGCACACGTTTGACCAGCGGGATCTCGCTGATCACATCGTAAACCTCGGGGAGCACCACGGCTGGCGCGGCCAGGAGCAGCGACTGGCCATCGAACACCGATGCGATGCGGGCCGCGATTGTATTGGCCTCGAAGGGATGGGTGGTGATGCCGGTC
>Ga0070741_10006886_pt1 | contig 24017 bp, 26 predicted proteins | sample Coa_R1_4_FD_66440 | JGI IMG/M metagenome (GOLD analysis project Ga0070741, IMG submission 66440) | Surface soil microbial communities from Centralia Pennsylvania, which are recovering from an underground coalmine fire - Coalmine... | ecosystem: Environmental > Terrestrial > Soil > Unclassified ...
GCGCCGGCCGCTCCGTCCACCAACGCACCGCTGCAGCCGCCCGCTCCGCCGCCGCCGGCCAAGCCCCCGGTGGTGTCGAGCGGCCCGCAGGCGGAGGCCGAGGTGGAGGCGATCGCCGACTCCTCGGGGTGGGATTGGCGAGCGGCCGGCGTCCGGTTCCACCTCGGCTTCTACCCGACCGACTGCTGCCACTGGGGCGTCTACGAGTCGGCGACGTCGGTGATCTGGATCGGGCCGACGGCCTTCGGGGACCAGAGCCGACTCCGCTACGTCGTCCTCCACGAACTGGCCCACGCCTGGCAGTACCGCCAGAACCGCTTCGCCCAGTTCATCACCGACTACACCCCCTGGGGGTTCACCACGATCGGACCGGCGCTGGAAGCGGGCGCCGATTGCCTGGCCAACGTGTGGGGCGCGAGCGGCGGGCACTACTGGGCCTGCCCGGCCGCCGCCCGGGTGCTGGCCGCCCGCCGCTTCGCCGGCGACTGGAGCTGAAACCCCTTGGTGCTCCGGGGTTTTGCGCTGCCAGCCCGTAGCATGAAGGGATGCCCGCCAAACGAATGCTGACCGGAGACCGGCCGACCGGGAAGCTTCACGTCGGCCACTACGTCGGCAGCATCGCCAACCGCGTCAAGCTGCAGCACGAGTACGAGAGCTTCTTCATCATCGCCGACCTCCACATGCTGACGACCAAGAACAGCAAGGAGGACATCGCCGAGGTCAGCTCCAATGCCCGCCAGATGGTGCTCGACTGGCTGGCGGCGGGCATCGAACCGGAGCTGGCGACGTGCTACCTGCAGTCGGCGATCCCCGAGATCTGCGAGATGAACACGGTCTTCCAGAACCTGATCACGGTGCCCCGGCTCGAGCGCGTGCCGAGCCTCAAGGAGATGGCCCGGGACGCCGGCAAGGAGGAGATGCCCTACGGCCTGCTGGGCTATCCGGTGCTGCAGGCGGCCGACATCCTCTGCGTCAAAGCCAGCGTCGTGCCGGTCGGGAAGGACAACGTTCCCCACGTGGAGGTCACCCGGGAGATCGCCCGGCGCTTCAACAACCTGTACGGCCCGGTGTTCCCCGAGCCCGACTTCCTGATGGCCGACGTGCCCACCCTCGTCGGCACCGACGGGCAGGCCAAGATGAGCAAGAGCCTGGGCAACACGATCTACCTGTCCGACGACGAGGCCACCGTCCGCAGGAAGGTCGGGAGCATGTACACCGACCCGAAGCGGATCCGGGCCGACATCCCCGGCACCGTCGAGGGCAACCCGGTGTTCGTCTACCACGACGTGTTCAACCCCGACCGGGCCGAAGTCGAAGACCTCAAGGCCCGGTACCGAAAAGGCAAGGTCGGCGACGTCGAGGTCAAGGACAAGCTGGCGGCGGCCATCAACGCCTTCCTCGATCCGATGCGGGAGCGGCGGGCCCGCTTCGAAGCCGACTCCGGCCTCGTCGACCGGCTGATCGTCGAGGGCACGGAGCGGACGAGGGCCGAGGTCAAGCAGACCGTCTACGACATGCGCAAGGCCATGGGCCTCACGTCGGTCTACAACCAGATCCGCCGGAAGGCCGAGCGCTCGGCCGCCAAGGAGCCCGCTCCGGCCGACTGACCGGGCCCTTCAAGGGCTCTTCAAGTCACCCTCAAGGCCGCAGGGCCGCCTTCTCCCTTGCCGAATTCTCCTGGCGACCGGGGCCGCGGTCGCTTGGATCGGCCGGGCCCGCCTGTCCGCACACCTGCCGGCCGAACGGTCGAGGAGGAGGAGGTCCCCCAGCATGTTCCCCCTGCCCTGGAAATTGCTCTTCCGGTTCTTCAGCGCCGTCATGCTGCTGTTCACCGGCGGGTTCGCCGCCCACGACATCGCCTCGCCCCCGCCGCCTCCGGCGGCGACGGCCCCCGCTCCGGCACCGGGTTCGACGACCACCACCACCGCTCCGGCGGCCACCGACGGCTCGACCACCACGACCACGGCGCCGGACTCGGCGCCGCCGGTCATCGCCGTCCCCGACCCTGCACCGACCACGTCAACGACGACGCCGGCGGCGCCCACGACGACGACCACCGCCCCCGAGCCCGCCCCTGCTCCCGCCCCCGCCCCCGCTCCGGCCCCGGGCGACGTGCCGCCCGCCGTGCCCGTTCCGGGCAACGCCCCGGCGGTGTGCGCGGCGGCCGCCGCGCCCAGCTGCGGCCCGGCCGGCGCCACCCAGGCCCCCGACCACGCCGCCCGGGTCCAGGCGTGCCAGGACTGGTGGAACTCGCTGGCCACCGCCTTCGACGCCAACAACCGGCCGGAGTGGGCGGCCCAGGCCCGGCAGATCGCCGGCCAGTGCGACGCCATGATCACCCGGTGGGAGCAGCTCGAGCAGACGTGGCTGGAGCACCACCCGGGCCCGAAGGGCGACCACAACGCTGACCAGCACCCCGACAACGGGAAGGGCCCGCAGGGCCGTCACGACGGCAACCACACGCCTCCGCCGCCTCCGGCCCAGCCGGCCGCGCACGTCTCGCGCCACGGCGAGAGCCGTCACTAGGGAGAAGCGGAGCAGCCCCCCGCCCCAAGGAGCTGACGGCACGCAGCCGGGGCCCCGGATCGTCCCGCACGATCCGGGGCCCCGTCATGTCCGCGAACGTCCGGGCGCGCCGCAGCGCCCGCCCTCGCCCCTACCGCCCCCGGATCAGGCCGCTTCCCAGGCGTCGGTGATGTCGACCACCGGCACGAAGAGGTCGTCCCCGTTGACGTAGAGCCACAGCGTCGCAGTGCCGTGGTGGCCGGCCGAGACCAGCTCGCAGTTGTCGAGCCGCGAGCCGTCGGTCAGCGCCACGTTCACCCGGCGCCCTTCGAGGTGTCCGATGAGATGGATCACCCGATCGACCGTCATATCCCAAGCTACCAAAAATCTGACATTCAGTGCATTCACGGCATGAATGTCACAAATCGATGAGGGGGTGAACCGGCGGGCGACCCGGGCCGCACGGGGGCCGTGGGAAGATGCGGGCTCGTGAGCGAAATCCCGGAATTCGTGGATCCCCGCGGCCCGCTGCGCCCGAGGCGGCCGCACGACTTCGACGAGTTCTACTCCGGCACGCCGCCGTGGGAGATCGGCCGGCCCCAGCCGGCCTTCGTGGCCCTGGCCCAGGCCGGGGTGATCACCGGCCGCGTGCTCGACGCCGGCTGCGGGACGGGGGAGCACGCCCTGCTGGCCGCCGCCCTCGGGCTCGAGGCCACCGGCGTCGACGCCGCCCCGACGGCCATCGCCCGGGCCGAGGCGAAGGCCAAGGAGCGGGGGCTCGGAGCCCGGTTCCTCGTCGCCGACGCCCTCGAGCTCAAAACGCTCGGCGTCCGCTTCGACACCGTCCTCGACTCCGGCCTCTTCCACGTGTTCGAGGACGACGACCGGGCCCGCTACGTGGAGAGCCTGGCCGTCGCCGTGCGCCCCGGCGGCCGCTACTGCATGCTGTGCTTCAGCGAGGAGGAGCCCGGCGACTGGGGGCCCCGCCGGGTGACCCAGGCCGAGATCCGCTCGAGCTTCGCCACCGGCTGGACGGTGGACGCCATCGAGGCCCAGCGGCTCGACGTCACGTTCGATCCGGGCTGGGTGGCTGCCTGGCTCGCCGTCCTCACGAGGGGCTGAGGGAGGGCGGCCGGCTCCGCCCACGCCCTCCACAGTGACAACACCGTAGGTCTGGGTTAACGTAAGAGCCCGGACCGGGCGAGGTGGAGCCTGGAGCGCGGAGTGTGGTGGAGCCGATGAGCGGTCGACGGCGGTGGACGGCGGTGATCGGGGCCCTGGCGATCGGCGTGGCCCTTGCCGCCCCCGTCGGCCTCGCCGCTCCGGCCGGCGCCGCCCCGGCCGCCTTCACCGAGACCTGCGCCGACGTCTATGGCCACCGGCCCGTCGGCGACCTCGAGAAGACCACCGACCCCACCGCCGGCTCGGCCGTCCTGGCGGGCCAGGCCGTCCAGGTCACGCTCCACTGGCCGACGTTCGCCGTGGCCGGCCAACGCGCCCACCGCGTCCTCGAGTGCCTGAGCGTCGACGGCGGGCCGCCCCAGACCTGGGTCGACCGACAGTTCATTACCGCCGACGGCACCACCTCGTTCACCGACACGGTGCCGGCCGGGCTGGCACCCCGCACGACGGTCTGCGGGCAGAGCTTCCTCGAGACGCAGGGCTCTTTCGGTCCGGTCATGCGCTGGAGTCCCAAGACCTGTTACCCGGTCGGAAGCGAGAGGGACTTCCACGCCCTGTCCCGGTCGCCGTCGCCTCCGTCGGCCGCCGCGCCCTCGCCGCAGAACCGCAGCACGCCGACCACGCGGCAGTCGTACTCGTCTCCGCCGTCCACCTCCCCGCCCGGTGGCAGCGGCGAATGGCGGGCGCCGTGGCCGCCGTGGGAGAAGACGCCCAAGGTCAGCGCCGCCCCGCCGCCGGTGCTGACGTCGTCGTCCACGACGACGACGGCCCCGAAGACCCGCAAGTCCTCCGGCACCCAGGCCGCGGCCCCGGCCCCGGCCACCCGCCGATCACCGGGGGCACCGGCCGGGACGCTGCCCCGGACGGGCGCCGGGGTCCTCGTCCTGCTGGCGGTGGCGGCCGTGGCGCTGTTCTCGGGGCGGCAGCTGCGCAAGGCGTCGGACCACCTCGCCGAGAGCATCCCCGTTCCGGCGGTCCCGATCGACGACGACGAGGAACCGACGCTCGTCCTCGGCCGGCGCTGGTAGATCCCCTCCGCCCGTCCGGTGCGGCTCGGTCCGTTACGTCCCTCTCCGCAGGAGCGCGGCCCCCGGCGGAAGAACCCTTTCCCGATGCTGGGGGAACGCAGAAAGCGGCCCGCCCACGGGCGGCCGGTGCAGCCACGCACGCCCAACGGCCGGCGCCACGGGTGGCGTTCGCCGCGCCGCCAGTACCGGTTCTGACCCTCGCTCCGGGCGCCCGGCGTTCGTCCCGCCCGGCCGGCCGATGACGGCGCTTCCGGGCCGGCTCGTCCGGCTCCGGCCGCCGACCGAGGGCGACATCGCCGAACTGGCCCGGATCCGGGCCACGCCCGAGGTGTACGCCCGCTGGCGGGGCGGCGACGATCTCGAGGCGGAGGTGCGCCGCGACATCGACGAACCGGGCTCGACGGGCTACGTCGTCGAACTCGACGGCGGCGTCGCCGGGTGGATCCAGTGGTCGGCGGAGGACGAGCCCGACTATCGCCACGCCAGCCTCGACGTCTACATCGATCCGGCGCTGCACGGCCGGGGCGTCGGCACCGACGCCGTCCGCACCGTCTGCCGCCACCTGCTCCGGGTCCGCGGCCACCACCGGCTGACGATCGACCCGGCCGCCGACAACGAGGCGGCCATCCGCTGCTACGCCAAGGTCGGTTTCCGGCCCGTCGGCGTGATGCGCCGCTACGAGCGCGGCCCCGACGGCTCCTGGCACGACGCCCTCCTCATGGACCTCCTGGCCGACGAGTTCGTCGAATAGTCCCGGGGCGAGATGCCGCCGTGTCGCCCCGCCCGTCCGGCTCGGTGGGCCTACTTCCGGACGGTGATCGTGCCTCGCATGCCGGCGACGAGGTGCCCGGGCTCCTGGCACTGCATCACGTACTGGCCGGCCTCGAGCGTGGCGACGTTGAGGTCGACGGACTTGCCCGGGCCGGCCTCGCCGGCGGTCTCCGGCGTTCCGTTGTGGACGACGGCCAGCGAGTGGAAGACCGTGCCGGCATTGATGAAGTGGAACCGGTAGCGCCCGGGGGCCAGCGTCAGCTCGGAGGGCGTGAAGCGCATCTCGGTGCCGGTGACCGTGACGCTGTGGACGGGGCCGCTGCTGCCGCCACCGCCGCAGCCGGCGAGGAGGCCGCTGGTGGCGGCCACCAGGGCGATCGTGAGGACGGTGCGGGGGCCCATGGGCGGGCCTACATCCGTTCCGGGGCGGCGATGCCGAGCAGGTCGAGGCCCCGGGCCAGGACGCGGCCGGCGAGATCGGACAGGAACAGCCGGGAGCGGCGCTGCTCGTCGGTGCCGGCCCGGAGGATGGGGCAGCTCTCGTAGAAGTCGGTGAAGGCGCTCGCCAGGTCGAAGAGGTAGGTGCAGAGCCGGTGGGGGGCGAGTGTCGCCTCGGTGTCGTGGACGGCGCCGTCGAAGGACAGGATCTCGAGCGCCAGGCGCCGTTCGGGGGCGGAGAACTCGGCTGCCGGGGCGAGCCCGCCGGGGGCGACGTCGACGCCGGACTGCGCCGCTTTGCGGAACACCGACCGGATGCGGGCGTGGGCGTACTGCAGATAGGGCGCCGTGTTGCCGTTGAGTTCCAGCATCCGGTCCCAGTCGAAGACGTAGTCCTTGATGCGGTCGTTCGACAGGTCGGCGTACTTCACTGCCCCGATCCCGACCGCTTCGCTCACCGCCGCCTGCTCTTCCGGACCGAGCTCGTCGCTCCGCTCGGCCACGACCCGGCCGGCCCGTTCCACCGCCTCGTCGAGCAGGTCGACGAGGCGGATGCTGCCGCCGGCCCGGGTCCGGAACATCTTCCGGTCGGCGCCGAGCACGCTCCCGAAGGCCACGTGCTCGGCCCGGGCCGGGGGCCGCAGCCAGCCCGCCAGCCGGGCCGTGGCGAAGATCATCTCCAGGTGCTCCCGCTGCGGGGAGCCGACGACGTAGATCAGGTGGGTGCCGCCGAGGTCTCGCAGCCGGTAGCGGATGGCGGCCAGGTCGGTGGTGTCGTAGCCAAACCCCCCGTCGCTCTTGCGGACGATGAGCGGCAGCGGCGTGCCCTCCCGGGTCGTGAACCCGGGCGGGAACACGCAGAGGGCGCCGTCGCTCTCGACCAGCAGCCCGAGCCGTTCCAGCTCGGCCACGGTGTCGGGGAGCAACGGGTTGTACATGCTCTCGCCGGCCTGGTCGGCGGCGGTCAGCCGCACCCCGAGCCGCCCGTAGACGGCGCCGAAGTAGCGCGACGACTCGTCGACGAGCAGCTGCCAGAGCCGTAGCGTCTGGGGATCGCCCCCCTGGAGGGCGACGACCCGGCGGCGGGCCCGGTCGGCGAAGTCGGGATTGGCGTCGAACTCGGCCCGGGCCTCCTGGTAGAAGCGGCCGAGATCGCCGACCGACAGCTCCTGCGCCGCCTCGGCCTCCCCCACCGACAGCAGGTGCTCGATGAGCATGCCGAACGGGGTGCCCCAGTCGCCGAGGTGGTTCTGGGGGATCACGCGGTGCCCGGCGAACTCCAGCACCCGCACCAGGGCGTCGCCGATGATCGTGCTGCGGAGGTGCCCGACGTGCATCTCCTTGGCCACGTTGGGCGCCGAGTAGTCGACGACCACCGTCTCGACGGCGGCGGCCGGGGTGACGCCGAGGCGGGGGTCGGAGGCGGTCTCGGCCAGCGCCCGCCCGAGGAAGGCGTCGTGCAGGGTGACGTTGATGAAGCCGGGCCCGGCGACTTCCGGGGGATGGGCGATGTCGGCCAGCTCCACCCGGGCCACGATGTCCTGGGCCAGGTCGCGGGGCGGCCGGCCCGTCCGCTTGGCCAGCGCCATCGAGCCGTTGACCTGGTAGTCGGCCCGGTCGGAGCGCCGGACGACGGGGTCGGCGCCGCGCAGCGACTCGTCCAGGGCGGCCAGCGCCCCGGCGAACCGCTCGCTCAGGAGGAGGCTCGGATCGGCCACGTCGCCGACGGTACCGCGACCCTCCGGTCGCCCCCGCACCGATCCCGTCCGGCACGAAAGGTGTCACTGGCGCTACATCTGTTTCAGATGTGGTTATTCTGGACAACTGTTAGGAAAGTTGCACAAGACTTGAGGAGGGCGGTTATGCACCGTCGATTCCTGTTCCCGCTGGCCGCGGGCGTCGTCGGGCTGCTGGCGATCTCGCCTGTCTTCGCCGCCGAGCCCTCGCCGGCCAAGGCGGGATCGGGTCCGGGCAAGACGACCACGACCACGGCGGGGAGGAGCGCGCCGACGACGGGCACCACGTCGGCCACGGCCCCGCCCCAGCAGCAGAGTCCTCCGCCGCAGCAGGAGAGTCCTCCGCCGCAGGAGCAGAGCCCGCCGTCCCAGCCGAGCCCCAGCCCGCCTCCCGGCGGCCCGGCCAAGTCGACGAGCGAGTGCGGCCAGCCCCAGACCAACCAGGGGCCGGCGCCCCAGGCCGGCCAGGCGCCCCAGAACCACCCCGCCGGCGAGGCGGGCAGCGTCGACGTCGAACGGGCCTCGCCCACCGATCTGCGGGTGGCCAAGACCAACCCCAACAACGGCTGGCAGCCCGAGGTGACCTCTGCGTCCGGCCCCCGGATCACGGTGAAGTTCACCCGCCCGGGCTACTCGCCCTCGCTCATCCACTTCGCGGCCACGATGGACCAGGCGGGCCGCATGATCCACACCAGGGTGCAAAGCTGCGGTTGATGGACGCACGGCGGCCAGAAGCCGCCTAGCCAATGGGCCTGTTCTCCTGGATCGTCCTCGGGTTCCTGGCCGGGCTCGTCGGTGGCATGGTCACCGGCGCCCGGCAGGCCCGGGGGTGCCTCCCCCGCATCGTCGTCGGCGTGCTCGGGGCGCTGATCGGCGGGGCGCTGGCCCGGGCGGCCGGCGTCGGCACGATCTCCGGCGTCAACCTGGGGTCGATCGTCATCGCCGGGCTCGGCGCCGTGCTGCTGCTGTTCGTGCTGGAGGCGATCGAGCGCCGCTGAGTCCGGCCTACCGCCACGCCCGGCGCCGCCGGCAGGTCCCGCTCAGGCCAGGATCCGGCCCCGCAGCACGATGCGGACGGGCGAGTGGAGGACGGCGAGGTCGGCCCGGGGATCGCCGTCGACGACCAGGAAATCGGCCGGCGCGCCCTCCTCCAGCCCGGCGTGGCCCAGCCAGCGGCGGGCGGCCCACGACCCGGCGGCCAGGGCGGCCTCGGCCGGGAGGCCGGCGGCGTGGAGAGCCACGATCTCGTCGACCACCCGGCCGTGGCGGACGTAGCCGCCGGCGTCGGTTCCGCAGTAGATCGGGACGCCGGCGTCGTAGGCGGCCAGCATCCGGGCCTGGGCAGTGCCGTGGAGGCGGTCCATCCGCTGGGCGTAGACGGGATACTTGGCCCGGGCCGAGTCCGCGATCTGGGGGAAGTTGTCGATGTTGATCAGCGTCGGCACCAGCGCCGCGCCGCTCTGTGCCAGACGGGCGACGAGGTCATCGGTCAGACCGGTGCCGTGCTCGACCGAGTCGACGCCGGCGTCGATCAGGTCGGGCAGCGCCTCCTCGGAGAAGACGTGGACGGCGACCCGGACCCCGGCCGCATGGGCCGTGGCCACGGCCGCCCGGAGCGTGTCGGCCGGCCAGAGCGGCGTCAGGTCGCCCACGCCGCGGTCGATCCAGTCGCCGACGAGCTTCACCCAGCCCCCGCCGCCGGCCGCCGCCTCGCGGGCCACCGTCGCGACGAGTTCGTCGGGCTCGATCTCCACCGCCGTCCGGGGCGAGTACCGCTTGGGACGGGCGATGTGCTTGCCGCAGTGCAGGATGCGGGGGGCGTCGGGCTCGGCGTCGAGGAAGCGGGTGTCGGCCGGGGAACCGGCGTCGCGGACGAGCAGGGCGCCGGCGGCGGCGTCGGTCCGGGCCTGGGCGTGGAGTTCGTCGTGGTCGTGGGTCGGCCCCTCGAAGCCCAGCCCGATGTGGCAGTGGGCGTCGACGAGGCCCGGCACCACGAACCCGCCGGCGGCCACCGTCTCCGCCCCCGGCACGGCCTCGAAGGTGACCCGCCCGTCGACGACCCAGAGGTCTCGCTCCTCACCGTCGGGGAGGACGACGCCGCGGACGTGTAGCGCTCCGGTCATCCGGGGGATGCTAGGCGCCGTGCCGTTCTCGCCCGTCTACGACGGCGACTTCCCCGATCCGTTCGTGCTCGTCGCCGGGGAGCGCTACGTCGCCTACGGGACCCAGACCGGCGACGTCAACGTCCAGGTGATGGCATCGGTCGACCTGCGCCGGTGGGAGCACCTCGGCGACGCCCTGCCGGCGCTGCCGGCGTGGGCGGAGCGGGGGAGGACGTGGTCGCCCGCCGTCCTGCAGCGCGACGGCGCCTTCGTCCTCTACTACGCCGTCCGCCACCGGGCCGCCGGCCGGCAGGCGATCTCGGTGGCCACCGCCGCCGACCCGGCCGGGCCCTTCGTCGACGCCTCCGACGGGCCGCTCCTGTTCCAGGCCGACCGGGGAGGCTCGATCGACCCCAGCCCCTTCGTCGACGCCGACGGCCGGCCCTACCTCGTCTGGAAGAGCGATGACAACGCCGTCGACCGCCCGGCCAGCCTCTGGGCCGCACCGCTGCAGGACGACGGTCTCGACCTGGCCGGGCCGCCGGTCGAGGTCCTCCGCCACGACGCGGCCTGGGAGCGGCCGCTGATCGAGGCGCCGTCCCTGGTGCGGACGGGGGAGGGCGCCTACGTCCTGTTCTACAGCGGCAACTGGTGGGAGTCGGACGGGTACGCCGTCGGCTACGCCACCGGCCCGGCGCCCCTCGGGCCGTTCAGCAAGGAGACGACCGACGGGCCGTGGCTGGAATCGATGCCGGGGATGGCCGGACCGGGCGGCGCCGAGGTCTTCGCCGCTGCCGGCGGCGGGTGGCGCATCGCCTTCCACGCCTGGACGCCGCCCCGGGTCGGCTACGCCGCCGGCGGCCGCCGGTCGCTGTGGATCGAGCGGCTGCGCTTCGACGGCGGCCGCCCGTCCCTCTGACGGGGGAGCGCCCGGTCAGCGCAGGTCGTCGATGGGGCCGAGCGGGCCCCGGCGGGCGTACCACTCGTAGCCGTAGACGGCGGCGAAGTCGGCGTCGGGGAGGCGCATGGCCGACGACGTCTCGGGGATCTGGCTGGCGTGGGCGGCCATGGCCCGCCGCTTGACCGGCAGGACGGGCCGGACGTCGACGGTGCAGTCGACCTCCACCGTCGACAGGCCGAGGGGGGCGGCGGCCAGCCCGAGACCGAGCGTCGCCCGTTCCGGCTGGGCGGCGATGGTGGCCTCGACGACGAGGTGGGTCTCGACGAAGTGGAGGTACTCCCGGTCGACCGTCGACTCGTAGACGGTGGTCACGCCGGCCTCGGCGGCGGCCGCCGCCGCCACCCGGTGGACCTGCAGGTGGTCGACGTGCCCGTAGATCCCCCGGGCGTCGTAGCCGACGACGGCGGCGGGGCGCTCCTCGGCCAGGATCGCCCCCAGGCGGGCGGCGGCGTCCTCCACCGGGGCGTCGGCGAAGGCCCCGGCCGGCCGGGCGCCGCCCCCGCCCCGGCCCTCGAGTCCCGAGTCGTGGTAGCCGAGGAACTCCACCCGCTGCGCCCCGAGGCATTCGGCGGCCCGGGCCGTCTCGCCCATCCGGCGGACGCCGAGCGGAACGTCGGGCCCCACCGACGCCGACGTCTCGCCCTGCTCCCCGGCGGTGGCCACCACCAGCACCACCCGCCAGCCGGCCGCCGCCAGCAGGGCCATCGTCCCGCCAGTGAAGATGGCCTCATCGTCGGGGTGGGCGTGGAAGAAGACGACGCAGCCCCGGGGTCCGGATCGCTCCCGGAGCGGATCCACTAGCGCCCGCCGGTCACGATTGCCACTTTTGCCATAGGGGCCAATGCTTAGCGCGGCCGTCGATGCGATACTGACCGCGAGCGCCGGATCGGAGCCGGACGCCCGGTGACCCAGTGGCGCGACCGGTTCCCCAGGGAAGATGAGGTAGCGAGAATGGCCGAGCGCAACGTCCTGGGCGGCGAGCTCGAACCCTGCGGGACGGATCCGCTCACCGGCTTCTACCGCGACGGGTGCTGCCACACCGGGCCGGAAGACCTCGGCAGCCACACGATCTGCGCCGTGGTGACGGCGGAGTTCCTGGCCCATCAGCGCTCGATCGGCAACGACCTCACGACGCCGATGCCGCAGTACCACTTTCCCGGGCTCGTGCCCGGCGACCGCTGGTGCGTGACGGCCGTCAACTGGCTGCGGGCCCACCGCGACGGCGTGGCGGCGCCGGTGGTCCTGGCCTCGACGCACGAGCGGGCGCTGGAGGTCGTGCCGCTCGAGGCGCTGCAGGAGCACGCCGTCGACGTCCCCGCCGACCCGAGCGCCCTGACCGAGCCGTAGCGCCGCCTCAGGCGGTTTGGAGGTCGCGCCGGCTGAAGGCGGCGACACCGGCCACCGCCGCCGCCGCCCCGAGACCGACGAGCCAGGCGGCGGCCGTCCAGTCCGGGGCCGTGGCCGGCGCGGGGGCGATGTGCAGGAGCGGGGAGGTGTCGCGCAGCCAGCGGGCGGTGTCGGTGATGGAGGCGACCGTCTCCACGAGGAACGACCAGATCACGAGCCCATAGGTCGCCCCCACCGCCGCCCGGGGCCACAGGCCGTAGACCAGGGCGCCGGCGCCGAGGACGAACACGGCCGGCGGGGCCACGTTGAGCCCGGCCTCGACGAGATCGCCGAAGCCCACGGCGGCGTGCTGCGTGGCGGCGCCAATCCAGGCGGCCACCCCGGTGAGGACGCCGGCGCCGACCACCAGCGCCGTGGCCACCCCGAGACGGGCGGCCAGCCACCGCCACCGGGCCACCGGCCGGACGAGCAGGTGGTCGAGGCGCCCGTCCGCCTCCTCGGTGCGGGCGGCCGCGATCTGCCCGGCGGCGGCCACGGCCAGGAGGCCGGCGGCGATGAGCGAGACGAACCCGAGGTAGGTGGCGGCGCCCCCGCCGGTGGCGCCGAGCCGGGCGATGACCCGGTCGAGCGTGGGAGACGTCTGCAGCGACTGCCCGGCCGACTGGGTGACGAGCCCGAGGACGAGGCCGGTGGCGGCGAGGGCGCCGGCCCAGGCCAGGACGGCGGGCCGGGTCAGCCGGAGGGTGAGGCCGGCCTGGCCGCCGAGCAGGCGGGTACTGGAGCGGGGCGCGCCCCGCTCGGCCAGCGCCCCGGCCCCGACGTCGCGCCGGCCGGCGATGCGCAGGGCGGCGCCGGTGGCGAGGGCGACGAGGGCGGCGATCGGGACGAAGGCCGGCCAGTGCGAGCCGGTCAGCGGGCGCAACTCCTCGATCCAGCCGATCGGGCTGGCCCATCGCAGCCAGCCGATCCCCGGGTCGGAGTCGGCGGCCATGCGGACGAGGTAGGCGCCGGCGAGGACGCCGGAGCCGATGAGATTGGCGCCGTGCCGGTTGGCGGCCAGCTGCGACGCCAGCGCGCCGACGGCCATGAACATGGCGGCGGCGGCGACGGCGGCGGTGGCGAAGAACAGCGCCGGCCCGGCGCCGATGCCGACGGCCGACGCCCGCCCGCCCGCCACGGCCAGCAGCGCGGTCGGCAGCCAGAGGGCGACCAACCCCGCTCCGAGCCCGGCCACCACCTGGCCGGCGGCCCCGCCCCGGGTGGTGCGGCCGGCCAGCAGCAGTTCGAAGCGCCCGGCGTCCTCCTCGCCCCGGAGCAACCGGGTCGAGACCAGCAGACCCCAGATCGCGCCGAGGACCACCATGGTGAACAGCGTCTTGTAGGCGGTGTAGCCGGCCACGGTGTCGAGATGGCGGGTGAGGCCGAAGATCGCCTCGAAGGCCGGGTTGCCCTGAAAATTGCGGACGAGCCCGGCCCGGGACTCCGGCGTGGGGAACGTAGACCGGTAGGCGGCCATGGTGCTGGCGATGGTCGCCCCGAACACCAGCCCCCAGAGAAGGCCCGGCCGCACCGCCCGCCGGGCGCTCTGCCGGGCGATGAGCGTCTCAGGCCGCATGATCGGCGGCCCGCTCGCCGTCGGCCGATCCGTAGTGGGCCAGGAACAGCTCCTCCAGCGACGGCTCCCGGCTCACCAGCCGGCGCACCTCGGCCCCGGCCAGGGCGTGCAGCAGCGGTTCGACCGAGCCGGTGACCTGGCAGCGGACGTGCCGGCCGTCGACGCGCACGGCGCTCACGCCGGCCACCGCCGCCAGGTCGGGCACCGTCCCGTCCACCTCGGCCTCGACGTGGAGGGCGGAGAGGTGGCGCATCTCGGCCAGCGTGCCGACCTCCACGAGCCGGCCGGCCCGGAGGATGCCGACCCGGTCGCAGAGCGCCTCCACCTCGCTCAGGATGTGCGAGGAGAGGAACACCGTCTGCCCCCGGCCCCGGGCTTCGGCCACGCAGTCCTGGAAGGCCCGTTCCATCAGGGGATCGAGGCCGCTGGTCGGCTCGTCGAGCAGCAGCAGGTCGGCCCGGGTCATGAGGGCGGCGATGAGGACGAGCTTCTGGCGGTTGCCCTTGGAGTAGGCCCGAACCTTCTTCGACGGGTCAAAGGCGAAGCGATCGACGAGGACGTCGCGGTAGGCGGCGTCGACCCGGCCGAAGACGTTGCCGAGGAGGTGCAGCGTCTCGGTGCCGGTGAGCGAGGGCCAGAGGTTCACATCGCCGGGGACGAAGGCCAGCGAGCGGTGGGCGGTGACGGGATCGGCCTGGCAGTCGACGCCGAAGATCTCCGCCCGGCCGGCCGTGGCCCGGATGAGCCCGAGCAGCAGCCGGATCGTCGTGGTCTTGCCGGCGCCGTTGGGCCCGAGATAGCCGAAGACCTCACCGCCCGTCACCTCGAGATCGAGCTCTGACAAGGCGTTGGTGGCGCCGTAGCGCTTCGACAGGCCCTGCGCTCGGATCGCCGCCGTCGTCATCGCCGGCCACCTCCCGGGTCTTCAGGTTTCCGCCCCTTGTTCAGGATATATTGAAAGTATCAAAGACCGTGATCGTATTCGCGACACCGAGGAGCGCCGGTTCGCCGACGAGCTGGGCTTCTTCTGGGAGGACGCCGGCGGCACCCGCATGGCCGGCCGCGTCCTCGGCGCACTGCTGCTGGCCGAACCGCCCGGCCGGTCGTCATCGGAGCTGGCCGAGTTCCTCGGCATCAGCGCCGGCTCGGTCAGCACCGCCACCCGGGAGCTGATCCGGCCCGGCCTGGCGGTACGGGTCAGCGTCCCCGGCCAGCGCCAGGACTGGTTCCAGGCCACGTTCGGCGCCAACCTCGACCAGTTCGTCCGCACCCGCCTGGAGCTGACCCGCCGGTGGAAGCAGCTCATGCACCGCGGCGTCGCGCTGGCCGAGGGCAAAGACCCCGCCGTCGCCCACCAGATCGGCGAGATCGCCGAGTTCTACGAATTCCTGGAGGCGGAATTCGCCGGCATCCTCGACCGCTGGGAGCGCCGCCGCCGGGCCGTCAGCGGCGGTCGTCGGTGACGCCGGGCCCGGCGGGCCAGGCGGCGAGGAGGTCGCGCTTGCGGACCTTGCCGACGTCGTTGGCCGGCAGCGGGTCCGTCCGCAGCCACCACGAGGTCGGCACCTCGAAGTGGGCCAGGTGCCCGGCGGCGAAGTCCCGCAGCTCGGCGACGGTGACCGGGTCGTCGGCGTCGACGACCACGGCGGCGGCCACGATCTCCCCGAGGTCGGGGTCGGGCCGGCCGCAGACGGCCACCTCTCGGACGGCGGGGTGCTTGAGCAGCGCGTCCTCGACGTGGGTCGAGGCGACGTTCTCGCCGCCCCGGATGATGAGGTCCTTCAGCCGCCCGGTGATGAACAGGTAGCCGGCGGCGTCGATGTGGCCGACGTCGCCGGTGTGGACCCACCCGTCGCCGTCGATGACCCCGTCCGAGGACTGGCCCCAGTAGCCGAGCATCTGCGTCGGGGTCCGGGCCAGGACCTCGCCGGTCCCCGTCTCGTCGGGCCGGTCGATGCGCAGCTCCACCACCGGGAGGGGCCGGCCGGCCGTGCCGGGCCGCTCGACGAGATCCCGCCCCGAGGCGGCGGTCAGCGTGCCGCCGCCCTCGGAGAGGCCGTAGACCTGCGACACCCCCCGCTCCACGTTGGGGAAGCGGGCCTTGACCCGGGCCACGAGCTCGGGGAGGACCGGCGCCCCGCCGAGGGAGATCGCCCGCACGGTCGACAGGTCCCGCCCGTCGATCGTGGGGTCGTTGAGCACCCGGCTCACCATGGTCGGGACGCCGCCCCAGCGGTGCACGCCTTCCGACTCCATGAGGTCGAGGACCTCGGTGGGGTCGAACCGGCCGGCGGGGAACACGAGCGTGCCGCCGAGGAGCAGCTGGCGGACCAGCGCCTGGACGCCGCCGATGTGGAACAGCGGCCCGGTCTGGAGCGCCACCTCCCGGGGCCAGTCGTCGGTCAGGGTGTGGGGCAGGTGGCGCGTCACGTGGAGCAGCGAGTGCTGCAGGGCGATGACCGACCGGTGGGGGAGCACCGCTCCCTTCGGCGGGCCGCTCGTCCCCGACGTGAACAGGATGAGGGCGGGGGCGTCCTCCCCGGCCGGGGCGGGGCGGGGCAGCGGCGCACGGCCCGGCGCCGAGGCCTGCACCGCCAGCTCTTCGAGTTCGAGCCACGCTCCGCCGTCGGGCACCAGCCGGGCGGAGCGGGGGTCGGCCAGCACGAGGGCCGGGTCGGCGACGCTGTGGCCGTGGCGGGCCTCCTCGGCGCTCCACCAGGGGTTGGCCAGGACGACGACGGCGCCGGCGGCCAGCACGGCCCAGAAGGCCACGATCCACTCCACGGAGTTGAAGGCCAGCAGCATCACCCGGTCGCCGGGCCCGACGCCGTGGTCGGCCAGCACCGCCGCCGCCCGGGGGACGAGGTCGAGCAGCTCGGCGTAGGTCACCCGCTGCCCGCCCCGGACGAGATGGAGGCGGTCGCCCCAGTGGCGGACGTCGTCGAGGAGCTCGGCGGCGTCGGTCCGCCGGGGCTCGTAGACGAGGAAGGGAATGCCGCCGTCCCGGCGGCGGATGTCGGTTCCCCACACGAACCGTTGGCGGACGAGACCCTGCACCGGCGTATCTTTCCCTGCCCCGGGCGGCAGCAGCGAAACGAACCGGACATGATGAGCGGTGATGGGCCGCAACGCCGGACGGCTGCTCGTGGTCATGCTCCTCGTCGTCGGCGTCATCGGCGGCGGGGACGGCGGGGACGGCGCCGCCCCGAGCGCCTGGCCGCTGTCTTCTGACCCCGCCGTCCCGGCGGGGCCGGCGCTGCTCGGCCCGCTGGCCTCCTCCGGGGGACCGTGGATCCCGGCCTTCGACGACGAGTTCGACGGCGACGGCGTCGACGCCGCCAGGTGGTCGAACGGTTTCGGCTGGGGCGACACCGCGGCCAACTTCGCCGGCTGGTGCGACCCGGCGGCCAACGTCGTCGCCGGCGGCGTCCTGCGGCAGCGGGCCGACCGGCTGCCGGCCCCCCGGGCGGGCAAGGCGTATCGGGGTGCCTGCCTCCACACCAAAGAGAAGTTCGCCCAGCTCTACGGTTACTGGGAAGCCCGCATCCGGGTCGCGTCGGGGGCCGGGCTCCACAGCGCCTTCTGGGGCAAGCCGGCCAACGAGCGCTGGCCGCCCGAGCTCGACGTGGAGGAGGTCGGCGGCGCCCGGCCCGACACGGTGATCATGACCGTCCACTGGCGCGACGCCGGCACCCACCGACAGCGCAACCGGCGCTTCCAAGGCGACGACCTGTCGGGTGGGTTCCACGTCTTCGGCGCCGAATGGTCGCCGGAGGGAACCGTCTGGTACGTCGACGGCGTGGAGCGGGCCCGCATCACCGACGGCGCCGCCGAAATGGCCGCCGAAGGGCCCTTCTACGCCCTCCTCGACCTGCAGGTCGGCCTGCGGGGGGCGGTGCAGCCCAGCGCCGCCACGCCGTTCCCCGGCGAGCAGGTCGTCGACTACGTCCGCATCTGGCGGCGGCCGTCGGGCCTGCTGCCGGCGCCGCCGTCCGGTGCAGCGCCGGCCGCCAGCGCCGCGGCCAGCGCCGCGGCCACGGCGGCGTTGTGCTCCATGAGGGCGACGTTGGCCGCCACCGTGCGGCCCCCGGTGGCGGCGGCGATGCGGTCGAGCACGAACGGCGTCACCGCCCCACCGGTGACGCCGGCGCCGGCGGCCTCGGCCAGGGCGGCCTCGATGACCGGCCCCAGCGCCGCGGCCGGAACCTCAAAGGCTTCCGGGACGGGCGTCACCACCAGGATGCCGCTGCGCTGCCCCAACTCCCGGGCGGCCCGGATCACGTCGGCGGCCTCGGCCGTCGAGTGCAGCGGGTGGGGAACGGCGCGGCCGCTGCGCCGGGACCAGAAGGCCGGGAACTCGCCGCCGTCGGCACCGACGCCGATGACCGTCACGCCCAGCGTCTCGAGCCGCTCCAGCGTCCGGGGCACGTCGAGGAAGGCTTTCACCCCGGCGCAGACGGTGACGACGGGGTGGCGGGCCAGGGCGCCGAGGTCGGCGCTCTCGTCGCCGCTGTCGGCCCACTCCCGGTGGACGCCGCCGATCCCGCCTGTGGCGAACACGGTGACGCCGGCCGCCGCCGCCAGCGCCAGCGAGGCCGACACGGTGGTGGCCGCCGCCGGCCAGCGCTGCGCCGCGGCCACCGCCAGGTCGCGCTCGGCCGCCTTGCGCTCTGCGGCGAGGAGGCGGGGCAGTTCGCCGTCGTCCACGCCGACCCGGGGCTCGCCGTCGAGCACGACGGTGAGGGCCGCCACCGCGCCTGCTTCCCGTACCACGTCCAGCGAACGGCGCAGCGCTTCCGCTCCGGCCGGGCCCGGAAGCCCCAGGCGGCTGAACACCGTGGACTCCAGCGCCACCACCGGGCGCCCGTCGGCCACGGCCGCCGCCACCTCGGGAGAGACCCGCACCGCCGGCACGGCGGGATCGTACCGGCGGTCCGGCTGCATCGTGGGGGCCCGGAACGGGCAAGAACGGCTCCCGACGGCCGCCCGGGCCGCCACCGGCCGCCGCAACGCCCCGCCCGCCGGCGAACCCCCGACGGGCGACCTCCCGGTGGACCGCCCGCAGTAGCCGATCGCCGGGGTTTCTTGTCACACCCCCTCGATACCCTCGGCCCAGTTTCCTCGAGCCGGGAGGCCGTACAATGCAGCTGGGGATGAACGGATGAACGACGCGCAGACCTGGGCCGTGATCGCCATCTTCGCCGCGATCTTCGCCAGCCAGTTCGCCGAGCTCCGCGCCGATCGCCGGGAGTTCCGCGCCTCGTTCCAGCGGATCGACGACCGTTTCGAGCGGATCGACCAGCGTTTCCAGCGGATCGACGACCGTTTCGAGCGGATCGACCAGCGCTTCCTCAGGTTGGACGAGCGCCTCGGCGTGGTCGAGGTGACGCTCGGCCGGATCGACGAGCGGCTGAGAGGGGTCGAGTCAGGCCTGTAGCCGGGCGGGTGCGGAGGCCCACCAGCTGCGGGTCGACCCTTCGGGGAGCCGGTCGCCACCGGCGAAGGGGTCGTCGCTGCGCCCGGCCGGGACGGGCACCCGCCGGCCACCGCGCCGTGGTTCCGGGCGCCGGCCGGGAAGCGGCGGGCGCGTCGGCCAGCCCGTACCCGACGAGCCCGGCCCGGAGCCCGGCCCGGAGGGCGGCGGCGCCGGCGGCAGGGCGGCCATCGCCAGGCGCCAGGCCCGGGCGCCGAGGAGGGCGCCGACGCCGGCGCAGACGAGCGCCAGGGCGGGAGCGATCATCGGGCCGGCGGCGGCCACGCAGATGGCACCGAGGGCGGCCAACGTGGGCTGGTCGATCTTGGTCAGCGCCCAGGGGAGGGCCCAGGCGAAGGCGGCCCAGCCGACGCCGGCCCGCAGTGCCCAGCGTCCGGCCCGGGCCAGCACCCGGGGGCGGTCGGCGGCGGCGAGCAGCCCGAGGGCCAGGAGCGTGGCGGCCAGGAGCCCGGCCAGGCCGGTCAGCTCCCGGGTCCGCTCGGGAAGCCAGCCGAGCTTCGGCAGGTGCTGCGTCGGCAGGTCGACCGACAGCGGCGGCGGCTCGGGGAGGGCGCCGGCGAGTTCGGGCCGGGCGGCCAGGAGGGCGCGGCGACCGGCGGCGGCGATGGGAGAGAGGTCGACGCTGACGGGGCCGTCGTAGTTCCCGACGAGCCGCTGGTGGGCGTCGATCAGGCTCGTCCGCAGCGCCTGGAGGGCGGCGGGATCGTCGAGGGCCTTGTGGGCGACCGCCGCCATCTCCTGCGCCGAGACCGGGCTGCCGTCGGGAACCATCTGGCGGAGGGCGTTGCCGAGGCCCTCGGCGACCGCGTCGCGGATGACCGGCTGCTTGACGAGGACGTCGGCGATACGGGCCGAGCCGCCGGGGTCGAGGATCGTGGCCCGCGCCGCGTAGGACCACCAGGCCAGGCTGGCGGCCAGCAGGCCGAGGGTGACGAGCACGGTGGCGGCGGTGCGGCGCATCTACGCCGCTTATCGGCCGTCGGCCGTCCCGACATGAGCGGGTGACGTTCGGCCCGGGCGACGCCGCGACTCAGGTCGTGGCCGGCACGCCCTCCCGCCGCAGGCGGGCGTAGACCATCACCGAGCCGATCGGGCCGAGGACGATGGCCGCGATGGCGTACTTCCACGTCCACCGCAGGTCGGCCCGGATCCCGAGCACCATGGCGGCGAAGCCCATGAACACCATGCCGTGCAGCGACCCCATCAGCAGCTTGCCCGGGCGGTTCCCCGTCACCCAGAAGTAGAACAGGATGCAGTAGGTCACGGTCTCGGTCAGGGCCACCACCCGCAGCGGCGGGATCTTCCGCTCCAGCTCCGTGGTGGTGGAATCGGCAAAATCGGGCACGGCAACAGACTACGGGCCGGCCGCCGAGGAGGAGCAGATGAGTGTGCTCAACGATGCGGCGAGGGAGGCGCTCCGGGCCGGGCACCTGGCCCACCTCGTCACCCTCAATCCGGACGGGAGCCCCCAGCTGAGTGTCGTCTGGGTGGGGCTCGACGGCGACGACATCGTCCTCGCCCACCTCGGCTCGGGCCAGAAGGTCAAGAACCTGCGGCGGGATCCCCGGGTGGCGCTGTCGATGGCGACCGGCGGCCGCAACGACGCCGGGCTCGACCACTACCTGATCGTCCACGGCACGGCCCGGGTCACCGAGGGCGGCGGGCCCGAGCTGCTCCAGCGGCTGGCCCACGTCTACCTCGGCCCGGACGTGAAGTTCCCGGCCTGGGACAACCCGGCGCCGGGGGTCATCGTGCACATTCGTCCCGAACGGGTCGGCGGGGTCGGGCCCTGGGCGGGCTGAGCGACCCGGCTCCCCTCGGCGGCGCCGGTACCGTGATCCTGTGCACTGTGCGCCCCGCCTGGGCGGGATCGTCCTTATCGCCGCGCTCCTGGCCGCCACCGCCTGCTCCTCGGGCTCGGGCCACCCCACGGCGGCGGCCGGCGGCCAGTCGGCCGCCCCGGCGCCGGCCACGACGCCCTCCTCCACCAGTTCGTCGACGACAGCTCCGCCCACGACCGCTCCGCCCACGACCGCGGCCCCGCCGCCGGCCACCGCATCGGGCGCCCTGCGGTGGGCGGCCTGCGGCAGCCTGCAGTGCGCCAGCCTGGCCGTGCCCGTCGACTACGCCAACCCCACCGGCCCGACGCTCACGCTGGCCCTGGCCCGCAAGCCGGCCCGCACCCCGGCGGCCCGCATCGGTTCGCTGCTCATCAACCCCGGCGGCCCGGGCGACTCCGGCGTCGACGACCTGCCGGCCGAGCTCCGGTCGCTGACCCCGACGCTGCAGAACCGCTTCGACATCGTGTCGTGGGACCCCCGCGGCGTCGAGCGCAGCGCTCCGGTCCACTGCTCCGATCCCAAGGCCGCGGCCGGCGGGGCGGGCAGCTCCGCCGGCGGCGCCGACAGCGCCCCGCCGCTCGATCCGGCCCCGACGACCGCCGCCGGCCAGAAGGCGCTGACCGACGCCTATCGGGCCGCCGGCCAGGCGTGCCTGCAGTGGAGCGGCGATCTCCTCCGCCACGTCGGCACCGACGCCACGGTCGAGGACCTCGAGCGCATCCGGCTCGCCCTCGGCGAGGACACGCTCACCTTCATCGGCCATTCGGCCGGCACGTTGCTCGGCGCCGTCTACGCCGACCGCTATCCGCAGCGCGTGCGGGCCTTCGTGCTCGACGGTCCGATCGACCCCAGCCTCACGCTGGACCAGATGACGCTGGCCCAGGCGGTCGGCTTCGAGTCGGCGCTGCGGTCGTTCTTCGCCTGGTGCGACGGCACCGCCACCTGCCCCTGGCGGCCGCCCGACCCCGACCGCACCGCCGCCTTCACCGATCTGATGGACCGGATCCGCCAGAAGCCGCTCACCGCTTCCGGCAACCGCACCGTCGGCGTCGACACCTTCGTGAGCGGCGTGATGAGCCGGCTCACCGCCCGGGGCAACTGGCCCTCCCTCGGCACCGCCCTCGTCTCCGCCGAGCGGGGTGACGGGTCGCCGCTGGCCACCCTGGCCAACAACTACCAGAACGCCGGCGCCAGCAACGCCGCCGACGCCCGCCAGGCGATCCTCTGCCTCGACCACCCCGCCCCCCGCGACCCCGGCGCCTACCCGGCGCTGGCCGAGGCGTCGAAGGCACAGGCCCCGGTGTTCGGGCCGGTCTTCACCTGGGCGGCGCTGTCCTGCGGCGTGTGGCCGGTGCCGTCGACGCTGGCGCCCAAGGCGGTCCGGGCGGCCGGCTCCCCGCCGATCCTCGTGGTCGGCACCACCGGTGACCCCGCCACCCCCGAGGTCTGGGCCAAGGCGCTGGCGGGCCAGTTCGAACACGGCGTCCTCGTCCTGCGCCAGGGCGCCGAGCACGTCGCCTACTACTACTCGGCCTGCGTCCGGGCCATCGTCGACCGTTACGTGGTCGACGGTGTGGCGCCGGCGTCCGGCACGATGTGCGCCTCCTGACGCTCCTGGGGCCGCCGCGCTCCGGGTCGGTTGCCCCCCGGCGGTTCGGGGTAGCGTGCCTGCATGGCCGGGAACAGCGGGTCTTTCCACGAGTCGGAGGAACGGCTCCGGCCCGAGACGATGGACCACCACCGGGCGATCGTCTCGCTCATGGAGGAGCTCGAGGCGGTCGACTGGTACGACCAGCGCATCGACGCCACCGACGACCCCGACCTGCGGGCGATCCTCGTCCACAACCGCGACGAGGAGAAGGAGCACGCCGCCATGGTGCTGGAGTGGCTCCGCCGGCGCGACCCGCAGATCGACCGCTTCCTGCGGCAGTACCTGTTCACCGAAGGGTCGATCGTGGGCCTGGAGGCGGAGACGGCAGGCGACAGCGGCGACGGCGGCCCCGATGGGAACGGTGCTGGCGGGAAGGGTGCTGCCGGCCTCGGGATCGGCAGCCTGCGCAGGAGGAGCTGAGGCGATGAGCCATCTGCACCGGGAACTCGCTCCCGTCTCCGACCGGGCCTGGGACGAGATCGAGAAGGAGGCCCGCCGCACGCTGCGGACCTTCCTCGCCGCCCGCCAGGTCGTCGACTTCTCCGGGCCCCACGGCTGGGACTACTCCGCCGAGAGCCTCGGCCGCCTCGAACGCGTTCCCGGCCCGGTCGACGGCGTCGAGGCCGGCATCCGGGTGGTGCAGCCGCTGGTCGAGCTCCGCCACGCCTTCTCGATGTCGAGGGCCGACATCGACGACATCGACCGCGGCCGGCCCGACCCCGACCTCTCCATGGTGATCGAAGCGGCGAAGCGGGCCGCCCTGGCCGAGGACCACATCGTGTTCAACGGCTTCAAGGAGGCCCACATCACCGGCATGGCCGAGGCCTCGCCCCACCGGGGCATCGAGATCGACGACAACTACGCCGAGTACCCCCGGCTAATGGCCCAGGCCGTCTCCCGGCTGCGGGAGGCCGGCGTCGACGGGCCCTACGCCGCCGTCCTCGGCCCGAGGTGCTGGACGGGCGTGATCGAGACCACCGAGTACGGCGGCTACCCCGTCCTCGAGCACCTCCGGATGATGCTCGGCGGGCCGGTCCTATGGGGCCCGGCCGTCGACGGCGCCGTCGTCCTGTCGACCCGAGGCGACGACTTCCAGCTGACCTGCGGCGAGGACATGTCCCTCGGCTACATCAGCCACGACGCCGCCTCGGTGGAGCTGTTCCTCGAGGAGAGCATCGGGTTCCGGGTGCTCACGCCCGAGGCGGCGGTGCCGCTGCGGCACCTCGGCTAGTGCCTTGACCGGGCTGGATCGCCCAGGTGTTCCGCCACCTGGGTGTTCTGGTCGTTCAGGCTGTCGGTATGGCTGAACTTGTTCGAGTGCGTCGCCTGTCGGATGACGAGGGCCG
>Ga0070741_10006887_pt1 | contig 24015 bp, 22 predicted proteins | sample Coa_R1_4_FD_66440 | JGI IMG/M metagenome (GOLD analysis project Ga0070741, IMG submission 66440) | Surface soil microbial communities from Centralia Pennsylvania, which are recovering from an underground coalmine fire - Coalmine... | ecosystem: Environmental > Terrestrial > Soil > Unclassified ...
CCGCGAATCTTTTGGCTCACCTTCGGTTTCATCGGTTCGCCAGGCAAGCTGATTTTCGCTGTCTTCTATTGAAAACATGTTATGACGGGAGATCCCGTCAGGGTACAAAACCGCGCTCTAAACGGCAAAATTGGTGTAGGCTGAATTTTCGCCGATGAAAAAATACACTTGGGCGGTCGGAGTCGCAGTGTTGGGCGCAGCCCTGGCTTCAATCCGCGCCAAGTGGCATATTGTAGAAATTCTCAGCGGAGCATTTTGGGGCGGAGTGCTCGGTTTTCTTATTGGCGTGGTGGCAGAGTTAGAAGCGGAAGTCAAGGGCAAGAGATAATCTGACGTTTGCTTTGCTGATGCCACCTGCAACTTCTGCCGGCCGCTATAACTTCATGATGTAATCTACTGGCGGATGAACCTGCCTGCGCTCTCCGCCGCTCAGATTGAAGCGATCACCGCCGCTGTTGTCGACTTTATTGCGCAGCAGCGATGGAAGTACCTGCCCGAAAGTGCGCCTTTGACGGCTGCCCAAATGGAATCTCTTCGCGGCTTTTTCCCCACATCCGTGTTGGAGGCAGCTCGTTTTGTCGAACTCATGCCCGGCCGTCGCATCAGTAATCCCCTGTTTTACGGAGAGCTGAAGAACATGGGGTTCAGCCGGGACGTTCTGCCTGACTTCGCAGAGATGGCAGCTGTGACTTTTGTTGACCTTGTCGTCTCGTACGGCGCCATCAGCGAGCAGACCCGGTTTCACGAGCTGGTGCATGTGGTGCAGTATCAAAAGCTGGGAGTGCAGGCCTTTGCCTCGCGATATGTCAGCGGACTTCTCACCACCGGCAGTTATGAGGGCATTCCTCTGGAGCGTAATGCGTACGAACTGGATGCCCGCTTTAAAGCTGATTCCTCTAGGCCATTTTCGGTCGAAGCCGAAGTTCAATTGTGGATTGATGAAGCAAGATTCTGAAAAATGCCAGCACAACGCTGGTCCTGGCTTAAAGCTTGAACACACCTTCGCAATAGCTGCCTCAGGCAAGATTTAACCGGCGGTTCTTCGTAACGGTTTGCGCGAGCTACAGTGTCACTGAAGTTGCCGCGGAGGACGCGAGTCTGAACTTTATCCAAACGGTTTTAGCTTTTGCATCGTAGAACCAGCCTTCTGAGGCCGCATCGAGAGCAGCTCGTGATGAAAGTTTCTTCGCCGTCTTGCCGTCGCGCACGACTTTGGCCGGACTCGATGCCTGCTGATTGATCTTGAGCACATATGTGCGTTCGGGTAGCTGCCCCTGATAACCGCCCTGAGAGGCGCCGATCGTCACCACTTCATGATTTTTCGTCGCGTCAGAGGTAATCTTCGTCGTAGAGAAGGCGCCCGTGGCATAGGAAAGAGTCACACCGTCATCTTCGTAAAGCGTGTAACTGGTCGAACCCGCTGGATAAATATCGAGCGTAATGGGATCGGTGGGTAGCTGATCTACCCACTGCATCACCGGACCCATGGGAATAATGGAGCCCGCTTTAACAAAAACCGGTTCGTGGTCAATGGGCGCGGGAACGGTTTGGGAACCGCCCTCGTAGACTGTTCCCGTCCAATAATCAATCCACTTTGATCCTGCAGGCAGGTTTACTGAAGCGCTGGTCGCACCCGCGGTGGTAACCGGTTGTATCAGGATCTGGCTGTCGCCATTGCCACTCACGAGCTGCTTGGAGCCGATCCAATACACCTGATACTGCACCGGCTTTAGGTGATATTGAATTTGCGCGTTGGAATAACTGAAAGGAAGCAGCCGATAACGCAATTGCGTGTAGGTCTTAAAGATATCCTGCGCCTGTTTGCTGAATTGCCATGGGAAGCGTGACCCGGTGAGTGTGGGTTTGGAGCCAAAAAATTCCTGGCAGGGAGTAAACGTGGTGTACTCCAGCCAGCGAATGTACAATTCGTCGCTTGGGACTTCGTTGTATCCACCCGTATCACCGCACCAGAAAGCGGTAGTATCCGGAGTATTCATGCCAGAAGCGATGCGCATCTCAGCAACCAGTCCTTCCCAGGTCGCGTGCGAGTCTCCTGTCCACATTCCCGGAAACTGGTCGGCATTGCTGGATTTCTGGGTATGCGTTAATACCAGCCCCCGGCCTCCATTGGCGGCAGCGGAAAGCTTATAAGGGATTTTGCGATAGAGCGTCTTATAGCGGTCCTGGCTATTGCTGCCATCTTTGAGGACGCCATCTTTGGGATAGCCGCCACCCGTATCGAGCTTAAAGAAACTGAGCCCCATATTGACTAAGGGCTGATTCAGGTTGTTCCACCATGCCGGGGTCTCTGGATTGGTGAAATCAAAGACGCCGGTGAATTTGTTGCCGTGCCATCCTTTCCCGTTCGCGACATTCCCGCTTGGGTCTTCGACGAACAGGTGCTTGCTTGCGCCGTCCTTATATAGAGGACAATTCTGGTCGACCCACGGCCACTCCCACACGCCAAAATGGAAATGGTTCTGGCGCAGCGTTCCGATCATCGCCGCCGGATCGGGAAATTGTGCAGAATCAAATTGAAAACAAATATACTTGGCCGGTTCCTTGTTGTAACTGCCGCTGAGCCAGCTCGAATCAATCCAATAGAGGTCTCCGTTGTACTCATCTCGCAACTGCTTCATATCTTTCAAGACCTGCGCTTGGTCGTGGTAGCTGCCATACATCACCCCGAAAGCCCACTTGGGTGGCAAAACCGGATTGCCATTGAAAAGTATTTCAAAGCTTGTCCCTCGGGTCATCACGGGTTCCCTGGAGCCGGGAGCAGTTCCTGGAGTACCAGCCGATGTGTTCTGTGCGAAAATGGTTTTTGCCCCGATAGGGCACAGAAACAAGCAGCAGAACAAAACCTTCCATCGAAAAAGGTGCATTGTTACTTCCTTCCTGGCCGGCAGTCGGCGTAGATTCCAGATGGGCAAGATCAACGTGCGCTTATGGGCTGTCATTTACTCCATGTATGCGCAACCAAAGATTCTGCCCGATTCCTTGCGCCAAACTCAAATCAAAAGTTCTAAACAATCTATTCAATTTCCAGAATACAGAGATTCCTTTTTGGAGAGGGATATTGGGGGAAGGTGATTCTGCAATTGAAGGTTTAAGAGTAGGCTAACCAGACAACGTTTGACCTATCAACGGAAGATGTATTGCGGATATCCCTCTCCAGTGTGGGTCGCAAGCATATCCTAAAACCCTGGAAAAGCTCAAGCGCACTGCCGAAAAAAATCATCCAGCGGCGGTGCTGGCATAAACAGGACACACTTGCCCGTGAAATGATGCTGCATTTGACCAGACATGAAATCTAGAAACTGTTTCGCGGGTTCTTGGCGCGCTCAATATCGGTGCGAGCGCTTTCCAATAGCTCTCTTGGCTTTTGTTTTGAGGCTCGGGAACTCTTGACCAGAAATGGCGGCTTGGTTTGTAAAGATATGTCCGCAAGATCAAGGTAGTGTTGGACCCACGCTTCTTCTTCCTTTAGCGGCGATTCTTCCGCCCGCTGCAGGACGTGAGAGATGCGTTCGTAATCCGGCGCTGTTTTCATGTTCGTGCTGCTCTCGTTTGAAAGTGGCCAGGGGAAATATCGCTTATGGTTAGAGTGGCGCTGTTATGAACACGTTGCTGCTGGAACAATTTAATTTCAGCTTGGCCCATGCATGCCGAAGCCCGGACCTCAATTGCTGCATCCAAATTCTACGAAGTCCGAACTCTGATGACTGAGCAGTTTTGATCACCGCATTTTCTTCTTGTTGTTGAGCGCGATATCCGCCAAATCGAGGTAGCTTTGAAATGGGGACTTTTGCGCGGCCGGCGAAAAGGGAATCAGCCGCGGTCCTTCGTCGCGGGCCTGAGGTTGCTGCGAGTCATATTTCCGAACGGCTTCTCTCGTCGCCGTTTTCGGCGTATGTTGACGCTTGCGTTTTGGTGCTCGCCTGGTATTTATCATGTCTTCAGCGCCGCATTCAGAATGCTATAAGGATTAGACGCAAGGGGGAGAAAGTGAGTTTTATGCCTCCTGTAATTTATCATCCAGGCGAACCTGTGAAGACATCCGGACTCTACCGAGTGGTTCACTACACGGCCCACCCAAATCCAGCCGAATCAGCTCAGATGCAGCGGTTTGTTGCCGGCGAGACCTTTCCACGCTGCCTCGTGTGTACTGATCACGTGGATTACCTGCTGATTACGGGTGCACCGCCCATTTTTGATGATCCGGATTTTGCTTCAATGCGCTAACGTGCAAACGCTGGCCCAGGTCAGATAGTTGAAACTCCTGCGGCGTTCCCTGCCATACTCCGCTCCATTTTGATACTTTGCCATAATGGAACTCTTTCGTTTGCAAACAACTGCGACTGCTATCAACGACTGTCTCGTCCAGCTCGGCCTTGCATTTCAGCCAGCGGACGGCACAGCCCGTAAGCATTCATGATCTCTGCACTAAGAGCCTTGATGGCCTCTTCCGCGTCTGGTTTTGGCGGCTGTGCGCTCGGGAGCGGAGCAGTTTTCGCCCTCCGTGATTGAAGGCCTTCATCCATGTTTAATTGATTCTCCTGCCTTAATAGTGAAGAAGAAGCAGATTTCGTTTCGGTCGCGCTGCCCAATTGACGCCAGAAGGTCACCGCTGTCCCTCTGCTCAGACCCACAAAGTTTGTTGACTTGCTTCGATTCCCGAACCTCCGAACCATCCCACACGACTTGAGTGCGCGGTGACTGGAGCTTGTTTCATAATACAGATTTGTTTCAGGCCCGGATTATCTGTGCGCGCAAGGCGCGCTAAAAATCTATTCAATCGCCGGGTTTGAGCTAAAAGCGGGGGGGCAGATGGAAAGAGCATTTTGGGAAGGGGTGGAAAATGAACTATTGGGAGAAGCTGCAGAGATATCTGGGTTGAAAAACAGATGCAACCTCAAGATGCCAGGCAGAACGCCACGATCGTGTCACCGCGTACGCCCGCTGCAGACTCCGCTTCTTTCACCAAGGCAGGTTCCAGGCCGTGAGGGTCGGGGTGCATCTCGCAGGCGGCAATTTGCTGGTTGGTAGCTCCGTGAAAGCAGAGTTCGCAAACGCCCAGACCGCCCTCGGAGCGCACCGGCGGTCCAAACACCCGACATGTCATCGGACGAGATTCGTACAGCTCACAGGTGCCAGTCTGAGGGTCCAGAACCGGGCACGGTTCGTCATCCGCGAATTCAAAGAACTTCCTTTCAGCCTCTTCGCCTTCATGTAGTAAGCCCGTCCTTGCATCGCCAGGGAATTGAGTCGAGAGCCGCGCCACAGATTGGCGGGCGCGTTCGCGGATTCGGGCGGCGCGCTCTGGGTCACGTCGTTCAAGATCGGTAAGTCCCTCGTGCAGCCGCACCGCATCGAGTTGATTAATTGGAAATGGACCCACGCAGCACTGGAAACATCCGGGCCGGCAAACCAGCCAATCGCCGCTTCGCTGCGTAGCATCGGCCAGGGCTGAATCCACGATTTGTACCAGTTCTCGGTCGCGAGATGGCCGGGCGCCAATTGGCATGAATCGAGGATATAGCATCTGAAATTTGGCCGCAGGATAAATCGCGAGCGCCGCGAAGTTCGCGCGTATTAAAATTTTGGAGACGCAAGTGTAAGCTGTTACTCCGCCGATGGGGTCGAAGATTTGATTGAAAAAACCTGGTACCTGCTTTGATCCAAAAATTTGATGCTGTGATAGCCGGCGCAGGCGCGGCCGGACTTATGTGCGCGCTGGAAGCCGGCAAGCGAGGGCGGCGCGTTGCCGTGCTGGAGCATGCCGATCGTGTTGGCAAAAAAATTCTGATCTCAGGGGGCGGACGCTGCAATTTCACGAATATCTATTGCCAGCCGGAAAATTTCATCTCTGCTAACCCACATTTTGCAAAATCCGCATTGGCGCGTTATACCCCTTCGGATTTCATTGCACTAATCGAAAAACATCGCATTCCCTATCACGAGAAGACTCTTGGCCAGCTTTTCTGCGACCGCATGGCCCACGATGTTGCCAACATGCTGGAAGCCGAATGCCGGCAGGCAGGAGTGCAAGTATTTCTCAACAGCAGAATTCGCCAGGTCCAACATACGCATGAGTTTGTGGTGCGGACAGAGGCCGCAGAGTTCCGCTCTCAAGCCCTGGTGGTTGCAACCGGAGGGCTCTCGATTCCCAAAATCGGAGCCACAGCGTTTGGTTACGACCTGGCGCGGCAATTCGGGCTGAAGATCGTTCCCACCAGGCCGGCATTGGTGCCCCTGGTGTTGAGCGCGGAAGATCGTAGCCGTTATTGTGATCTTGCCGGGGTATCGGCGGAGGTCATAGCGGCCAGCAACCATTACCGCTTCCGCGAGAAAATGTTAATCACTCACAGGGGTCTGAGTGGGCCGGCGATCCTGCAGGTTTCTTCATATTGGAGCGCGGGCGAGTCCATCTGCATTGATCTTGCGCCTGAGCGGGAGGTTACAGCGGCGATTCGCGAAGCCAGGGTCAGAAGCCATGCAGTGGCGCAGGCCGCTTTCCAGCAGGTGTTGCCCAATCGGCTGGCGGTGCGTTGGCTTGATTTGCATGCCCCGAAAGCCTGGAACAATCGAGCAATAGCGCAGCTTGAACAGCAGGCACACCAGTGGAGTCTCACGCCGGCGGATACGGAAGGCTACGCCAAGGCCGAGGTGACGGCAGGCGGGGTAGACACCGATGAATTGTCTGCCAAGACGATGGAAAGCCGCAAAGTGCCGGGCCTGTTTTTTATCGGCGAGGTGGTAGATGTCACAGGCCACCTGGGCGGCTTCAACTTCCAATGGGCCTGGGCATCGGGCGCCGCTGCGGGACGAGCGCTGTAGATTGGGTTGAACCAGAGGCTGAAATCCATGTCGTAAAATAAGCATTCTTGCCTGCATTGAGTGAACATGACCGTCTGCGCGTTGTGCTTGTCTCCACGCGTAACCCGCTCAACATCGGCGCGGCTGCGCGTGCTATGAGCAACTTTGGTTTTCGCCATTTGCGTGTGGTGAATCCCTATGAAGCGGCGTTTCGCGAGGCCCGCTCGGCTGTGGGAGCATCGGCGCTGCTGAAGAGCGCCGCAGAGTACGCGAGCCTGGCCGAAGCTGTGGCCGACTGCACCCTTGTGGTTGGTACCACGGCGGCCCGTCATCGGGAGTTGCAACACCCACTGCGAGATCTCGAACAGGGTGCGCGCCTGATGCGCAAGCGACTGGTTTCAGACCGCGTCGCGCTTTTGTTCGGCTCGGAAAAGCGCGGCTTATCGAATCAGGATTTCAGCCACTGTGATTGGCTGATGCATATACCGACACACGACGAACACAGCTCCATGAACCTGGGGCAGGCAGTGGCCGTTTGCTTGTATGAACTTGTGCGCAGCGCCGAGAAAAAGAGATCACCGAAGGAATCAAAGATGGCAGGGCGATCACAGAAAAATGATCCCGTTGCCGCAGGCCAGCTTGAGCGGATTACGGCGACCCTACTCGATGCGCTATCCGCGAGTGGATACCTGAAACCACAGCCCGCGGCTTCCACCGAGGAGAAGGTGCGCCGGCTGGTCCGACGGCTCAACCTGCCTGCCAGCGACGCCGAACTCTGGTTGGGAATGCTGCGGCAGATGGTGTGGAAGATGAGGTCAGAAAGATAAATCGAAGGGAAAGTTGTGATTTGGCACAAACAACTCGAGGAGCAGGGATTCGCAATCTTCCCCGAAATGCTGGCGCAAGCCGAGCTCCAGCAATTGCTTGAGGGCTTGGATCAACCGACGCTGCGACGCAGCAGGGCTGGAGTACGCCATGCTTTGGGGCATAGCCCTGTCGCTGCTCTCGCCAGTGATCCCCGGCTTCTTGGAATTGTGCAAGAGGTTCTAGGCAAGGATGCCTTCCCGTTTCGGGCAACGTTATTTAACAAGTCGCCTTTGACCAACTGGCTTGTCATCTGGCACCAGGACACAGCTTTGCCTCTTCGAGAGCGAAAGGAGTTGTCGGCATGGGGGCCATGGTCTGTTAAGGAAGGAGTGATCTATGCACACGCCCCGGCGAGCGCTCTTGGTCAAGTGCTGGCTTTACGTATCCATCTGGATGACTCGACCGCGCATAACGGTCCACTACGTGTGTTGCCTGGAACCCATAAGTTGGGCGTTCTGAGCGACGATGTCATACACAAGCTCACGACAGAAGTGCCCGCTGTGGACTGCTTGGTACCAGAAGGCGGAGTGCTGGCCATGAGGCCTCTGCTGGTGCATGCATCGTCAAAGTCTCAGGCGCAATTCCCCAGGCGCGTGCTGCACATTGAATTTGCCGCCTCGGTAATCATTGCGGAGGGGCTCGAACTGGCGGTGGCCTGAGAGGGGCTATTTGCCTGTGGTCAAAGGTCCTGCAGTCATCGTGCGAAGACGATTCACAAACAACACCTACAGCGCACGAATTTGGTAGACTCCTTCTGCTATGAAACTATTTTTCTGCGTACTGATGCTGGCGGCCGCAGCCTGTGCGGCTGAACCCAAGGTGATTCCTCTGTGGCCGGGCGCGGCGCCGGGGTCGGAAGACTGGAAGTACGAAGAGAGCAAGATTCAAGTGCAAGATGGAAGCTCGCGCATCAGCAATGTGACACATCCCACGCTGACCGCGTTTCTTCCTGATGCTACTGCGGCGACTGGAACCGCCGTCATCATTGCTCCAGGCGGAGGTTTTCGCTGGCTCTCATTTGACCACGAAGGAACCGAGCTGGCGCGCTTTTTGAATTCAATCGGGGTAGCGGCATTCGTGCTCAAATACCGGCTCATGCGCACCGGAGACGAAGATGAAAAGGACGCAGCCAGGATGGCCGAGCGCAAAAAGGCAGTGATCCCGCTGGCCATCGCCGATGGGCAGCAGGCGATCAAGGTCGTGCGCGCGCACGCCGCCGAGTGGGGAATCGCGAAAGACCGCATTGTGATGCTGGGTTTCTCGGCCGGCGGTTACGTAGCTGCTGGGGCAACGGTGCAGCACGATGCCGGCAGCCGTCCGGACTTTGTGGCGTTACTGTATCCCGGCACGCCTGAAGATATCGCCGCGCCCGCGGATGCGCCACCTCTGTTTATGGTGCAGGCTGATGACGACAAGACCGTGCCTCCGCTGGAACACAGTATCCATTTATATGAGGCCTGGAAGAAAGCAGGAGTTTCAGCAGAGCTGCACATCTACTCGCGAGGCGGCCATGGATTCGGCATGCACAAAAAGGGACTGCCGGTCGATACTTGGCCAGATCGCTTTCGCTACTGGCTTGACCTGCAAGGACTGCTCAAAACCACACACTAACAAATATTACTGGGCCTTCTTCTTGCTCGCTGGTTTCGCAGTTCCAGGTGACGCGGTCAGCTTGAGCAGCTTTTCCCGCTCGGTCTGCGCCAACTGCTCCAGTTCAGGATGGGCCGCAATATGCTGTAACGCCTGATTGATCGAGGCCAGGGCCTTGTAATATCTCTTCAGGTTATCCTGGGCCAGCGCAAGGTTGTACCAGACATAAGGATCGGGCGTTGTCTTGTTCACGTCAGCCGCCGCTTGCAGCTCTTCTTCAGCGGCAAAGTAGTCTTCGGTTTTCAAGTCCATAATGCCGATGGCAGCGTGTGCCAGCCCGCGCAATTTCGTCTTGTAGGCCTCTGTCTGCGCGTGTGTAGTCCCCGGCGGGGCGATAAACGTGGAATCCATGGTTTCGAGCGCGCGCGTGGCATTATTTTTGATCTCGGCAATTTTCTGGTCGCGGTCCAAGTCTACTTCCGTGAGCGTATCGGCAAGCACAGTGGCGGTGAGCACCAGGGCAATGGGATCTTCGGGATCGAGGTCTAACACTTTTTCTCCCATGTCCAGCATCTTGCCGCGGTCACCCTCATTCTGATACTCGTGCATGGCTTTTGAATAAAGATAGGGCCGCAGGTCGCTGTCGGGATACTTGAGCGCAAACTCATCCGCAGCTTTTTCCACAGCCGACCCGCCCTTTAAAGCGTAAGCCAAGGTATAGTCGCTGTATTCCTGCGTGCTTTTGGCCTTAGGCGGATGCCGTTGTTCTTGGGCCGGTGAAGCCGTGGATTTTTCTGCCTGGCTGGCTGCTGCCGGACTTTGTGGTTGGGCAGCTGAGTCCACCAGTACAACCAGGAACGCCTGCAAAAGCATAACTGTCAAGATAACGGAGCGAATACTGTATTGCTGCATCATGACCTGCCCTGTCTTTGTAGCAACCTCGGATATCTCTCCCGAAATGGGAAGAGCACAGATTTGCAATCGGAGCAACCATGTCCTGTTACCAAAGTTGGTGACCATGGGCGGATTGCAAATTCACTAAAGATTAATATTTAAATTCATTTTCTGTTAACATTCCACTGCTATTGTCTACGAGTCTTGATAGTAGATCGTAGTTCACGACTTACTTGCTGCGCAAAAAGTCTTGGTGGCGTCGTCGCATTCGAATCAAATCTCAGCTAGCTTCCCCGGAGGGTTTGATGTTTCCACGCAGATTCCCGCTTTTCATGTTTGTAGCACTTCTGATGCTAGCCCTGGCTCCTTCTCAAGGATTGGCCCAATGCGGGGTTGAACGCTGGTCGGTGAAGACCGGTACGGACCCCGACGCAGGGCTGGTGAACTTGAGTTCGGTCACCAGCACCACCATTACCAACATGAGAGCGTTCACCGCGCCGAATCCAATTCCGGCAAATAACCGCGTAGCTCCGGCCGAGACCACACAGTGGACCATTGACGCCACGCTGACGCTTTTCAAGCTGGAGAGCGACTCCGACTACCATCTTGTCATCCAGGATTCTGCCGGCAACACCATGATTACCGAGATCCCGTCGCCTTCATGCGTTGGCTCGGGCAGCCCGTTTTTTGCCGGTATTCAAAATGCCCGCGCCGAGTTTGATGCCAAGTTTACGGCTACGACGAGTTTTCAGACAGCAAACATCCCGGTGCGGATCAAAGGCGTGGGAATGTTCGATTTCCTGCACGGACAGACCGGTGTGGCGCCCAACGGAATCGAGATTCATCCGGTGCTGGACATAATCTTTAATCCCGGCACGGGCACGCCCGATTTCAGCCTGAGCGCCTCTCCCGCGAACTTATCGGTAACACAAGGCAGCTCGGGCAGCGCCACGATTTCAACTGCGAGCAGCGGCGGTTTCAATTCGGCAATTTCATTATCTGTCTCGGGTTTGCCTTCCGGGGTGACGGCGAGTTTCAATCCGGCTTCGATCGCCGCTCCGGGAAATGGAAATTCGACCTTGACATTTTCCGCCAGCAGTACGGCGGCGACAGGTACAGCCAACGTTACCATCACGGCAAGCGGCGGGGGAGTCACTCACACTTCCACAGTTGCTCTCACCATTAGTGCCGCTGCGTCCCCCAACTTCACGCTGGCTGCATCACCTGCCAGCTTATCGGTCACGCAGGGCAGTTCGGGCAACACGGCCATTTCAACAACGGTCAGCGGCGGCTTTAATTCTGCTGTGGCCCTCTCGGCTTCCGGTTTGCCTGCAGGCGTTACCGCCAGCTTCAGTCCGGCTTCTATTGCCGCGCCGGGCGGTGGCAGTTCGACGCTCACATTGACCGCCAGCAGCACCGCAGCCGTTGGGACATCAAATGTAACCGTGACCGCCAGCGGGGGCGGTGTTACGCATACCACTACCGTTGCTTTGACAATCCCACAAACAAATGTGTTTGGCATCATTCCACCCGATCACGTAGTGGTTGTTATGGAAGAGAACCATTCGTTCGCAGAAATTATTGGTTCCTCTTCCGCTCCTTACATCAATGGCCTTGCGCAGCAAGGCGCCCTGTTTACGCAATCGTTCGCGGTTGAGCATCCCAGCCAGCCCAATTACCTGGATCTGTTCTCCGGGTCGAATCAGGGCGTTACCGATGATTCGTGCCCGCATACTTTTTCCACAGAAAATCTGGGGAGCGAACTGACGGCGGCGGGACAATCTTTCACAGGTTTCTCCGAAGACTTGCCATCAGCTGGATCTACGGTGTGCACATCAGGGGCCTATGCACGCAAGCATTCTCCCTGGATCAATTTTACGAACGTTGCTACCACAGCTAACCAGCCTTTCACCGGCTTCCCCACGGATTTCTCGACTCTGCCGACGCTTTCGTTCGTCATCCCGAATCTCAACGACGACATGCATGACGGCACGATCGCGCAGGGCGATACCTGGTTGCAACAGCACATTGACAGTTATGTCCAGTTCGCCAAAACCCACAACAGCCTGCTGATTGTGACGTGGGACGAAGACGACAACTCGGCCAGCAACCAGATTGCGACTATCTTTGTAGGGCCGATGGTGAAGCAGGGGCAGTTCTCTGAAACCATCAATCACTTCAATGTGCTGCGCACGCTCGAAGACTTATATGGCCTGACCCATGTAGGCAGCGCCGCCACGGCCACGCCTATCTCTGACGTCTGGAAGCAGGCTACCCCTGACTTTACGGTCACGGCTTCGCCGGCTTCACTCAGCGTTACGCAAGGCACATCCGGAAGCAGCACGATTTCAACGACGGTAAGCGGTGGCTTCAACTCTGCCGTGTCGCTGTCGGCATCCGGCTTGCCTGCGGGTGTAACCGCCAGCTTTAGTCCGGCCTCGATCGCTGCTCCTGGCAGCGGGAACTCGACGCTTACATTTACCGCCAACAGCACAGCGACAACTGGGACAGTGAACGTAACCATCACCGCGAGCGGCGGAAGTGTAACTCACACCACTACCGTGGCTCTGACTATCACCGCCGCGGCAACGCCAGACTTCACAATGAGCGCTTCACCAACGAGCGTTTCAATCGTTCAAGGCAACTCGGGCAGCAGCACGGTTTCAACTACGGTCAGCGGCGGCTTCAATTCGGCGATCTCACTTTCCGCTTCTAGCTTGCCTTCAGGTGTGACTGCCAGCTTCAACCCGACTTCGATTACGGCTCCAGGCAGCGGAAGCTCGACGCTCACCTTCACTGCCAGCGGCACTGCGACAACCGGTACGGTGAGCGTAACCGTGACAGCGAGCGGTGGCGGTGTGACCCATACCACGACTGTGTCACTCACAGTTGCGGCTTCAGGCGGAGGCGGGACAACACAAATTCTCGGCAACCCGGGATTTGAAAATGGATCTTCCAATCCCGCGCCCTGGAGCGTGACTACCACCGCTGCCAGCAGCAGGGTGATCAACAGCAGTAGCACCGAACCACCGCATTCCGGCACCTGGGACGCATGGCTCGACGGTCACGGTACGACCACAACAGATACACTCATGCAACAGGTGAGCATACCTTCCAACGCTACCGCCGCCACGCTGAGCTTCTGGCTGCACGTTGACACCGCAGAGACCACAACCAGCACGGCTTTTGACAAGTTGACCGTACAGGTGCGCAATACCTCCGGTACGGTGTTATCAACGCTGGCAACTTTTTCCAATCTGAATCATGCCAGCGGCTATCAACAGAAGACGTTTGACCTGACGTCGTTCAAAGGCCAGACTATCCAGATCTTCTTGCAGGGCCAGGAGGACTTCACCTTGCAAACCTCCTTCGTGGTGGATGACTTCGCGTTGAACGTGACTACACCGGGCGGCGATACCACGCCTCCAACCACTTCCATCACGAGCCCGGCAAACGGCGCAACGGTATCGGGAACCGTCGCTATTAACGCGACCGCATCCGACAACGTTGGCGTGACCCAAATGCAAATCCTGATTGACGGCGCGGCGGCAGCCTCGAATACAAACGCCACCTCGCTTTCCTTCAACTGGAACACAACTTCGGTGGCTAATGGATCGCATACCCTCGTCTCCAAGGCTTTCGATGCCGCGGGGAACGTTGGAACTTCGTCAACGGTAACGGTTACGGTTTCCAACTCCGGCGGCACCACGACCGAACTCATCAGCAACGGGGGCTTCGAGAATGGCGCCAATGCTGCGCCATGGACGGCAAGCTCTGGAGTAATTAATAATTCCACCAGCGAACCACCACACACGGGAAGCTGGGATGCGTGGCTTGATGGCTATGGAACGGCGCACACCGATACCCTTGCGCAAACTGTCACGATCCCGTCCAATGCCACTGCGGCAACCCTGACCTTCTGGCTGCACATTGACACCGCTGAGACCAGCACTACAACAGCCTTTGATACCCTGAACGTTCAGGTACTGAATTCTTCAGGCACGGTGCTGTCAACGCTGGGGACCTTCTCAAATCTGAATGCCGCCGCTGGGTATCAGCAGCGGACCTTTAATGTCAGCTCGTTCAAAGGGCAGACGATCCAGATCTTCTTTAAGGGTGTAGAAGACAGTATGCTCCAAACTTCATTTGTAGTAGATGACGTTTCGCTCAAGGTGACACAATAAGGTGGATATGACAGGGGGAAAACCGATGAGGAAATTTGCAATTCATCTTCTGTTGCTCGCAGGCTGCACGGCTCAATTGCTGATGGCGCAACAATCCGCTCAAACTGACCTGCCGCCAAACTTCATCCGTGGTGACGATGATGACCAGGTGCAGATTGTCCCCAGGCAAGAAGCGACCGCAGCTATCAGTCTCCCTAAGAAGAACCATGGCGGCGCGGCGATGACAGCGATTCAGCAGGTGCCTATTTTCTGGGGCAAAGGCTGGGCAGAGAATGAAGCGCGGAGCCGCCAGGCTGCGCTCGCTGACGCCCTTACTGGCGATGTCGCCAGTTCCAGTGAATTGCAAGGCCGTGCCATCAAAACTTTGCGGGCCGCTCCCAGTGTGAACGATTTCAGCGATCTTAGCGCCACTGTTGTCAACGACCTCGCAATCCAGCGCAAACTGGTGGATCTGTTGCAGACCAAAGCCATTCCTGCGCCAGGGCCGCATGTTGTCTATGTGGTTTACCTTGCTCCGGGCGTGAGTTCCTCGATTGGCGCCAGCAAGGCCGGCACAGACTATCTGGCTTACCATAACGTAGTGAATGTTGAGGCAGGAAAAGTCCGCTATGTTGTCGTGCCGTATAACCAGAATGCCGCGCTCCAGCGTACAGCCGCGGCTCGTGCCTGTAATGATACAGCCGTGAATCCGGATGTAATTAACGGCTTGTTCTAAGCGGAACCTGGAAAATTCTAACCAAAAAGGGGCCTTAATGCCCCTTTTTCTCTTCCTCGTCTTCTTCTTTTTGCGCGCCTGAATGATGGCTAATCCAATGGCTGATGTGCGATTCGGCGTCCAGTCTTTGTTTCTTTGTTAACTCTGGTTCCACCTTGGTTGCTTCAGCCCGGCTCTCAGGCGACCCGAAGCGGGCGCCAAGTTGAAACCAGATAAAGGCCGCTTCCGCATTGTGGGGCACGTGATCGCCTGCCTGGTAAAGCTTGCCCAGTTCATACATTGCCTCGGCCTCGCCACCCTCAGCAGCTTTCTTATACCATTGCACAGCCGTTGAAAAATCTTGCGGAGTGCCCTCACCCCGCGCATACATCTGCGCCAGCCGTAGCTGGGCATCGGTGCGGTTCTGCCGCGCGGCTTTCAGATACCAACTTAGGGTTTCGGCCTGATTTGCGGCGCTGCTGTCGAGCGCCTTTGCCAAATGAACTTGTGCCGCCGGTTCGCCCTGTTCGGCTGCCTTTCGATTCCATAGGGCCGCCTCCGCCGGGTTTTGCTCTACCCCGAAACCTCTTTCATACATGTAGGCCAGATCGCGCTGCGCTTCGCGGATACCCTGCTCGGCGGCTTTCTTCTCCCACAATAATGCCTGCCGGTAATCGGCCGGGATGCCCCGCCCATACAGATAGGTACGGCCTAATTCGTACTCGGCGGGTGCATAGCCCAACTCCGCCGCGCGTGTATACCAGCGAATTGCTTCTTTGCCGTCTGGTGCTACATTGCGTCCCTGTTCGTAGCAGGAGGCCAGAATTGTTTGCGCCTGCGGATTATTTTGCTGAGCGTCATTCCGGATTTTCGTGAATGGCTCGGGATTGGATGGACAGTCGAGCTGTTCGTTGGATTTTTCCTGGCTGCCAGCGAGCGTAGCAACGGATAGGCTCAGGGCAAAAGCGAGAAGTCTGAAAGAACATGGAGGCATATGTTTTTCGGTTCTATAGCTGCGGCTGAATTCGCTAACGTTTTGCCTTTATCTCATGGCACAGCTTCAGAAGCTGCGAAAAAATCGATTTCTTGTCTTTCCGATCCCGCAAAGCGGGAGAGGAATCCCTATTGTGTCGAGGATTCATGGTGCGCCACCCATAAACCATTAAAGCGCGTAGGGATTCCTCGTCGCTGTGCTCCTCGGAATGACAATGCAAACACGATCCTGCAGGCACACCGAACAATCCGGTGATGTCCGGGGGCTAAAGCCCAAAGCCACGACAACACTCATTTGCACTCAACCTGCTTATCATCGGCAGTATTCACCAGGCACGCATCGTCATAGTAAGCATGTTCGCCGACCATTTGGTAATGCAAGACGGTCCTCAGGCCATTGCTGCCGGCTTGTGAAGAAGTCTTTGTGGCTGGTGGGTCGAAGGCAATGCTTTCTGGGCCGCCTTTGATGGCTTCGCTCAACACGCGTCCCCGCAGTTTGCTATTGCCATCGGGGAATTTCCATTTCATGACGGCGGCGATGGTGGCAGCAATGTCAGCGTTGCTGGCAGGAGCGCGATCTGCATACTCTTGTTTGAAGTCAGGTCCGAAGGCCGCCATATTGTTGAAGGTATCTGCGCGGCTCAGGCTGCCGTGCATGCCTTGCCCTTCCTGCAGAGAAGAGTCTGCAATTTCTACCCGGGTGAGCAGAGCATTCTGGCCCAGGGGAAAACTCTTAAAATTCACCACGATGGCGGGCTTGGGCAGTTTGGTTGCGCCCATCAGGCCAACTGCGCTGAGCGGCAGTGTGCCGGGAAAATCGCCCAAGTCGTCGCGCACGAAGATTCCATCCACATAATCCTGTTGCAGCAGAAATGAGCAGATATTTTGAGCTAACTGCTTGTTGGCTGCCGCTTTGTCAATGCGTTCCTGCGGCAAATAAATAATATCTGAGCCGCCATTGGCGGCAATGATAATTTCCGCATCGGTGGCCTCGGCTTCCCTCGGCGCCCTGCCGCTTCCTCCTATGACACCGTTCCCGAAAGAGGGGTGCTGCGCGAACCTGGGGTTTTCAGTCTCAATGCGCTGATAAAAATTTCCGGTTTCACTGGTAAAGGAAGGAGCGTCCGGGTCGTAGAGCGGCTTCTTCAAAGCGTGCGCCAGGTCAATCGCCAAAAAGCCGGACGGCAGATAGCCTTCTTTCACGTCCACGTAAGTTTTGCTGGCGGCGTAGCTTTTAGTAGCTGCGCCAACGCGGGAAATCTCCCGCTTGCTGATGGTTGAAAAGCCGTGATCGGCAACCATGATGATGTCTGTATTGCCTTCAAGATCGTTCATTTTCAGGTAATCCACAATCTGCCAAAGGTCGTTGTCGGCGTTACGAATTGCGGTTCGTGAGGTGGGGCCGTTGATGCCCGGATACAGTTGATCGAGGCTGTCTCCCTGATTGTGTTGCGTGCCATCCGGATCGCGCGACCAGAACACAAGAAAGAATGGCTTCAACTGCTTCCTGAAAGCAGGCAAGACTGCCTGCGTGACGGTGTTCGCCAAATACTGCTGCTGATTGAAATTCGCAGCCAGGGTTCCGGGACGTCCGTTGTTGCCGCGCGAACTCGGTTCCTGCTGGCCGTTGCTGCGGTCTGGCGCGGCGGCGCTCAGTCCTGAGGACTTCATCTCAGCTTTTATATCGCCGGGCAGTGGGATGCCTTGTGGGCCGGTAGAATCGTCAATGATAGTTGCGAGCGTAGGCTGAAACTCGCTATTGATTGCCGTGACCTCAGAGATATCCTGAATTGCCGTAGGTCCCAGCTTGCCGACAATAGCGACCGCATATCCATTGGCGCGCGCCATGTCTGCCAGGGTCGGCTCTCCCAGATAATTGCCATCATAGTAATCATTTAATTTGGCGAGAAAAAAATTGTTCTCGATAAATGGCGTAAGAGTTCCTGCGGAAGCGTCCCGGGAGACGGCGTGTCCCGTGTACAAGGTATTGCCGAAATCTCCAGTGTCCCCGAGTCCATGTCCGGTGGCAAGGGCGGAAGCATTGGGAGTGGTAAACGTGGGATACAAGGCGTGGCTGTTGACGAAATCAACGCCGCGACGGCGCAAAGCGAACATGGTTGGTGCAACGTCGGCATTCACGGCATCGTGCCGCAACCCGTCTGCAATGAAAAGTATCAGGTTACGCCGAGGCGCCGGTTCGCTCGACGCTGCCGCCGGGGCGCTCTGGGCAGCGGCTGCCAGTGCCCAGATCAACAGCTCGATTGTGACCAGGATTTTCGCAATCGCGATTCGCATTTCTAGCATTTTGCCTGAAGAAGCACTGGTACCAGCCCAAACATTCATTTTCATGGGTAACACATTCTACAATTCGAGCACGCTGAGCACACAACTGCCATAGTCTCTTTCATGGAGATTTTATCTTTTTTTAACAAGACCCTAACAATTTAGATTGCAAGCTTTATCGGTGGATGAGTTCAGCCATGGAGCAAAAAAAATGGCACAGCCGGGCGACTGTGCCACAAATCCATATTTTCGTGCCAAGGCTATTGCAATTAAACCAAATTTACTACTGCGGCGATTGCGGCTGCTGGGTCTGCGATGAATCATTGTTCGCCGGCAAAGTGCGCCGCGTATGCGACGAGGCTGACGCCGGAGCAATTTGCAGATCTTGATTAGTCTGGAAGCGCAACTGAGTCTCTGCCGGGACCTTCACCTGAGGGCCCTTGGTCAGCACCTGGGCGCCAGCACCGGCTGCACCACCAGCCAGGGCTCCGATGGCAGCTCCTTTGCCGCCGCCGGCAATGGCCCCGATCAGGGTTCCTGCCAGCGCGCCGCCGCCTACGTACTCCCCGGTCCGTTTATTCATTCCGATTCCAGACTTCCCGCCTTGCTGGGTTGTCTTGTTTGTATTCAGAAGGTAACGATGGCTGTTGACAGTGACCGAGCGCAAACCAAGGGTGACTTCGTTTGCTTTACTACCTTTGGTCACCGCCACCTGGGCGGGAGAGCCCTTGGGTATGGCGACGTTCCCATTTTGGTCTTGCACATCCTGGCTTACCGTTGCCGGGAATGCTTTTCCGACCGCACTCGAATCGGCTTGAATTGCCTGGTCTGTACGGACTTGAATTTCACTCCCCGATCCAATTACGGACTGGGCCAGAAGCGGAGAGCACAATAAAGCCAGAACTATGCCTAGCGTTGATGATTTATGTTGAAGCATACCAACCTCTCTGAGACGAGCTATGTAGAAAAATATGATGGCAGCGATGTTGATAAGGGTGCCTGTAGTGCAAAGCTGCCGGGGACGAGAGCTGCTGGTCGGTTCGGAATCAGGTCGGCAGTTTTTAAGAATGAATTAAGATGAGGTCCAGCATTGGTTGCGGTGGATTCTAAAATTCAAAGCAGGATCAGGAGTTCCCTTCCACGCTGGACAGCAGTTCAAATCTCACGCGGCTGGTACATTGTTTGCAGGCAGGAAACACCTTTTCTCTTTTAAAGATTACCTCGTGCGGTTCTCGGTGGTTCTCGTGAACCGCTCGATAGATGCCCGCTTTAGGTATCTTCTCGCCGGGCTTGTACGTCATCTTGGGAGTAGCGGAAGCCATGAGCGAATCCAAGTTGTACAGGGGACAGTGTTGAAGATGCTAGAGGAAACGGCGGGTTGTCTGCCCGGGAGGGGCCCTCGACGAAATCGGAGTCTTCCGAGATGTGAGGCGCCGCTGTCATCAGTTTGTAACGCACCTGCTCGCCACAGCGACGGCAAAAGGGAAAGATGCTGTCACGTACCAGCACCGCCTTTGCCCTGGGTTCATCTTCATGGCAAATCTCGTAGATGCCCGATTGCGTTACGGGCTCGCCGGGGCAGAGAAGACAATCGGTCTGGTCATACCTGCCCTTTCCGTTTTCTTTTGCCAAAACTGTGTCTCTGGCTCGATCCATAAAAAAATCAGCACCTCCTCAAAAGAGCAGATGCTGTCCGAAGCAGTTGTGTTGTAGCTGCTGGATTGTAGCTCGAGACATTGACGAGACTTCAATATGCGGAAATCCACACGCAGCCAGGTTGAAAATCGGAGCCCAGGATTGGTCTGTTACCGGGTTTTGTTCTCCACGTTGTCGGCGGCTTGGCGGGTTTTCTTGGCGGCCTTGTGCGTTCCTTTTTTTGTTGTCTTCTTTACCGCTTTGCCGGTCTTCTTGGCGGCGTTTTTGGTGGATGTCCCGGCATCTTTCATGTCCTGCTTTGCGCCCTGAGTATCCTGCGCGTGCAGAGACAGTGTAGATATGCTGGTGGCGGTTAATGCCAAAATCAGTACTCGTAGAACCTTTTGCATGGCCCATCCTTTAATATGTTGAATTTAATTTCTTTTATTTTGATGCGCAGGCCCAGCCCAAAGAGGCTTGGACAGCCCGGAAGAGTGCTTCGAAATGCCGTACGCTTTGCTTTCAAGCTGCTCTATGGTCTTCAGTGGCAGGCTCGATATTAGGCATTCCCGAGCCCGCCAATTTCAATTCGGGGGTTCGCGCAATCGTATCCAGCAGCTCTCGCATCATCTGATCATCGATTGTCGCTGCGCTTTCCAGTTCGATGGGATAGCGGATCACGACCTCGATTCCATTTTGGGTCATGCGAAGCTGACTCTGAGGTTGCGGAGCGGCCACGACGACGCTCAAGGTTCGCTGCATTTGTTCATGCTGTCTTTCGATCTTCTCGCGGTAGCTGTTGTACACCGATTCCACGGCTTCCGCCAGGCGTTGCTTCGCAAGATGATAGTTGCTTCCCGGTCCCAGCGTAAGCGAGACCTGGTGCCACACGAAATTTGTCCCGGGAATCTGCCGGTAGAAGCTGGCATTGGGTTGAAAGACTACGGCGTTGGAAAACACCACAATTCTGCCGGTTAACTGGCGATCTCCCCAACTGCCGCTCACTTCCATGAGATGAAGCCTGATCAGGCCAATATCAATCACGTCGCCAGTGACGCCCGAGATTTGCACACGGTCGCCCACGCGCACCCCGTATTTCCCAATCAGGAAAAAGTAGCCGACAATCGCCAGGATCACATTTTGTAGCGCGACGGCGATTCCCGCGGTAATCAGGCCGGCAAAGGTGGCAAGCGACCCGACTTCTGTGGCCAGGGCAAAGGCTATGGTGATTCCGATGGCGAACCAAAGAACGATGCGGCGCAACAACAGGAATTGGTAGCGCCGGCGCAAATCGTGGATGTAGCGGAATGTCGCCCGCCGCCAGGCCTCCGACAGCGCTATAACCACGGCGACAACGATTCCGAACAGCACCGCCCTGAGAATGAGTCTTTTAAGATCAGCCGAATATTCGCTCTTGATGTTGTTGCGCCAGCGGGTGAGATTGCTCTTATAGACATTGAACAGCACCGCCTGTTTGCTCAGGGGCAGCATGGTGGCGGAAATTTGTTTGAAATTGGCGGTGAGCGCATTCAACTGGCTTTTGAGCTGCTCCAGTTGGGCAGGATCGCTGTTATCGGCTTGTTTAGCAAGTTGCTCCCCGCGTTGCGCGATTGTCGCCAGGCTTGATAGCAACGGAGCTCGTAGCCTTTGCGCAGTTTGCGCCAGCGCGTCGGTCAACTGCACTGTCTGGTCGAGAGTGGTGATTTTGTGATGCAGTGCGAACAGCTCTTCCCCCAGATCAAGAATGCCCGATGGCTGGCTTCGGCGCAGCGCAGTCTGGTCGGCCACAGAAGTATTCGCCGTCGGCTGGGTTTTGGTTAGATCCGGCTGCAGTTCGGGAATGGAGCGCTGGAGCTGATCAATCTGGGCCAGTAGATTGCCTCCCGTGCCTGTCGCGCCGCTCACAAACTGCAGCATGTCATGCAGCATTTGGCTGCGGCTCTGGGCCAGGTTAAGTTCGCTTTGCAGCTCATCAATCGTGGATTGCAATTTCTTTCGGCTGCTGCCGCCGGCGGCCGCCAACTTCTGCCGGTCCGCTTCCAATTCGGCTTGTGTTTGGCGTACCTCGGTGTCGGCATCGGCGGCTGCCCGGTAGAGCGATTGATCCCTTTCCGGCTCGTCCTGCATTTGTTCCGTGCCTGCCGCCCCTTTGCTCGCAAGCAATTGCGCCGCAGCACGGGCAAAATCGAAGGAGAGTTGCAAAATCTCCCGGGAGTTCTGGCGGTCGTCATTGAGATAGAGCAAATCGGTCGGGTCGGTTGCCAGCTGCTCTTCCACGACAATGTGTCTGTGCCAGTCAATGGCCTGATTGAGGAAGGCAATGATTGTCTGTGCATCCGGAAGATCCGTCCCTGAAGGGGGTGCACTGGGCATCTGTGCCTTTACCGATCTCCCCAGCAGGAAGAAGACAACGGCCATCATCAGCAAGCGCCGCTTGATTTTGTTGAACCTTCGCACATCGGCCTTTGGTTTAATTGCGAACAGGTGTCGTATCGAAGAAGATTTATGACTCATCATTCCCGGTTACTCTATGTTGTTGGTATTGGGTTACATCTGCTTTCGAACAATCCAAATCAGAAGCGCAACCGCTGCCCAGGCCAGAGTAGAGCCCGCAATGACGAACAGGGCTGAGTGATCGGGAAGCAATCTCCAAATCAGAAGTGCGAACACCAGCAGCCCGAAACTTCCCATTGCGGCTCCTGCTGCCGATAGCGCTGCTGCTTTGCGGGCCCGGCAAGTTCCTTCCACCCCCGCCCGCTGCTTGCGTTGCTTTTCATGCTTTTCGATCAAAGTTACAGTGGCGGGAAGGATTGCGGGAAACGCGAGGAACAAGCCACCCAGGGTCGGCCCGTATTCTTTGGCAATGATTCCGGCAGTTGCCGTCATGGACCCGCCGAAAAGAAAACGGATCGCATATTCGTACCATTTTGTTTGCCGGAGGGCGGAAAGATCGATGCTGATTTTCACTGCACCCCCCGCCAGGGCCAGAACAAAGATGCCAATGAAGCTGGCAGCAGTGAAGACATTAGGGACCAAAACCCCAAAGCCACTCCAAACCAGACCGGCATCGCCAATATGGTAACCACCATGACCGGCCACTTGCAGCGCATGAACGACCAGCTTATGAACCCACTGTAAACCATGAATGCCAGCGCCCCCGCCATCATGAACTTGGCCTCGGTGGCTGCATACAGCTTGCCCTGCTTCAGCACGACAAGCGTCAGTGTAGCGAGAGCAACCGAAGGAGCGGCCCCAAACAGGCCTGCAAAACTTTTAGGCTTGAAGGTGTCGCCTAGAACGGCAAAGACAGATACCACGGCTCCGCCAATCAGGAATCTTATGAAAATCTCTTTCAGCAACGCACCTCTCGACTTGCAGATATCTTCGGGTAGTCTTATCTCAGGCTGCCTTCTGCCATCGCATGGCTTCTTGATAGTGAACAAAAAACCGGCAGATCTCATCGAGGAGTTTGGAATTAAGATCGGCAATGCGTTTCAGGCCGGAATGAGTATGGTTCTCCCTGGCCACGGCTACTCGCCGGTCATTGCGTTCGGTCTTCCCATTTTCGGTTTGCTCGCCTTCAATCACGCCGATGAGCCGCGACTCTACAACGCACCCTGTTTCTACAACCACGCAAACTGTGGATTCATTTTCGTTATCGAACGGGTTAAATACGTTGGGCGCGGCGTACGCGCCTTGGGGTCTTTTAGGCATCATCCGCTCCGGTCGCGACTGCGGTTTGTAGCTGCGAGGTTGAGATGTGCTCAGCTTGCCGCCGGTTGCATCTGGGCAGGTGCAGCGGAGATGCGATATCTGATGAGAAAGAGCCTTACAACTTATATTTCAAACCATCTGAGGAACTTCTTTTCGTGCCGCCTTTGGCGCCAGCTTTTCGAGCGCGGGATAGGAAACTGGAGCGACAATGGTACGCTCGGGCGGCTTTGACTTGCTTTGAATTGCCCGCACCATAGTCTCAAGGGCAATGCCGGCGGTAGGCGGAAGAACGACCGAAGAGGTCAGCAGTCCTCTGCGGACCCATTCTTGTCCGGCAGCAGG
>Ga0070741_10006888_pt1 | contig 24012 bp, 20 predicted proteins | sample Coa_R1_4_FD_66440 | JGI IMG/M metagenome (GOLD analysis project Ga0070741, IMG submission 66440) | Surface soil microbial communities from Centralia Pennsylvania, which are recovering from an underground coalmine fire - Coalmine... | ecosystem: Environmental > Terrestrial > Soil > Unclassified ...
CAGTTCTTCGCCCGGGCCACCGCCGGCCTGGCCGCCGGCAAGGACGTCACCGAGGCCCATCTCGACAAGGCCCTGGAGCTGGCCGAGCTGGCCCGCACCGGCACCGACTGCGCCCTGGCCCGGTTCCCGGCCCCGCCGCTGCGCACCGGCCGGGCCCGCTTCCCCGAGGACTTCGCCGCCCACCTCCGGGGCGAGGACTGCGGCCGCCGCCACTTCGGCGCGGCCACCGGCATCAGCGGCTGGCCGCCGCCCTGGTTCACTGCAACGGAAGGAGCATCGTGACCTTCGAGATCGACGGGTCGGTGGCGCTGGTCACCGGCGCGGCCGGCGGCATCGGCCGGTGCATCACCGCCCGGCTGGCGGCGGCCGGCGCCACCCTGGCCCTGGTCGACATCGACCGCGCCGGCCCCGAGGCGCTGCTGGCCGAGCTCGGCGCCAAAGGCGTGGCCATCGCCGCCGACCTGTCCGCACCGGATGACGTCACCGCCGCGGTGGCGGCGGCCGAGGACCAGCTCGGCCCGCTCGACATCCTCGTCAACAACGCCGGGATCTCCGGCGTCGGCCCGCCCAAGGCCACCGTCGACACCCCGCTCGAGGAGTGGGAGCGGACGCTGGCCGTCAACGTCACGGCACCGTTCCTGCTCTGCCGGGCGGTGGTGCCGGGAATGGTGGCCCGGGGCCGGGGGGCGGTCGTCAACATCGCCTCCATGGCCGGGATCCTGTGCCTGCCGGGGCGGGTGTCCTACGCCGCCTCCAAGGCCGCCCTCATCAGCCTGACCAGGACGCTGGCCGTGGAGTGCGGCCCGTCGGGCGTGCGGCTCAACGCCGTCTGCCCCGGCTGGGTCGACACCCCGTTCATCGCCGCCCGGATGGCGCAGCCCGAACTGCGGGCCCAGGCCGAGGCCATGGTGCCCGTCGGCCGGGTGGCGACGCCCGACGAGATCGCCGACGTCGTCGTGTTCCTCCTCTCCCCCGCCGCCCGCTACATGACCGGCGCGGCCCTACCCGTCGACGGAGGCATGTCGCTCCTCTGACTGGGTAGGGGTACCAGAGGAACGTTGAGGAAGTGAAGGGAGACGTCTCATGGCGCGCGTCCTCATCGGGGAGAAGGTGCTCGACCGGGAAGGGAGGCCGGTCGGGAAGATCACCGACGTGATCGTCGACTCCGCCACCCTCGAGAACGAGTGGATCACCGTGAAGACCGGGATGCTGGGCGGGGAGCACCTCGTTCCCTACGCCGTGCTCGGCGAGCACGGCGACCAGATCGCCCTGCCGTTCGACAAGGACCAGATCAAGTCGGCGCCGACCGTCGACAAGGGCCACGCCGCCCCCTCCCCCAGTGAGCGCCGGGAGGTGTTCTCCCACTACGGGATGGAGGACCCCGGCCCTCCGTCCGAGGGGATCTAGCCCGACACCGCCTCCAGCCGGACGGGGATGCCGTTGAACACGGCGTTGCCCGACACGTCGAGGTCGTCGGGGTCGGAGGACGTCAGGTCGTTGTAGTTGGCCCCTCCGGCGGCCACGGCCGTCCGCCAGCCACCCCGGTGGCCCCAACCCTGGGGCAGGGCCACGACGCCCGGGGCCATCTCCTCGGTCAGCCGGACGGGGACTTCGACGCGCCCCGACTTCGAGACGATGGCCACCGCTTCGCCGTCGGACAGGCCGAGCTCGGCGGCGTCCTTGGGGTGGATCCGGGCCGTCTGGCGCCGGTCCTTCATCAGCTTGTCGACGTTGTGGAACCACGTGTTGTGGGACCGCAGCTCCCGCAGGCTGACGAGCCGCAACGGGAACTCCTCCTCCGGCGGCCCCTCGGCGGCGAAGCGGTCCATGGCCCTGCGGATCTCGGGGTGGTCGAGATGGACCAGGCCGTCCTTGTGGAACACCCGCTTCTTCTGCACGCCGGTCGGGCAGCGGTCGGCCAGGAGCCGGCCGCCCGGCGTCCGGCGGAGCTTCTTGACCGACAGCCCCTTCGGCCGCAGGCCGTAGAAGTCGCCCTCGGGGCCCGTCCGCATGAAGAGGTCGATGGCCTTGGCCGGGGGCAGGCGGATGCCGAGCCGGCCCAGCGCCCGGACGGCGGGCACGGCCGACGGCTCGACCTTGAGACGCCGGCCGAGCTGGGCCACGACCCACCACTCCGGTTTCGCCTCGCCCCGGGGCGCCTCGACGGCGTCGGTCCACACGGCGTAGGGCGGCGTCATGTGGGCGCCGATGAACCAGGGGTAGTCGTCGCGCTCCAGCCAGGTGGTGGCGGGCAGGATGTAGTCGGCGTGGCGGTTCGTCTCGGTGACGTAGAAGTCCATCGACACCAGGAGGTCGAGCTGCGGGAGGGCCTCCTCCCACTCCGCCCGGTTGGGCGCCGACGTGACCGGGTTGCCGGCCGAGATGACGAGCGCCCGCAGCTGGCCCTTCCCGGGCGTGGTGATCTCCTTCGGCAGGACGGGGATGGGCACGGTGCCGAGGATCTCCGGGAACCCGCCCACCCGCGACCGCCACGTGGCGAAGGTGTCGAGCTTGAACTGGTGGGCGATCTTCTCGTCCGACACCATCGGCCGGCCGAACACGAGGCCGCCGGGCCGGTCGAGGTTGCCGGTGACGAGGGCCAGGGCGTCGAGCAGGTAGACGACCAGCGTCGAGTGGCGGCCGAGGGAGGCGCCGCAGCGGCCGTGGAAGGCGGCGGCCTTGGCGGCGGCGGCGGCGCGGGCCAGCCGGCGGACGTCGTCGGCCGGGATTCCGGTCCGCTCCTCGGTGGCCTCGGGCGGGAAGGCCTCGACGAAGCGGCGCAGGACGTCGACGCCGCTGGCCTGGGCGGCCAGGGCGGCGTCGTCGGCCAGCCCCTCGGCGAAGATGACCTGGAGCATCGAGGCCAGCAGCCAGGCGTCGCCGTCGGGCCGGACGGGCAGGTGCTCGAAGGCCTCGGCCGTCTCCGTCCGGCGGGGGTCGACGACGATCACGCGCCCGCCCCGCTTCTGGACGGCCAGCAGCCGCTCCCGGATGCGGGGGACGGTCCACATGCTGCCGTGGGAGATGAACGGGTTGGTCCCGACGAGGAAGAGGAAGTCACTGCCCTCGAGGTCGGGGATGGGGTTGGTCAGCGGGTTGCCGTAGAGCACGGCGCTGGCCGCCCACCGGTTGTTGATGTCGACCGACGCCGCCGTGTAGAGGTGGGGCGACTGGATGGCGGCCATGAACCCGGTGATCCAGAAGAAGGCGGCGTAGTTGAAGGCGATCTGGTTGCCCACGTACCAGCCGATGGAATCGCTGCCGTGGGCGTCGAGGAGGGCCCGCAGCCGCCCGGCGATGTCGTCGAGGGCGGCGTCCCACGACACCGGCTCGAACCGCCCGTCGGCCATCCGCTTGAGCGGGGTGAGCACCCGGTCCGGGTCGTTCTGCACCTCGAGATAGGCCGGCCCCTTGGGGCAGATGTACCCCTGCGAGAACGGATTCCCCTTGTCGGCCTTGAGCTTGACCACCCGCCCGTCCTCGACGGTGGCAATAAGCCCGCAGCACGCCTCACAGATCCGGCAGAACGTCACCTTCTCTTCCATGCCAACCCCCCTCGTCTGAGGCTGCATTCGAGCAGGCCCACCCCGTCCCCGGCAACTGAGCCCCGGGCCAACCCCTGACCCGCCCGGGTCACGCCTGCCGGAGCAGATCACCCCCCGTAAGCGGGGGTAATCCGCTCCAGCACCGGTTCAGGCGGCCGACTGACTCGGGAGGACGAGCCTCCGGCGGGCCATCGTTTCATCGATGAGGCGAGCGACGGTGTCCGGCGCACCGTGGACGTCGTCGTAGGTGAAGTACAGGATCCACCACTCGAGTAGGTCGTTGGCCTTCTCCGCGTTCCGCTGGACGTCCTCCCGGGCGGCATGCGCCTCGACGCTGTTGGCCTCGATTCCGAACACCAGCTCGGGGTAGGCGAAGTCGATCCGTCGGCCGCGGTATGGGTACTGGGGCACAGGCTCGGGGAGGCCGTAGCGGCGGATCAGGGCGAGAAGGTCATCTTCGAGCTCCGACTCCGTCGGCCGCCTCCCGGCCAGTCGCGCCGCCACCAGCGGAGCGAGGAGGCGGCGCCCGGGATGCGCATCCGGCACCCGAGCCAGCAGCTGCTCCATGGTCCGCAGCGAAAGGCGCCGTCGATGGAGGGCGCCATCCAACGCTCCCTCGACCAGCGCGGGGGCGACACGGGCCAGGTCAAGCAAGGTGCGGGCCCGGGTCGTGACGGGGATTCCACCCACGGACGTACGGTCGGCCGGATCAAGCAACCGGGTCCGGTGGACGGTGACGCCGGTCAGGGCCGGGGCGTGGCCCTTCGCCACCACCACCTCCACCACCGGGCGCTCGAACTTCCGGAAGTGCCACAGGTGGGCGGCGCAGCGGTGCGACGCCACGCCGCCCGTGGCCAGGCAGGCGGCCATGACGTCGCGCTCGTGCGAGGCCTTCGCCCCCCGGATGCCGTAGACGCCGGGGTGGACGACGGTGAGGGCGCTGTTCGACACGGCCCGGTCGAGCTGGCGCTCCGACAGACCTTCGTCGAGCCATTGTCGCCGGGTGAGGAGGCTGTACTGACGGGTTGCCAGCCGCATGACGGCGTCGACGGTCGAGAGCTCCGCCCGGAGCCCGAGCGGATTACCCACCGTAAGCGGGGGTATTCCGCTCCAGGAGCCGCTGGAGGGCCGGGAGGCAGGCGTTCATGGCCGCCCATGCAAGCGCATGGGCGGCCGGGAACGCAGGCGAATTAACTCAGAGCAGGCTGGCCCGGCAGCCGCCGTCGAGGACGAAGGGGCTGCCGTTGCTGAAGCTGGAGCGGTCGCTGGCCAGGAAGACGGCCATGCGGGCCACTTCTTCGGGGGTGCCGTAGCGGCCCTGCTTCATGGCGATCACCTGGTCGAACTGGCCTTCGGGGAAGCCCAGCAGGCGCTCGAAGTCGTCCTTCACCGAGGTGACCATCTCGGTCTCGACGAAGCCGGGGAGGACGGCGTTGACCCGCACGCCCTGGCCCCGCAGCTCCTGGCAGGCCGTCTGGGTCAGCGACATGACGCCGGCCTTGGCCGCCGAGTAGTGGGCGATCAGGGGGGTTCCGGCCTGGGCGGTGATCGAGCAGATGTTGACGATGGCGCCGCCGCCGGAGGCGATGATGGCCGGGGCGCCGTAGCGGATGCAGAGGAACACGCCGTCGAGGTTGACCGACGTCACCGCCCGCCACTCCTCGAGGTCCATGTTGAGCAGCGGGACGGGCCGGCCGATCCCGGCGTTGGGCACCATGATCTGCAGCCCGCCGTGCTGGGCCACGGTCTGGTCGACGAGGCTCTTGACCTGCTCCTCCGACCGGACGTCACAGGCGATGGCCGACGCCCCCGGGATGCGGGAGGCGGTCTCCTTGGCCAGGCCCTCGTCGATGTCGGACACGACCACGGTGGCGCCCTCGCCGGCGTAGGCCTCGGCGATGGCCTTCCCGATTCCCTTGCCGGCGCCGGTGATGATGGCGACCTTGCCCTGCAGCAGGCCGGCCATCAGAGCATCCCCGCCTGGAGACCGCCGTCGAGGACGTAGGCCCCGCCGGTACACCACGAAGACTCATCCGAGGCCAGGAAGGCCACCATCTCCGCTACCTCCTCAGGAGTTCCGACCCGGCCCTGCTTCATCTGGGCCAGGGTCTCGAAGGGCACACCGACGATCTCGGTGACGATCGGCGCCAGCCGCTCGACCATGGCGGTGGCGATGAAGGCCGGGCACACGGCGTTGATCCGGATGCCGAGCGGCTTGAGCTCGGTGGCCGCCGCCCGGGTCAGCTGCACGACGCTGGCCTTGGAGGCCGAGTAGGCCCCGAACAGCGGGACCCCGCCGAGACCGGCCAGCGACGCCATGTTGACGATGACCCCGCCGGGCTGGGGCAGGGCCGCCATCGCCGCCCTCATCCCGAACCAGGTGCCCTTGACGTTGATGTTGTAGATGGCGTCGAACTCCTGCTCGGTGTGGTCGAACAGGGGCTTGACGACTTCGATGCCGGCGTTGTTGACCAGGATGTCGAGCCCGCCGAAGGCGTCGACGGTGGCCTGCACCGCCGCCTGGTGCTCGGCCTCCTGGGTGACGTCGCAGCGCACGGCCCGGGCCGACTCGCCGAGCTCGTCGGCCGCCAGCTTGGCGCCCGCCTCGTCGATGTCGGAGATCATGACCTTGGCGCCGCGCTCGACGAACAGGGTGGCGATGGCTTTGCCCAGGCCCTGGGCCGCCCCGGTCACCAACGCCCTCTTGCCCTCCAGTTCCGCCATCGCCATCTCCTTTCGTGTCGAGGGACGTTGCGCGAACCGTGGATCAGCTTCGCCGAACGTTCTAGCCCGTTCCACAGAGCCCTGGATAGAGAAGACGCCCTCCCTTTGGAGAGGACTACAAGTCGCGCCCGCCCGTCCCGCCCTCCGACATCAGCCAGTCGCGCTGCATCGCCCACCACACCTCGAAGGCCGTGACGGGCCGCTCCAGCGACGCCCCGGTCAGCTCCTCGAAGCGCCCCAGCCGGTAGCGCACGGTGTTCTGGTGGACGTCGAGGGCCTCGGCGGTGGCCTTGACCGACAGGCCGTGCTCGATGAAGGCGGCCACCGTGTCGAACACCGCCCCGGCCCGGGCCCCGAGCTTCTCCACCGGCCGGAGGTAGCGCCGGACCAGCAGTTCGCCGAGCTCGTCCTCGGCGGCCACCGCCACCCGGAGCGACAGGTCCTCCAGCCGGAACACGCCGGGCCGGCCGAAGCGCTCGGCCACCTCGAGCACCCGCGAGGCGGTGGCGAACGACGGCTCGATCCCGCTCAGGTCGGCGGGCGGGCCCACGCCGACGATGCCGGGGAACCCCTCCAGCACCGGGGCCCGGGGCGCCACGCCGACGACATCGCCCTCCAGGATGTCGACGAAGGCGTGCTGCCCGCCGCCCCGCACGGCGGCGGTGATGGCCCGGACCAGCTGCTCGGGCGACGTCCCGGGCTGGGGCCGGCCCCGCAGGGCCACGTAGCGCACGTCGGGGGTGAGGTGGTAGGCCGGGCCGAGGCGGCGGATCTCGGCCGGGGCCACCGACCCGAACACCAGACCCCGCAGGAACTCCGCCCGCTGGCGTTCGCCGTGGCGGGCGATCTCGATCTCGGCGTCGCGGTGGACGGTGGCCAGCCGCACGCCGACGGCGTCGGCCAGCGCCCACAGCAGCTGCACCATCTCCAGCGTGACGGCCGGGGCGCAGCCGGCGGCCGTGGCCGCCTCGGTCAGGAACTCCCGGATCTGGTGGATCGACAGGCGGTAGGCGGTCAGCACGTCCTGGACGAACACGCCCTGGTCGGCCCGCTCCCCCGCCGCCACCGCCGCCTCGGCCAGCTCGGCGTCGCCGGGCAGGCGCCGGGCCAGCAGCGTCCGGCGGGCCGAGGCGCTGTTGCGCAGGGCCGAGGCCCGCAGGGCGTCGTCGCTCACGTCGCGGTAGGACGGGAGCACCTTGCGCAGGGCGCCCAGCGCCGTCGTCGCCACCTGCTCGTCGGCCGCCTCGAGGCGGGCCACCACCGGTCGGATCTCCCGGTCCCACGTCGCCTTGTCGACGCGACGCCTCGGCGCCGGCGGACTGTAGAGGTCTCCAACCATGTGGTGGCGATTCTAGAGAAGTCTCCCTCGAAGGGCCCGGGGCGCTCCATCAGACTGACCCGAACGACAGCGCCTGATGCGAGGGAGCCAGCATGAGCACGAAGCCCGTCGTCGTCTACGGAGCCTCGGGGTACACGGGGAGGCTCGTCTGCGAGTACCTGCGGGAGCACAACATTCCGTTCGTCGCCGCCGGCCGGAACAAGGACCGCCTCGCCGCGGCCATGGAACACAACGTGCCGGGCATCGAGACGGCCGACTACGAGATCGCCGAGGTCGAGCACTCCACCGAGGGCCTGACCAAGCTCCTCTCGGGCTCGAAGGTGCTCATCAACACCGTCGGCCCGTTCGCCCAGTTCGGCCACGAAGCGGTGCAGGCCTGCCTCGCCGCCGGCTGCCACTACACCGACACCACCGGCGAGCAGGACTGGATGATCGAGTGCGACGAGCGGTACGGCTCGGAGTTCGCCCAGGCGGGGCTCCTGCTGTCGCCCGGCGTCGCCCAGATGTACACGACCGGTGAGATCGCCGCCCAGATCGCCCTGGAGCAGCTGCCCGGACTGCACACCCTCGACATCGAGGTGTTCTGGAAGGGCGCCCCGACGCTGGCGTCGACGGCCACCATCCTCGTCAACGCCGCCCTGGCCAAGGCCCACTACCTCGAAGAGAACCAGTACGTGGAGTGGCCCGCCGACGCCGGCCTCTACCAGGTGGTCGTTCCCGGCCAGCACGAGCTCGGCCTGGCCCTGCCCTGGGGCGGCACCTCCCACCCCGTCTGGTTCAAGAACGACCCCCGCGTCCAGAACTGCAAGGTCCTCGGCGGGATCATCAACCGCCCGCTGATGATGGCGGTCCCCGGCCTCGTGACCCAGATCCTGTCGGGCGTCGAGGGCCTCGAGCTCGAGCAGAAGCTCTCCGTCCTCCACGAGTCGGCCGGCGGGGTCACGCCGCAGATGCCGCCCCGGGAGAACCCCCGCGTCAACATCTCGATCGACTCGGTGCACGCCTCCGGGCCGCTCGGCCGGGTCCACACCGTGATCTACGGGAACTGCAACTACAAGCAGACCGGGCTCCTCAACGCCTACGCCGCCGCCCAGCTCATCGCCGGCGGCAACCGCAAGGTCGGGTTCGCCTCGGCCTGCCAGGCCTTCGGCCACAAGGAGCTGTTCGGCGTCCTCAAGAGCTTCGGGCTCGTCCAGGACGCCGTCGTCACGGTCAACGCCTGATCCCCGGAGCGGAGCATGAACCTCGGTGAGATCCTGGCCGACGCCGCCCGTCACCATCCCGACCGCACGGCGGTCGTGTGGGACGACGGGACCGGCCGGCGTACGTACCGCGAGGTCGACGACCGGGCCGCGGCCCTGGCCAACGGCCTCGTCGAGGAGCTGAAGGTCCAGCCCGGCGACCGCATCGCGGTGATGATGTCGAACAGCCCCGAGCTGCTCGAGACGATGTTCGCGGTGTGGAAGGCGGGCGCCACCGTGTCGCCCCTCAACGCCCGGCTCACCGGGGAGGAGATCCAGTACCAGGTCACCGACTGCGAGGCGAAGGTCTTCATTGTCGGCACCGAGTTCACCGGGACCGTCCTCGGTCTGCGGGACGAGCTGGCGGTGGAGTCATTCGTCCTCGAGTCGGCGGCCGCCGCCGCCACCGACGGGGTGGTGGCGCTCGACGACCTGCGCGACCGCCACGCCGGCAAGCGGCCGCCCGACCCGACGACGCTCGACACCGACGTCGCCTGGCTGGCCTACACGTCGGGGACGACCGGCAAGCCCAAGGGCGCCATGCTGAGCCACGGCTGCCTGACGTTCGTGGCCCTGGCCTGGCTGGCCGACCTCCAGCGGCTCGAACCGGAGGACGTGGCCCTGGTGGCCGCCCCCCTCACCCACGGCGCCGGGATCATGGCGCTGGCCTTCGCCATGAAGGCCGCCGCCCAGGTCCTCACCCACGGCTTCGACCCGGCCAGGGTCCTGGCCACCATCGCCGAGCACAAGGTCACCCACACCTGGATGGTGCCGACGCAGATCCGCATGGTGCTCGACTCGCCGGCGCTGGAGACGGCCGACCTCTCAACGCTGAAGACGATCGTCTACGGCGGCGCCCCGATGTACGTGGAGGACCTGAAGGAGGCCATCCGCCGCATCGGCCCGATCTTCGTGCAGCTCTTCGCCCAGACCGAGTCGCCGATGACGGGGACGTACATGCGGGCCCGGGACCACATCCTCGAGGGCCCGGGCAGTGAGCGCCTGGCCTCCTGCGGTCACGCCCGCTCCGGCATGGAGGTCGCCGTCCTCGACGAGGACCAGCGCCGCCTGCCCCCGGGCGAGGTCGGCGAGATCTGCATCAAGGGCCCGGCCCTCATGAACGGCTACTGGAAGAAGCCCGAGGCCACCGCCGAAACGCTGCGCAACGGCTGGCTCCACACCGGCGACATCGGGAAGATGGACGAGGCCGGCTACTTCTTCATCCTCGACCGCAGCAAGGACATGGTGATCTCCGGCGGCCTCAACGTCTATCCCCGGGAGATCGAAGAGGTGCTGCTGACCCACCCCGCCATCAGCGCCGCGGCGGTCATCGGCGTGCCCGACCCGAAGTGGGGCGAAGCGGTGAAGGCGGTCGTCGTGGCCGATCCCGCCGCCGGGCTGACCGAAGCCGACGTCATCGCCTTCTCCGCCGCCCACCTGGCCGGCTACAAGAAGCCGAAGTCGGTGGACTTCGTCGCCGACCTGCCGAAGACGACCTACGGCAAGATCGACAAGAAGGCGATCCGGGCGCCCTACTGGGCGGGACGGGACCGCATGGTGTGACGGGCCCGGCGGCGGACGGGATGCTTCACTGGGGCGCGTGATGCGCCGTCACCGGCCCGCCGTCCTGCTCGCCGTGGCCCTGGCCGCCGCCGCACCGGTCGCGCCCCGGCGCCCGGCGGCGGCCGACGACGGCCACGAGATCACCGACATCACCGACCGCTGCCCGGTACCGGAGGGCGGCTACCGCTACGGCTCCGACTTCTTCGAGTACCGCATCCGGGTGTCGCTGGCCGGGTGCTCCTGGTACCACGGCGAGCCGGTGCGGGTTGAAGGCCGGCTGGTCCGCACCGACCCGGTGACCGGGCCCGACGAGCACGACCTGACCGTGGTGTGCGAGCCGGGCGCCCCGGCGGCCGACGACCGGCCCCACACCGGTCACGGCCCGGGTCTGGGCCCGCCGCCGGTGGCCGACCCGGCGCCGGGTCTTCCCACCCCCACCGCCGCCGGCGGGCCGCACCGCTCGGAGGCCCGGCGGCCGCCCGAGTCGTGCGTGCTGTCGATCGTCATCGACCACCCGCCGGTGGAGCGGGCCCGGTACGAAGGGGAGCTGCGCTACCCCTCGGGGGCCGGCGAGCAGCACGAGTCGCTGGCGCTCGACTGCACCACCGTGGAGGACTTCGGCGGCTGCGACCCGCCCGGCAGCCCGCCGGGCATCTCGCCGCCGCCGGGCGTCGTTCCCCCGCCCGGCTGAGCCGGCGCCGGCCCGGGGGCGGGGAGCGTCCGCAGCGCCGCCAGGTTCTGCGCCCCGAACATGAGGGCCAGCAGCGCCGAGAACTGGTAGCCGGCCCGGTAGGCCAGGACGCCGGCCACGGCGGCGATGGCGATCGACACCCGGGCGGCCGTGGCCCGGCGGACGGCCGCCTCGCCGGGAAGGGCCAGCTCCAGGAGGTGGCCGCCGTCGAGCGGCAGGATCGGCAGCAGGTTGAGGGCCGACCAGCCGAGCGTGGTGAAGGCCGCCGTCCGCAGGACGTACCCGCCGGTCGTCCAGCCCTGCCAGCCGGTGGCGTGGAGGGCGACGAGCACCGGCAGGCCGAGGAGGATCCCGGCCGCCGGGCCGGCGGCGCTGAGGAAGGCCGACTCGCCCCGGCGGAGCGGCTCGGCCCGCCGGGAGGCGGTCAACCCGCCCAGGCCGGCGAGGGTGATGGAGGCGGTGGCGCCCAGGCGGCGGGCGGCCAGCGCGTGGCCGAACTCGTGGCCCAGCACGCTGACCAGCGCCAGGCCGACCCAGATGCCGACGTGGGCGGCGTTCCCGTCGAAGCCGATGAGGGCCACGATGAGGAGGAACGACGGATCGATCTGCGTCGGGAACCCGAAGAGGGTGAAGCGCAGGCCCTGCCGGCCGGGGGATCGCGCCGGGCGGGCCGGCTCGAGGTCGTTCACCACCCCAGTGTGGGGGTGGTGGCTCCGGCCCCCGCCCCGAAACCCGTCCAAAGCTGATTCCTCGGCTAGAAACTGCCGCAACGGGGGACGAGGGAGGCCGGCCGTGAAGCTGGATCTGCTGCTGGTGGGGTCGCCGCTCGGGCGGGCCGCCGACGTCGCCCGCCGGGCCGAGGCCGCCGGCTACGACGGCATCTTCATCGCCGAGGCGGTCAACGACCCCTACCTGACCAGCGCCGTGGGCCTGGAGGCCACCACCCGGCTGGAGATGGGCCCGGCCATCGCCCTGGCCTTCACCCGCAGCCCCATGGTGACGGCGATGATGGCCTGGGAGCTGCAGGGCGCCAGCGGCGGGCGGTTCAAGCTCGGGCTCGGCCCCCAGGTGAAGGCCCACAACGAGCGCCGGTTCTCCGTGCCCTACGAGAAGCCGGCGGCCAAGCTGGCCGAGCAGGTGCGGGCGCTGCGGGCCATCTGGGCCGCCTTCGCCGGCGAGGCGGCCCTCGATTTCCACGGCGACTTCTACCGCTTCGACCTCCTGACCGAGTTCTTCAATCCCGGCCCCATCGACGCCCCCCCGCCGCCGGTGTACCTGGCGGCGGTGAACCCCTTCTCCTTCCGCACGGCCGGCGAGGTGGCCGACGGCGTGCACGTCCACCCCCTCCATACCCCCCGCTACCTCACCGAGGTGGCCTACCCGGCGCTCGACGAGGGCCTGGCCCGGTCCGGCCGCCAGCGGGGCGACATCGTGGTCAGCGCCCAGGTGATGGTGATCGCCGGGGAGGGCGAGGAGCGCCGCCGGATGGAGGAGGCCGTGCGGGCCCAGCTGGCCTTCTACGGTTCGACCCGGACGTACCGCGCTCCGCTGGAGCTGGCGGGCTACGGCGATCTCAACGCCCGGCTCCACCAGCTGATGGCGGCCGGCGACCGGGCCGCGCTGCTGGCCGCCGTCCCCGACGAGCTGGTCGACGAGTTCGCCGTGCGGGGTGACAGCTGGGAGGACGTCGCCGCCGCCGCCCGCAAGCGCTACGAGGGCCTCGTCGACCGCATCAGCCTGTACTTCCTGCCTCCGCTCGACGGGCCCGGGGCGGCTCGCGTCCCGGCCGCCTTCCATGGCTGACGGGGCGGCGTGACCGGCGCCGGGCCCGATCCCGCCGGCGAGGCCGACGGCGGCGCCGGGGCGGCCCAGGGGTGGCGGCCGTCGCGCTCCCAGCTGGCGCTGATCGTCACGCCGATCGTGGCCCTGGTCATCGCCGCCTACGTCGGCGACGCCCTCACCACCACCTGGGCCGACCGCCACCCGCTGCTGCTGACGCTGCTCAACGCCCGCAACCGGGTGCTGTTCCTCACCACCAACCAGCTCGACGCCCTGTCGTACTACCTGGCCGCCGGGCTGCGGCTCCTGGCGTCGGACCCGCTGTTCTACGTCCTCGGCCGGTGGTACGGCGACGCCATGGTCGTCTGGGTGGAGAAGCGCTCCAAGACGTTCGGGGAGCAGGTGCGCCTCTACGAGCGGGCCTTCGCCAAAGCCGCCTACCCGCTGGTGTTCATCGCCCCCAATCCCTACATCTGCCTCTTCGCCGGGGCGTCGGGCATGGGGGTGCCGGGCTTCTTCACTATCAACATCGCCGGGACGCTGGTCCGCCTGTACCTCATCCGCCGGGTCGGGGAGGCGTTCGACCGGCCGATCCAGTCGGTGCTGCACTTTTTCGCCCGCTACCGGCTGCCGCTGTTCGTCCTCAGCGTCGTCCTCGTCGTCTTCATCCTCTGGAACGACCGCCGGCAGGGCAAGGACGAGATCGGTTCGATGCTCGAACTGGCCGAGCACCCGCCCGACGAGCCGGAGCCGCCCACCGAGGACTGACGGGACGCCTCGCCGGAGCCGGTGACCGGGCCGGGCGGGTCAGCGCCGCAGCAGCGGGCGGGGATCGATTCGCCGGCGGAGCCGGAGCCAGACGGCGTCGTGGTCGTCGAGCGCCCGGGTCACCCGGTCGGCGTCGGCCCAGGCCTCGCCGGGAGCGGGGGAATCCTCACCGGCCGCCGCCGACCGGCCGTAGGCGGCGCGATTGACGAGGGCGGCCAGATGGCGCAGCGGGCGGGCGGCGCCGGGGCGGGCGGCGCCGGCCCGCTCGGCGAACTCGGTCGGGGTCTCCGGACCGTGGTGGGCCAGCCCGGCCTCGGCCAGGCGGTCGAGCGTCTCCCGCCAGGCGCCGAGAACGGCGGCGTCGCCTCCCGCCCGGCGGCGGCGGGCCCGCCGGCGCCGCTTGGCCAGCGGCGGCGCCAGCCCGAGGCCGAGCCCGGCCAGGGCCAGCCAGGCGAGCGGCCGGTGCACCACCGAACGGGCCAGGGTGGCGGGCCGCCCGCCGGGACCGGCGTCGGGCCCGGCCGGGGCCCCGGGGTCGATCCGGGCCGGCGCCGCCGCCGTCCGGCCGCCGCCGCCGGCCGGCCCGTCCGCCGGCCGGGCGCTGTCGGCCCGGGCCCGCCGTTCCGTCTCCGGCCTGGGCAGGACCCGGCCCGGCGTCGGTTCGAAGGCCGTCCAGCCGATCCCGTCGAGGAACACCTCGGGCCAGGCGTGGGCCTCCCGGGTCGTGACCCGCCACGCGCCCGACGGCTCGTCCCACCGCCCCGGGGTGAAGCCGACGGCCACCCGGGCCGGCAGCCCGACGGCCCGGGCCATGGCGGCGTAGGCGCCGGCGAACTGCTCGCAGTAGCCCCGGTGGGAGACGAAGAGGAAGTTCTCCAGGGCGTCGACCGAGGTGCCGGGGGGCGCCGTCTCGTCGTAGATGAACCGGACGCGCAGGCTGTCCTCCAGGGCCAGGGCCCGGTCGAAGGGCGTGGCGGCCCCGGCCGTGAACTCCTCGGCCAGCGCCCGGACCTCGGGCGGGAAGCGGGCCGGCAGCGCCAGGTAGCGGCCGAGGTCGGGGCGGGGGACGGCCGGGGCCGCCGCCGCCGGGCCGGGCCGGGCCGGCCGGTCGGCCGGCAGGCGCGACTCGACGCGGTAGGCCCGCACGGCCCGCGACCCCCGGCGGGTCACCAGCGAGTCGGTCTCGGGGTCGAGGCGGGTCCCCGCGGCCTCGACCCGCACCGCCCGGCCGGCGGCCGGCAGCCAGGGCGAGTCGAGCGCCGAGACCCGGATCTCCTGGGCCAGGGCCCGGTCGCCGCCCGGGCCCCCGCCGGCCGACGGGCCGTGGCGGCGGAGCAGCGCCGGCCGCGACGGCGACCACAGCCGGCCGTCGAAGCGGTCGAGGGCGGTGAGCCGCCAGTAGGCCGGCGCCGGCGCCCGCACCGTGAACAGCTCGGCCGGCCGGGCGGTGAGCAGCTGGGGGCGGATGTCGACCAGCGGGTTGAGCTCGATCCGGGAGACGTCGAGCGTGACGCCGAGCGCATGGACGTCGACCACCGCCGCCCCGATCCCCGGCACCACCGGCCCGAGCACGACGGCCGCCACCCCCACCAGCGCCGCCACCCCGGCCGGGGAGCGGGCCGGCCGGCCGGCGGTCGGCGGGGCGGCCGCCCGCTTCAGGCGCCGGGCGGCGAGGGCGGAGTGGCGCGACAGGAGCATCGGTCGCCGGGCGGCCGCTGGGCGGGCGGGACCGGCGCCGGCGCCGGGCAGCGCCGCTCCCCCGGCGGCGGCGGTTCTGGGCGGACGGCCCCCGGCGGTGGGAAGCGCGGCGGCCCGGGTCAGCGCGGCGTACAGGGCGGTGGTGGCGGCGAAGGCGAAGGTCAGCGGCGCCCGCCACCGGGCCGTGCCGAGGGCGGCCACCACGACGGGGAAGACGGCCAGCGGCACGACGGCGGCCAGCCCGGCCCGCCGGCGCCGGGCCAGCCCGTCGGCCAGCGCCGTGGCCAGCCACAAGCCCGGCAGGACCCACACCAGCAGCTCGGGGCGGACGGGAGCCGGGACGATGGCCGAGCGCAGCCCGTCCGGCGCCCGCCCCGCCACCCGCAGCAACGACGCCACGGTGGCCGGCGTCGGAATCCCGTAGGCCGTATGGCCCCCGACCGCCTCGGCCAGCAGCAACGCCAATCCGGCGCCGTGCGCCGCCCAGAGGTACTTGGCAGCGACCGCGGGCCGGCGGTCGAGGACGGCGCCGACGGCCAGGGCGCCGCCGACGGCGAACGCCACCGGCGCCACCCAGCCGGCATCGGCGAACAGCCGGCCGCAGCCGGCGGCCGAGACCGCCGCCAGCGCCGCCCGGGCTAGCGCCGCACCACGTCGCGCCGGCTGCACGCCAGCACCGCCTCGTTCCAGACCGCGGCGAAGTCCCCGCCGGCGCCCGCCGCCACCACCGTCGCCCCCGGGACGGCCCCGGCCGGCCCCGCCGGAGCGTCGCAACGGGCGATCATCACCAGGCCGAGACGCCCGGAGAGGGCGCCGAGGCCGGCCAGCTCGGCCGGGGCGGCGGCGGCCACGACGGCGGCCAGCGGGCCGCTCGGCCGGCGGGCGATCGACCGCAGCGCCCGGGCGAAGTGCTCGGTGCCGCCGCCGTCGGGGCCGACGCCGGCGAGGTGCTCGAGCACGGCGTTCCACCGGGATTCGGCCCGGCCCCCGGGCGGCGCCCCCGCCGCCCGCGTCCCGTCGACCTCGGCCTCGAAGCCCCCGGTGGTCACGAACCGCAGGCGCCGGCCGTCATCGACAAGGGCGGCGGCCACCGAGGCGGCCACCTCCAGCGCCCGTTCGAAGGAGTCGCCCCGCTGCGCCGCCGCCCGGGTGTCGAGCAGGACGGTGGCCACCTCGCCGAAGCGCAGCTCGTCCTGGCGGAGCATCAGGTCACCGGTGCGGGCCGTCGACCGCCAGTGGACCCGGCGGAGGTCGTCGCCCAGCTCGTACTCCCGGAGGGCGAAGAAGTCGTCGCCCTGGGGCGCCCGGGCCGGATGGGCCCGCCCCAGCCGGGCGTCGCGGCTCGACGCCGGCAGCGCCAGCACCGGGTGGATCCGGGGATGGACCAGCAACCGGGCCGGACCGAGCAGCACGGCCCGCCGCTCGACCAGCCCGAGGGGGTCGCCGACGGTGATCGAGAGCGGCCCGACTTCGACCACACCCCGCCGGGCGGTCGGCACCCCGTACGACGCCTCGGCCACGCTCCCCGGCCCGAGCGCCGGCACGAGGCACCGGCCGTCGCCAGGCGGTGCGTCGCGCCGCCCGGCCGCCGCCCTTCCCCCGGCCGGGGGCCCGCCGGCCGGCGACGCCACGACGTCGAGTCCGTCGGTGGCCACCGCCGCCCCGGCGGTCGGCGCCCGGCCGGAGTTCGTGAACCGGAGCCGGGCCGACGCCGTCTCGCCCGCCCCGACCCGGGCCGGCGACAGGCGGCGCTCGGCCCGGTAGGTCAGCGGCGCCCGGGCCACCACCACGGCGGCGGCGGCCACGGCCAGGCCGGCGGCGGCGGCCAGCCCGGCCAGCTCGGCCGAGCCCAGCAGGCGGGCGCCCACCAGCAGGGCGGCGGCGGCGGCCAGCACCCCCCGGCCCCGGACGGTCAGCGCCGGCGATCCGCCGGGAGACGCCCCGGGGCCGGGGGGCGGGCTGGAGCTCAGCGGTCGACCGCCGTGTAGCGCAGGAGGAACACGCCGGGGTGGGTGTTCTCCTGGTCGAGCGACACGCCGGCCACCAGCAGCCGGCCGCCGGGATAGGGGGCGGCGGCGGTGGCGTCGTCGTGGAAGCGCGTCACATCGGTGCCGACCACGCCCCCGGAGCCGAAGGCGGGATCGAGCGCCCCGTCGGCCCGGTAGCGGGCCAGGGCCACCTCCCGGAAGTTGCCCGCCACCTGCTCGCCGACCAGCACCACCCGCCCGTCGGCCAGCGCCACCATGGCGTGGGCGCCGCCGAGCTCAGGCCCGGCCCGGCTGACGCCGCCCGCCGCGAAGCGGGGGTCGAGCTTCCCGTCGGCGGTGTAGCGCAGCAGCACGAACGACGATCCCGAGGCGCCGCCGACGAGGACGGTGCCGCCCGGCCCGGCGGCGATCCCCGCCGGCCACTCGCCGGTGGCTCCCAGGTCGGTGGTGACCACGCCGCTCCCGCCCCACGACGGGTCGAGGACGCCGTCGGCGGAGTACCGGGCGGCGCCGAGGTCGAAGGGCCCGCCGGCCGTGCCGGCCTGGCCGGTGACCAGCAGCCGCCCGGCGGGATCGCCGGCCAGCGCCAGGGCGTTGAGCAGGCCGTGGCCGGTCGTGACCATGCCGGTCCGGCCCTCGCCGAACGTCGGGTCGAGCTGCCCGTCGGGCCGGTAGCGGGCCAGGGCGGCCCGGTCGCCGGCCGCGCCGGCGGCCAGGATCTTCCCGCCCGGCAGGAGGGCCAGCGACGTGACGGCGTCGTTGGTGGCGGGGTCGAAGTCGGTGAGCGTCAGGCCGTCGGAGCCGAAGGACGGGTCGGGGCGGCCGTCGGGCAGGTAGCGCATGAGGGCGAAGGCGGTGCTGCCGCCGCTCTGCGTGCTGCCGCCGACGACGATCCTGCCGTCGGGCTGGATGGCCACCGCCGAGGCGCTCGACGAGCCCAGCGCCACCCCGCCGGTCACCGCTCCCTTGAGCGGGGTGGCCAGGGTGACGAGGTCGGTCCAAACCCGCCCGCCCGCCCCGAACGACGGGTCGAGCCGGCCGTCGGGCAGGAACCGCAGGAGGAGGAAGGCGTAGCCGTTGCGGGCCGGGGCGGCCGTCCCGGCGATCACGACCGCGCCGTCGGGCTGGACGGCGCCGGCGCCGGGCCACTCCCCCGCCTCGGGCGGCGGGGCGACGACGACCTTGCCGTGGTCGCCGAAGCCGGCGTCGAGCTCGCCCGGGGCGGGACCGGCCGCCCGGGCGGCCGGCAGGGCGGCGCCGATCACCGCCGCCACGGCCAGGCCGATCAGGCGACGGCGACGGCAGCGGACCGGGGCCGGGGCCGGGGCGGCGGCCACGTCAGGACCCGCCGTCGACGAAGAGGAGGCCGCCGGCCTGGAAGTGCAGCTGACGGGCCGGCTGGTTGACGCAGTCCCCCTCCCCCGGGGACAGGCGGAAGGCGCCGGGGAAGCGGCCGTCGAACACGACGCCGGCCGGCCCGGCCCAGTAGAAGGAGACGAGACCGCCGACGTGCCGGGGCCCGGCGGCGGTCGGGAGGGTGGCGGTGAAGTCGGCCGCCCCGCTGCCGGTGGAGCAGTCGGCGCCGCCGGCGGGGTCGGGCCCGAAGGCGCCCGACTCGCCGTAGGTCCCCGGGCCGGTGACGGGATGGCCCCCCACGTCGCCCCGGCAGTCGATCACGCCGGTCTCGCCGCCGGAGGTGAACTGCCCGAAGGACGACACCCGGGAGATCGGCTGGTCGAGCGTCACGACCCAATCGGCCGTGCAGACGAGGGGCCGGCCGGACGGCACCGACGGCGGGGCGGCCGGAACGACGATCGGCGGCCGCGCCGGAACCGGCACCGCCGCTCCGGCCGCCACCGGCCGGGCGAGGAGCGCCAGGCAGACCACCAGCGTCGACCCCCCGAGGCCCACCGCCGGATGCTACCGCCGGGGCCCCCCGGCGGCCCCGGGATGGCCGGGCCAGTCGCGGCCCGCCGGGGCCAGCCAGGCGCAGTCCCGCCGGGAGGACTCCGTGACGCCAAATTGGCTGAATCAGACGAAACTGACCTCTGGTTTCCAGGGAAACCCACAATTAAGGTTCCGGTTCATGGCCATCGCGACCCGCCGACTCCAGGCTCCCGCCGCTCCGCCCCTCTGCCCGGGAGACCGGTCCGCCGGCGGTCTGCGCCGGCCCGGGCCGGCCGGGGCGCCGCCCCGCCCCGACAGCCGCGACGCCCACCGCCGCGTGGTGGAAGCGGCGCTGGAGACCGGCGACGTGGCCGCCACCGTCGAGGCCGTCGCCGATCTCACCGGCGCCGCCGCCGTCCTCCAGGACCGGTTCCTGGCCGTCCTGGCCTCGGCCCCGCCGCCCGACGGTGAGGCCGACCCCACCGGCATCGCCCTCAGCCGGGCGGGCGGCCCGCTGGTCCGGGAGCTGCTCCGCGACGGCTCGGGCCGGCCGGCGCTGGTCGAGCTGCCCCGCCACGGCTGCACCCCGGCCCGGCTGGTGGCCCGGGTGACGGCCCGGGGGGAGCTGCTCGGATTCCTGGTCACCGGCGCCGTCGACCGCGCCGCCTACGCCACGCTGGAAGCCGCCGCCCCGCTGGTGGCCCTGCTCCTCCAGGCCGAGGAGCGGCTCTGCCGCCTCCTCGGGCGCGACCAGCGGGAGCTGTTCCTCGACCTGCTGGCCGGCCGGTCGGCCGACTGCCTCGTCCTCCAGGGCCGGCGCCTCGGCCACGACCTCGAGCAGCCCCACTGGCCGCTGGTCCTGGCCGGCGACGCCGCCGACCGCCTCGAGGCGGTGGTACGCGACGTGCTGCGGGCCGGGAGCCCGGCCGGCCGCCCCACCCCGGTCGTCGGCGTCGACGGCGACGCCGTCGTGGTCTTCCTGCCCGCCGAGCACCCCGACGGCCCGGCCGGCGTCGCCCGGCGGGCCCAGCGGGAGGCGGCCCGCCGGGGCCTGACCGTCCGGGCCGGCTGGGGCCCCCGCTGCGACGACCTGGCCGGCTTCGGGGCCGGGGTGGCCCGGGGCCGCTGGGTGGTCGACGTGCTGGCCGGGCTGCCCGGCGACCCGGAGCCGGCCGGCTACGACGACCTCGGCATCTACGCCCTCCTCTACGAGAAGCGCGACAAGGACCAGCTGGCCGACTTCGCCGAGCGGTGGCTCGGGCCGCTCCAGCCCCACGCCGAACTGGCCCACACGCTGCGGGTGCTGCTGGAGAGCGGCGGCCCGTCGGCCGCGGCCACGGCGCTGTTCGTCCACATCTCCACGCTCAAGTACCGGCTGCGCAAGATCGAGTCGATCCTGGGCGTCGACCTGTCCGACCCCGAGGTGTGCTTCAACCTGCGGCTGGCCTTCAAGATCGTGGCCGTGCACGAGCGCCTGACCGGGGCCCGGACGTGACGGCGCCCACCGGGCCGGGGCGGGCGGGCGGCTCCGACAGCGGGCTCCCCGGCGTCGACCTGGCCGAGCGCGACCACGTCTGCGTCTTCTACCGGGGGGCCGCCGAGCGCGACGGCGTGCTGGCGGCGTTCTTCGGCGCCGGGTACGCCGAGGGCGACAAGTGCCTCTGCATCGCCGACGACCCCGACGCCGCGGCGGTGGCCGGGCGCCTCGACCCGCACCGCCGGAGGGGTCCCGACCAGCTCACGGTCCTGCCCAGCACCGCCTACCTGACCGACGGCGGCTTCCGGCCCGAGCAGACCTACGCCCGGTGGGACGGGCTCGTCGGCGGCTACGTCGAACGGGGCGGGTACCGGCGGGTGCGGGCCTCGGGGGAGCTCACGTGGTTCCTCCGCCGCGGCGACGGGCCCGGCCCGCTGCTGGAGTACGAGGCGCTGTGCAACCGGTTGGTGGCCCGCCGGCCGGCCACGATCTTCTGCCTCTACGACCTCGACCTGCTCGACGCCGGCCTCCTCCCCGGTGTCCTGGCCCACCACCCGGCGGCGCTGGCCGGCGGCCTGCTGTTCCGGGGGCCGTGGGCGGCGGGCGACGGGCCCGGCGGGGCCTCCGCCCACGAGGCCCTGCTGCTGGCCAACCAGCTGCTGGCCGGGGCCCGCTCCGCCGCCGAGGTCGACGCCCTGGTCGAGGGCCTGGGCCGGGCGGTGGCCGGCGAGGAGGCCGCCCGGGCCGGGACCGACCGCTTCCTCGTGGCCCTCGGCGGGCTGGCCGCCTCCCACCGCCGGGCCGCCGAGGCCGACACCGCCGACCTGGCCCGGCGCCTGCTCGCCGGTGAGCCCCTCGACGAGGCCGACGAGGCCCGGCTGGACGGGCTCGGTATCGACCTGGCCCGGCCGGTGCGGGCCGTCGTCGTCCGCCCGGCGCCCGACCCGGCCCGGGCGGCCGGCGCGGGAATCCGGCTGGCCACGGTGCAGGCCGGCGAGCTGTGCTGGCTCGTGCCCGACGGGACCGACCTCGACCGGCCGCCGGCCGGGCTGGGCGCGCCGGGCGCCGGCGGCCGGGTCACCGGCGTCGGCCGGGCCCACGCCGGGCCGGACGGTGCCGCCCGGTCCTACGTCGAGGCCCGCCGGGCGGCGGACTTCGCCGCCGCCCTCGGCCGGCCCGTCGTCCGCCACGACGACCTCGGGCTCCTCTCGCTGCTGGCCGACGGCGGGGACCACGCCGCCCTGCGGGGGCTGGTCGACGAATGGCTCGGCCCGCTGCTGGCCCACGACGCCGACCGCCGGCCCCGCCAGCGGCTCCTGCCGACGCTGGCCGCCTACCTCGACGCCGGTTCGGCCCAGCAGGCCGCCGCCGACGCCCTCGGCGTGCACGTCAGCACCCTCAAGTACCGGCTCGGCCGCCTGGAGGAGATCCTCGGCCGCGACCTGGGCCGGCCCGACGTCCGCTTCCAGCTGCAGGTGGCGCTGACCGCCCACCGGACCCTGACCGTGCTCGGCCCGCAAGGAGACTGATGGACATCTACGGCAACCCCTTCGTCCCCAGCATGCGGGAGTGGGCCAGGATCGTCGACGACTACCTGGAGAACCCCGACCAGGAACCGATCCGCAACGTGGCGCCGAAGTCGGTCGACGACCGGCCCTACGACGTGATCTTCATCGGCGGCGGCGCCGCCGGCCGGTTCGGGGCGGCGTTCGCCAAGGCCCGGGGCGGCCGGCCGCTCATCATCGACAAGTGGCCGTTCCTCGGCGGGTCCTGCCCCCACGAGGCCTGCGTCCCCCACCACGTCTTCTCCGACTGCGCCCGCCAGCTCGACCTGCAGCGCTGGTTCTCCGGGAAGCTGTGGTTCCCGGAGTTCGACGACAAGAAGGTCTCGATCCTCGAGATCATCGAGATGTTCAAGAAGGGCCGGGGCGGCGCCCACGCCATCATGAACCTCCAGACGAAGGACCAGCTCGGCGTGGAGTACATCCTCGGCACGCCGGCCACCGTCATCGACAACCACACCGTCGAGGCGGCCGGCGAGCGCTTCACCGCCCGGACGCTGGTGCTGGCCACCGGGGCCCGGACGCTGCTGCCCGACATCCCCGGCCTCCACCTGAAGGGCGTCTACGACTTCGCCACGCTCATCAGCGACCTCGACTACGAGCCCAGCCGCTGCGTGATCATCGGCGGCTCCAAGGTGGCCATCGAGTACGGGTCGTTCTTTCAGGCGGCGGGGATCCAGACCACGATCCTCACCCGCAGCCCCCTCATGGCCACGGCCAGCCTCCACCACGTCGACGACGACCTCCGGGAGTACGTCGTCGAGGGCATGCGCCTCCGGGGCATCGAGATCCTGGAAGGGGTCGAGCCGACCGAGGTGCTCGGCAACGGCAAGGCCACCGGCGTGACGTTCCGCAACGCCGCCGGCGAACTCGAGACCCGGGACTGCGACTTCGTCTTCATCGCCACCGGCGAGCAGGCCCAGTCCCAGCCCTTCGTCGACGCCCTGGGCGTCGAGGTCGACGAGCGCCGCAACATCAAGGTCGACTTCACCATGAAGACCTCGGTGGAGGACGTCTACGCCGTCGGCGACCTCATCGGCCCGCCGCTCGAGATGTTCAAGGCCCGCAAGACCGGCTGCGTCGCCGCCCGCAACATCATGGGCGAGCACTGGGAGTGGGACTACAGCGAGTACCCCGACTTCCTCCACTCCTGCTACGAGGTGACGTGGTGCGGACTGTCGGAGCGGGAGGCCCGGGAGCGCTACCAGAACGTGGTCAAGATCCAGATGCCGCCCGAGGGCCTCGACCACCGCGACGTCGGCATGCCCGTCGGCGACTCCAGCATGCTCTACGCCATGCGCCACCCGGAGCTGACCGGGTTCTGCAAGATGCTGATCGACGGCGACTCCCGGCGCATCATCGGCGCCCACTACGTGGGCTTCGGGGTGAAGAACGCCTTCCAGTACCTCGACGAGCTCATGCGCCGGGGCATCACCATCGACGAGATGGGCGACCTGAACGAGCTGTTCCTCAACGACCTGTTCATCCAGCTCTGCCGCCTGCGCTCCGGACAGGCGCAGCTCCAGGACCTCTAACCTGAGCCCATGGTGGCATTGCCGGGCGTTCCCCGGCGGGAGGCCGTCCGCAACGACGGCGAGCTGGCCCTGGCCGACTTCCTGGCCCTCCCGGAGCGCACGGCCAAGCCGCGCTCGCGGGGCGTGACCCACGTCATCGACCGGGGCCTGCCCATCGCCACGCTGGAGTCGCTGCTCGACCTGGCCGGCGCCCACATCGACTTCATCAAGTTCGG
>Ga0070741_10006889_pt1 | contig 24011 bp, 18 predicted proteins | sample Coa_R1_4_FD_66440 | JGI IMG/M metagenome (GOLD analysis project Ga0070741, IMG submission 66440) | Surface soil microbial communities from Centralia Pennsylvania, which are recovering from an underground coalmine fire - Coalmine... | ecosystem: Environmental > Terrestrial > Soil > Unclassified ...
CCCGAGGTGAGCCTGGTCCGCCCCGGCGATCTGGTATCAGCCGAGATGCATGTGGCGTGCGGCCGGTGTTATCAATGCCGGACCGGCGCGTCGCACATCTGCCGGCGCGTGAAGATCATAGGCGTCGATGCGGACGGGTGCTTTGCGGAATTTGTGCGCGTGCCCGAAAGCAACGTCTGGAAAGTAGATCCGGCCATCACCCCGGATATCGCCGCGGTTTTTGATCCTCTGGGAAACGCGGTGCACGCGGTGCTGGCCGGGCCGGTCGCGGCGGCGGGCATCGCGGTGATCGGTTGCGGTCCCATCGGACAGTTCGCCGTGGCCGTGGCCCGCGCCTGCGGCGCCTCGCGCATTTTCGCCATCGAGATCAACGAGAGGCGGCTGGCGGTCGCCTGCCGCATGGGGGCCGATGTTCTGATTAATCCCGCGCGCGAAGATCCGGTCGCCCGAGTCCTGGAAGAGACCGCAGGCAGCGGGGCGGACGTGGTTCTGGAGATGTCGGGGCATCCCCAAGGCGTGAAGAACGCCTTTGCCATGCTGCGCATGGGCGGGCAGGTGACTCTGCTCGGAATTCCCATCAAGCCGGTGGAGATGGATCTCGCCGGAGATATCATTTTTCGTGGAGCGACAGTGGCCGGCATCAATGGGCGGCGCGTATTTCAAACCTGGTACCAGATGGAGGCGCTCCTCAAAGGCGGCCGGCTCGACATTACTCCGGCGATTACCGATCGCCTGCCCCTCGCCGAGTTTCATAAAGCCATGGATCTGCTCCGGCGCGGGGAAGGCTCGAAGATCCTGCTGGAACCATGAAAAGGACTCTACTCCAGGCGCGGCGCCCGCGCCTTGCGAGGCGCCTGCCGCCTGATTTCCCTCATAATGCATGAATCACGCCATGACGAATCCATTGCAATACTTGACCGATGAGCTCAACGAGCTCCGGAACAAGGGCCTGTACCAGCGGCTCCGGATCTTAGGCGGAGAGCAGCTTCCGGTCGCCGAATTTGACGGCCGGCGGGTGATCAATCTTTCCTCGAACAATTATCTCGGACTGACCACGCATCCCAAGCTGCGCGAGGCGGCGATCGAGGCGACGAAAAAATACGGCGTGGGGTCGGGCGCCGTCCGCACCATAGCAGGGACGATGTCGATCCACATGGCGCTCGAAGAAAAGATCGCCGCATTCAAGCACGCCGAAGCCTGCGTGGTTTTCCAATCGGGTTTTGCGGCGAATGCCGGAACGGTGGCGGCCGTTCTCGGCAAGGACGACGTCATTATATCCGACGAGTTGAATCACGCCTCGATCATCGACGGCTGCCGGCTTTCCCGCGCCGCGATTCGAATTTTTCCCCATAAAGACGTGGCTGCCGCCGAAAAAATTCTGGCCGAAGCGGCACAGCTTCCCGGCCGCAAGCTTCTCATTACCGACGGCGTATTCTCCATGGAGGGCGATATTGCGCCGCTGCCTGCCCTGGTCGAACTGGCGGAACGATACGGCGCCATCATGATGATCGACGATGCTCATGCGAGCGGCGTGCTCGGGAAAAACGGGCGAGGCACCGTCGATCACTTCGGCTTGCACGGACGCGTTCACATTCAGGTAGGGACGCTTTCTAAGGCGATCGGAGTGCTCGGCGGATATGTCTGCGGAAGCCGCGATCTGATCGAATTCCTGTATCATCGCGCGCGGCCGTTTTTGTTTTCCACCTCGCACCCGCCGGCGGTCGCGGCGAGCTGTCTGGCGGCGTTCGAGGTCCTCGAGCAAGAGCCGGAGCTTGTCCAGCGGCTCTGGGAGAACACGCGGTTTTTTAAAAAGGGTCTCATGCAGCTTGGGTTCAACACCGGCCGGAGCGAAACGCCCATAACGCCGGTAATCGTGGGCGAAGCAACGCTGGCCCACCAGTTTTCACGCGAGCTGTTTGAGGCCGGCGTATTCGCCCAGGGGATCGGATTTCCCACCGTGCCGCAGGGCCAGGCCCGCATCCGGACCATCGTTACCGCCACTCACAGCCGCGCGGAACTGGATCAGGCGCTGGCGACATTGGAGAAGGTGGGGAAAAAGCTGAAGATCATCTGACCCGTCAGGAGAAAGAGAAGCCACTGCGAAGCCTCCGGGGGCCTCAGGCTGCCACCGGCGAGAAAATCGGCTGCCATTAGCTCGATCTTTCTTGCAAGAGATTCAGGTAAAAAACCGGTTGGGATCCGGAACGCCTGGGAGGTTATTATTAGGAGCGCCGGCGGGCGCAGTCTCTAAGCGGTTGCGACCCCCCCGGCTGTCCAACATCGGGCGAGACGGAGGTGCCTATGAACCGGCGTGAATTTGCGGCGTCGCTGGCCGCGGCGCTTATCGCCATCCGGTCCGGGAGCGAGGCTGCGGAGAAAAACATTTCCTGGGCGCTCAGCCTGGCGCTGTGGGGACATCTGGCCCCTGTGCCGTTTACTGAGATTCTGGACATCATGAAGGACACCGGCTTCACCGGCATCCGCATGACCAGCTTCCCGGGCTGCCTCAAGCAATACAACTTGACCATTCCATCGCTGCAAAGAGAGCTCGACAAGCGCGGGCTTCGCATCGCTACGATTTCCTTCGGAGGGCCGGCCGACGACCGGACCAAGCATGAGCAGATCGAGAAGAGCGCACGGGAGGCGCTGGGATTCCTGAAAGAGTTCGGAGCCACCGAGCTGGTTGTTTTCTCGCCCGCCCGCGTGCCGAAGGTGCTCGTTCCGGAGCGAATCCACATCGCCGCCGAGTTCTACAATCATCTGGGCGATGTGGCCAAAGAATACGGCTTCCGGGCGGGGCTGCACAATCATCTCGACCAGCTTGCCGAGTGCCAGGACGAAGTGGAAATGTTTTTAAAACTCACCGACCCGAAGCGCTTCGGGTTTGCGCCCGACACCGCCCATCTCCACCTGTCGGGGTGCAATGTGGCCGAACTGTTCGAAAAATACGCCGACCGGCTGATCTTTATGGATTACAAAGACAGCAGAAACACGCCCGCTGCGAAGGACATCGTTCTGCCAAACGGGCAAACTCTGAAGGCCGGCACGGCGAGCGCGACCTTTATGAACAGCATTTACGACCTGGGCGACGGCGAGGTGAATTTCCCGCGGCTGCACCGCATCCTGAAGCGGCGCAAGTACAAAGGGTGGATCTGCGTGGATCTCGATTACGTCCGCGCCAGCGCCCGTGAAAGTTTCGGCCGGTGCATGAAATACGTGCGTGAGAAGCTGGAGCCGATCTACGTCTGAAGCCGGGGCCTTCACGGCTCCCGAAAACATCTGAAGTTACCGCCAGGCAGCGCGGTCCTGCGAACGAAATAGGGCACGGGCCCGGACCGCGCTGTTTCGTTTGGCACATCTTACCTTCGGATTCCACACGCAGCGAACTTCGGAAGTAGAAACCGAATCGAGTCAGGACTCCGTCGAAAGTGATGGGGATTGACTCTCAGCGCAATTGACGGCCGAAGGAGCGCTGCGCGCGCCTGCTTGGCCGCCGGCCGGAATGCGGCACCGAGTATGTTGCGGGACTACTTTTTAACGGGAGAAAAGAATGACCAAGCGACTGATCTTGCTGGCGCTTTTAGCAGCCGTAACCGCTTTTCCACAGGTTTTGTCCGTGGGAGTCAAGGGCGGCGTTCCTTTCACCGACGCGTTCAACACGGCGAAAACGGGCCGTCTGGAATATATTTCTGACACGAAGCGTTACACCGTCGGACCGACTGTAGAGCTGCACCTGCCGTTCCGGCTGGGCATCGAATTCGATGCTCTGTACAAGCGTCTTGACTTCGAGAGCACCAGCAGCTCGGTGGACGTATTCACGAGAACGGCGACTACGGCCAACTCCTGGGAGTTTCCGCTGCTTCTGAAGTGGCGTGTGTTCGGCGGGCCGATCCGTCCCTATGTCGAAGGAGGACCTACATTCGACAAGCTTTCCGACATTTCGCAACTGGCCCGGACGATCCTGGTTCCCAACCGGGAGACCAGCGCCAGCACGGGCCATCCGCCCGAGCTCCAAAATACTTTCCGGGTCGGCGCAACCGTTGGCGCGGGCATTGAACTGGGGTCCAGGCGCTTCCGCGTTTCCCCTGAGGTACGTTACACCCGTTGGGGCTGGGAGAATTTTCAGGATTTGAGCGGCGGCAGCCTTCTGCGGTCCAACGATAATCAGGCGGAGTTCTTACTCGGGATCACTTTTTGAGGCGCCTTCGCCTCCGGCCGCCGGTGATCGCCCTGGGCAAATTATGCTGCTTCGGCGGCCGCCAGGAAGGCCCCGACGCGCTCGAGAACGCGGCTCTGGAGATCAGGATCGTCTCCAAAGCCGCGGTACCACTCTACATCCTGTTCCCGCCGGAACCAGGTGATCTGCCGTTTGGCGTAATGCCGGGTATTGCGCTGGGCATAGAAAATGGCTTCCCGTAAGGAGAGCTCGCCCTGCAAATGCTGCAAGGCCTGGCGATACCCGTGGGATTCGAAAGGCTTCGCTTCAGCGGAGTAGCCGGCAGCGAGGATCTGGCGAACTTCCTCCACTAAGCCGGCGGCAAACATCGCCTCGGTGCGCCGGTTGATGCGATCGTAGAGGGCGTTGCGGTCGGGAAGGAGTCCGATTTTCAAAATGCGGAATCCTTCCAGCTTCTGGCGGCCTTCGGAGAACAACGCGGTGATCGGCCGCCGCGCGAGGAGCGTCACTTCCAGGGCGCGGATGATCTTGGGAGAATCGTGCGGATGAATCTTCGCGGCGGCCGCCGGATCCAGGCGCCGCAGCAGCCTGTGCAGCCTCTCCGGCGGCCGGGCGGCCAGGCGCCGCCGCAACGCCTCATCCCGCTGCGGCCCGGGAAACAGGCCATCCAGCAGAGCCCGCAGGTAGAATCCCGTACCGCCGGCAAGAACCGGCAGCCGGCCCCGGCCGCAAATCTCGGCGATAGCCTGCCTGGCGCGGCGGGCGAATTCGCCCGCGGTGAAAATTTCATTGGGTTCGAGGATATCGATCAAATGGTGAGGAATGCCGCGCCGCTCGGGTTCGCGTAATTTGGCCGCCCCGATGCGGAACCACCGGTAGACCTGGATGGAGTCGAAATTTACAATTTCACCATTGTGCCGCTCAGCGACCGCCAGCGCCAGTTCGCTTTTGCCGCTGGCCGTAGGCCCGAGAATTGCAGTTAAGGAGTGCATCAGGAAGCCTACTATGATAAAGGAGAGTCTTCCGCCATGAAAAAAACCTCCCTTGCCACGGGCTTCAAAGCGGCTGCGCTTGCGCCGCGCTTTGCTTTCTTGCTCATCACGTCCGTATTTGCGTTGCAGGTGGATACGATCCCGCTGCCGCCGCCGTACCAAACTCCCTCCGTGAATAACGGGCCCCGCGTGGTTTCTGCTCCGGCCGGGGCGGCGCTGCATTTGCCGCCCGGATTCCAGATCGAGGTTTTCGCGGAAGGATTTGAAGCGCCCCGCTTCATGCTGCTCGGCCCCACTAACGAGATTTTGCTGGCCGACAGCGCCGGTGGATTTTTCGGCGGCCGGGGCGCGGTTTACGTGCTGAGCGGCAAGGAGCGCCGCAAAATCATCGATGGTCTCGACCGCCCTTACGGCCTGGCGCTTTGGAACGGCTATCTCTATGTGGCCGAAACGACCTCCCTGAAACGGTATAAGTACGACGCGAAGACCATGAAGGTGACGGGCAAAGGGGAAGAGATCGTGCCCATGCATCAGTTCGGCTCGGGACACTGGACCCGCACCGTGCTATTTGATCGCGAGGGCAAGAAGATGTATCTCACCATTGGATCGGGGTCCAACGTGGACACGGGAGAGGATCCGCGCCGAGCTGCCATTAACCGGTACAATCCCGACGGCAGCGGCCATGAGATCTTTGCTTCCGGCATGCGAAACGTCATCGGATTGCGATGGTATCCGGGGACTGACACTTTATGGGCGGCCGTCCAGGAGCGTGATCTGCTCGGCGACGACCTGGTTCCGGACTACTTCACCCGCGTGCAGCAGGGCGGTTTCTATGGCTGGCCCTACGCTTACATTGGCCCGCACGAAGACCCCCGGCACAAGGGCGAGCGGCCGGACCTAGTGAAGAAGACGATCGTTCCGGATGTCCTGCTCGGCTCGCACGTCGCGGTGCTCGATTTTATTTTTTACACCGGCCAGCAGTTCCCCAAACAATATCAGGGCGGCGCGTTTTTGGCGTTTCACGGTTCCTGGAACCGTTCGAAGCGCACGGGCTACTCAGTCGCTTTCGTGCCGTTCCAGAACGGAAAGCCGAGCGGCGGCCCCCAGGACTTTCTCACGGGATGGATGTTGTCGCCGAACCGGCGGGAAGTTTGGGGACGGCCCGTCGGGCTGTTGCAGTTGCCCGACGGCTCCCTTCTGGTCTCCGATGACGGCGGCAACAAAATCTGGCATATCACGTACAAGGGGTAACCAAGGCTCTGCGAAACTTCCTCGCCATTGCAGTCAGCCTTCAGACCATTGCCGTCGCGTCGTGTTTCTGCGCCGCGCAGACGCGCGCACCCGGGTTCTCTCATCGGGAAGCGCTCCGCAAACCGGGCGTCCGCTGCATCGATTGCCACGCCGCCGCCGCGTCGAGCACGCTTTCGAAGGTCCCGAATCTCCGGTTCAACCACAAGCTCCACCTCGCGCTCGGTAATGCGGCGCCGGCCATTGCGGCCGCTATTGACGCCGGGAAATATCTCGGCCAGGCGGGCGACATGCGCGCCCGCCTGAACACGCAGAACCCCTGCGGGGCATGCCATCGGGGACTCGAGCAGGCAACTCATGTATCGAAAGCCGATATGCCGCAGATGGCCGACTGCCTGGTCTGCCACAGCGAAATCGAGCCGCCGTTCACTTGCGAGAAGTGTCATAGCGATACGGTCGCGCTCAAGCCGGCCAACCACACGGCTGACTGGCTCGAGCGGCACTCCCGCCGCAGCGTCAAATTCGACAGGGCCTCCTGCCGGATCTGCCACGGTGTGCGATTTCGTTGTATGGGATGCCACTGAGCCGGAGAAGGGTGGAGATTGGGCTGCTGGCAAGAGTTCCCGATGAAACGATTTGCGGCCCACCTTTACACCCTGTTGTTCCACCTGGGCGGCTTCGGGGCTCTGGGCTTAGGCATTCTGGACTCTTCCTTTCTGGTAATGCCCCTGGCGAACGACATTCTGATCGTCGGGCTTACCGCCAGACGCCACATGATGCTCCCGTATTACGCATTTATGGCTTCGGCCGGATCCGTACTGGGATGCGCCCTGACCGATGCGATATCCCGCAAAGGGGGAGAAGAGGGCCTGGGGAAGCATGTCTCTCCTCGGCGTCTGGAGTACGTGAAAAAAAAGGTGAAGAAGAGCGCAGCCTGGGCCTTGGCTGTCGCGTCGTTGATGCCGCCCCCGTTTCCCTTTACGCCTTTTGTTGCCGCCGCCGCCGCGCTGCAATACCCCCGCCAGAAGCTGCTGACAGTCATCGGGATAAGCCGCTTTATACGATTCTCCGCCGTGGGATTGCTGGCCGTGTTCTTTGGAACGAGAATCCTGGAACTGGCCAAATCACCAGTTGTACAGGGGGGCATCCTGGCGATTATCGCCCTGTCCGTCGGCGCGAGCGCTGTCTCCATTTACAGCTGGGTGAGGCGGAGCCGAGGTTCGACCGCAGCTTCCGCGAGGAAAAATCGCGCCGCCTAAAGACAGAGGCCTGCATGCAAGATGGCCGGCAATGTGAGTTTTGGTACCGCAGCGGCGCAGCAATGGCCGGATCCCGCCTTTTTTCTGGCGTTTTGCGCGGCGGGGCGGCGCAGCCTCTAGGCACGTTCCCGCCGGTCTGCTAAAATACAGGCAGCTTTCGAGGGCGAACTGGGACCCCGCAAAGTCGCCCGAGAAGCGCTCGGAGTTTTAATGAAGCGTTTGGTTTCCTTACTTGTTCCCTGCGTGTGTGTCCTTATAAGCGCATTCGGCGCGGAAATACAGCGCCCGCGAGCCGGAGCGGTTGAGATCATGAAGCTCGCCGACGTAAAGCCGGGCATGAAAGCGACGGCCTGGACGGTGTTTTCGGGCTCTGAGCCGGAGCCTGTGCCGGTGGAGATCATCGGCATTATGAAGAACGTCTGGGGGCCGCGGCAAGATATCATCCTCGGCAAAATGGGGGGCAAAGCGCAGCGAACCAACGTGGCGGCGGGCATGAGCGGCAGCCCTGTGTATTATGAAGGCAAACTCATCGGCGCCGTTTCGCTGCGGCTGGGAGCGTTCAGTCCCGATGCGATCTGCGGCATCACTCCAATCGAGCTGATGCTGGAGATCAACGAATTCGACCAAAGCCGGCCGGCGGGCGCGAGCACGCCGGAACGCGCCGCAGCCGCCAAAAAGGTGGCGGTCACCCCCGGCCTGCTGCGGCCGGCTTCGGATGAGCTATACCTCACACCAATACAAACTCCGCTGACTTTCGGCGGATTCAACGAGGCTGTGCTGCACGACTTCGCTGGAATTTTCGACGACCTCGGGATGGTGGCTGTGCAGGGCGGCGGATCGGCTGGGACGCCGGCGCGGATTGCTCCCAGTGCGGCGACGGCATTACAGCCGGGCGACGCCATTTCGGGCGTGCTGGTGTCGGGCGATATGTCTATCGCCGCCTCCGGCACGGTCACCTACAACGACGGCAAGCGGATTCTGGCGTTCGGCCATCCCATGTTCAACACCGGCCCGGTGGAAATGCCGATGGCGCAGGCGGAGGTGGTTCACACCCTGGCCTCGAGCTTCACGCCCACCAAGATCATGAATTTCGGCGAGTTCGTAGGAGCGCTGCGCCAGGATCGGCATTCGGGCATCATGGGCGTGCTTGGAGAGCAGGCGCCCACGATTCCGGTATCGGTCCGGGTGCGCTCGTTTGCCGATTCGCGCGCGGTAAGAGCGGAGAAGGATTTTCATTTTCAGGTGTTTCAGAACCAAAAGTGGACGCCGCAGTTGATGATGTTCACGTTGTATAACTCGATGTTCGGCGTGAACGACTTCGCCGAGGAGAGCACGTTCCGGCTGAGCGGCAACATTCAACTGGACGGCCGGCAGAAAATCTCGCTCTCCACCATGCGCACCTCCGGCGATACGCCCGTTCCGGCGCCGATGCTGCTGGCTGGCTGGTTCGGCGACAAGTTCAACCGGCTGTTCACCAACTCCGTGAAGATGCCGCATCTGCGGAGCGTGGACGTCACCATCGACCTGCTGCCCGAGCGGCGCGTGGCGGTGATCGAAAACGCCTGGACGGAAAAGAGCGAAGTGGAGCCCGGCGATGAGCTGGTGGGCAAAGTGTTCCTGAGGCCGTACCGGGGGCAGCGGATCGAAAAACAATTCCGCATCAAGGTGCCGGCCGGCGTGCAGAAGGGGACGCTGCGCCTGATGGTGAGCGATGCGGACACCGTTAACCGGAACAAGTACGCCGCGGGCGGCAACCGGCTGATGGACCTTCCCGAAACGGTGTCGTTGATCAACCAGGAATTAAGCAATAATCAGGTATACATATCGCTGATGCAGCCGACGGTGACCGCCTACTACGACGATAAGACGCTGCCCAATGTTCCTTCCTCGGTGTTAAACGTAATTGAGGCGGGCAACGAGCGCAACCGGCGCCTGATGCTGGCCAATGAATCTTCGGTCGAGCAGACCGCCATCCCGTTTGATTACGTGGTGAGCGGGAGCTATTCGCTCAACGTGACGGTCCGGTAGGCCGCTCTAAAAACCGCCCCAAAACGGCGTATATTGGCTGCAACCTTCGCGATGGACTCAAATCTATGCGTTCTTATTTTCTATTGGCGTTGATTCTCGCATCTCCGGCTCTGGCCGAGACCACCCGGACGTGGGAGCAATCCCGTTTCGACGAGTTCGAAAAGGGCATGATCGAGCACGTCGCGCTGCGCAGCGACGGCAAACTGGGATTGGCTCCGCGATTTCAGGAGATTTATGACGCGCCCCTTGCGTATCTGTGGGCGCTGGCCCGCGACAGCAAAGGGAATTTGTTTGCCGGCGGAGGGCCGGGCGGCCGGGTTTTCAAGATTACTCCCGAAGGCAAGAAGACCACGTATTTCGATACCGAGGCGTTGGAGATTCACTCGCTGGCCATAGACCGGCGCGACAACCTGTACGCCGCCACTTCTCCCGACTCTAAGATTTATAAAATCGACCCCTCCGGCCGCGTGTCGCTTTTTGTGGATCCCAAGGTCAAGTACATATGGGCAATGGCCTTCAATTCGCAGGGCGATCTATTTGTCGCGACCGGCGATCAGGGGAGGGTGCTTCGCGTAAGTCCCTCGGGCAAAGCCACGGTTTTCTTCAAAACGGAAGAAGCGCATATTCGGTCGCTGCTGATCGATAAAAACGACGATCTGGTAATCGGAACCGATCCTGGAGGACTGGTGATTCGGATTCCCGGCTCGGGTGGACCGGGTTTTGTGCTGTACCAGTCGTCGAAGAAGGAAATCACCGCCCTGGCGCTGGCGCCGGATGGGATGTTGTACGCAGCCGGCGTCGGCTCGCGGGGAAGCGGTGGTGTGACGCCGCTTGCTGTCCCGGCCGCGCCGGCCCCGGCGCCCGCTCCGGTCGGAAACTTGCTGGGAGGCGCGCCGGCGCCGGCCGGCCCGGCGCCGGCGCCGCAACCCGCTTCGCTGCCATCGTCTTTGCGAAGCGGTGTTTCCGGCGGCAGCGAGGTATTTCGCATCGGTCTGGATGGTGAGCCGCGGAGGGTGTGGAGTTCGACCGAGGATATTGTCTATACGCTTGGCTTCAACCCGAAGGGCCGGCTGTTGATCGGAACGGGAAACCGGGGACGCGTTTTCCAGATTGAGGCTGACCATGTGTATTCCCTTCTGGTGAAGGCGGCCCCGACTCAGGTGACTGCGTTCTTACAGGGACCGGACGGCGTTGTCTTCGCAGCCACTGGGAATATCGGTAAGATCTACCGGCTCGGGCCGGAACTGGAATCCAGAGGTACGTTTGAATCGGAGGTGTTCGATGCCGGCATGTTCGCGCATTGGGGACGGTTGACGTGGACAGGCAGCGTCCCCCCAAACACCAGTTTGACTCTTTATGCCCGTTCGGGAAACCTGGTCACCCCGGACCAGTATTGGAGCTCCTGGTCGAAGCCGGTCACGGCCATGGACGGCGCGCCGCTGGACTGCCCGCCTGCCCGGTTTGTGCAGTGGAAAGCCGTGCTCGAGACGCGGAGCGGCGACTCGCCTTTGCTCGATTCTGTCGAGATCGCATATCAGCCGAAGAATGTAGCTCCGACGATTTTGCAGCTTGAGATAACGCCTCCGAATTACAAATTCGCGGATCCTTCCGCCGCTTCTCCCTCGACGCAAACGCTCTCGCTCCCGGCCCTGGGCTCGCGTCCGTCGACTAAACGCGGCAGCGCGCCCGCGGCGCCGCAGGCGCCGCGTTCCATGAACCGGGCCAAGGGGTATTTGGGCGCGAGGTGGCTCGCCGAGGACGACAATAACGACGAGCTGGTCTATAAAGTGGAAATTCGGGGTGTAAAAGAGCAGAACTGGAAGCTCTTGCGCGATAAAGTGGAGCAGCCCTATATAAGCTGGGATTCCACCGCATTCGCGGACGGCCAGTATCAGTTGCGGGTGACCGCGTCGGACGCTCCCTCGAACCCCGGTCCGGAGGCGTTGATCTATTCGCTGGAAAGCGAGCCGTTTTATATTGATAATACGCCGCCGGCGATTTCGGGCTTGACGGCGGCCGTGGAGAACGGCCGCGTGCGGGTTCGCTTTCACGTGGCTGATGCAATCAGCAACATCGACAATTCCGAATACTCGATGGACGGCGGCGAGTGGCGCGTGATGCTTCCGGCCACGCGGCTTTTTGATTCGAAGGAACTCGATTACGACTTCCTCACCGACAGCGTCGCCGGGGGAGAGCACACGATCGCCATTCGCGTCTGGGACTCCAACGATAACCTGGCTACTGCCAAAGCCCTCGTGCAGTAGCCCTGCGGCAAGGGGCGGTGAACGCCGATATTCTCCGGCGGCTGGAGAGATTGCGAACCGATACAGTGTCGGGCGCCACCAACCTGGCGGTCTCGGCCATTGACATCGCCCTGGATGCTCCCGAAGACTGGCCTCAACTCGCCCGTGAGTTCCGCAGCATGCACCCTGCCATCGTCACGGTGGCGAACGTAGGCCGACTGCTCGAAAGCCAGAACCCTGACCTGCCGGGCCTGCGGCGCTCCCTGCTGGAGGGCAACCAGCGCATTGCGCCGCGTCTCGCTGCACTGTTGCCGCCGGGCGCTCGCATCCTCACGATCAGCCGCAGTTCCACAGTCGAAGCCGCGTTAGCTGGACGAGGAAGCTCCGTTTTGGTGCTGGAGTCGCTGCCGGGGGGCGAGGGCCGCCTTTTGGCGGAGAGCCTCAACGCGAAGCTGATTCCGGATGCGTTCATGGGCCAGGCGGCGGCGCGCGTGGATTGCGCCCTGGTGGGCATTGACGCTTTCGATGCCGATGGAGCGATTCTCCACAAAACCGGCACGCTGCCCTTGGCGCTCTGCTGCGCCCACTTCGGCAAGCCCTTTTACGCCGCCGGGCATAGCTTCAAGCTCGCCCCTGGCCGGACGGCCGACCTGCTTGCGTCGCGCGACGAATTTACCCTGTTTGATCGAATACCCCCGGAGCTGATTACCCGCATTATCACAGAACGCGGAAATTTTGAGAGGGGCAAGCTTTTGGGGGAAGGATGAGCCATGTTTCGCAGAGGGAAGACCCGGCTGCCGCCCCTGGCTGCTCGATTGGAGCAAGGCCGTGGCGCAAGAATTGCACGCACTCCAGACTGTCGATGCGCGGCGCTTTGCGGAGATGAAGCTCCGAGCGCGCCGGACTTATGCGGGCCGGGCTATCCTTCGGCGATTTGCTCCGCGAGATAGCGCGGACCCTCGCCGCTTATATTCGCGGCGAGATCATCATCGCCCTCACCATGTCAGCGCTCTACGCTGTTGCCTTCGGCTCGTTGAAGGTTCCGGCATGGCCGCTGATCGCCGTGCTTTGTGGATTTCTGCACCTCGTTCCAAATTTCGGCGTCCTTATCGGGTTCGTTCTGGCCGTTGGCCTGACGGCGATCGCCGGGCGCGAGTTCTGGCGCGTCGCCGCCGTGGCCGGCGCATTCGTCCTTTTTCAAGGCTTCGAAGGTTACTACCTCACCCCTCATATTCTGGGCCGCCGGTTGGGACTACGCCCTTTAGCTGTTTTTCTGGCCGTACTGGCGGGAAGCATGCTCTTTGGCGTCGTCGGCCTTTTGGCGGCGGCGCCCGCGCTGGCGATCGCAAATGTACTCTGGAAATTTTTCCGCTCAAGATCGTCCGATTCCGGGCATGGGCCGCATTGAGAAATTGCGCCGGCCGCACAAGAGAATCTGTGGAAAGACAGGCGGGTTGCGATCATAGGAAGGGTCTACGGTGAACCCCGCGTGCAGTTTAAGTCAAAGTCCGCAGTCTGTGAAACCCGGAATTCCATGTACACTCTTTAGGGAGGCAGCGAACCTATGCGATTTTTCACGCCGTTGTTGATAATCACGCTGGCTGGAACGATGTTCTCGGCCGCCGTGGCCAAGGATCATGGCAAGCATGGCAGAGAGGTAGAGTTCGATCGCGAGCACCACGAAAAATATAGAGACGCCTGCTTTACGGAAGAGCACGTGCGCATCATTCGCGAGTACTACCATCCCAGGTCGCTGCCTCCGGGCCTTGAGAAGAAACTCTACCGGACCGGGCATCTGCCTCCGGGCTGGAAGAGACGGATCCGCCCGTTTCCCGTTGTCATCGAGCAGCGATTGCCTCCTGTATGCGCCGGATGCGTCCGCGGATACATGGACGGCTACGCGATCGTCTACCAGCCCCAATCGCGGCTAATTATCGATGTCCACGCCTTGATCGGCCTGTGACTCGGCGACGCCCGCCGCTCCGGGATCTGCATCCGAACTGCGGCGGGCGAAGCGTGCGGGAAAAGAGCCGGCGCTTCGCCGCATTCGCTGGATCGGGCGCCCGCTCACCTTTTGCGCGCCTCGTTGTCGGGCGCGCCGCTGCCTGTCCCGGCCGGAGAAGGCAGACCGAAGCGGCCGATGGCGCCTCTGTGCGAAACTGGCTTTTCATAACCGAATGGAGCCGAGGTCCAGTGATCCGGCGGCCCGCGTCGCCTTCCGTTATTCGAGCTTCCGCTATTACATGTTTGCCCGCTTTCTCACGACCACTTCGTCGGAGATGCAGGCGGTCGCTGTGGCCTGGCAGGTCTATGCGATCACGAATCGCCCCCTGGATCTGGGACTGGTGGGGCTGGCCCATTTTCTTCCGGGCGTGTTTCTTTTCCTGATTGCGGGACACACAGCCGACCGAGTCCCGCGGCGGCGAATTCTTCAACTCTGCTATGCGGCGTTTTCGGTTTGCTCCCTGTTGTTGCTCGCCCTGGCGCTCCGCGGAGGCGCCTCGGTTTTTCCGGTCTATGCCGTGTTATTGCTCAACGGAATGGTGCGCTCCTTCAATGGTCCCGCGGGTCAAGCCTTTTTGCCGCTCCTGGTACCCGAGAAGCACTTCCCCAACGCCGTGGCCTGGGGATCGTCGATATTCCAGGCCGCGACGATTATCGGCCCCATGGCCGGCGGAGTTCTCTATGGCTGGACGGGAAGTCCCGCTCCCGTCTACGGCTGTGCGGCGTTGGAATACCTGGCAGCATTGGTGCTGGTGTCAGCCATCAAGATCAAAGCGGCGGCGGAACGCGGGCGGCGGGCGGAGCCAGCGGCCGCTGTACTGCAAGGACTGCAATACATCTGGCGCAATAAGCTGATTCTGGGCGCGATTTCGCTGGATCTTTTCGCCGTGTTACTGGGCGGCGCTGTAGCCTTGCTGCCTGTGTATGCGCGGGAGATCCTGAACGTGGGCGCCCGGGGACTCGGCGCCCTGCGCAGCGCGCCCGGTATTGGAGCTGTGATTACGGCCGTCCTCGTGGCCCATTGGCCCGTCCGCCGCCGGGCGGGTGCGGCGATGCTCGGCTGCGTGTTCGGCTTCGGGGCATTCACGATCATCTTTGGCCTCTCCCGTAGTTTTCCGCTCTCTTTAGTGGTTTTGGGACTGGCCGGAGCCTGCGACATGGTGAGCGTCATTGTGCGGCAAACCTTGATCCAGCTTGCCACGCCCGACACTATGCGGGGCCGCGTCAGCGCCGTAAACATGCTCTTCATCGGAGCGTCAAACGAACTGGGCCAGTTCGAATCCGGAGTAACGGCGCAGTGGCTCGGAACGATTCCGGCCGTGATTACCGGCGGCGCCGGCACGATCGCCGTTGTGATCGCGTGGGCGCGGCTGTTTCCGGCGTTGCGGCGCGTCGACGAGCTGACGCCCGCGCCGGCGGCAGTGAAGGCGGCTGGCTGACCCGGCAAAGAGTTTTGCGGACAAGTTTTCCTTTGTACCGCTGCGGCACAAGCCTTCCCGCCGGACTGGCAACCTGTTTGCTACCTCGCATTCGGCCCTAACGTGAGCAAGGCTCGTGTCTCGAGCGTGACTTTTTGTACAAACCGGGATCGTTGCTTCCAGCGCGGCTGAAAAAATCGTGTCCCGAACCTGTCGCGCTGCCTATCGGAGTCGCCGACCCGAATGAGGGGTGAATGATGCCCAATAGAGTGATGGGAAGTTGGCCCCGCCGCGTAGGGACCTTCGCGGTTCTTCTAACGCTGGGCTTTCCACTTCTGAGCCAGGTGAATGTTCTTACATACCAGTACGATCTTGCCCGCAGCGGGGCCAATCCAAGCGAGACTATCCTAAAACCTGCGAATGTAAATACGGCTCAATTCGGGAAACTGTTTTCCTATCCGGTGGATGGGTATGTGTACGGCCAGCCACTCTACGTGGGAAATGTCGCCATTCCGGCGAAAGGCACGCACAACGTGGTTTATGTCGCGACCGAGCATGACAGCGTTTATGCCTTCGATGCAGACACAAACTTGGGCGCGAATGCCGCGCCGCTGTGGCAAGTCAGCTTCATGAATCCTGCCGCCGGGGTCACGACCGTTCCGGCTTCGGATGTGGACTGCACCCAGATTTATCCCGAAATTGGCATTACCAGTACGCCCGTGATCGATCCCGCCAGCAACACGTTGTATGTGGTGGCAATGACGAAAGAAAATACGGGCGGGGCAACATCCTACACGCATCGTCTGCACGCCCTGGATGCCGCGAGTGGCGCCGAAAGGCCCGGGAGCCCCGTGACCATAGAGGCATCGGCGACCGGCACGGGCGATGGAGGGAGCACCGTGACGCTGAATCCCAAGTTTTACAAGCAGCGCCCCGGCCTACTCCTCTTGAACGGCGTTGTCTATATAGGGTTCTCCTCACACTGCGATATCGGGCCCTACCATGGTTGGATTCTTGGCTACGACGCGCAAACTTTGCGGCAAGTAGTGATTTATACCGACACGCCGAACGGCGCCGAGGGGTCATTCTGGACCAGCGGCGCGGCGCCCGCGGCCGATGCGGACGGCAACATTTTTGTGGTATCGGGCAATGGCACGTTTGACGCCGCCAGCGGCGGTCCCGACCTGGGCGAGAGCTATATCAAACTTTCAACGGGCGGCGGCCTTTCCGTGGCCGATTACTTCACTCCCTTCAATTACAGAGCGCTGAACAGCGCCGATGCGGATGTCGGATCCAGTGGAGTGGTGTTGCTGCCCGAGGAAGCTGGCAGCGGCGATCATCCCCACCTGATGGTGGGGGCGGGGAAGGAGGGCCGCATCTACGTTTTGGACCGAGATAATCTGGGCAAATGGCAGGCGGGATCCGACAGCCAGATTGTGCAGTCGCTCCCCGGAGCCATCAGTTCTCTGTTCGGAAACCCGGCGTATTTCAACGGGACGGTTTACTTCTGCGGATCGGGCGACAATCTGAAGGCATTCTCCATCTCCAATGGATCGCTCTCCACGTCGGCCGTTTCGCGTTCTCCGGAAAGCTTCGGTTTCCCCGGCTGCGTGCCTGCGATTTCAGCAAACGGCAAATCGAACGGTATTGTTTGGGTTTTGGATCCTGGCGGGACAGTCTGCGCGCCTGGCTGCGTATCCGGGACTCTGCGAGCTTACGACGCTTCCAACCTGGCAAACGAGCTCTACAACAGCGCTCAAAACTCTGCGCGCGACTCCTTGGGCCTTCAGGTCAAGTTTTCTGTTCCCACCGTCGCCAATGGGAAGGTTTATGCGGGGACCCAGAGCGCCCTGGTCGTTTACGGCCTGCTTCCCACGGCCGGCGCTTCGCTCGGCGTCGCCAACGCGGCCAGTGCGCAGCAGAACGTCGCCGCACCGGGGTCGATCATTTCAGTGTATGGTTCAGGGCTCGCGCCATCCATAGTTTCCGCTGCTTCGATTCCGCTGCCGATGCAGTTGGGCGGCGCCTCCGTCCAGGTCGGCGCGCTGCCGGCGCCTCTGTTTTATGCCAGCCCCGGTCAAATCAACGCCGAAGTTCCCTTTGAAACCCCGGTCGGCCCGGCCACGGTTACGGTCAACTCGGGAGGCCAGCTCATAGGGGCTACCGGCATCACCATTCAACCTACGGCCCCGGGCTTGTTCACGGTAGGTGACGGCAGAGCGGCCGCTATCAATCAGGATGGCAGCCTTAATAGCGCGGCGCGGCGTGCTGCCCCCGGAAGCGTGGTGGCTGTATATCTCACCGGACTGGGGGCTGTAGACAACGCCGTCGCGACCGGTGCGGCCGCCAGAGCCGCTCCGCTTTCGCGGGCTACCGGTCTTGTTACGGCGACGGTGGGAGGCAGTTCCGCCCAGGTGATTTTCGCCGGACTCGCCCCCAATTTCTCCGGGCTTTACCAAGTAAACGTTGTCGTGCCCCAGTTGGCTTCCGGAGATTATCCGTTGCAGATCACAGCCGGTGGAGTTGCGAGCAACACCGCCGTCATCAGTGTGCAGTGACGCACGGGAAGCGGGCAGCAGATTGATTCCATCTGATGCCATGGTAGAACGGGAAGTCTGGAAATGTTGGATCCGATGAGCTGAGCCTGCTGCTCCACGCGGCTGCGGCCGCAAGGGCCGAAGTCGTCCTTGTTTCCCTTTCACTCTGACGCCCCGCCGAATTCTGGCCTGTTGTATGGCAGCGGCAGCCGGGGTGAATGCCCGCCTTGCCATACGCATGGAACCGCGCGCCGCAGGTTATCTTTGCTTGCGAAGGCGAGCCCCCGTAATTCTCTGGACGATCAGGTTGTAAGTTGACAGTTCCATACCGCCACCCTGGAGCGAGAACGTGTACTTGTCGCCGTTATACGGCTGAATTTCAATTTTATAGGGACTATCCCGCTTGATCTCCTTGATATCAGAGTACCGCCACTGGCGCGATTGGTTGATGTCGGTCACCGACTCATAATCGATGCGCTCCGGGCCGATAATGAGCCGGCCGCTGTCGCTTCCAATGAAATGATCGTGTTTGGCGTCATACGAGAAGGTTTGTTCCTGCGGCTGCGCAGGAAACCCGCCGGCAGGGGCTCTGGACCAGGCCAATATCGGATCGGCTGTCTGGCCCTCCAACACGCGAAAAACCAGGTGGTCGGTTTCGCCGGCACGGTTTCGAACCGGCTCCCTCAGCTCCACCACGAGCATGCCGTTCTGAATATCGACAGAATTTAAATTCTGACGGCTGATGGCAAACGAGAATCCGGGCTGGGCCTGATCAATAAACATCAAGATATCGCCCGAAATCACGAGGTCCCCACGGACGGAGCCAAACGGAATGGAGAGCTCGGCCGGCAAGGCCCGGCCGGGCGCTTCCGCGGTTGCGGCCGGTTCGGGACTTGTAGACGGCTGCGCTACCTGAGCCGGAGCGGCCCCTGTTGCCGCCAGCATTAGGGCGATAATCCACAACCCACGACTTTCCATGTCTAACTCCGCGAAAGGAATTGAATTGCTGTTTACTTTCAGGTTAGCATCCGCGGCAGTCGGCGGAAGACACGCCTGGCCGAAACCTCACGGTCGACCTTCGCAGAGAGAGAGCCGGTTTGTGGATTGGCGGCCCGGACCGCACCGGGGGGCGCGCCATCGAGGGCAGGTGAGGATTCTTGCGTTGGCCCCGCGCCTGCTGATCAATATTGGCTGAAGCAATTGCGTTAGATCAAGCAATTGAGGACGAAAAAAGGAATAAAGGAGACGGCAGTGACAAACCCAGAGCCAATCAAGCATACAGATATGCGCAAACCTTATCGCCGCGTTCTTCCCGCCAGCACTCTGAAGGGCGATGCGGTAAAAAACAGATCGGGAGAAGATCTCGGCAAAATTGACGAGATCATGATCGACGTTCCCACGGGCCGGGTGGCCTATGCGGTTCTCTCGTTCGGCGGTTTTCTCGGAATGGGCAACAAGCTTTTTGCCGTGCCGTGGAGCGTGCTTACTCTCGACGAAGACCGGAAATGCTTCATATTCGACGTGGGCAAGGAGAAGCTGGAGCGCGCTCCCGGATTCGACAAGGACAATTGGCCCGATATGGCCGATTCCAGATGGGGATCGCAAATTTATGGCTATTATGGCGTAGACCCCTATTGGGACGTCGAAGGTTCCGCGGCGGAGATTCCGCCGGAAGGCGCCCGCCGGAAGACGGCATAGCTTCATGATTTGCGGCGGGGCGGGTTGCCGAAAAAGCGCACAGCGCAGCCTGTGCGCGGAACAGTGAGGCGCCCGCAGCGAGCGGGAGGACCGACGCTCCGGGCTGGGATCCCGCTTCGCTTTGCTTACATCTTTCCCAATAGGCCGGCCGACCCAGTGAATCTCCCAGCGCCGGCCCCAAATCACAAAAAACGGCGTGGTATTCCGGCGTGGTGTATACTTGCAGTCACCCGGGAATCCGTCCCGGGATGAGCTGCCGAGAGAGAATCCAACAGTGCTTCTGGACAAGGAGAGCCTTATGAGCATGAAGCGAGTCGTCCTATGGGCCGCGGCCTGCACGACGCTGCTGGCGACAAGTGCGTGGAGAGCACAAGCACAGCAAGGGCCGGGCGCTGTCAGAAGTTACAACACGGCAAAACAGAAATTAATGGCTGGCAAGCAGATCTTCGGCGGAACCATAACCTCGCCGGATCCGAACATGTATTGCGCGATGGCGAATGCGGGGTTCGATTTCTTGTGGATCGAAATGCAGCACAGCCCGCTGACTTATGAAGATGTGGCCCGGCTGATGTGGGCCTGCCGGGGATCGGCGGCGATACCGTTTCTGCGCGTGCCCGACGCAACGGAAAGCGATATTCAGAAGGCGACCGATATCGGCGTGCTGGGCGTGATAGTTCCTACCGTTGATACGGTCGAGAAGGCCCAGGCGGCAGTGAAATGGTCCAAGTATCCGCCGCAGGGACGGCGGAGCCAGGGCGGCGGCCAGCACAGCGCCCTGTGGGGCAGCGATTACCGCCAGACGGTGAACGACAATATGATGGTGGTCATCATGATTGAAACCCCCACTGGGGTGGAAAATGCGGAAAGGATCGCTTCTGTTCCGGGCATCGATGTCATTTTTGCCGCTAGCAGCGATCTCGGCAACTTTTCAGGACACTTCATGGATCCAAGGACTCATCGGGGCGATTCGCTGTACGAATCGATGGTCACCCGGATCCACGACGTGACGCTGGCGCACAACATCAAGCTCGGCGGGCCCGAGGCTTGGAAGGAACGCCCGGGCTTCAGCTTCTTCCAGAGCACGAGCGAACCGGCCTTGATTCGGGCGGGATCGCAGGCGCTCGGGTTCACCCCTGCTCCCCAGGCTGGGCGTGCGGGCGGCAGCCGCGGCAGCAATGGCCGCTAGATCCTTGATTCACCAAGACTGTCGGCCAGCAGGCCGCCGCCCGCCAACCTGCGGCGGCCTGTGTGTTGTTCAGGCTCCCTCCCGCTGGAGATTCCGCGGCCGCCGGGCCATGTTTCTGTTTCGTTGAGGTGAGTGTGCGTCCCGTTTCTCGATGCAGGGCCGTGCCACCCATCTTTCCGGGAAGGGCGCCGACTCCCCAAAACTATAATTCTCTCCCAGAAGGTTTCCGAAACATTTCTCCGATGATTTCAAGGGCATCTGCGGTGCTCGCTGGAACCCGGGGCTCCGCAGCGCGCGCAGCCGGGGGAGGCAGAGGCAGCGAGCGCGTGGCGGCGCCGCCTGCCGGCGGCAAGGAGCAGCGGCGTTGAGCGACTGGATTTTTGCGCTGGGCCTCGCCGCCGTTGGGCTGCTGGCCTGGTTGATTGGCAGCGCCCGCACGAGGGCTATAGCAGCGGGAGCACAAGCCAAGGCCGCAGCCGCGGAGGCGCGCGAGGCTGAACTGCGCCAGCAGCTTCAGGCAGTGCGCGAAGAAAATCGATCTCTGGCCGAGCAGGCAGCCGCCGCAGAGCAGGCCCGGGCGGCCGCCGAGGCGCGGGCCGCTCAGATCGAGAAGAATATCGCGGAGCAACGAGATCTCCTCGAACAGGCAAAGGCCAAGCTTTCCGAGACATTCCGTTCCCTTGCGGCAGAAGCCCTGTCGGGCAGCAACAAAGATTTTCTGGTGCTGGCGGAAGAAAAATTCAGAGCTTTGAAGGACGAAGCGGCCGGCAGACTAGCCGGGCTGATTCAGCCGCTCACCGATACGCTGGCGGCGTACCAAAAGGAAACCAAGGAGTTGCAGGAAAAGCGAGGCCAGGAGTTGGGCAGCGTCGGGCAACAACTGCGGGCCGTGGCGGAGACCGAGGCAGCGCTGCGCACCGAGACCGCCAAGCTGGTGCAGGCCCTGCAATCCCATCGCGTTCGAGGGCGCTGGGGTGAAATCACGCTGCGCCGCACGGCCGAACTCGCCGGCATGTCGCCGTACTGCGATTTTGCCGAGCAGGAGCGCGCAGAAACGGGCGACGGCCATCTCCGTCCTGACATGATCGTAAGACTGCCGGCAGGCCGCAGCATTGTCGTAGACTCGAAGGCGCCTCTCGACGCATTTTTGGAGGCGATGGAGGCTTTGACGGACCAGGATAGAGAAACTGCTCTACAAAGATACGCGTCGCAAGTGCGGTCTCATGTGATGCAGCTTGCCTCCAAGCAGTACTGGGCTCAGTTTCCTTCGGCGCCGGAATTCGTTGTTCTCTTTATACCGAACGACTCCTTTTTAGGAGCTGCGGCGGAACGGGATCGCTCGCTGATTGAGACCGCTCTCAACAGGCGCGTCGTATTTGCCACGCCCACGACTCTTTTCGCGCTGCTATTTGCCATTGAGCGCGGATGGCGGCAGGATCAGATCAGCCAGAACGCGGAAAGAGTCAGTCAAATCGGCCAGGAGCTTTATGACCGCATGGCAACGCTCGCCGATCATCTGATCCGCGTTGGTGGTTCCTTAGGGAAGGCGGTCGAATCCTACAATGCTGCCGTCACTACCATCGAAGGCCGCATTTTGCCTTCGGCGCGGAGATTCAAGGAACTGGGCGCGGCCGGCAAAAGGGAGATTGACGTGGTTCCGACTCTCGATCAGACCGTACGCCGGCTGCAAGAACCTGAACTGGAGACACCGAAATGAGCTGCGAGGAACTCAACTTCCAGGGTTGCATCCCGCTCGCAGAGAGACGGCGGTTTTAAAGATCTTCGATCCGCAGCGATACGTCCGCGGATTTCCACGCTTCTTCAAACTCCTGGCGAACCCATTGTGCGTCCGCCATTTTCTTTTGCGCTTCGAGCGCTTTGAGCAAACCGAAAAGCGACCTTGGATTGCGCGGGTTGCGATCGAGATCGGCTCGAAACACCCGCTCCGCTTCCTCGTACTGGCCGTCGCAAGCCAATGCTGCGCCGAGCGACTCTCGCACGGGGTAGTACCAATCCGGAGGTTCGTTGTAAGGCAGAGCGTCCTGGATCGCCACCGCGCGGCGCCAATGCACGATGGATGCCTTCCGATCGCCCTGAGCGGAAGCTATGCGCGCGTCCAAGACTTCCAGCGCGATATCGAGCACGCCGCGGCTAGACTTGTAGCCGGACTCGCCTCCCGGCTTGGGTGGACTTGCCGCCGCGAGTTGCTTTCGCTCTGCCTGGGCGTTCACCGGGTCTCCCTTGGCTGCCAGGGCGACCCCGCGGGCATAGTGCCACAGGGCCCGCGACATGGGTAGAGAGGGTTCCGGCGCGGGCAGATTCAGAATATCGTCCCAGCGTTGAAATCGCGCCAGAACCAGAGCGGGGGTGGCCAGCAGTGGCTCGACCATGGGCATCTGTTTGACGGCTGGTTTCACGTTAGCGGCCAGTTCATCGGCCGCCTTCTTGGCCTCGATAAAGTTTCCTTCCATGCCGGCGGAAAGCGCAAGAAATTGCAAATTATGGCTGTAATACATCAGCCCGTATATGCCGCTTGGCATTCCCGCGGCGCTCAGGTAGGCGCGATCGGCCTTCACCGCCGCCTCATTCGATTTGGTCGCCTCCGCGTAATCTCCAATTCGCAGGTAAATGTGCGAGGGCATGTGGAGCAAATGGCCTGCGGCGGGAACCAGCGTTTCGAGCCGCTTGGCGCTCCCGAGGCCCAGTTCGGGGTGCGGCGACGCCTCGACGGCATGAATCAAGAAGTGATTGGCCCCGGCATGTTTGGGGTTGCGCCGCAGGACGGATTGGAGCACGGCGATTACTTCTTCCGTATCATCGGTGGGCTTTCCGTCGGAGGTCCACAGGTTCCACGGCCGCAGATCCATCATGCTTTCCGCGTAGAGAGTGGCGGCATCTGGGTCGTCCGGGTATTTCTTTGCCAGCTCGCGCATCGCATTTTTGTAATTCACCGCCAGCTTCTTGAAGTCTGCGTTTGGATCGCCGGTGTAGCGCTGCGCCAGCGCTTCAACATAGGCCCGCTCATTCTCAGGGGCGTGTGGCGCCAGCTTGCGGGCCTCCTGAATCGCCCTGTACGCCACCTTTTCTCTCTCCGGGTTGATGTCGAGGTTGTAGTTGGGACCTACTGCGAGCGCTATGCCCCACAGCGGCATGGGAGACAGCGGGTCGAGCTCGGCGGCACGAAGAAAAGAGCGGACGGCTTCTTCGTGATTGAAGGCGTA
>Ga0070741_10006890_pt1 | contig 24011 bp, 19 predicted proteins | sample Coa_R1_4_FD_66440 | JGI IMG/M metagenome (GOLD analysis project Ga0070741, IMG submission 66440) | Surface soil microbial communities from Centralia Pennsylvania, which are recovering from an underground coalmine fire - Coalmine... | ecosystem: Environmental > Terrestrial > Soil > Unclassified ...
GGCTACATCGAGGTATTGTTTGATGAACCGGAGACGTCGCAGGAGGAACTAAGACGCATCCTTTCGATCATGGAACGGCATTCCAAACGACTTCAACAGCTGGTTGGCGATCTGCTAAGCCTCGCACAACTGGAGTCGCCGCAGGCAAAGCTGGAGCTCAGCGACGTGCGGATTGATGAGTTGTTTAATAACCTTATTCGTGACTGGAAAGAAAAACTCTCCGGCAAGAACCTGAAAGTGATTGTCGATTTGCCCTCGGAGGGGTTGACGCTTCGCGCCGACGGAACGCGCCTGGAGGAAGTGCTCCACAATCTGCTGGACAATGCGGTGAAATTTTCACCCGAGAAGGGCCGGATTCGCCTGCGAGCGGCGCGTTGCGGCTCCAACACGGTACTCAGCGTGACTGATAGTGGCATCGGAATCAGCAAGGACCATTTGCCGCGAATTTTCGAACGCTTTTATCGCGCTGATAAAGCGCGCAGCCGCGAGCTGGGAGGCACGGGCCTGGGGTTGGCGATTGTGAAACATATTGTCCAATTACATGGCGGCCGGGTGGAGGCCGAGAGCGAACTAGGGAGTGGAACCACGATTCGCGTCGTGCTTCCGGAGGCGCCCCGCGGTTAAATTCGTTGAACCGGATCAGTGTTCGCGGTTTCAACTATTTAACGCTGCAAGCGGCGACGCCTGTCACACAAAAGTAACATTAAAAATTTTGACGCTTCGGCGCGCACTACGGCAGGCTGCTGCATCTATGAAATCTTCTAAATTTGCTCGCAAAATTCTAGCGACGGCGCTGTTGGCCGGAGTCACTGCGACCGCCTCGGCGCAGATGATGATCAACGGTGCAGGCGCGACTTTCCCCTATCCGATTTACTCAAAATGGTTCGATGAGTACGCAAAAGTCGATCCTTCGGTCCGGTTTAATTATCAATCGATTGGGTCGGGCGGAGGCCAGAAACAAATCCTGGCGCAGACAGTCGATTTCGGTGCGTCCGATGGTCCGATGAGCAACGAGAACCTGGCGAAGGCGCCGAGCAAACTCCTGCACATTCCGACCGTGGCAGGCGCGGATGTGGTTGCCTACAATCTTCCCGGAAATCCAACGCTGAAATTCGATGCAGATACGATCGCCGGAATTTTTCTCGGCCACATCAAGAAGTGGAACGATCCGAAGATCACGGCGCTGAACCCCGGAGTTAAATTGCCAGATCAGGAGATTGTGGTGGTGCATCGCTCTGATGGCAGCGGGACCACTTATATTTGGACTGATTACCTGAGCAAAATCAGCCCCGAATGGAAAACAAAGGTCGGCACAAATACCTCTGTAAACTGGCCCACCGGCATCGGCGGCAAGGGCAATGAGGGTGTAGCGGGTCAAATTAAACAAACTCCAGGAGCACTCGGCTATGTGGAATTGATCTATGCGATCCAAAACAAAATGCCGTACGCCGAGGTGAAAAACGCCGCCGGCGAATTCGTTAAGCCGACGCTCGAATCAATCACCGCCGCGCTCGCAACAGCAGACATACCAGATGATTTCCGATTCTCGATGACTAATGCACCGGGAAAGGATGCTTATCCGATCTGTGGGGCGACATGGCTGCTGGTCTATGAGCAACAGAAGGACGCCGCCAAAGGAAAAAAAGTCGTGGAATTTCTGAAATGGGCGATCAACGACGGCGAAAAAATGGCCAAAGATCTCGATTACGCCCCACTTCCAGAGAACGTGCAACAGCGCGTTTTGAAGCGGATCGACGAGATTAAAATGTAATCTAACAAAGAATGGAGGCTGCTACAGCTCCAGCAATCATGCGCGGCGAGCCGCTCTCAGCGGCCGCCGCGATGAAGCGGCCGTCTCGCTTTGGGGACAAAGCGTTCGAGTGGCTCACATTGGCCATGGCGCTCACCGTGGCTGTGCTTGTGATTTTGATCGGCTGGCAACTATGGCAGGGGTCGCTGCTTGCCATCAGGAAATTTGGGTTCCATTTCCTTACCACATCCACATGGGACCCGAACGCAGAGGAGTTCGGCGCTCTGCCGTTCATTTACGGAACGCTGATTTCCTCGCTAATCGCATTGCTGATTGCGGTCCCCTTGAGTATCGCAACGGCAGCGTACCTGACTGAACTTGCTCCGTGGTGGATTCGACAACCGCTGGCGTCTTTAATCGAAATGCTCGCCGCGATTCCGAGTGTCATCCTCGGGCTCTGGGGCATTTTCGTGATGATCCCATGGCTGCGGGATTATCCCTTTCCATGGCTCAAACGATTGTTCGGTTGGACACCATTTTTCACCGGACCGATTTATGGACCGAGCATGCTCGCCGGAGGGATCATCATTGCAGTCATGATCCTGCCCATCATCACTTCAGTGTCGCGCGAGATTTTGCGTAGTGTGCCGGATTTGCAACGGGAGGCCGCTTACGGTCTTGGCGCGACTCGCTGGGAGGCGACGCGTATCGCGGTCCTGAGTTATGCGAAGAAAGGGTTGTTCGGCGCAGTGATTCTCGGTTTGGGGCGCGCGCTTGGCGAAACGATGGCTGTAACAATGGTGATCGGCAATACCCCGCAGATCGCCGCATCGCTGTTCAAGCCGGGATACACCCTGGCAAGCGTGCTTGCCAATGAATTCACCGAAGCGACGAGCGACATTTATCTCCAGGCGTTATTCGAAATCGGGCTTGTCCTTTTTGGAGTAACGATTCTGGTAAATCTTCTCGCCCAGTTGCTTTTGCGGACGATCACCACCACGTCAGCCACGCGAGCGGTGCAGTAACTATTATGGATACGAGGCGATCAGACAACCATCCGTGGCGCAGATTCAAAAGCGCGCTGGCCTCGGTAATTGCCTTCATTTCGGCGGCTTTTGTGATCACGCCGCTCGGTCTTGTGTTTTTTTACCTTCTTGTCAACGGCGCTAGTTCGGTGAACTGGGCCTTCTTCACCAAATTGCCTGCACCGGTGGGAGCCCCTGGTGGCGGAATGGCGAATGCAATCGTCGGTTCGCTCGAATTGCTCGCTATTGCCGGCATAATTGGAATTCCGGTCGGCGTGTTGGGTGGAGTTTATCTCGCTGAGTACGGGTCCGCGCGAATCAATTCCATTCTCCGTTTCCTCGCTGACGTGCTCAACGGTGTTCCGTCGATCACCTGGGGCGTCGTGGTGTATGGCTTGGTAGTTTTGCGCTTCAAAGGCTTCTCGGCTTACGCTGGAGGCCTGGCCTTGGGTCTTATCATGATTCCGCTGATTGTGCGGACCACGGAGGAAGTTATCCTTCTTGTGCCGAACGGCTACCGCGAAGCGTCACTCGCGCTTGGCGTCGGCCGTTGGAAGACAATTGTTCACATTGTGATGAAAACGGCATCCAAAGGCATCATCACCGGGATTCTTCTTGCTCTCGCTCGCGTGGGTGGCGAAACAGCGCCGCTCCTTTTCACCGCTTTCGGAAATCGTTTTTGGAACCATAGTCTCAATCAGCCCATCGCCGCACTGCCGTTGCAGGTTTTTACCTATGCAATTTCTCCGTATGACGATTGGCACCGTCAGGCCTGGGCGGGTGCGCTCGTGCTCGTCACCGGAATTTTTTGCGTTAATGTATTGGTTAGAGTTTTGACTCGAGGGCGTGGGGCGTCCGTCGTGTAGGAGGCTTGCATGGAGGACTTAGTCATGGAAACACCCGAACAGACCGTTATGGAGCGTCTCCAACAAGGATCAGCACCGCCGCCGGAGGCGGAGATGCCACCAGCTCGCACGTTTGAAGTGAAAAATCTCTCAATTTGGTACGGGGAGAAACGTGCAATCGATACTGTAACGCTTGATGTAGCTTCAAACGCTGTGACTGCCATTATCGGGCCGAGCGGCTGCGGCAAATCGACTTTCCTCCGTGCTCTCAACCGCATGCACGAGCTGACGCCAAGGACGCGCATGGAAGGCACGGTCCTGCTGCACGGTGAAGACCTCTATTCGAGTGCGATCGATCCCGCGATTGTTCGGCGTCGCGTCGGAATGATTTTTCAGAAATCGAATCCGTTTCCAACTATGACAATCGGCGAAAATGTCGTTATTGGATTGCGCTTGAATGGCGTCCGCAATCAGAAATTTCTCAATGAACGTCTCGAAAAATCGCTGCGCATGGCTGCGCTATGGGACGAGGTCAAAGACGATTTAAATAAGCCGGGCACCAGTCTTTCGGGTGGCCAGCAGCAGAGACTCTGCATCGCGCGCGCGCTGGCAGTGGAGCCGGAAGTGATTTTGATGGATGAGCCTTGTTCGGCGCTGGATCCCATCGCCACGGCGAAAATCGAGGAATTGATCTACGAACTTAAAGCCAAATACACAATCGTAACCGTGACACACAACATGCAGCAGGCCGGCCGCATATCGGATTACACCGCTTTCTTTTACCTTGGGCGGCTGATTGAGTTTGGTCCGACGACCAAGATTTTCACAAATCCGACCGAAAAACAGACGGAGGATTACATCACGGGCCGATTTGGATAATGGGTAGGGCGCGACCGCTGGGCGCGCCGCGAATGGAAGCAAAAGTAAGGATACGATTAAGATTAAGATTGGGGAGTGCCAAGCGATGATCGCGCCAAGACATATTCTAGGAACATTTGACGAATCGCTGGCGGCGCTGCGCAACAATGTGCTCATGATGGCTGGGCTGACGGAGCGTAGCTTGGAGCGGGCAATGAAGGGTTTGGTTAATCGCGATGACAATATTTGCGCACATGCCATCGCCGATGACGAAGAGATCGATCAGCTGGAGAAACAGATCGATAAGGACGGCGTTGATATTTTGTTGCGCTTCCAGCCCGTCGCGTCCGACCTGCGCCGCGTCGTCTCCGCAATGAAACTGTCCTCCAATCTGGAGCGAATGGCCGATCAGGCGACGACGATCGCGCGGCGTGCGCGGAAGTTAAATCAGCATCCGCCTCTATCCGAAGTGGACTTGGTCCGGCCAATGTACGATCACGCGATGTCGATGTTTAAGGACAGCGTGGACGCCTTCGCCCGTGAGGACGTCGAGCTTGGGCGCGCGGTCGTTGCGCGTGATGAAACGCTCGATGACCTGAATCGTAAGGCGAGCGATAAACTAGTCGAGCGCATGGCGGGCGACCCGGACCAATTACGCGGCTACTTGAATCTGATTTTTGTCGGACGCTGCCTGGAGCGCGTCGGCGATCACGCCACCAATATTGCCGAAGACGCCGTTTACGCGGCGAATGCTGAGGACATTCGGCATCAGTCTCTCGCTAGCGCAACGTGAGGCGCCATTGGCGGACGCAGCCGGTCTTGCCTAACTTTCCAAGCAATGGTTGCTTCAATGATATGGGCAACCAAGAGTGGGGTGGGACCTTTGGTCCGCTGCGACGGGTCGGACGTATGCGCTACTTTTGGTCCGCCGGTTAAACGACGACCTAACATGCCTACAGCGGCCGCCAAGACGAGTGTTACCCAGGAGCTTTCTGCAAAAGTCGAGCTGCTCGAGAAGGATGGTCGCCAGGAAGCTTTTTTTTTAGCTCCTGAAAATTTTATTAACCGCGAACTGAGCTGGCTTGAGTTCAACCGGCGTGTTCTCGAAGAAGCGCAGGACCCCACTCAGCCACTTATCGAGCGAGTGAAGTTCCTCACGATCTTTAGCTCTAACCTGGATGAGTTTTTCGAGATTCGCGTGGCTGGGATCAAGCAACAAATCAAAAGCGAAACGAGCGATATCGGGCCGGACGGCCTGAGTCCGACCGACACGTTCGACCGTATCCAAAAGACTGTACGCCAGCTGGTCGCAACTCAATACGCGCTGTGGAAAAATGAATTGCTGCCCGAGCTTGCGAAGAACGGAATTTACGTGCGCGAAATTGCGGAACTGTCGCAAAAACGCGCGGCCTGGGCGCATCGTTATTTTCAGCAGGAAGTTCTTCCGATGCTTACTCCGCTGGCGGTGGATGCCAGCCATCCGTTTCCGCACCTTTTGAACCGAAGCCATAACCTGCTGGTGCGCGCAAAATTGCAGCGACGGGGTGAACCGCTCCACGCAATCGTGCAGGTGCCGAGGGCAGTATCGCGTCTCATCGCGCTGCCGCGCGGCAAGAGCGCGGACGAACTGTGGGAATACATTTATCTCGCTTCGCTTATCAAACAGCACATTGGTGAATTGTTTCCCGGCTTAATTCTGGATGAGGTCCACGCCTTTCGGGTCACGCGCAACAGCGATCTCTATATCGATGAGGAGGAAGCGGAAAATCTGCTGCGCACCATCGAGCAGGAGCTGCGGCGCTCAAGTCGAGGCAACGCTGTTCGGCTCGAAGTGGAAGCGGATTGCCCAAAAGATGTTTTGGAATTGCTATTGAGGTTCTTCGACCTGACGGACGCCGATGCCTACAAGCTGGATGGCCCGCTTTCGATGACACATCTCATGCCGCTGGTGACAAACGATGCGTTTGCCAAGCTCAAAGACAGGCCATTTCAGCCGGCGCGCGATCCGGCGCTTCCGCCGCATGTCGATTTTTTTGAGGTACTGCGACGCCAGGACGTGCTGCTGCATCATCCTTACGACAGCTTCGATCAAATTGTCGAGTTGATCGAGACCGCTGCGCAGGATCCACAGGTGCTGGCGATCAAAATTACTCTTTACCGGACAAGCGGCGATTCGGCGATCGTTGAGGCACTCATCGACGCGGCAAACGCTGGAAAACAGGTAACGGCCATCGTTGAGCTACGCGCGCGATTTGATGAGGCGAGCAATATTCAGTGGGCCCGCCGTCTGGAGGAGGCCGGGGCGCACGTCATTTATGGTGTGGTCGGCCTAAAGACACATTGCAAGGCGCTGCTGATCGTTCGCCGCGATGCAGATCAAATCCGCCGCTACGTGCAGTTAGGCACAGGCAACTATCACCCCCGCACTGCCCGCATTTACACCGACTTCAGTTTGCTCACCAGCGAACCGAAATTGACGGAGGAAGTGGCAATCGTCTTCAACACCCTCACTGGCCTGGCAGGTTATCCGGGACTCAAAAAATTAATGGTTGCCCCCTTTGATATGCACAGCCGCCTTATCGAATTGATTGAGCGAGAGCGCGATCACGCCCGGGCAGGCAGACCAGCGCGTATCGTTGGGAAATTGAATGCGCTGGTCGATCAGGAGATCATCGAAAAATTGTACGAAGCTTCGTGCGCAGATGTATCCATCGATTTGGTCGTCCGCGGCATCTGTTGTTTGCGGCCAAAAATGCCCGGCTTGAGCGAGAATATCCGTGTCATCAGCATTGTTGGCCGCTTTCTCGAACACAGCCGGATTTTTTATTTTGAGAATGCTGGTCAGCCCAAAGTGTTCCTCTCCAGCGCGGATTGGATGCCGCGAAATTTCTTCCGGCGCATCGAGCTGGCCTACCCCGTCGAAAACCCGGCATTGCGCGATCAGATTATCCACGAGGTGCTTCCGAGCTTTTTGCACGATCGCGTCAAGGCACGAGAGCTGCAGCCCGACGGGACCTATCGTCGATTGAAACCCGAGGGAACGGAGCCGCGCGCCCAGGCGCAATGGCATTTTCGTGAAGTCTCTCGCGAGCGCGCAAAGAAAATGACCGGGTCCAAGAAGAAATTGCGCGCAGACAAATTAATTCCGATCACCGTTGCCACTGAACCCCCTGGTACGAATCTAGAAACTGACAGCGGTCAAAAGCCGGCGCCATCAATGATGACTACGCCGACCTCGCCCAGGCCAGGCACAACTCGGAAGCAATCTTGAATAACAAAATCCTCGTCATTGACGTCGGCGGCTCAAATGTGAAGCTGATGATTTCGCGCGCGGAGCGGCGAAAGTTCAAGTCGGGACGGAAGTTGACGCCGCGCGCGATGGTGAATCAAATTGAAGCGCTGGTTGCCGATTGGAAATTCGACGCTATCTCACTCGGGTTTCCTTCCCCCGTGCGCAAGGGAAAGATTGCAAGCGAACCGAAGCATCTCGGGAAGGGGTGGGTGGGATTCAAGTTTGAGAAGGCGCTGGGCAAACCAGTGCGCATCATCAACGATGCCGCCATGCAGGCGCTCGGCAGCTATCACGGGCGCCGGATGCTCTTTCTCGGACTCGGGACAGGACTTGGATCGGCTCTGGTTTGGAACAACTACGTCCTCCCCCTCGAATTAGGCGACCTGCCCTATCGCAACGGCAGTATCATTGAAAGTTACCTTGGGAAGGCCGGCCAGGCGCGGCTCGGGGGGAAAACCTGGCAGCGCGACGTTCAGCACGCCCTTGTGCAATTGAAGAAATCGCTCATTGCCGATTATGTCGTGCTTGGCGGCGGAAATGCCAAGGAGTTGAACGAAATCCCGAAGGGAGTTGAACTCGGACATAACCGGAACGCTTTTTTGGGTGGAGTTCGACTCTGGCAAATTGACTCCCGCACTCGTCGGCCCAAGTGGCAGATTCTTTAAAGCAGTTAAAAACGTCAAAAGAGTTACAAAGTTAAAATAGAACACCCTCAAATGCTTTCTTCCTTTTAACTTTGTAACGTTTACCTCTTCAACTCCGTTAACATGAAACTCTATTTTCTACGACACGGTGAAGCCGACTGGCCAGGCTGGAAGAAACCTGATGACGAACGTCCCTTGACCAAGCGCGGAAAAAGAGAAATGCGCGACGTAGCGAAATTTCTAGACCGCCTGAAGGTACGGCCCGACTTAATCGTGACCAGCCCGTTGCCCCGGGCGGCGCAGACCGCTGAAATCGCGGCCGACTACCTTAAGGCGAAGGTGCGCAAGGATGAATCGCTGTCACCAGGATTTGGCAGAAGCAAATTGCGAACCGTGGTGAAGCGACATCGAGCAAACGTTCTGATGCTTGTCGGTCACGAACCGGACTTCACCAATGTTATTTCAGGATTAACGGGGGCGTCGCTCAAACTGTCCAAGGCTGGCGTGGCGCTGGTCGAGGTGGATCCTGAATCCGAGGAGGGAAAACTTCTTTGGCTTTTGCCGGCAAAGATCGGCAAGAAATAGTAGCACAGGCATCTTGCCTGTGAGGGCAACCGGGCGTCTCGCCTGGTTGACACTTTCTTCGCAGGCAAGATGCCCGCCAGCCCCACAGCCAAGATGGCTGTGCTGCTTGTTACTGGGCGAGCAGGTAAATTGCGACTAGCGCGAGCAAGAAGTACGGAACTAGCACGGCTGCGCCGGCGTAATCCTTGGCCATTCGTTGTCCGAAGAAGAGTGCAATGAGGGCGATGGCTGAAACGACAGCGCCGTAGAAAGCGATGGTCGTTTCTCGCGAAACGATTAGCATCAGGCATCCAATCGCGCTCAGTGCTCCGGCTGCAACTTCGAGAATCGTGATCGCGGCTAACAGAACTGGCACAACTCCAGCCAGCGGGCTCTTCACAAAATGTCCATTCAACCATTCAAGGTTACCGCGGTGATCGATGACTTTATCAATCCCTGATTGAAGAAAAAGAATCCCGAGAAACGCGGAGCCGAAAATCTGGGTCAGATAAATTGCTCCGGGAAGTGTGTGCAAAGATGGCATGGCTCACGAATCTTAGCTGGAACGATGCAGCTTTGTCGATTCTTCATGGTAGCGACATCGCGCTGCGATGTCCGGACGGCAGGAAAAAAACAGGGACGCGATTTTATCCGCGTCCCTGTTTTGTAGAAGCGATTTCGCGATTCGACTATTATGGAGTTACGGACCGACCTGAGCGTAGTACCCGAAATGCAAGTCGTCGGAGCCAGAATTTAGGTCAATCCAACCCTGGACTAGGGTGCCGTGTGGCAGGCCTGCATTGACTGTGACGGTCAGTGTTGCCGAACCGTTAGCCGGTACGGTCACGCTGGCTGGCACAGTGAGCCGGGTATCACCCGAGCTTAACACTCCAGCATCGAAGACGCTGGGAACCGTCCCCCCGAATGTGCTCGGAGTGAACTTCGTCACCGTGACGGCGTACGTCTGATCGCTCGCGGTCGGGTTGGTCAGTGTAATGTTCAGCGACACCGGACGGCCTGCTGTAATCCTACCGAAACTGGCTGAAACGGGATCCATCCACGTCGTTCCGTCTGCGGCAACGCCAAGGTTCTCGCGCCCTGCGCCCTGCGCTGTTGGTCCCACATCGTGTGTGCCAGTAACAGCGTCCTTAATCACGAGGTCGGTGCGGTTGACGAGCGCTGATTTAATCTGCGCCGGAGACCAGGTCGAATGAAGCTCCTTAAGCACCGCAGCCGACCCTGCAATGTGCGGAGTCGACATGGACGTTCCTTGGAAGAAAGCCCAACCGCTGCCATCGCCTGGGCAGCCCGGTCCCTTGCCGACGCAGGTGATCGAGCTGAGCACATTAACGCCAACAGAGGTTACGTCGGGTTTGATAGCCACATCAACGTTTGTCGGTCCCTGGCTGCTGAAGCCGGCAAGAATGTCCTTGTTAGGCGTGACGAACTCCTGGAAGATCGCGGTTGTTGATGCATCTGGCGGGTTTGCAGCCCGCAGCGCTGCCCCTTCGTTCTTGCCAATCATCACGGCTGGCAAGTCATCGTCGAAACCAGGCGTCCGTGCCATTGAAATCGGGTCTCCAGCGACGTTGTTGATGATGACAACGCCGATGGCACCTGCTGTTTTGGCGTTAGCGACCTTCTGGCTGAACGTGCAAACTCCACGGTCGATGATTGCTACGTTGCCGGAGGCACCCGGATCGACGCTGGCGCAACCGTTGGCATGCGTGTCAAAGAGATTAAAAGACCCCGCAGCCAACGGCGCAAAGTCGCCTACTGCTGCGCCGACTGTTGTGCCACCGCCTGACGGATAAGTAAACGGCTCGCCCACGAAATGCTGGTTTGTACTCGCGGCGACGGTAATGACTTTGCGTGCGCGTCCGGGCGACTCAACCGTATTCGGTCCGGGACCGCTGTTGCCAGCAGCCACAGCTACGGACAGACCTGCATCGACGGCGTTGTCGAGTCCGATAGCCAGCAGGTCGTTGTTACCATGGTAACTGCCGCCGAGTGATAGATTGAGAACATCCATTCCGTCTTCGACTGCCGCGTCGACCGCGTTTAGAATGTCCTCGCTGCGAGCGTTGGTTACGTTGCCGGGGAAAACGTTGTAATTGCCCAGGAATGCCCCCGGCGCCATGCCGGACATACTATTGATCAAAACACCGTTTACCACTGCGTTCAGAGAGGGATTAAAAATTCCGGCTGCGATCCCGGCAGTATGCGTTCCGTGGTCCTGAATGGCCTGCGCATCGAAGTTCGTCTGGTTGTTCTTATTGTAGAAAACCTTGGCGACAATAACTTTCGGGGAGACGTAATTGCAGTCTTGGTCCGGATGATGCGAATTGCTGTCTGCCGCATCGCACTTCGGAAAGCCGGGAGGATAGCTGAAACCAGTCGGATCGAAGAACGGATGCGTGTTGTCGATACCAGTATCAATGTCGCCGATCTTGATGCCGGCTCCGGCAGCGGCTCTTCCACCAGCAGCGGCCCACGCCGGGTCGGCATTCACGATGAAATGGCTCTGGCTCAGGTTCGGATGATAAAGAGCATTGTACTCGGCGCTCTGGACCATCGGTGCGGCGGCGATTGTCGCTAAGGGTGTTCCGTTAAGTTGTACCGCCACTGCGTTAAGTGAGACGTCGTATTCACTCGTAACCTTTGCCCTGGGCGCATTGGCTCGCAGCCATCGTCTGAATTCGTTGCGTCCGGCGGCGAGCTGGGCGCGTACCGATCTGACCGTGTTACTACTGAAATCGATCTTCCTACCCGCAACGGGTTTGGTAGCCGAGTGAACGCTTATAGGATCGCCCTTGAGTTGGACAATCGCGCTCGATCTGTCCACGTCCGGGCCCTGGTTGAAGGCGTCGGCATTGGCGTTGGGTCGGGTTGTCGCCGAGCCGCCGACGCCAAATGCTATGACGCTTAAGCCAACGGAAGACAATACCAGGAATACTGCGAGGATTTTTTTCATGGGTTTTTGATGGGTGAAAGAATCACGAGCTTGGGCCACGACGTCCTACGTGTCAACACTTTTCGCGTAAAAACGGTCTGTCATTGGCAGTGCCCAACGCGGAGTAATTATCGCGATATCTGACCGGATCGCTCCCTCCTGCGACTGGATGCTGCCCTAGTCACCTTGGGCGACTGCGTCGGCGAAGGCGACGTCGCCAGATTTCAAATCCAGCTGCGCTTCCGCGGCTGTTCCAAAAACACGGGCGCGGCTTTCATCGAATTCTTTTTCCCAGCGTGCGACGACCACTGTTGCCAGACAGTTGCCGATCACATTCACGCAGGTGCGCCCCATGTCCATCAATTCATCCACGCCAAAAATAATCGCCACCCCAATGGGTCCGAGTCCTGACGGCACAAACGAATTCAATGCCGCCAGCAAAATAACAAGTGATGCCCGCGGCACGCCGGCCACACCTTTGGAAGTCAGCATTAACGTCAGCATCATCGTAATTTGGTGGCCTAACGACATATGCCATCCCATTGTCGTCTCGGCTGCTTGCGCCACAAATACCGAGGCCATCGCCAGGTATAATGTCGATCCTGTAAGGTTAAACGAGTAGCCGGTTGGCATTACGAACCCAACGATGTGCGGCGGCACGCCAAAACGCTCCATCGATTCCATCGCTTTCGGCAACGCCGATTCGCTGCTGGTGGTCGCGAATGCCAGTGCTGCGGGCTCTCGCACGGCCCTGACGAATTGCTGCAACGGAATCCGCGCAATCCAAATTACCAATCCAAAGATCAACAGGATGAAAATCACGAGTGCGACGTAAAGTGAGCCAATCAATTTGCCGAGATTCACCAGGACGCCGGGACCCTGTGTGCCAATGGTGTGGGCCATCGCTGCGCCTACTCCGATTGGCGCAACTAGCATCACGTAATTTGTAAACTTGAACATGATCTGGGCCAGGCTCTCCATCGCCCGGATGATTGGTTTCCCTTTTTCGCCAATCGCTGACACAGCGAGCGCAAACAGCACGCTAAACACGACGATTTGCAAAACGTCTCCGCGCACCATCGCGTCGATCACGCTCGAGGGGAATGCATGGACGATCGTTTCAACAAAAGTTTTTGGATGACTTTGCCCGATTGTCTTAATTATGTCGGTGTTGGTGGCGTCAAGAGTTACACCGATGCCGGGCTTCGTGAAATTGACTACAGCCAGGCCAATGAACAACGCTGCCGTAGTGACGATCTCGAAATAGACCAGCGCTTTCACGCCCATGCGTCCTACTTTTCGCAACGCACCAGCCCCCGCGATTCCAACCACGATGGTCGAGAATACCAGGGGCGCGATGATGGATTTGATCAGGTTAATGAAGATGTCCCGCAAGAAATAAACCGCGTTCCCCCAATCGGGCCGCAGCCAGCCAATTATCCCGCCGGCAACCAACCCGATCATGATCTGCATCGTCAAAGACGGCCGATACCATGGCCGGCGTACGCTCCGAGAACCTCTCGCGGTCATCGCCATTGTATTAACACAACGCTCGAATCCGAGGTAGGCGTTTCAGGTTTTGGACCTGCGATGACGCGCCGCAGGCGCTCGAAATCAATCTATCATTCGCTGGTCAAGCTCGCCGTAAGCATCGACCCGGCGATCCCGCAAGAATGGCCAATGCGTGCGCTGCTCGTTTACGCGGCTCCAATCCACATCGGCGATCACAATTTCTTCTTTGTCGACGCAACCTTTTGCAATGATTTCGCCGTCCGGCCCGCAAACAAAGCTTTGTCCCCAGAATTCAATGCCATCCCCGCCAGCAGGCGCTTCATGGCCCACGCGGTTTGGGACGGCGACATAGCAGCCGTTGGCGATTGCGTGACTGCGCTGGATCGTTTCCCAGGCGGAATGTTGCGCCGCGCCGAACTCTTTCTTTTCCGAAGGATGCCAGCCGATTGCTGTCGGATAAAAAATAATCTCCGCGCCATGCAACGCGGTCAGGCGCGCCGCTTCCGGATACCATTGGTCCCAGCAGACACAAACGCCGATTTTGCCTTGTGCTGTTGGCCACGCTCGAAATCCGAGATCGCCGGGCGTGAAATAAAATTTCTCGTGATACAGCGGGTCGTCCGGGATATGCATCTTGCGATATTTGCCGAGCAATTTTCCATTTGCATCAATGATTGCCGCGGTGTTGTGATAAACGCCGGCGCTGCGTCTCTCGAAAAGTGAGGCGATAATCACGGTTCCGGTTTCTCGCGCTACGTCTGCCAATGCCGATGTCGATTTGCCGGGAATTTCCTCGGCCAGATCAAAATTCTTGTGATCTTCTGTCTGACAAAAATATTGTGCCCGAAAGAGCTCCGGCAAACAAACGATCTGCGCGCCCTGTGCCGCCGCGTTGCGAATGAATTCGATCGCACGCGAAAAATTCTTCTCCGGCTCAGGGCCGCAGCGCATCTGGATGAGCGCGATCTTTGTTTTCGCAGCGTCCGGCATTGCTGAAAAATTGGATTCCTGGTGTTGTAGCCGCCGACTTCTGAGCGGCGCGGGGCGCGCCTGCTTCGTGAATCAGCGCCGCGCTTCGCAGAGCGAAGCGACTACAAGATTGCTTATTTCACCGATTCCGCGGGCACGATTTTCACGCTTTCAATCACGATGCGTTTTGTCGGCTTGCTCACTTCGCCCATGCCGTTGTTTGTGACCGGCGTGTCGCCGATTTTCTCCAGAACATCAACGCCTTTGATCAATTTGCCGAACGTGGTGTATTGCCCATCGAGGCGCCGAACGGGCTCGAGGCAAATGAAGAATTGCGATCCAGCCGAATTCGGATCAGGCCCGCGCGCCATCGAGATAACACCCTTATCGTGGGAATGATTGTTAAATTCGGCCTTAATTTCATATCCAGGACCGCCTTGTCCGTAAGAGGTCTCTTTTGCCGGATCTTTTGAATTCGGGTCGCCACCCTGAATCATGAATCCTTTGACGATTCGGTGGAAGATGGTGCCGTCGTAAAAGCCTTGACGTGCCAGCTTCTTAAAATTCTCGATCGTATTCGGTGCGGCGTCAGTCCAAAACTCTACCACCATTTCACCTTCATTCGTTTTGATAACAGCGACTTCGTTTGATGCGTTCATAGGCCTCTTCTCCTCTTTCTTTTCTTCAGCGGCAAAAACCGCTTGGCTCAGTAGTGCCAGAGCAAGGGCGATCGAGAATTTCATGCTGACAAGTGACACAAACGCCGCGCGCTGTCACGCCAGATCATTAAAATGGCGAACACTGAAGACGAATGAATGACGAAGCATGAATGACGAATTCTTGCGGTGCAATACACTGCACCGAGTTTTGGATTTGTCTCGTCATTCGTCATTCGGGTTTCGTCATTTCACTGCTTTCTCGGCTCCGTCCAGAAAGCTCTGATGGTATTCCTGCAAACTGCGCACCTGAACTTTCCGTTTTTGCAGTGACCGGATCCCGTTCGCGCTGGCCAGCGCGGCGCGCACCGTTGTCATGATTGGAATTTTTGCCGCCAGCGCCGCATTGCGAATGACCACTTCGTGCTCGCGCGGAATTTTCCCGCTCGGCGTGTTGATGATGAAATTGATGTCGCCATTCTTGATGCGGTCGAGCACGTTCGGTCGTCCTTCGTGGATTTTGAAAACCTTGGTCACTTTGATTTTCGCTTTTGTCAGCGCTGCCGCCGTTCCGCTTGTGGAAATGATTTCAAAGCCGAGCTTCACAAACTCCCGCGCGACCGGGACCACCGCCTCCTTATCAGCGTCCTTGACGCTGATGAAAACTTTCCCTTTTTTCGGCAGCGGCGGCGGTGCAGCCATCTGGGATTTTGCATAGGCGAGTCCCAGATCGACATCCATTCCCATTACTTCGCCGGTGGATTTCATCTCCGGACCAAGCGAGATATCCAGGCCTTCGTAGCGCAGAAACGGGAACACCGCTTCCTTTACGGAAAAATGTTTCGGTACGATTGCCTTTGTGAAGCCGAGCTGGCGCAGCGATTTTCCGGTCATCACCTTGGCAGCGAGCTTTGCAAGCGGGACACCAATCGCCTTGCTGACGAATGGAACCGTGCGCGATGCCCGCGGATTCACTTCCAGCACGTAAACGTCGTCGCCTTTCACGGCGAATTGCACATTCATTAGACCTCGGACGTGCAACTCGCGCGCCATCGCCTTTGTTGCCGCCGAAATTTCGTCCACGACTTTTTGAGACAAGGAGAATGTCGGAATGACGCAGGCGCTATCTCCGCTGTGAATGCCTGCTTCCTCGATGTGTTCCATGATTGCGCCGATCACAGTCGTTTCGCCGTCCGAGATGCAATCGACATCGACTTCAATCGCATCTTCCAGAAAACGATCGATCAGCACGGGGCGATCAGGCGTCACTTCAATTGCGCTTGCCATGTATCGCCGTAGGTCTCCCTCATTGTAGACAAGTTCCATGGCGCGGCCGCCAAGGACGAAGCTCGGCCTAACGAGCACCGGATAGCCGATTTTCCTGGCGATCGCGACGGCCTCTTCCGTGTTCGTCGCCGAACCGTTCGGAGTTTGGCGAAGACCAAGTTTGTCGAGCATATCCGCGAATAAGCGTCGATCTTCCGCCGTCTCGATGCTTTCCGGCTGTGTGCCAAGAATCGATACGCCTGCCGCCTTCAATCCGCTTGCCAGATTCAGCGGGGTTTGACCGCCAAACTGGACCACCATGCCCTCCGGTTTCTCCTGATCATAAATATTGAGCACGTCTTCGAGGGTAAGCGGTTCGAAGTAAAGTTTGTCGCTGGTATCGTAATCCGTGGAGACGGTTTCCGGATTCGAGTTGACCATGATCGTTTCGAATCCGAGTTCGCGCAGAGCGAAGGCTGCGTGCACGCAGCAATAATCAAATTCGATTCCCTGACCGATCCGGTTCGGTCCGCCGCCCAGTATCATGATCTTTCGCTTACCACTTTCACGCCGCTCGTTCTCGTCCCCGTAGGTCGAGTAGTAATACGGCGTGTAAGCTTCAAACTCTGCGGCGCAGGTATCGACGAGGCGATAAGTGGGAATTACGCCTTCGCTCAGACGAAGAACGCGCACGCCTTCCTGTCCCCATTTCAAAACCGCCGGGTCTGCAGGCGATCTTCCATTGCCGGCCAGTAATATTTGGACGTCAGAGAAACCGAGCCGCTTCAACTCGCGAAATCGCCTGGCAGGATAGGCCGGATCCTTCGGATGAACCGGATCGTCCCCGCCCGGCGTGGAAAGCCAATATTGGAAAGATTCGTCTGCTCGGAGTCGCTCACTCTCTCGCACCAGTTCCTCGATATTTCTTAAGAACCACTTGTCGATCTTCGTTAGTTCAAAAACTTCGTCGATCGACATTTCTTCCTGAAATGCCTGGGCTAAATAAAAAATCCGCTCCGCGTTCGGAATCGCCAGCTTCAAACGCAGGGTCTCCGAATCGACGTCTTTATTTGCGCCATCGCCACATAAACCAAAGCGTTTGATCTCCAGACTGCGGAGAGCTTTCTGTAGTGCTTCCTTAAACGTCCGCCCGATAGCCATCGCTTCGCCGACGCTTTTCATTCGCGTGGTGAGTGTCGCCTCGGCCTGCGGAAATTTTTCAAAGGTAAAGCGCGGCACTTTGACTACGCAGTAATCGATGGTCGGCTCGAAGCATGCCGGCGTTTCGCGTGTGATGTCGTTTTTGATTTCATCAAGCGTGTAGCCGACAGCGAGTTTGGCGGCGATTTTCGCGATCGGAAATCCGGTTGCCTTCGATGCCAGCGCGCTGGAACGCGAGACCCGCGGGTTCATTTCAATCACCACCATGCGGCCGTTGTCGGGATTCACCGCGAACTGAATGTTCGACCCACCAGTCTCCACGCCGATCTCGCGAATGACGGCGAACGAAGCGTCGCGCATCATCTGGTATTCCTTGTCGGTGAGTGTCTGCGCTGGGGCCACAGTGATTGAGTCTCCGGTGTGCACACCCATCGGATCGAAATTCTCGATGGAACAAACGACTACGCAGTTGTCCATTCGGTCGCGCATTACCTCCATCTCGAATTCCTTCCAACCAACCAGAGATTCCTCGATTAAAACCTCGCGGACCGGCGAAAGATCGAGACCGCGCGCAACGATCGTATCGAGCTCTTCGCGATTATAAGCGATCCCGCCACCGGTCCCTCCCAGCGTGAAAGCCGGCCGAATAATGAGCGGGAAGGTTCCGATCGTGCCAATGATCCGATCGATGTCCGAGAGGAAACGCGCCACTCCGGAACGCGGCACGTCCAGTCCAATGCGCAACATTGCTTCCTTGAACAATTGGCGATCTTCGCCTTTTGCAATGGCTTGGGCGTTCGCGCCAATCAGTTTCACCCCATGTCGCGCCAACGCGCCGTTGCGGGTCAGTTCCATCGCGGCATTCAGCGCCGTTTGCCCGCCCAAAGTTGGCAAAATAGCGTCTGGCTTTTCGCGTTCCATGATCGCCTCGATCACTTCCGGGGTGATCGGCTCGATATAGGTGCGATCGGCAAATTCTGGATCGGTCATGATTGTAGCTGGATTGGAATTCACCAGCAGGACCTCGTAGCCTTCCTCGCGCAAGGCCTTGCACGCTTGCACGCCTGAATAATCAAATTCGCAGCCCTGTCCGATGACAATGGGACCGGAGCCGATCAGCAGGATTTTTTTGAGCTCGTTATTTCGCGGCATCTGCGCAGCGGGGACGGTAAACAAAATCAGGGCGACGTCACGTGGAACATAGGCCTTTGGCCTGTGTGCCCAGCGGAGATGTTCTCCGCTGTCCTTTGATCCAGCCGGTTACAAACCCGCCGGGCGCAGACTGAAAGTCTATGTTCCGAGCACTCGGCCTCACGCTACCCGTGCCATGCGTTGCCGGTCGAGCCAAACCTTGCAGATGCTCTTGATGCGTGTGAGCACGTAATAAACGGTCTGACTGCGGATACGCACCAGCTCGGTCCCGACGATGCGCCTCACAAACTCGCTCGGAAGGTCGAGAATTTCCTGCGGTGTCGAGCCTTCCAGTCCCTTGCAAAGAATCGCTGCCATGGAGCGGGTAAGTGTCTGCACTTCCGGACCGAGCGTCATGCGAATGCGCGCCCTGCAGTTTTCATCCACGTGCAAATAAACGCCCACGGCGTCTGTGCATTCCTGGTCTTTTCGCACATCGACAAGATCAAAGTTCTCGCCCTCGCGCGGCTCCTGATTCTTCGCGTTGTCTGCATAGGATACGAGCGTCTCGCGCCGCTCATCCTCGGGCAGCAATTCGAACAGATTGATGATCCTGTCCAGCTTCGTTGGATACATCGACAACAACGTTAACATAGATTGCCGGAGCGCGCTCGATGGCAATTTTCGTTAATTCAATTTCAGCTCACATATGTGATCTAAAATTGATTGCGCGTTGCTCACCAAGGCGTTTATGCCTAATTGGATTATGAAGACTCCGATTAAAGTCGCTGTAACGGGCGCTGCCGGCCAGATTGGTTACGCGCTTCTGTTTCGCATCGCGTCCGGGCAGATGTTCGGGCCGGACCAGCCGCTAACACTTCATTTGATCGAAATTCCAGATGTCCTCGGCGCGCTGGGTGGCGTGGTGATGGAATTGCACGATTGTGCCTTTCCGTTGCTCGAATCAGTTGTCCCAACTGCTGACCTCGCCGAAGGCTTCCGGGACATTAATTGGGCGTTGCTGGTTGGAAGTGTCCCACGCAAGGCCGGTATGGAACGGAAGGATTTACTGGGCATCAACGGCAAGATCTTCATCGGACAGGGTCAGGCGATCCAAAAGAACGCTGCGGCCGACGTACGCGTGCTCGTAGTGGGAAACCCATGCAATACGAATTGTCTGATCGCGATGAATAACGCCAAAGAAATTCCAAGCGACCGTTGGTTTGCCATGACCCGACTGGACGAAAACCGTGCACGCGCGCAACTCGCGCACAAAGCCGGTGTGGGCATTGACTCGGTTACAAACATGACCATCTGGGGGAATCACTCCTCGACCCAGTATCCGGATTTTTACAATGCCAAAATCGACAATCGTCCGGCGAACGAAGTCATCGGAGACGAAAAATGGCTGAAGGAAGAATTCATCGCCACCGTGCAACAACGCGGCGCCGCAGTGATCAAAGCGCGGGGATTTTCCTCTGCCGGTTCCGCGGCGAACGCGGTCGTTGATACAGTCTTTTTTCTTACCAACGACACGCCCGGGAACGACTGGCACAGCGTGGCGGTTTGTTCCGACGGTAGTTACGATGTCGAAAATGGATTGATTTCATCATTCCCGGTCCGTGTGGGCAGCGGAAAATGGGAAATCGTGCAGCGATTACCGATCAATGATTTCAGCCGCGCGAAAATCGATGCCTCCGTGGCGGAGCTAAAAGAAGAGAAATCCCTCGTTAGCGAATTGATTTCTTAGCGCCACGCGACCTGAACTAACGCCACGGATGCTCGAGTTGCTCGTCCAGGCCTGGCGATCAGCCAACGGGGTGCCATGATCGTGCTGATCGTGCGATATAGCCTTCGCGGCCCAGTGATGCATCAATCTCTTTGGCCCACGATAGTAAACAGCGTGTGCGCTTTTCCGCGGTGATACTGCTCGTGCGTTGAAGTTTGTGTCGCGGTAAACCCCATAACGTCCAGAAATTGGGTGAAAAACTGCGTGCTGAAATGCCACCAGGTGTGCCAGAGAAAATTCTGCGGCGTCGGCGCGAGCTGGCAGATCGGCGCGCCTTCCAATTCCGGATAGAACTTATCAGCGATAATCAGCGACTTTGCCATTTTCCCGCACTGCTCAACGATCCGGAGCGGATCGCGGCAGTGCAATAGCACAGCCGCCATCAGCCCGATGTCGAATTCCCCGAGACCAGCAGGCAAGTTGTAGACGTCGCCATAGTATACCTTGGCCTTAGAGTGGTGCGCAGCATGACTGAACCAATAGGAGTTTTTTAAGCGTTGCATGACGATTTGCCGCGGCCCGAAAATCTCTTCCAATTTTGATGCAGGATAGGGGACAAAATCCCAGCCGTGCTCTGCGGTCACTTCCACTGAGATGACCTCGGCACCGCGCTTCTCCATCTCGAAGGTGAGAAAGCCGCTGGCGGGTCCAATTTCCAAGACCCGTCGACCAGCGAACGACGCTTTCCCCAGATATTCATCGACTCCGCGCCGTAAATCCCACTCGCCGCTCATCACACCATGGCCGGGGAGTTCCATGGTGTGATAAAAGTAGCAATCACCGACGTCTGCCACCTTTACTGGGTCGGCAAAAATCTTGTCGTTGCTATGTTTTGATTGCATGGATGGCCACGGACGCTGGGAAGATTAGACTCGTTAGACTTACTTCGCGGAAGCCCGCCTGAAAAATTTCGCACCAAAAGTCCGCGCCATATTCTGTTTGGACAAGGCAATCATCCCGGTTCACTCCTGGCTTTCCGTGATAGCTCGGAGACAATCCGCGCCGCGTTCGGGTCAGGCGGCCGATAACAATCGGCACAGTATAAAACAAATGACCGCCCGGTCTCAGAACACGCCAGCATTCTTTCAGAGCTGCCGTTGAGTCTGGAACGTGCTCCAACGTGTCAGAATGAATAATGACATCAATCGATGAATCTGAAAAACTCATTTGCTGCATGTCCAGTTGGGGAAACGAATGAAGCGCGTGTTTGGGGAGCACCTCAAGGAAACGCGACAAGTTTTTGGCCGGATTGATTTCGATCAGAGTGAGTTTCCGAATTTGCAGGTCGTTGCGACAGAAATCGTCGAAAGTGCCGGTGAAACCGAAGGCGCCGGTGACCGCCGCAGCCAGTGTCATGGTTCTTAAATTGTTTTTGCAATCGGCGCAGAAAAATCCCTGCTGTAAATTGATGTAATCAACTTCGTTGGGTGACAATTCCCATTGGGCGATCAGTTCCGGCCATAACACTGACTCATTTACAAACCGATCTCCGCCGCAGACTGGACAAACCTTCAGGCTCGGAGGCGGCTCATCCATTCTGCCGGTTTTGGCTGAGCGTTTTTTCCAGGCTTGCGTTCCAAGTAAGAGCCCTGCCCTTGAACCAACTCAAGTCAAACTTTGGCGCGGCAAAAAGAGCCCACGTCTGCCTGGGATGTTTCCAATCCAGAATCTCGAATCGTAAATTCACGTCTGCAGCTGCCTGTTCCAGTGTCGCCGGCCGATAGTTCACACAGTCCGGATAGATCCAGCCCATTCTCGGAGAGTCTTCCTCGCCGATCAAAAATGTGGCAATCAAAGCGCCATTCTGCGCAAGCGAACGCGAAATTGCGGACAGCCAAGCTTTGATCAAATCCAGTCCACAATGACTGAAGATTGATTGAGCCAACACGAAGTCGAACGAAGCGTTGGCTTGAGCAATCATATCCGGTGAATCGGAGAAGAAGAAAGTGGGGCGTTTGATTTGCAACAATGCTTCGCCAACCTCGCGCTCAATTCCTTCCCGGACGAGCCATTCATTCGGCTCAGCGCCAAAATACTTTCCACGATTCAAGTACGGAATTAGCAAGCGTCCGATCCGAAGAGAACCGCATCCCACGTCGAGCAGTGAATGATGTTGCCGCAACCCGAGCGTCGTTAGCAGATTGAAGGTCATTGCTGCGATCAAGTCGTAATCTTCCGGGGGGCCGACATACGCGCGGTAATGCGCGTCGCCGGGCTTGAGACCGACGCCCAGACTTTCCTGGTCGTCCAGAGGTACACCCATGTTAGTCCACCCGCTTCAATGTGGCGCGATCGAAATCTTTTAATGCGTCCTCTGGCCGATCGGGAAATCCAACAACGCCACGGGAGCGATCGAATTGATAGATGCGCGTCCGTGGGCGCTGGCGAAAAGGAAACGCGCGAAGTTTTTCACCATCCAGGGCGTCTCGGGCGCCCGTCACCTGGCATGCCTGCACGCCCAGAGCATTCAGCTCGTTTTTGATCTCGGAATCTGATGCGACGCGGTTCGACAATTCGTTGGGATCCTGCCTGCGATTGAAGAGTTGTTCACGACCACCGTTTGCCATGAAAATGTATTTCCACTCGTCAGTTAGAACCATGAGTTTGAAATCGTGTGAACCAGGAGGCTCAACCATACCGATAAGATATTCACGTATTGCGCATTCGCCTCGGAGCATTTTCAGAACGTTTATCCCCTCCCGCGCATCGCCTTCATCGGCTGCCTCAGTCGCAATTCCAAATAAGTCTGCAAGGCTGATCAATTCATTCCGCACAGTTCCTGCGGGGAGCACCGAAGGCCAACTAAGCAAAAAAGGAACGCGGCAGGCGGCATCAAAAAAGTTTTGTTTTTGCCAGCCGTGATGGTCACCCAGGAGATCGCCGTGATCTGAAAAGAAACAGATCAGAACATTCTCTGGATTGGGGCAGGCTTCAATCGCGTCGAGGATTCGGCCGAGGCAATGATCCAGATAACTGATCTCGCCGTAATATCGCGCCTTCACGATTCTGGCCAGCGCTGGGTTGATTGCGTCTGCCCAAACGGCATATCGCATGCAAGGAATTTCTTCATCCAGATAATCTTCCTCGATTTTACCAAGGACGAGATCCGGCATTCTGTCGGGATCGTACATCCGGTTGAAAGGAATTGGAGGAGCGAGCGGCGGATGTGGACCGAAAAACGATATAAACCCAAAAAAAGGCCGCGGATCGTTTGAGTTTGTAATTTCCTGCACGGCGCGACAAGCGGTCCACCACTCAACGCCTGACCCGGCTGGAAGCGGACTACGCTGCGGCAGGTAATACATCTCACTCCGCTCTCCAAATGGTTGCTCCAGGAAATCGAACGCCGGATGCTCCTGCGTCAGCCATGAACCATAGTCGTCGCCTTCGCGTGCTGGCGGATGGTAAGTTTCTTCACTGCGCCAGAGCGTTTCGTAACCGACGTCTTCATTCCAGGGATAGGTATGAAACTTTCCAATTCCAAAAGTCCGGTATCCCAGGCGCGACATTGTGCGTCCCAGATATGGTCCGCAACGCGCTTCCATTTCAACGGCTTGCCCCTTTGCCGGCTCTGGTTTTGCGTTGCTAAAGACGCG
>Ga0070741_10006891_pt1 | contig 24009 bp, 27 predicted proteins | sample Coa_R1_4_FD_66440 | JGI IMG/M metagenome (GOLD analysis project Ga0070741, IMG submission 66440) | Surface soil microbial communities from Centralia Pennsylvania, which are recovering from an underground coalmine fire - Coalmine... | ecosystem: Environmental > Terrestrial > Soil > Unclassified ...
GACAGAGATGGATTGCGTGGGCCGGTCCGGAACCACCGGGCTTTCGTCAATACCGCGGGCGAGTTCGTGCAGGCGGACACCGTAGCGCCCAAATTCGTTCTCAAGCGCGGATAACTCCCGGCCTCGCAATTCGCCGACGGTCTTTATGCCTAGTTTCGCGAGCTTCTCTTCGGTGACTTTTCCCACTCCGGGTAGACGCCCAACTGGCAGGGGCAGCAGAAATGCATCGACTTCCTCTGGCTGGATCACGAAAAGTCCGTCCGGCTTCCGCCAGTCAGAGGCTAGTTTCGCTAGGAATTTGTTGGGCGCCACGCCAGCAGAGGCCGTCAGGTTCAATTCCTGCCGGATCTGTTAACGGATCGTGCGCGCCACCAGCGTCGCGGTCGGCAAGCCGGTCTTGTTCTCAGTAACATCCAAATACGCTTCGTCGAGCGACAGAGGCTCGATAAGCTCGGTATGGCGTTTGAAAATCTCCCGAACGTTCCGTGAGACTGCCCGGTAGCGGGTGAAATCCGGAGCCAAGAAAATCGCCTGCGGACACAGACGCTCTGCCCGCACTGTCGGCATTGCGGAGTGGACACCGAAACTCCTGGCCTCGTACGAAGCCGCACAAACAACCGAGCGTTTGCCTTTCCAAGCGACGATCACAGCCTTCGCGCGCAGTTGGGGATCATCGCGTTGCTCGACCGAAGCGTAAAACGCGTCCATGTCGATGTGGATGATCTTTCGCATGATCGTCTGCAAACCATACTATTCCTGGTCCCAGACTGGCGAACCCACGAGTGGGTCGTCTTTTGCGACAGCAAAAACGTGATCGGTGAAATGAGCAGTACTCATTGGGGAGGAGCCTAATGACACTCCTCCTGGGAGACCTGCCGAAGCTGCTAGGTAATCTGGAGAATTGGGCTCGATGAGCCCCAGCCGACGGGCGCGCTGCTACAATGCCAACCCGAGAGGAATCATGCTGAACCTGACTATGGCAATCCGGCAGTTGAAGCGGGAAAGAGACCAGGCGCGGAGCAGACTGGCGCAACTGGACGCGGCCCTGAAAGTCTTGAGCGGCCTCGGAAGTGTGAAACGGAGCTTCGGGCGTGGCCGGACCTTGGCCAAGAAGCGAAGGACCATGTCAGATGCTGCCCGGAAAAGGATTGCAGCCGCGCAGCGTGCGCGTTGGGCGAAATGGAAAGCGGCAAAACGGCGCAAATAGGAAACTTGACCACGCTGTACCACCCGCCTACCATCTGCCAAGAGACAGGCAGAGTGCGATTCGCCGTATAGAGTATCTTTGACCCACCTGTCATTTCGTGCATTGAGAGCTCCCATGCGTGGTCTTCCTCTGGAGCCGGCCGAGCGCCTCCGCCGCGCCCTCTTTCCCACTCAGGGCAATCAGTTCGGCTGGCGAGTGGCTTCCGTCACCGTAAGCCTCGTCTCGGTCGGCCTGATCGCACTCACCCTTGGCTACCGGCTCCGCGGGGCCGAGTTGCCCCCGCTCCTGCTCCTGGCCCTGCTTGCCGCTTTTGCGACTGTAGTAGTACTCCTCTCCAAGTTCTTGTTTTGGGCGCAGAAAGAAGAGGGCCAGTTTCAGGGCGCATTCAATACGACCGAGCGCGAGTTCCAATCAGTATTCGAGAACGCGCTCGATACCATCCTGATCTTGGACGACCAGGGGGTCTGTCGCGAGGCGAATCCCGCGGCTGAACAGCTCTTTGGAGTACGACGCCCGGAACTGATTGGCCAACCCATTGGCCATTTCCACACGGACGCCAGCCAGTTCCAGGAAGTCTGGAATCTGCTGCTCACGCAGAAGTTCTACCAGAGCGACGCGGAGTTCATGAGAAACGACCGGTCGCATGTTTTCGTGGAGTTCACAGCTAAAGCCGATTGCTTGCCTGGCCAGCACGTCATGATTCTCCGGGACGTCACGGAACGCCGACGCGCCCAACTCTCGCTTCTTGAAAGCGAAGAGCGGTTTCAGCAAATGGCTCAAAACATCCAGGAGATCTTCTGGATGATTGACGCCGATACCAAGAAAGCGCTGTTCGTGAACTCGGCCTATGAGACGATCACCGGCCGCTCCTGTGAGTCATTGCGGGACAGCCCGCTGTCCTACGAAGAGTTGATTCACCCTGGAGACCGCGTTCATGTGCTCGCCAGACTTGACGAAGCTACTAGAACCGGACAGTTCAACGAGCGGTTTCGCATCGTGTGCGCTCAGGGTGCAATACGGTGGGTATGGGTGCGGGGGTTTCCCGTGCGCGATGCAGGCGGCAACATTCGTCGGCTGGTTGGAACTGCGCTCGAAATTACCGCGCAAAAAGAAGCCGAAGAGCAGGTTGCCGCCAATCTGGCACTTGCGAAATCTGCGTGGGCCGAAGCCGAGGCACTGCGCAAAGCGACGCTCTCGCTGACCCAGGACCTGCGGATGGATTTCGTCATGGATGCGCTGCTGAAGTCGCTCGAAGATCTGGTTCCATACACCTGCGCCCGGGTACTGGTTCCAGAGGGTGGCCCACACGTGCTGGCGCTAGGCGAAAGGATGTGCCCCGAGCCTGAAAAGAAATCCTCGAGATTCCCCCTCACGTTCGTCGTCGATGATTCAGCATTCTTCCATCGGGTCCTGACAGAGCAGAAGAGCATCCTCATTCGAGACACAAAGACGGAAGAAAAGTGGCAGACCTTCAAGGGACACAAACAGCTCCGTTCCTGGCTGTCAGCTCCTTTGGTCGCGTCCGGCGAATATCTGGGATGTCTTTCCGTTGGTCATAACGAGCCAGGTCTCTACACCCAGGACCATCTGCGGCGTGCCGAATTGCTGGCGATTCCCGCCGCCGCAGCCATCCAAAACGCCAGGCTCTACGAAACCGCGCGCATCTATGGGGCAGCACTCGAATCACGTATTGAGAACCTCAAGCGAGCCGAAACTGCCTTGGCACAATCCGAGGACAGCCGCAGGACCTCGGAAGACAAGTTCCAGAAGGTATTTCGTTCAAGTCCAATTCCGTTTTCCATCACTACGCTTAAGGAAGGGCGGTTCCTGGATGTGAATGCGGCTTTCGAGCGCCGATATGGTTACAAGCGCGAAGAAGTCCTCGGCCGAACGGTTCACGAATTGCGGATCTGGGAGGACCCAGCAGATCGAGAGTTCATGATCGCCCAGCTCAACAAAGGTGGGCCAATCCAAAACATCATGACTCGACTTCGCATGAAATCGGGAGAAATCAAGGTCACCGCCTATTCCGCGGACCGAATTCAGTTTGAGGGCCAATCATGCATTCTCGCAGTTTCGGAAGACGTGTCCCAGTACGATCCGAACGCCAGTAATTAGCGCAACAACGGGCATGCGTGCAGCGCCGGAAGCGCAGGCACCTGGGTGTATCTGCGGAGTAGAGTGAGATGCTGTAGCATGAGGACTGCTCAACTTCCGCCGGCCGAGGGCTATCCATGCCTCATTGTGAGTTCATGTGCCACGATTGCCATAAAGGCTTCCTAAAAACTCTCACAGCGGAAGACTACGAAGAAGGCGACATCAATTGCCCGCACTGCGGCAGTGAGAACGTAGAGCTGCGCCTCAAATTGCCTGATCCCTCAACGAAAAAGACGGCCTGACAGTGTCCCCAAATTGCAGCTCTGGCTTGGATCGCCCCGAATACTCAAAATCCAGCCACGATTTGGTAGATAGGATCAGCCTTCCTGTGCAGATTATTCGCCGTCACACTGGAGTGTGCTCATGATCACATCGTGGATGATTGAGGATGGCGTACGCTCTAAGCGAGTGCTGGAGAGTAGTGGCGAGAGTTTCGATGATTCCCATTGAATCATCTCATCAGCCTTCCCCCATCTCCAGCACTTCTCGGTACGGTCTCCCGGTTCGAGGCAAAAGAGACTCACCCATAGATGCCGCCCACGCGCTACCTTCTTTCCTGCCTGCAATGTGAGTTCGCTTCGGACGCGACTGATCTTCGCGGACTTGGTTTGCAACTCAACAGACATGCGGCGAGCTGCCATTGCGATCCCATCCTTGTCCTGAAGGCAGAACAGGATCAAGCGGATCTTGCAAGCGCGGTCACGGGCGAAGCCCTGTCGCAGCCCATTCGGGAAGTGTGGCAGCATCGGCTTCGCACCTGAAGACGCGACTGTACGGGTTTTCGGGCAGTACACTCCGGCCCGGACTCGTCGCGCCCATCCCAAGCTCTCTGTTTTGAATCCTTGCCCGGAATCCCGACCACTCAGAAGGAAAGTAGACGATCAACAAGGGAAACGCGCCAAGATGCTTCCCATCTTCGCATCCTCCGAGGATGCGGTGGGGACATTCAATGCAGGACTAACCGATCCGTCACGGCAGCCTAAGCGCTTTTGTGAATCGATCCCTAGTTAGTTGCTGCGGGTTTCGTATGTCGGGCGTTGTCGAGCACGTTCGGAGCCAGGCGGCAATCAACCCTCGCTTGCTGCCAGCCATTGATCAGTTGCTGGTCGCCGGGATCAAACTCGGACCCCGCAAGAAGCACGCTGCCATCAACAAGATCCTGCAATTGGTGCCGGAGTGGAAGCGCGGAGACTGCTGGCGCCGTATCCGGCAGCTACGCCGGACGTCTGCTCTGGCGACTCTAGACGCAACTCAGGACTTAAAGAAGATCGAAACCAACGGCTCTCTTCATCGACCGTTCGCACGGCCATGGCTGCAAGAGGATGACGACAAGCTTTTGGATTTGGCTGGTTACGAGCCGGTCACTAGGATTGCCGAGCGTCTTGGACGTTCTGTCCGCGCCGTTCGCTTCCGGCTTGGAGCGCTCGGCATGAGCGCTCGCGTCAAGGACGGCTGGTCGCAACGCGGTTTGCGCAAGCTGCTACGCGTGAGCCGCGCACGGCTGCGAGATCTCGTCGCAAGCGGAATGCTGCGGGTTCGCGATCCCCGCATCACCGCAGCTTCACTGGCCGCCTGGTGCGCGAAGAACCGCCCTGCAGCGGATTCTGCAGCGACGTCTCTAATCGCCACGAAAACCGGCTTGGCTGAAGGCCCGCACTCCTGGAAACGAGCGGCCAAAATGTTGCATGTGGAAGTCGTGGAGGTGCAAAAACTGATATCGGTTGGGAAACTGAAACTGGTGGACACGTTTGTCACCGACAGGTCGTTCGAGGAGTTCTGCAGAAAGCACGGAGACGAAATCAATCTGTCTCTCATGGATCTGGCGACAAGAAAGTGGCTCATGGGCGAGTATGGCATTTCAGAAACAGCCAACAGCAGGGCAGTTCCACGAGCGCAAAAGCACGCGCTCGTAATGCGGGAGTGCAAGTGCGGCAGGAAAATCGCTGGCAACGTTTACTTCAGGCATCTGAGGCACTGCCACATGCCCGAGCAAGACGCGTTAGACAGGCGGGTGTGGCAATAGGCCCTCCGGGGCGAACTAGCATCGGGGAGGCTAGTCGGTGTGCGGGTCAATCTCGATGCCCTGAGGCAGGCCAAGGCGACGGACGGAGGGGAACCGGTTTCGGAAACTGCGTGTATGCGTCGTTTACAACGGGCATCCGCTGGCCCACAAGGTCCCGGACTCCTTCATTCCGGCGGAAATCTTTCGAAGTTCATGTTCAGTTTGCCGCATGTATCCTGTTGTGTATGGCTTCAAGAGGGAGATTCCGCGAGTCCCGAAGAAGCACTCGGGTCCCGCTGAAGCTGACAATTGCGGTAGAAGAAGATGGCACGGAGTGCCTCATGTGCGACGGCGAGACCATCTTTGTGAATCTTCATGGAGCCCTGATCTCAACTGCGATCGCGTTGCGTTGTGGAACGAGAATCTCGATTCACGTATACCTGACCGACAAGGTTGCTGGCGCTCGCGTTGTTTATGTCGATCCTGGGAGTCTTCTGCGCTGCGGAATTGAACTTGATTGCCCTCGGAACATCTGGGGAGTCCCCTTGCCGCCGGATGATTGGAGGATGGACGTGGAAACTGGTCGGCACTAGGACGCGATCGTGAAGAGTGCCTGGCGCATGGCGGTCCTTGGGAGATGCGGCCGACCGTACGCCTGACGGTGAACAGACACCGCCTTGGCCGGGCGTGATGAAAAGTCTCTGCAAAGCACGGGCCGCGCGTTCCAAGGAGAAATATGGCTATGCTTGAAGGAAAGTTTTGTGGTGGGCGGAAGCTATAGTGTCTCGCTGGACCCTGGGATCGCGCTCTCCGACGCGGGCGGCTGCGAAGGCGTGTTCCCTTGAAGGTGTGAGAGTGAACGGATGAGCCCCGCAGTCAGCGCGGCCAACGATATCGATATCAAAGCCCCGGCGCCCGATAAAGTCCCAAAGAACAAACGATGCCCCCAACCCTCCACACCCAAAATGCCCTTCAATACCAGGAAACACACTGTCAGAACGGGCAGGACGATCGCTGACGCCCAAAAAACCGAGTGCGAAAGTCGGTCTGGATATAACCCAATCCAGGGGACGTTTAACATTTCTGGCGTCACCGCCTTGGCTAGGAAATTCCTCAAGTCAATCCAGAAGTACAGCTGAATGGCTAGAATAACAAGCAGACCCCATCGGGTGATGACCTCTAAAGGCAACTTCAAGCCTGATACCTCTACTTCCTTTCCAGTACGTTCTCTGAGATTGCGAAGAACTTTAGCAACTTGTTCTGGTTGCAGTGCTCCCAACCCATCTGACAGCGCTGCCAGGTCCGGAAAGGTCTGGACAAAGGAACCTGGCGACCACGGCTTGTTGGCCTTGTCGGCGATGGCTGACTGCGCCCTCAAGTCGAAGGTATCGCATGTCACAGGGACCATTGCTACCGGAATTGCATTCTGCCGGGAGAGAAGATCGCTCAGATCCTGCCCTTGCATCGTGATTCGTGTCGGCACGGAACGCTCGACTGCAGTTCCGACAAACGCATATTGTATTTTCGCCGATATGACGGCGATAGAGCCGTTGCTAATCAATGGCTGGGAGATTTCCTTTGATATGGATTTCAGTTCCATTCGCTGCGTGCGAAAGAAATCCGGAGCCTTGCTGTCGTCCCATTGCGGCGCCGGCAGGGATGTGAAACTCGCCGGAGTTCCGCTGATGAACCAGGCTTGATTCTGAGCGATGTGCGGCACACAAATCTGCACCGACTGCAGTTCGTCCCACATCTTCACCCAATCACCAAATTGCTTCAGCTGATCGGGCAGGAGACCTATTCGAACGTGATCAGAGGAGAAGCCTCGAATCAGGGTGTAAGGACTTGATTCCTCGATTTCCAGTTTGACTGTCAGAGGATGTCCTTTTGTGATCTCGCGTATTCGGGGAGACAACATGGAAACAGGAACATCGATGCGCCGGTATTCCCTGAGGGGTGGCGGTATCGGGCGACTGGACATTAGCCTGTCCGCCTCACGCTGCAGCCATTGTCCGTCCGCTACTACCGGGAAAACTCCCGTGATGCGATCGATATCATCGACGGCTGTGTCCAGCGCGCGCTCGCGGTAGCTCGTTGCGGCAATTAGCAAGGCGACGGACGCGATCACCAACGAAAAATGAATAGCTCGTAGGTGTTCAGTAAAAGACCCGTCTTTTGAGGACTCTGCCATATCCGTCAGGGCCTGAGTTTACGCTGTCATCGGATGTTGTGCACGAACTGCATGTTACAGGCGACACCAAGGGATGCGATTTCTTCGCACGCAATTGAGTGTGGAAGGAAACGAATGGGCGGTCCGGCCGGTACCGCCCAATGCTAAAACGATTGTGAGAACCGGTCCTCCAGGAACGCGCCCAGCTTGGCGGTCGCCTTGAATTGCGGGATGGGATCCAGTTCCTTGAATGCGGAAGTAAACGCGTTGGAGAGGCTCCAAATCGTCCGCGGCTGGAATTCCTCGTACTTCGGCTGGAAGTAGAGATCGTGGACGGTGCGGGCAAGATGTTTGGGGGCCTCTAGCTGGCCTTCGACGAAGGCCTCATAGATGACGACCTTGCCAGTAACATCCGTCAACTCGCTCCTCTGCCAGGCCTCCACCTGCTTCCGCATCGGCTCGAAGTTGCGCTGCATCCGATCCACGCCAACCGCGATGCAATCGATGAGTGAGAACGCCTTCGAGTGCTTGGCCAAAACCGGCGTGAAGTCTCCCGAAAATGCCATGTTCGAGCACACGAACACCCGATAACCGCATGTCATTGCCAGGCGCATGCTCTTATCGTGCGAGTTTCGCAATCCAATGGAGAAACGGCAGCCCTCCATCTCGGTTGCTAGGTCGAGCACGCCAAACATCTTCATGCCGTCCGGCGACACGGCGTACTCATCGTGGACGACCCCGATATGACGAAACCCGAGAGTTTCCACTAGAGCCGAAACGATCTCGTGATGCGGAATGGGGCGGTGCGTCTCTGTTGCTGGTGGTGTTGGCACCAAGGTCAGTTCTTCGCGGCCAATGGTTCGGCCGCTATAGCCAATCAGCGTACTAGTTTCTGACATACCAATTTCCTCCTTGTTGATTTGAACTCCGATTTTCGAAAGGTGAGAAAGACGTGGGGGTGGTGGCCGGTTTTCAGATCGCATCATCCAAACAGCGATGCCTGCTCTGGGCCAGCAGGCCTGCCGCGCGGCCGCCTGCTTGATAGCGACCCTGGTCGTTGCCCAAAGATCAAGACCGAATCGCTCGCGATGGCCTCTTCGATTAGGGCGCCAGGATTGACTTGGTTGGCTAGCAGACTGGCCGGCGCTTCCATGGAAGACGTGTCATCGATAGAGCGATCTGTTGCCGGGAACAGTTTCTGGTGTTCTGCGCTCAGAGCTTTCCATACGGAGTCGGCGCTTTCGCCGATGCCGTTTCTCTCGACCAGTTCCCGCGCCATCGCTGAGAGCATGTCATCGTCTTCGTCGATGTTCTGCAGTCCCTCGCCAGCGAACTTGCCCTCCATGGTGAGTGCCACCAGAAGTTTCTTTCCCATCAGGCGCAGGCACGCGGTCTGCATCGTGCCTTCATAGCAGAGAAACTTCACCCGCACTGGCCGTCTCTGTCCGATGCGCCAGGAGCGGCGGCTGGCCTGCCGCAGGGTGTGCAGTGAATACCCCGATTCGTAGAAGATGATCGTTGGAAAGTCCAGCAGATCGAGCCCTGTCTCTACAAGTTTGGGATGAGAGATGACAACCTGAACTCCCTCCTTGATCTGTCGTGCATACCAGGCTTCACGCTTGGATGTGTCAACACTCGAGCGGAGAACTGCTGTACGAATTCCCTCGTTATTCAAGATCCGCTGCAAACGTGCTGTGACGTCGTGTTTCTGCGTGTATACCGCAAACACCTGGCAGCGTCTTCCTTTCGCGAGTTCCTTCTTGATCTCCTCGATCAGCTTCCTTTCCTTGGAATAGAGCTCTTCCTCAGGCAGGTCCTGCGTCTCTGCGATAACAAATCGAACATTGCGCTTCAGTTCGGGGTCGAACTCTGTGCCATACAGGGTCCCGAGTCCATAGGGATGGTCCGGGTAGAGCAGCAACGTATTCAACATCGTGCTCAACACCGACCGGTTCCCACGGTGCTCCTTCAACGCCCTCCGGATGGCATCTTCCAGTTCCCGATAGGCGCCCATCATGAGTGGATCCATCGGAACGCTGAGATATGTCTCTTCGTAAGGCGGAAGCTCTCCGGATATGTCTTCCAGGAAGACGAACGCGCACAGCTGCATCAGGAATTCGCCGAAGAGTAAGGGCGATGCCCCAGGCTTCCGGCGAACCGTGCTGGTGGTCTTGGATTTGGAGCAACGATTGTCGGACGGCTCTACTTTGGTAATTGTTTCGAGGACGCCGTAGTCTTGAGTAAAGGAACTGCGACCCGTCGTGCCCCACTCGTAGCCATGTTCCTTCATTCTCGCGGCTTCGAGCCGGAACAACGTGTTGAACAAGTCGTCCGCATAGCCTCCAAGCAGCGTTCCCGTCAGCCCCACAATCCGATCGGTACAAGACGCCAACGTGCCAAGAGCATTGCCTTGGGCGGTATCGCCGGCGAGTTGGTGAATCTCGTCGCAAATCGCGTAATCAAACCAGCCCGGCATGTAGCGACCAATGAACTCAATGGGTGCCATGCGGCGAATCTTGTCGGAGTCGGCTTGCCAGAGCGGGCTGTGGAATGGACGGCAAAATCTCTCACCTCTGGATTCGACAATCTCGGCGATCTTGACCTTCTCAAACTCGGCGACAGTCAGGCGGCCCTCATCTACGATGACTGGCTTGCCCGTCTCGGCGTTCACCACACATCCGAGATAAGGACCGGAGCGCGGTACACAGTAGGCGTGACGCCAGAAATAACCGAGCTTTGCCCGCTCACGTCCCACAATGAACAAAGAAGGTCTTCCACACAAGGACAACCATCGTCTCCTTGGACTGGACGATGCCTTTCGCAGTCGCATCTCGCTGAGACTGGTCTGGAAACCCTCCCGCACGATGCGGCCCTGGCGGAGCCGGACTTCATTGACTCCATGTGCTTTGTTCTCGTCACCACCATTCCGCAAATCGTCGATCAGGAACACGCGCACTCCCGGCAATGTCAGAAAAGCTTCCCGCGCCCATTTTTCGACCAAGTGCGGAGGCACCATCGCCAAAGCGGTGAACGGCTTGCCCTCGCTGTGGACGTGGATTCCTCCTAGAGAGATCAAGGTCTTACCGGTTCCGCACTCCGAGACCACCATGCCGGTCCGCGCCTGTTGCCAGCGCTTGGCAAGGCCCATGATCGCGATGGTTTGTGCGGGAAAGGGCTTTCGCAGCAATCCCTCAACCCGCGGCGAAACTGGGTCGTCGAACTGGTGTAGAGCGGGGTACTCCTGAAGAATGCGCGCCCCGAGCAAGCCAGCGTTGGCGCGCATGTAGTCGTAGATCGTAAACAGTTCAGGCATGGAGACCCTCTTGTAGGCGGAAGGTATGTGCGGAGACGACGGAACCGAGAAGAGAAAGGAAAAGAGGAAGGGTGACAGCGAGGAAACTATTCAGCTCGCAGGAAGATATCTTCGAGATTCACAGAGGGCCAGCGGATTGAGCCTGTTTGGGCTGGGAGTGAAATCGCTCCACTCTCGACGCCCCAGCTGAGCCAGTCTAGGAATTGTTCTTTCTCCCCTTTGACAATCACCGGGTCACATCCAATTCCCAGGGCATGAGTCAAGGCATGGTGCGTATTCAGTTCGTCGGCAAACCAATCCGACCATTCTGGCACTCCAGGAATCCCATAGATGTGGGCAAGTGAGGCCCAGACAAAGTGTTTATCCGAACCGGCCAACAGCGTCCGTCCTGAGTTGGACGACATGTTTCCTGAGGCGAACTCCTCCGACATGCCGACAAGGTGGCGCAACGGCTTCTTTCGCCCCGGAAGGTGTATGGAGCCCTTGAAACACTGTGCATTTCGCTCCAGACACACGCGGATCGGCTGTACATCCGCCCCTTCAACCATGAACCGATCTGTCAGGGAAATAGCAGCACTGATCGCTGATATTTGCGTATCGCCTCCGATGACAGAAATCAGGTGGGCCTTGCCTTGTCGTGGTGGATCGGGCAACACCTCCCCGATGAAACGGTCCAGGCGCAGCTTGATGCTGGTCGTGGTTTTCTCCGTACATTTCACATACGTCAGCCAACCGAAGCGAAGGTGTGCGTTCTTCATTCGGATCCCTTCTTTTCATGGGTGAGAATCTGGGTCTTTCCATTGGCAAAGACGAGTGTGAGTTCGTGCGAGAACCGCTCCCGGTCGTGCAGGATTTTGATGCCGTCTTCTTCCTCTTCCTCCCAATGGTCGGTGAACTTCACCGAACGCCAGTGGGCGATGTGCCGGTTTTCTCCTTCTCCGAATGTCCCATTAAGCATTCCTGCGGTACATAGCAGTCCCACATGGCCACCATGTAGTGGCGTGAGCGGTCGCCCTCGGACGTCGCGCTGCTTGGGGAGGAGAACGCGGCTCGCCTGACGATACGCTGCGGACTCGAGCAACAGATCTTCAACTTCATCCAACGGAATACCGACATGGGTTAGGACGAGTGGCCCAGAGCTTGGGAGTTCGTAAAGAAAATCAGGACTGTCTCCAAGGGAGTCCAGATCTGGCTTGGTTGCCAGTTCTTCGAGCCATCGGACGGAGTCGAGAAGGGTTGCGTCTGTCAGCCTTGAGTGCCGCTTACGACGGGTTCCGAGCACCACGATCTGCTTGTACTGAACGCAGGCCGGTTCAGTCAGCCGGAATAGGCGCAGCTCTGCGAACTGCTCGCTCAACAGCCTCGCGTACTTCGGCAGCCGCGGTTGTGGAATGATGAAGAGCAACACGCCACCTGGCTTGATCCAGCGATACGTGTGCTCCAGAAACACTGACTCTAATCTCTGGTTATGGCTTGCGCCTGCTTCCCAGTCGTACGGAGGATTCAGATAGAGCAGCGAAACACTCTCGGCCTCGCACCTCACGTCCATCGCGTCCGCCTGGAGGGTCTCAATTCTCAAGGCTCTCGCCTGTTCTGCCCGGTAGGCGTCGATTTCGATGCCATAGCGACGTGCCGGCGCGTCGTGAAGCAGGTGGGCAAATGCCGCTCCGTCGCCCACGCACGGATCGATGGTGGAAAACTGATCGGGAAAGTTCAGCCAATTCTTCAACCGCTGGGCCTCGGCTATGGGCAGAGGGTAAAAGCCAAGCTTGGTTTGACCATGAGCACGCATGGGAAATGCCTTTCGGACTGGGTCTTGCTAGTGGAGTCGGGAGGTCGGCCGAGGCCTACCGTCCATCGGCACGCCAGGCAGAAGCTGGGAATTTCCTCAATAGTCGGCGGGCAGCAGCAATGTGGTTACCGATCGATCCGCTTCCGTGATGATCCAGAGCTTTTCTATATCCGTGACCTGATAGCTGCTCATCAGGCGAAATCCGGATTTGAGGCTCAATTCGTTTTCAGTCTTGTCGTCCTGACAGAGATCGCCCCAATCACCACGAAGATGGCGCGAGAGAAATTCCAACGGTGATTTGTTGACATGCTCCAAGAGTGCGAGTGCTCCCGGCGTGGCAACAATCCGGCCCGCGGGGAATAACGGAATCGTCGGTGGGCAAGTTCATCGTTGAGCTCCTGTTTCAGGTCTTGGCTGGGCTCGATGGAAGATCGGAATGCCGCTGCCCAAGGCAGCAGAAGGAATCAGGCAGGGCGGCGTCCTAGAATGAATTGGTTTTGCTCTCTGAACGCGGTGAGGACTCGTCGCTGGCGCGCTGTTCGTCGCCTCTGCCCGCCAACCGAGCCACGATCGAGTTGCAGTTCTCGGCTCTTCTCTTCGCGATCCTGATGTAGAGATAGATGACGTACAAGGATTCACATCCGTCACAATTTCCATGCTGTGGCCGTCCATCGCGCGCCGGGTCATAGCGAGGGTGGAGGCCACATTTGCCGTCAAAACGGAAGCGGATTCTGAGCGACATCGAGCACCTCACCAATCTCTACGTGCAGCGTGGTTCCCATTCAGGGCTTGGGCGACCAGTTCGTTGAGCCTGTCTGAAGCAGGCAGTTCCTGCACGGCGACAAAGGAGCAAAAACCATTTACAGGCGTCGGCCGCTCGTCTTCGATTCGGTAGCCGCGCTCGATGTGCTGTCGTTTACGTTCCTCAAACAAGGCGGCCTTGGTGGTCACACGTATTCTCATGGCCATCCTCATTTCTCATTACTTGGCGAATTGGGCTGAAATCGGGGGCGCAACAGGGGCGAAGTTCTGTGGATTCGCGAACGACAGGTCAAGAGTTGACCGCTGACTGTGGGATAGACCCTCGCGACTTTGAGGATGTCAGGAGCGGTCGGCGTCAGGCATACCATCGGCTGCTAGGTTGCGTGACTCTGCCTTTTTGGTGAGTTTCTCCAGTACCTCTTCAGAAGACCAAGGGAAGGTTAAGGTTTTGTGCTCGTCAGCCTGGCGCACGAAACCGAGAGACGCCATGTGAGCCAACCACTCATCGGAATCCACTTCGTAGGCGTACGTTTCCCGCGCGACGGTGACAGCCCTAAGTCTGTCAAACCGACAGAGCGGGTGCATGAATGGAACAAACATTTTGAAGTATTTCGAATCGGCGCTCAGATAATCATCCAATTCCGATGAGGAGAAGCCGTCCTCCGGAATCACTCGAAATCGATACATGATCGATTGGCCCTCTTTGTCTGCGTGCCCAAGACCAATAATGCCGTCATCGACTAACTTGGAGAGTGATGCCACGTCTCGAATCGGGATACCTCGATATTCCATACCTGAAAAGATTCGGTGTGAACAGAGAACACACGGCTTCACAACCATGTTTGCGACGTCCTGCCGTCTCGTTCCAGGAAACCATCCGGCCAGATAGCTGAGCAGGCGCGATGGATCGCTGAGCGCCTTTATCGCCACGCCAAGTTGCTCTGCGCCGGTTTCAATCTCCTCCCAGAGATCCCGCATTTCATGCGAACCAGTCGGAGGCACCGAGTGCTTGCACTCAAATATGTAAAGCACTCTCCCATGTAGAACGATCACGTCGATATCGGTTTTGTGAGGTCCAATTTCAACCTGTCGGTTTGTGGTGACCCTCGGGAAGACCTCACCGAGTATATTCGCAACGATGTCGACGAAAGCGCTTGCATTTACTTTCAGCCGCAGCTTGTTTGCAGACTGGACGTTGCGAAGAACATTCGAGACACAGAGCAGCGCAGACACATAGACCACTTCCGGTGGCGTGACGATTCCTTTCTTGGGCATCCTCGTCACCGCTATCCGCAGAAAGGGTCGATATTGCAGGTCCAAATAGCCCAATCGATGAACATCTGCGCTCACCAGACGGATGAACTCTCGAGCCTGTTCTTCCGTTACCCCCATTGAAGTTATCAACTCGACCATATTCTTTTCAGCCAGGACGCGAACAAGTGAATTGAACAGGATGGTTGAGTCCTGCCGGGCGTACGGACGAAGCAGTGCGATGTCAACCAAACTCAGGAACTGAAGATGCCGCCAAATTCGCTGGAACGTTGCAAGGTCAATCTTGTCGGTGAGTTGAACTTGTAACTCTGCTTCCGATTGTAAAAGCAAGAGGTAATCCTGGTTGAGTCGCTCGCGATAAACCAGGTCGTCATACAAATAGCTGTTCATGACTGTCTTGTACAGATCGGGGTCCATGGGGAAGTTGACACGAAGACGACGGAAAGGAGTGCCTTCGTCCTTAATCTGATGGAGTACCTCGTGGAGCTTCTTCGCAAAGAGTTCGGCGGCAGCCGTAAGAGAAAAACGTGGTACGGAACCTTCTCCGCCGATTTCAGAAGGTATTTTCGCCCAACTCATCTCGGACCGAATAAAACCCAACTTCATCGCATATTCAAATCCGGACGAGGGAGGATGCAGACAGAACACCGTTGCGGACTCGGCCCCTGTTACTTCGAGCCGATAACCAAAAAGCGAGATGTCCTTGGCTACTTCGTGTCGGTGCATCAACCCCTTCCCATAACTCATGAGAAGACGCATCTCGTCAGTAGCAAGTTCTCCTATTGCAGGCGACGCAAGGTCCCATGAATCGATGGGATGGAATTCATTCGCCTGGGCAATGAGGATAGAGGCGATTGAAGCCACGTCCTCCGAGGTGCCCAATTCGTCGAGCCAGTCTTGGGGTTCACTTGGCACGGTGAAGCGAAAATGACTTCGCAGGAACATCAGATCGGCGAGCGCTAAGACCTTTTTTATGATCAGGCGCGGCTTCACCCGCAACAACCGCTGTGCCCGGTTCTCATCCTGCAGAATTGATTCAGTCAACCGTTGGTAGGCACGGTATGTGTCGAGCCGTCGCCTCAAGACACTCCAGTCGTGATGAGTGCTCGCAGCAAGTTCGTCCTGCAGGTTAGCGAGGAAATTGCTGAACTTCTGACGCGGCATATCATCGCCAAGTAACGCTCCTGAGCGCTCTAATGCCGTCGTGAATGCGGATCCGAGGATTGTGATTCCAGCAAGAATGGCCGTCCTTAGCCGATCGATTTGCCCCCGTGCCCGAACGTTCGGCACAATCTTCAGGATTGCCTTAAATATCTGCTTATCGCTCCACCGAGTCATGCCACTCCTTGAGAACTCGGTTTGAATGAGCTCCGGCGTCAACGAGACTTCGGCGGCGAGTCGGCTGACAATAGCTTGTACCTGTTGTGCGATATCTTCGGCCATCGAGCAGAGTGTAACTGAGAGAGCACATCGTTGACCCTATGGCTGAAGCCGCTCGCCGGGTTTGTTGTTGCGACGCGGCCGCATTCCGGTTAGCGAGATTGGATAATGGACCAGAATGCCTAATGCAGAAACAACCGGCAGAAAAGAAACTACACTGCACAATGTCTATCTAGACCAGAGTGCGTATGGGCGAATGCTCGATGGTGCTTCGGATTGGCGCCAATCGGAAATCGGCTCAGTGCTCGCGCGCGCTCAGAAGGCTGGCGAGGCGCAGGTTTGGGCAGGCCCCACGAATGTAATTGAAACGATACAGGCAACTCAGACGGACCGACGCAAAGCCCTTGCCTTAATGATGCTCGAATTGATCGACGTCAAGCGAATCTGGTGGGGGCATGAATTTGAGGCTATTGACGACTTCTTCGGATTTCTGAGGAGATTTGTTCCAGATGCGATCAGGCTTCCCGAATATGTTGAGCATCACAGCACGGTCTCACGGCAGACGTGGTTAGGAGTGCTCGGCCTTGCCGCTGCGGTCGACGGGCCACATTTTGGACCCGTAGCAGAAGATCTTCGACACACGAAAGCGGTTAACCAGTTACTGCATGCCAAGTTTGCTCTCGCACCGGACGAGTGGGTAGCCAAGATGATTGCTGCTGCAGAAAGGCTGGAAACCACCGAAGAAGATCCAATTTCGGATCTCACGAGCTTGTCCACACAACAAATCATTGACGAGATAGATCGGCTATCGAAAGAGGGGCAGAAGCTCACGAGGTGGGCTACACAAAGGCTCGAAAAAAAACGGGACACGATCGCTAAGGCATACGGTGGAATCGAAGTAGGCTCGGTTCTACAGGCAGTGTTTCGACTTCCGTTGGAGATCCCACTGATATTCAATGTTCCCCAGATCGTGACTCACTGGTCGAGGGTCCAGGAAGCGACGGGCTGCGAGTCGCTTCCGCGAGAAATCCGTGAGGGGGAGCCTGCCGAACTTGCCGGGAATGCATCGATGGCAATTGTCGTGGTCCAGCACGCGATTCGCGCTGCAGCCCGGAAAGGTTTGATGACAACCTCTCTAGGAGTTCAGGTCATCGTCAGGGAGTTGCAGCGGTGCATGAATAACGTACAACTGTCTACAGGAGGCCTAGCGTTTGATGCAGATCACGCGGCTGCTCTCAAGCGACATGACGTTGTCGTCACACATGACAATTGGTTTGCAAACAGTCTGAAGGCAATGGCTAATAAGCTCGAGATCGATACTGGTGGGAAGTGGCGCCCCCAAATAGTCATGACGGCGAAACAACTCGGCGAAGCGCTCAAGCGACCACTCCCGACCGCATGAGGGTCTGTTTATTCAATACAGTTAGCGCTCGACAATTCAGCCGGGGATGCCTTGTCCTCAAGAGCCGAGACGATTTCCTGCAGGGTCTTGAGATTGTCCACTTGGTCAAGGGAGTTCAGTCGCAAAGGCCCCAGAACTCGGGCGAAAGCTGCCAAGCCCACCCTGTCTCGCGCAGCGTCGGCTCGCCGCAATCCGCGTTCCGCCGCTTGCAGGTGTGCCAGAACCTTTTCTTGGATAGCCTTTTCCTGAATGTCTTTCGGATTCCACACTTTCGCGACGCTCTTCAATACTCCGCGATACATGCGTTTGCCTACTGTCCTTTCCATCCCTTCAATCCCGCGAAGGACTTCGCCATCGACCGCGCTACCGTTTCCATTGTGTCGGCCAGCGCCGCCGTTTGCAGCGGGTGCTTGATTCGGTGTCGGCTCCACCACACACCGTGGCCGAAGGCCTTCTCGCCAGCCTGCGGGCGTCGCCCAGCCGGCTAGTTGCGGAACTGCCTTCGGTCGCTTCCGCTCGTCCAGGTCAACCCACGTTCCCGTGAAGTAATACAAGTAGCGGCCCAGGCCGAAACAACTCGCTGCTCGCTTGAAAGCCTGGGCTTCGGCCGACGTTCCAGCGTTCTGATCATCGGCCCACTCTTCTCCAGTGGCCGAATGTGAACCCAAACCGAAGATTGTCAGTTCGCACGTAATCAGTACTTTCGCGACTACTTTCTGGTCTCCACTTCGTTCGAAATTCGCGCTGGTATGGATAACGTATTTGCGCGTCCAGCCCGCTGGCGTGAACAAGGCGTTCAAGCGATCGGTGTATGCGCGTTGGTCGGCGTATGGAACGACTTGGCCACGCGCTGGCTGCTGTCCCTTGGTGGTGTTCATCACCCACCATTCGATTTGGGAAGGATCAAAGGGCACTTCCAAGGCTGTCACCAATTCTTTGACCCGTTCCGCTGGGATCGGAACAACTCCGGGCGCCGGCATCACAGGCACTGGGATCGATGCGGGCGTAGGATCTTTCTGTGCATGACCGTTTACAGGGCTCATGCCACTTCCTCCTTGGTTGACGGTGTTTGTTCCAAGCGCTGGCCGTACATCCAACGCTGCGGCTTGATCTGCAAGAGCCAATCCTCCGCTGTGGGGATGCGGCCGAGATCTTCCCTGACGTGCTGTTCGCCAACATAGCGGACAGGAACTTCATTTCCGTCGCTATTCACGATGGCAACACCGAAAAACTTCTCTGCCAGGAAAATGCCCTCTGCATGATGGCGAAGCGCGCGGTGGCGAAAGTCGGAGAAGAACGCTTTCGATTCATCAAACCAGTTGTGAATCGGGAGATAATCCTCTGCCTTTCCGCCGAACTTCCTCGCGCTGCTCTCGGCGTGTTTGAGTGGATGGGCCATAGTGCTACACCTCATACGTACTGGTTGTGTAATCCTCGAAGCGGTCGTTGCGCTCAGTCGTCAGCTTGCGAGCGCTCACGTTCAGGACGACATCCCCGAACCCGCCGCAATCGTTCTCATACCCGAAAGGCACAAGATCTTCGAAGTGCTCCTGCAAATACGAAGCGTCGTATTTGACGGGCTCATGCCCGTCCGACGCGTACCATTCGCTGTCATAGCACTTCACATCCTCGGTTGTTCCTTCGTCGCCGTAACCGTCGAAGTGGATGGCCACAAACCTGACCCCGGCAGCCATGAGTTTGTCGCAGTCCGCGAGAATGACGGCTTTGGCCGCGGCCTGTTGGGCGTCGAGTGGTTCGCTATTGTTCTGCTGCGTTTGTTCCATTGGACCGATCCTTCCGGCTGGGAATGTTGAGAGTGGGGCGGTTCTTCTTTCGAAGGCGCTGCCAACTCTTTGGATCAACGCGCAACGTCTGTACACCGCCTACGCCCGAGAGACTCACAAATGCCGCGTGATAGGAGATCCTCCCGTAGCGAAACAAGCGCGCGAGTAGAGCGAGTGCGTGATTGGCTAATGTTGGATTGACGAACGGTTCTTGCCGGTCGAGCGCTTCCGCGGCGCTACAGCTCGGGAGGCCATCCCCGTCAAGGTCAGCCTGGATTACTTCGGGGAAGAGCTCGGAAACCGTACGCAATCGAAGCCTGTGGCGCCGATTCCTTCGATTCAGCGGCTCCCCAAGCACGAATTGGCCGCTGTCGGCGTTGTTCCCCAAGTCCAGCCAATAATCGACTTCACTCCAATCGTCAGCGCACTTGGCGATTGCGGCGCGCGCCTTCCTCGTATCGACACAGCCGATCACGATATCCACGCCATCCAGTCTGCGTTTAGGATCCAGACGCTCGGGAATACCTTCCCAGTCCAGGCCCCAAAACAGATTCAGCCGGTTGGCGAGAACCAAAGATTTATAGAGACCAATCTCAGATTGACTGAACGGCTGGCAGACACAGTTCGTCGGCGAGATGACGTCTGGATCGAGCAAAGTTACGTGGAGTCCTTCCGGATGTCCGTACGCCAGCAATGCTTGATGCAGGTACGGCAAACCTCCCGCGACTGCGCTTCCGTTGCCGCCGCATCCCACGATCAAAACGCGCACTTTATGTTTCAGCAGTTCGGGATGAATATGGTGTGTTTCCATGGCTTCATCCTTCACCTCTTCTTTGCACGAACTCCTGAAGCGTTTGTTTGCTGTCGGCCAGGAACTTCACAGGAAAGCCACGCTTCCGTCCTGCCAAGCTTGACCAGAGACCCAGAAAGCCGCCGGGATGGGTCGTCAGGCGGACCGCGCCGCTGGGATGGGTGAACTCGCTGGCAAAATAGGCGTTCTCCCAGCCTGGCAGGGACCCGACACTCACCTCCTCAGGAACTCGCATACTGCCGAGACACACTCGTCCGTGAGTATCGGTGTTCCAATAGGGGGCGTTTCGCAGACGCGTGTCGGCGGTTGGCCGAGTGTCTTCTGCGAGCGCGCGCACGAACAGTTCACTCCCTTGGATCATGAACACCAGGGCAGGGTGGGGGTACATCTTGCCGTTGAGCGTTTTCGCTTCGGCATCTCCGTGACCGAAGAACATTAACCGTGGTCGCGACCCGCTCCACCAGGCAATCAGTTCCGGGGTTCTTGCTAGCACATGTTCCGGCAAAATTTCCGCTCCCATACTTGTCCCCAAACCTTTGGCGAGCGTCTCAAGAAACCCTGTCGTGACCGACTGCCCAGCACATAAGTAAGGCGCCTCATTCGGTCGGCACTTTACCTCGTGCAACGTGGCAAAGGCCCTGCTGCCTTCCTGATAAAGGAGAACAGCCTGCTTCAGACTGAAAGTTCGGTTGTCCCCGATCCGCAGAAGGACATTCATGACTGCTCCTCACGAGTGATCACGCCATCATCATTGCCGGGCATCAGGTCAATGAGACGGCTGGCAGCGGCCAGTGCGCCGCACGCGACCCCCAGGATGCTGAAACTCCGACGCACGCTGGCAGGGTTGGAAAGCTGGAGCGGAATGATCAGGTTCGGTTGCGGGGTCGTTTCCATTGCGGTCTGGGCTTCGTCGTCAAAGCACCCGACCACGGCATCGCCGGACGAGAACGCGGCGAGCAGGCTCGGCAGCGGCGGATTCGAGTCCATCAACTGCTCTCCCATGTCTTCAGTGAATTCCGGCCGTTTGGCCTGTTGCGAGATCGAACACAGTTCCAGCAAACTACTGACGAGCACCCGCACTTCCTTGTTCCGTATGCTCTGGCTGAGTTTCTTCAAACCTCGGAGAGTCAGAGGGCTCTCCTTCAGACATTCTGGGGTGCATCCCTCAATGTCTGGCACCTCGTACTGCTCGGGATTCTCTTCGCCCTCGTACCACTCGCGCAGCATGTCCACTCTCTCTTCGGCGTCGTGGAAGTCGTAGACCCGTACCCATCGGTTGACAGGCCCCACGAAATACCTGAAGAACGTTGCCGGCAGTTGCGGATGTATCGCTCCAAGCATTTCAATTGCTGGGTTCAGGAGCACGAGTGCCGTGCTTTCCGGATCGACGATCAGGTAGAGCGTCCCTTCCGGCCCTCGCTCATCCGAGTAGTCGACCAGTCGATCGCTGAGTGTGACATCTAGATCGAAGCGGCGCTGGATTGCCTCCCCGCCATGGTCGCGAATCCATCGCTGAAGAGTCAGCAACAAGTACTTGGTCGCATCTCTTCCGCTTTTCTCCCAGTCTTCCACGACCGCGATATCGGACTTCACCAGGATCTCCGCCAACGCGATGACTTCGCGGTCATCCGCGGAGAAACGCTGTTCAGTCGGAACCTCTTCCAAAGTGGGCAATACAACTTCACATGGCGGGGCCATCAACTGGTCGGTGGCAGTGTTCCTCCGGGCGGGGCGAGGCCTTTCCCGCGATGCCAGCGGCTGCATTGCTCGACCGCCCGCGCCAAGAGTGCTGAGGACACTTGCAGATCCTGACATTGCACGAACCTCCCGAGCGCCGTCTGACGGTGAAACATTCGGTCTGCTGCAAGACTCCGAAGCGCCCGCAGGACCATTTCTTTGCGTTTGTCGCTGGAACAATTCCTTCGCAGGTTTCGACCTATCATGTTCGTATCTCTCAGATCGGATCGCCGTTTCTTGTGCGGCTATGTATCCCAGTTCATTTGGGGTATGCTCGATGGCGAACGCGAGACTGGTCACCTTCCATCGGCCTTCACGCCGCGCCAAACGCCACGGACCAGGTCTCGTTTTGAGGGGGTCAGGCCGCCGTCCGCGGCCTTAATCGGTTCCGCTGAGACGGCGGCTTGTTCTGTTTTGTGGGGATGTCGCGAGTTGATGGTGGTTCTTGTCATGGCCCAGTTGCGACCTGACCCCGCCTTACCGTTTATCCCTTGGTGCCGATCGCACGAACAAAGCTGTACTGCAGATGTTCCTCCGAAGCCTCTGGCCCCGTGATTGCGGCCGTAGCCAGTTCGGGATATTGATGGCTGTAGATGGTTTTCACTTCTTCCGGCGTCATTCTCGGATCCGGGTCCGGAAGTTTCACGCCGTTGTACGTAAAGCTGCGAGACAGCATTTTTGCGTCGATCATGACGTGGCCTTTCCCCCTTCTTCTCCGGCAGCTTGCGTCGTTGGTTCGGCGTTTTGCTGCGCAGCGAATAGACTCGGTGTCGTATCGGCTGCAATTGCTGTCGGCCCTGGTGATTCGTCCTTCTTCGCGACGGCCGGATCAGATTTCGAGGCCTGTTGCGTTGTCTTCACCTTCTGGCGTGCTGCCTTTGCCGCAGCGTCCATTTCTGCCTTTGCTTCGGCCAATGTACTGCCGAGTTCCAGATGAGACTCGACATAGCTGGCAAGATGTTTGCCAAGTTCTGCATCCAACTCCTCAGCTGATCCCGTAAAGCTGAGCGGCGTGGTCAAAGCCTCTTGTTCTCCTTCCTTCACTTTCGCGGGTATCACGTTGACTTTCAGTCTTTCGTCAATCCTGGCGACCGTGATGAGCAGGGTTCGGTCCTTAAGCAATGGAATGAGTTCAACGAACACGTTTTCTTCCTCCTTAAACTTTGGCGTTGTTGTCACACTGAAATCTGCTGGGCGCGCCTCAGGGGAAGCGCCGGGACGGGCACTCAACCGTGCGGAGTGGGGCCTAAGGGCGGTTCGCGCCCGTCCCTGTCTGTGGCTCTGCCGAGGGTAGAGGTTTCCACAGATCTCTTCAGTCCTAGAAGGGAATGTCGTCGTCAACTACTGCGGGAGCGGGCTCGGGACTAGACTGCCCGCTGGGCATTTCTGCTTTGCTTTCGTGCCCGTTATCTCGTGAACCGAGCAGGACAATATCCCGGGCCACAATCTCTGTACGATATTTCTTTTCCCCGCTCTGCCGATCTTCCCAGCTCGAGGTCTGCAGCTTGCCTTCTACGTACAGCTTCGATCCTTTGCGGACGTACTCGCCCACGATCTCCGCCAAACGCTGCCACGCCACGACGCTGTGCCATTCGGTTCTGTCTTGCCACTGCTCGTTTCTGTCCGTGAATCGTTCGTTCGTGGCGAGGCTCACTTTCGCAACTGGGACTCCACTCGCCGTGTACTTCACTTCTGGGTCCTGGCCGACGTTTCCCACCAGAATTACCTTGTTTACGCTTTTTGCCATACAGCACTCCACTTTGTTTTTCATCATGAGCAGCCGCTCGTGCTGCCACACTCAAGACACCGATAGCAGGACCCGTTTCTCACCATGAGGGCACCGCAGAATTGACACGCTGGGGCGTCTCCTAGACTGACGACCTGTCCCAACTGTGCGACTGTGCTGCCCGTTTCGGTCTTCATCGGGACAACCTTCGGAAACTCAAATAGGCTTCCTTGCTCCGCTTTGAGAAAGCGCAGTTCAAGCCACCGGAACAAATAGTCCATGAGCGACTTGGCATATCCGATTTGTGGGTTCCCGGACCAGCCACTTGGCTCAAAGCGCGTGTGACTGAACTTGTTGCACAACACCTGGAGAGGCACTCCATACTGCAAAGCCAGAGAAACCGCGATCGCAAACGAGTCCATCAGCCCAGAGACCGTGGACCCTTCTTTCGACATGCGAATGAACATTTCGCCAGGGAGACCGTCTTCATACAA
>Ga0070741_10006893_pt1 | contig 24008 bp, 18 predicted proteins | sample Coa_R1_4_FD_66440 | JGI IMG/M metagenome (GOLD analysis project Ga0070741, IMG submission 66440) | Surface soil microbial communities from Centralia Pennsylvania, which are recovering from an underground coalmine fire - Coalmine... | ecosystem: Environmental > Terrestrial > Soil > Unclassified ...
GGTAACGAGTGCAACGCTCACGCTTGTTCCTTTAAAACTCGATCGGTAAATCCTTGCGCCGTAATTCCACGCACCAGGACATGGCTGCGCCTCTTTGCGAATAGCTTCTCCAAACTAAGACCCTGGCTAGTAACCAGCCGGATGCAAGGTTCGAGAAACAAACCTGAATTTTTGATGGTAAATCCCTCGGCAATTCTTAAACTGCGTCTGAGAATATCATGGAAAAGATCTATTGTAATCACACACTGCAGGCGTTCATCTAGGATGAAACGCCCACAACACTGCGCGAAAACAACCGTGTTTCCTGCGCTTTACCATAGATAGAAAGCAACTCCGCGACATTGGCAGCCCCCGTATATCTGGCTTCAAAAGCGGCCCGCGCTTTCTCCCGCATTGCCCGAATTCGCAGCAAGTTGCGTGAACACCATTCAGCTTTTTCCCGCAGCTCTGTTACGTTCCCAGGCGGAAAATGAAAGCCCGTTTCTTCCGGTGTCACCATTGAAGCGGTAGCCCCAATATCGGAAGCCAGTACAGGCGTGCCTACGGCAAAAGCCTCAATCACCGTTCGCGGCATGGCCTCATAGCAACCTGAGGGGAAGACAAGGAATTCCGCGCGGCGCATCAATTCGAGCGTGTCCTCTGGCGCAGTGCGGCCCAAGTATTGTATAGATGGATTTACGGCGGCAGCCGCCTTCACCAACTCCAGCAAGGGCCCATCGCCGGCGATCTTTAACGGCAGCACGCCATCAGCCGTCTTCCAGGCTTCAATCATCGTGGCAAGGCCTTTCTCCGCGCCTAACCGTCCTACAAAAAGCGCGTACCCACCTCCACCGCTGCCGGGAGAAGGCGCTGGATCGACAAAATTCGGCTTAACGACAATTTTTTTCGCCGGCAGGCCACCGGCAATATATTTTTCTCGCGCAAAGTCCGTAAGAGCTATATATGCGCTTACCTGTTTCCGCCATGTTCCGGCAATCTTGTGCGCGCCGATCATTGCCGCAACCACAGAACTGGCCGCGCGGCTGTCACGATAACAACCATGGAGAATCCCTGGCCATGGGACAAAGCGGCCAAGACAATCCTCACAGACGCGGTTTTCACGAAAAAAAATCGCATTCGAGCAAATGAGGCGATAGTTCCTCAATGTCTGCACCACGGGCACACTGCATCTTGAAGCCGCGTAATACACAGAAGGAGACCACAGCGGAAAGAAATTCTGCACATGAAGAATGTCAAAGTGTTCAGAGCGCAATTTGCTTTCAACCCGTTTCTGCGACTCCGGCGACCACAGTGTGCGCAATGCCGTCCGGGCCTTGCCCAACATTTCCACGCGCTTGTTGTCCTCTTCCAACAGCTCTACTTCGTGCCCATGGCGTGCCAGCAGCGCTGCCTCAGCAGCCGCAGACTGGTCTTCCCCGCCTGGAACCAAATACCGGTTGTGGAGCATGAGGATCTTCATTGGGTTATGAGCTATACCGCAAATCCAGTTAATTAAATTCTCATTCCAAATTTTAAGAACATCAACAATTTTCTATTTTGGCTTTTATTAAATGCTGCAGAAATGCAAACTTGCCAACGGCATACAAACAATTAATGTTTGCAAATAAATTCATATTGCAATATCCAGAAAAGCTGGATAAAGTACGCTTCACGCGGAACCAGAAATTAAACAAGAACCATGTCACTGCAAGAGGAAGCACCTCCCTCAAGAAAACATAACCACAGGTTGGCGCTGAGGCCAATCCATCAAGAAACCGATTTCAGACAAAAAGCTTGATACGGTTCTTCAGTACTTAACACTACATACTGAACCACCGCGAACCAGTCCACTTCTACCCCCTTGTTTGTTAGGGAAACACATGATTTGCGAAGAGACAAACACGATCAATCAAAAATTCTGAAAGGAGCAAGGAGCAAGATGAAATTGAATGCAGTGAAGTTGCTAGCTATTGTCATATTGGGCGCAGGCATGATGTATGGGCAGGCGACCCGCACTTGGGTTTCTGGCGTGGGAGATGACGCCAATCCATGCAGCCGTACCGCACCCTGCAAAACTTTTGCGGGCGCTATTTCCAAGACAGCCGCAGGCGGCGAAATTGACGCGCTCGATCCGGCTGGATTCGGGGCCCTCACCATTACCAAAGCCATTACCATTGATGGAGGAGGTGGCCAGGTAGCCTCGGTTCTGGTTTCAGGTACAAACGGAATTGTTGTCCAGGCCGGTCCAAATGATGTCGTAACCCTGCGTAATCTTCGGTTCAATGGCATTGTTGGAAGCGGCAACGGCGGGCTCAACGGCATTCGTTTCCTTTCCGGCAAGGACCTGAACGTTGAGAACTGCTACATCTTCGGGTTTAGCCAAAACGGCCTGGATATAGCATTAAACCAGGCTACTCAGGCTACGGTCCACGTGTTCCACTCTGTTTTTAAGCAGAACAATGGCGTGGGAATTCGTGCCACTAACGCTGTTCTGCCTCACGTGCTGGTCGGAATTGATTTCACTGAAATTGCTGTCGACAACATTGGTGTCGAAGCGGCTGCCCGCAGCAGCATTGAGATCAACAACTCTATGATCTCTCGCGGCGCTTCGGCCGGCATTGCAGCTGACTCACCTACCGGAGATGGGCTCATAGGAATTGACCACAGTGAGGTTATCAACAACAACAATGGAGCGACGGCAAGTGGAAATTCCGTGGTAGATACGGGTGACACTACGTATGCCTTCAATACCGGTACAGCGTGGAACCAGGCCGGAGGAAAGATCTTTACCTACGGCACCAACCGCGTACACGACAATGGCGCTGCGGGCACATCGCAGCCGGTTCTGGCTCAGCAATAGCCTGGAACCAATCTTTAGTGGTTTGACATGCGGGCTGATTATTGATCCAGCCCGCTTTTTTTATCCTGAGCCGTTTACTTAGCTGCAAGTGCCAGGCCTCCACCAAGCAACCTGTCATATTCGTTCACGGCTTCTTGCAGATCGAATTTAGAGAGTTGGACCGATGGCTCCAAATTTGATTTTGGTTCTTTTAATCTGGTCACAATCCCTTCCGCAAGGGCCTTGGGGTCTTCTGGCGGAGCCAGTACAATCCACTTGCTTTCATCTGTAAGTTCCCGAATTCCGCCTGGGCAATCAGTAGCCACCATTGGTGTTCCCACTGCAAGCGCTTCCACAGCAACATAAGGCAATCCGTCCAGCCTTGACGGCACAACAATCAGATCGGCGTGTTTAAAATAAGGCCACGGATTCTGCTTCAAACCAGCAAAGATCACGTTTTCACGAATACCAAGCTCTTGCACCTGTTGCTTTAACTCCTCTTCTAGCGGCCCATCACCCAACAGCGTCAGCCGAGCCTTTGGAAAAGATGCGAGCACATCCGGCATGGCGTTAAGCAATAAATCTATACCTTTTTCGCGAACAAAACGTCCTGCCGCCACCAGATTCAGGCCTTCTCCGGCAAAAGGATTGTCGCCGAGCTGTGAAGAAGCTCGGACCATCTCCCAATCCATAGGGTTATAGATCCGGATCAGTTTTTCCAGCGGCACAGCAAAGTGCGCGGCCAGATCATTCTTAATAGCGTCTGACAGGCACGTGATTTTGTCCGCACGCTTATATAACAAGCGATAAAGTGTGCTCCAGATCTTAGGACGGTGCGTGGCCTGCTTCAAGTAAGCACTGAGCGTGGTAGATTCTCCGATCAGGACACGGGTATTCCGCGGAAACAGAGGCCGGACCAGAAGCAACGCCAGATTCATGTGACAGATATTAGAGAACACTACGTCCGGCTTCACTTTATAAATTAGTTTGACCAGTCCCAGCAGGCCATAGCGTACCCGGCTGTACTCGAGGTTATGCACAGCTACGCCAGGAGGAATGTCATCTCCTTCTCCTCGCTTGGCCTGCAAAAGTGCGAGATGAAATTCATATCGCTGGTGATCCAAATGACGAAGGAGCGTGGATGGGACCCGCTGCGCTCCGCCGCCCCCGCCTAGCGAGGAAAATGGAAATATGAAGAGTACCCGTCGACGAGTCATAGTCATTGAGATTTCGTTGTTCGAGCCGAATCAATGTCCGGTGTTTTGGGCAAAAGACGGACAAATAATTGGTCCCATAAGCCCAAGATGCGCTCCAGACCAAAGCGCATAATCACCTCTGGAGCACGTGCGGCGAGATGCGCACGCTCTTGCGCATCGCCCATGAGCCGATCCATGGTTGCAGAAAGCGCGTCCACATCTTCCGGCGGCACCAGTATGCCATCAATACCATGCCGTATGATTTCACCAGGGCCAGAAGGGCAATCAAAGCTGATCACTGGCAGGCCGCAAGCCATTGCCTCGCAAAGCGCATTGCCAAAGCCTTCAAACCGGGAGGAAAACACAAAAAGATCAGCCGCTCGCAGCGCAGAAAATGGATCCTGCAACCATCCCACAAATTCCACTCTGCTTGCAACCCCCAGATTCACAGATTGCTCCTGCAAGGCTTCCCGCAGAACTCCTTCTCCCACGATCTTAAGAGACCAATCGGGATGCCCTGAGGCAATGCGCGAAAAGGCCTGCAGTAGAAGATCAAAGCCTTTTTCCGGAACAAGCCTGCCCATGCCGATAATAGTCCGGCCGCTATCGCTTTGAAGCAAACAATCATGCGGCGATCGAGATTGTGTCGATGGTAGATCAATAGGATTTGGAATGACACAGGCATTCGCCTTGGTTTTTTGCCGCAACCATTCCATCATTGGCTTGCTGGTGCTTACCAGCATATCGGCTCGACGATAAACCAGGCGCCGCAGCGTTTCCCATGTCCACCCTATCGGGTAATATTCTGGATAAGTTTGCTCCACAATGATCACTGGCGCGCTCGCTCCGCGTGTAGCGAAGAGTGTCAGGATGTTGGAAATATCCATAACACTGATGATCAAATCGGGTCTGGATTCGTGAATGGCACGCCGAAGCACTCGCACGCTTTTTAACTGCCGGATTATTCCGTGAACAAGGTTCAGTGCTGTCCCGCCGCGCACTCTGAGCTGACGCAAGTTGATCTCCGGATGCAGGGCGTAGGCTGGAACGTCATCTTTGATGAGCGTAATCAAGGTAACTTCATTGCCCCGGCTGGCCCAGGCATTCGCCAGGACAGATGTTGTTCGCTCCGCTCCACCGCGCCCCAGAGATGTAATAACTAATGTCAGACGCATGGAGGTCTAATGTATGGTTTCCGCCTGGGCTGCCGGCAGTGAGTACAGATGTTTCTGAGACAGAAACTTGAAAGACCAGATGGAAACCATCAGGAGCAACACGATATACACAATCGAGGTTGAGAGTGCGATTCCGGCAACATGCCACACACGCATGAGAACAAGATTGAGAACGATATCCAATGCCAAGTTAACCGCTGAGACGTACATCAAAACATCATTACGACGAATCGAGGTAATAAATCGCACGAACAGCATGCTCCAGACGTAGAACGGGATTTGAATGGCATAACAAACCTGAACCCAACTTACCATCTCCGTATCAGCAGCAGTGAACGCACCCCGCTGGTAAAGAAACTTCACGATAGGCCGCGAAAATGCAATCACCAACAGGGTGAACGGCACCGCGCCGCCCACAATCAACACCGAATAACGTTTGAGGGTATGCCGGCAGCCCACCCAGTCATTGGCTGCAACCATTCGAGAAAAATAAGGCAGAGTGGCGGTGCTGAGGGCCAGAGCTGCCAGCGTTACCATTCCGCTGATGATTTTGTTGGCATATCCCAGAGCCGCGACGCTGCCAGCAGGAAGCATGGCCGCCATCGCTTGATCTACAACGGCCGTCATCCCCATAAGGATTCCGCCGGTCAGCATTGGGGCATATTGTGCAAGAACGCTGCGAACCCGCTCATCAAACCCGTGCCAACGAAGAGTAAAGTGCAAACCTTGCTGCTTGAGAAAAAGAAGCAACAACATCGATTCCAACAAACTGCCGATTACTGAGCCGCCAGCCAAAGTAAATACACCCCAGCGCCGGGCAGCAAACAAGACCAGACAAATCGTCACAATGGAGGTCAACAAAGGCGTTAACGCCGGCACGGCGAATTTCTCGCTCGCGTTCAAGACCGAAGCGGCAAGTGTGGCAATGCCGCTGAAGATGATCCAGGGCAACAGCAGGTAGAGAAGTTCGCGTGTGAGCTCCAGTTTGGCTGCCGAGAAGCTGTGTCCCAGCAAAGGGAGGTAGAGCGGTGCAAGCAAACCCAGCAGCGCAGCGACAGCGACCAAGGCAACGCTGCCAAGCAGCATCATGTTAGCAAGAAGCCGGTTTGCGGCTTCTATTCCATGGTTTTGCCGGGTTTCGACAAAAATGGGGACCAGAGCAGCCCCGAGGGCGCTCATTCCAATGTTCAAGACAAAGGCGGGCAGCACGAATGCGATGAGAAACGCATCCACCTCATCGCCGCGTCCGAACGACCGGGCGATAATCAGCTCTTTGAGGGTTGCCGCCAGCTTTGCGATCAGGCCAAGAAATCCCACGATTAAAGCAGCGCGGAAAATTTTTCGGTTGGTGGTATCCGGCGCAGATTTTCGGAAAAGATTAAAGTTCATCACCTGATCGCGGTCTCTGGCAATCATGCAGCCGCGCTATGGGAAATGGTCTTGCTGGCGATTATAGCTGAGAGGCTTCCCAGAGCGTTTAAACTCTCCACACTCGCCTAAAATGTTTTCATAATCTTCTGAAGTCCCCTATAAAATATCAGCAAATGAATATTCTCATCACTGGGGGTGCGGGATTCATAGGCTCTCACCTCGCTGAACAGCTCCTGGCCAACAATCATCGTGTAACAATCATTGACGATCTGTCGACAGGGTCAATCCACAATATCCAGCACCTGAAAACGGCAGAAAAGTTTCACTATGTGCTGGACACCGTTGCCAACCAGCAAGTGATGGCAGAACTGGTGGACGCCGCTGACATCATTTATCACCTGGCGGCGGCTGTTGGAGTCAGGCTAATTGTGGAGAACCCCACCCGGACCATTGAGACGAACATTCGGGGCACAGAAATTGTCCTGGAACTTGCGGCAAAAAAGAAGAAACGCGTACTGATTGCATCCACTTCTGAGGTTTACGGCAAACGCAATACAGTGCCTTTTCGTGAGAGTGATGACCTTGTGCTTGGTCCGCCTGACAAGGGCCGCTGGAGCTATGCCTGTTCCAAAGCGATTGATGAATTTCTGGCTGTCGCATACTGGAAGGAAAAAAAGGTGCCTACGGTGGTGGTGCGCCTCTTCAATACTGTGGGGCCGCGGCAAACCGGGCGTTATGGAATGGTGATTCCCAGCCTCATTAAACAAGCTCTCGCCAATCAGGACATAACAGTATACGGAGACGGCTCACAAACGCGTTGTTTTACCCATGTTAATGACGCAACGGGCGCGCTAATCGCATTGGCGGAGAACCCTGACGCTAATGGCGAGGTCTACAACATTGGGTCCACAGAGGAGATTTCTGTTTTGACGTTGGCGGAAAAAATCAAGAAGCTTACCGATTCGCCATCAAAAATCGTCTTTATTCCTTATAGCCAGGCGTACGAAGAAGGATTTGAAGACATGATGCGCCGTGTGCCCGATCTCACAAAAATCGAACGGCTGGTGGGATATAGACCGCGAATTTCGCTGGAGCAGATCCTGATTGATACGATTCGTTATCATCAGCACAAAATGGACCCACTCTCCGATTTGGAAAAGCGGTTGGCTGTTAAATCCTCATAAAATGATATGGCGACGGTTTTGCTTAGGGGTGCTGGACAAACATCAAGGTGAGATTAGCGACGCGCTAGACCAACCTTAAGTCTTATCCTCGTTTAGCGTGGGCATCAGGAATATGGATGTTGGCTTGTTCTTTCTCAAGATCGGTAAACGGTTCGGGACTAATTTTTTCTTTGCGGAAATGATAGCGAAACTTTAGGTAGACAAACGATCCGATACACCACAACACGAATAATGCCACGATGCTGCCGAGAATCCACCAAACCATACGAGATTATTCTAGCCCAAAGTTAATGTAGTGAACTGAACCGACCGGCCCTGCAGCCGGTTTTCGCACCAGCTCCTATGCCGCGGAATGAGCAGCACGTACTCCTTTGCGCGAACTCACCAATTTGGCAATTTCCAATTCTTCGCACACCATTTCAGCCACTAGCTCCGCAAGGCTGGTTCGCGGCTTCCAGCCCAGCTTCTCAGTTGCCCTGCTTGCGTGACCAAGTAAAGTATCCACTTCCGCAGGCCGAATATAACGTGGATCTATGGCCACAATTCGTTTGCCGGTGTTGGCGTCAAGCCCTTCTTCCTGAACGTCACTTCCCTGCCAACCGAAATCGATACCCAACTCTTTGGCTACTGCGTCAACAAAGTCGCGCACAGAGTGTTGTATTCCAGTCGCGATCACAAAATCTTCCGGGCGGTCCTGCTGCAGCATCAGCCACATTGCTTCCACATAGTCACGGGCGTGGCCCCAATCGCGCTTGGCGTCAAGATTGCCCAGGTAGAGACAGTCCTGCAATCCAAGCTGGATGCGGACGAGCGCGCGAACGATCTTGCGCGTAACAAACGTTTCTCCGCGCACTGGAGATTCATGATTAAAAAGAATTCCGCTGCAAGCGTAAATGCCGTAAGTCTCGCGATAACAAGCAGTGATCCAATGTGCGTAGAGTTTGGCCACGCCATACGGTGACCGGGGAGAAAAAGGAGTCCCTTCATGCTGCGGTATCTCCTGCACATTGCCGAACATCTCAGAGGTTGAGGCCTGGTAGAAACGGGCCTTCTTTTCCAAGCCGAGAACCCTGATCGCCTCCAACACGCGCAACGGGCCCAGTGCGTCTGATTCAACTGTATATTCCGGCTGTTCAAAAGAAACGGCCACATGACTTTGTGCCGCAAGATTGTAAATCTCATCCGGTTGGACTAGCTGGATAGTACGAATAAGGCTGCTGTAATCGGTTACATCGCCGTAGTGAAGAAAAAAACGGCAGCCCGGAGTGTGCGGGTCCTGAATCAGATGATCGATTCTGCCGGTATTGAAAGAGGAGGAACGGCGCCTGATCCCATGCACTTCATAGCCCTTATCGAGCAGAAGAGCTGCCAGATAGGAGCCGTCCTGCCCGGTTACACCGGTAATCAAGGCGCGTTTAGGCACCATCTATCCTCCCATGCCTGAAGAAGATTTTTAGAGTTTAGTGTCCGGACCCGCGAAACACAACCGGAACCGTCATCAGAAGAATTTTCAGGTCCAGCAGCACGTTCCAGTTTTCTATGTATTCCAGATCGAGGGAAACATTTTTCTCAAATGAAGGATCATGGCGGGCCGTTACCTGCCATAGGCCGGTAAGTCCAGGAGTTACGTCAAGACGACGAAAATGTTCCAGATCATATCGCTTAAAGTCGTCTTCCGGGTGCGGACGCGGGCCTACCACGCTCATATCGCCTTTGAGAACGTTGTAGAGTTGAGGCAGTTCATCAATGCTGTACTTGCGCAAGAAGCGTCCCAAGCGGGTGATGCGGGGATCGTCAGTGATTTTGAAGGTGGCGCCATTGCGTTCATTCATGTGCATAAGGTCGCTCTTGAGCTCATCTGCATCAACGCACATGGTACGGAATTTGTAACAGCGGAACTTGCGTCCTTTGCGGCCTACGCGCCAGGCTTTATAAAGTATTGGCCCCGGAGAATCAAATTTGATGGCGATGGCGGTCAGCAACATGACAGGCGATGTAACTACCAGCGTCACGATGCTGATAAAAAAATCCATGATGCGCTTTACGAAAAGGCCCAGGGCTGGAATCGGCTGGCGGTTCAGTTCCAGCACCGGCACGGAGCCGATATAGTTCATTCCTGCGCCAATCGCCAATCCACCATAAAGATCAGGCACCACTTTTACGCCGATGCGCTGCCGGCGCGCTTCCAACGCGATGCGCACCACCAGATCACGGCTGGTAGCAGGCGTAAAGTAAATTTCATCGATAAAATTTTCCGTGAGAATGCGAGGCAGATCGTCAGGCGTACCCAGGCAAAAAGGACCAGGGTGAGCTTCAGCATCCACAAAGCCACAAAATGTTTTTCCCAAATGAGTGTGGCTCTGCAAGTAGCAACGGAAAGCCTGGCCAACCTCCCCGCTGCCGACGATCAGAACGTGCTGGTTTCCGATTCCACGCTCAATGCGCTTGACGTTATAACGTTCCATTACATAGCGAAGGAAGACTACACCGGCAAGGCTGAATAGGCTGGTGCTGGCCACCATGAGACGCGGCACAGCTTTTTCTCCCGCGATAAAGACAATCATGATGGAAATCATGGATGAAACCATGAAACCCTTAAAAATTCTTACCCGCGCCACGCGGGCGGAGCGGATTGCGGCATCAGAGTAAAGGTTCTGGGCGGCATTGCAAATCACGGTCAAGCAAGCATAAGTAAGGAGAAATACGAATAAACGTAGTGCAGGAGCAGTAGTAACATCGGCGGAGGAGATCCCCAGCAAATCACCCACAAAGGTCCGCGTAGAGTACGCAACAAGGCCGGAAAGAACAACAATCAGTGCCTCTAACATGGCTACTGCCGCGCCCAGACCGGTGCCTCTTTCATGTGAAAGAGAACGGTGAATCTGGGTCCCGGCAAAGTGTGACACTTCCAAGAGATTGCCTTGCTCTTTCAATACCTCTTGTGTTGACACTAATAACCTCCTTGCTTGGTAGGGTTATAGTTGTGACATCTGATCCGGTTTCGCCATTTTCCGCCTGTACATTAGCCGTCCTGGACCGTCCCGCATGATCTGGGCAATCAATATGCGCCGCGGATCATCCTGGTCCCAGCGGTCCCACCAATCCTTCAACAGGTAGCCAGCACAAGCCAAAAATGCAAAAAATGCGGTGCCCGCCAGCGTAAGCACAAGCCCACTGGGACGTTTGTGCTCGGGCCATGAAGCCGGATCCAACACTTTGACCGTAGTAGCTTCCTTGGCTTCCTGAATCCGAGCCATCTCATATTGCTGCGTCAAAAGCTCAACCACTGTTTCGTGAATTTTGGTATTGCGATACAGGTCCGTCCACTTAACACCCAGCAGCGGCAGGCTTTTGACTGAAGGATATGGATTAGAAGTGTCTTTTGCACCCTGGGGTTGCTGCCCGGAATTGATTCTCGCAAGCTCCCGTTCCAACTCATCCACATGGGCCTGTGCGCTTTTTACCCGGATGTTCTCGTCCGTATACGTTTGCTTGAGCGCATCAAGTTGCGCACGCGCGGCAATCACCTCACCTTGCAGCCGGCCCGCAGCTTCTACAGTTGACTTCATCTGTTCAGGCACATCTAACGCCATATTGGCGCTGGCAAACTGGCTGAACTGCTGCTCCGCATTCTGCAGGTTTTTAGTTTCTTCCGCCAGCCTCTGCTCAACAAAAATGCGTTCCTGCTTGGCTGCAGAGGTAGAAACCTTGGCGGTCACAATGCTGAGCTCCTTCACGTAAGCATCCGCCAGGTTCATAGCCAGGTGAGGATCATGGTCATGGACGGTAATGGCGATTACGCCACTTTTTTTGTCCTCACCAATGTCCGTGCGCGAAGCAAGCTTCTGGCGAGTATCTTCCAAATATTTCAAGCCATAGTATTTCTGCAGGTGGAATTGATCGATCAGGGCGTCTAGTACAGTACGGCTTTCCAGCACTTTGGTAAAAACAGCACCAGTGGTCTTGGCGCCGGTTAGATCTCCGGCTAACCCGGCCAAGCCCGGTGATTTGGCTAGGGCAGGAATGAGTGCAGCCAATCCGCCTGAAGAACCGCCATCAGGAGGCATGATCTGCGTTGTGCTTTCAAATTTCGGATATCGCCAGCCAACAAAAAGCGATAACAGAAAACCCACGGCAATCCAGCGACCAATCCGCCCACGCTGCAACCAGAGCCGATAAAGGGCGTCAGTCCAGCTCAGCCATTGCGCAGGTTTGGGCAGTTGGCCGCTATTAGCTTCTCTGGTTAAAACTTCTCTTTCGGCCTCGCTCAGCGGCATCCGCCGGCCTCCCCCACGTTACTCAAAGCGAGCGGCAAAAGTACATGGTATCCGTATTGAAGTGGCTTCAGTTTGGGTACTCCCAATGAGCGTCCAGTCCTCTTATTACTCATCTTAAACAGCTCGAAACATTTAAAGTTGCGCATTATTCAAAATGTTGCAGCATCCAAAACGGGTGCAGCACAACTTGATCCACGCCGCAACAGATGAAGCACACAATTCTGTGCAAATTGCGCACAGGCAGAAAATACCCATTCTGGTTCGATTCATTCCCTAGTCCGCGAGATTACCGGCACACGGACGTCTTCTTTCGCCTTTGCACTTGCGTAACCACTTAGCTTACCCTAAATACCCCCACATCCTTACATCCTAGCAAACAGGTTACGAACCCAGATTATAACCTCTTACCGGCTTCTCTCTAAGAAGGAGGCGACTTGCACACGGATGGGTTCTACTCTGCTAGTGTGTCAGCCTGATGCGGTCATACCCAAAAGTGGGTAGAAAGGCCACACGGCTGAGGATCGGTGGACTATTTGCTTTTATGCAGAAAATCAATTCGCCAGCACACCGAATGAGATAAAACACGTACAGCTTTAGTCGAACGGACAATGCACAAACGCGTTAACAATTCTGATTTGACGCTTAACTGAATTAAATAGATACTGAATCTCAAAATAATCCCGAGCAGCTGGTTGTACGGGTTTTGTCCTGGAGAGCAGCAAGAAAATGCAAATCTCTGTGATCGGTTCGGGCTATGTAGGTCTGGTTGCTGCGACTTGTTTAGCGGAGTTAGGTCATGACGTGGTATGCGTTGACAATGACCTGGCAAAGATTGCAGCGCTGAATTCCGGCGAAACATTAATTCACGAAGATTACCTGCAGGAATTGCTCAGCCGGCATCGCGGCAACAGGCTCTCGTTTTCTACCTCTATTCAAGAAGCTGCGCGTTATGCGCGTGTCATTTTTATTGCTGTAGGCACTCCTTCCTGTGATGACGGCTCAGTCGATCTTTCCTATGTAGAAGCTGTTGCGCGCACTCTTGCTGAATCTGTAGAGGGCTACAAATTGATTGTCGAAAAGAGCACGGTACCGGTTTACACCAGTGACTGGATCCAGAGCGCCATGGCGCGTAAAGGCCGTAAAAACGCCGACTTTGACGTTGCTTCTAATCCTGAGTTTCTGCGCGAAGGAACTGCGGTCACAGATTTCCTCTATCCTGACCGGGTTGTGGTAGGAACAAGTACGCAGCGCGCGGCCGGTATCATGCGCGAAATTTATGCTTCTCTGATTGACGGCTCTTATGCCCAGCAAGCCAGCGCCGTTCCCAAGCCGGAGCGTGCCCGTGCATTGCCCATGTACATTGAAACCTCGCCGCGCAGCGCTGAACTGATCAAGCACGCATCTAACGCTTTTCTGGCGCTTAAAATTTCTTTCATCAACGCGGTTGCGAACTTCTGCGAATCAGTTGGCGCGAACATTGAAGAAGTATGCAGTGGTATTGGCAGCGACAGCCGGATTGGCCCTGACTTCCTGCGCGCCGGCATTGGTTATGGTGGATCATGTTTCCCAAAAGACGTTGCCGCGTTTCGCGCCGTTACCCGCGAATTTGGCTACGAATTTCCTCTGCTGGATGAAATCAAGCGCATTAATGAAGATCAGCGTGCGCGCTTTGTAAGAAAAGTGCGCGGAACATTGCGTACACTCAAGAACAAAAAGCTTGCTGTGCTGGGCTTGGCTTTTAAAGACGGCACTGACGACGTGCGCGAATCACCCGCTATTAAGGTGATTGACATGCTGTTGGAAGAAAAATGCCAAATCGTAGCCTTCGATCCGGCAGCCACTGAGCGCGCCCGGCAGATTCTTGGCGATAAAATTATCTACGCCTGCGACCCATATACAGCGGCAGAAGGCGCGGATGCCTTGCTTATCCTGACCGAGTGGAAGGAATTTGCGAATCTTGATCTTTTGCGCATCAAGCGCCTGCTCCGTTCGCCTGTGGTGCTGGATGGCCGCAACTTATTCGATCAGTCGGAAATGGCGGCCGCAAGCCTCACCTATCACAGCATTGGCCGGCCTGCGCCGGAAGCGTCACATACGTTGCTGAAGAAGGGCCACATAGCCAAATAAGGCGCACCCACTGCAGACGCCAGATTAACCTCGATCCAGAGACTCGCTGGATCAAAATCTGTTTCGAGCAGCGAGCTTCACATTTGAAATTTGAGCGAATTACACCTCATTGCTATAATCAATAACGCCTGTACGCAAAAAGTCTGCACCGGTTCCCACCGCAGCTTCACGTGTGCAAAAATCAAGAGAGTATGGCCAGGTAGCTCAGTTGGTAGAGCGCAGCCCTGAAAAGGCTGGCGTCGGCGGTTCGATTCCGTCCCTGGCCACCATCAGCATTACACGGTCGTCGCCGCCGAAAAGGTCGACATCCCCGGATACCGCCAGCACTTGGCCGTCCGGGGTTTCTTTTGGCGTAAGTACCAGCTTTTGGACGTGATGAGCCAAAGCCCTACGCGCGGTTGCTGCATCCGACCGGAGAACAGCAGTAAGGTCAAAAGCTTTCCTCGTCACAAATTGGCGCAATTCCTCAATGCTAACCGTAAACTGTTGAGGGTTATGTGCAGCGGTGAGGCGTTTGTCCAACCCTTCAATTTCTGATTCCACGGAAGCGAGCTGGGCGAGGAGGGTGGGCGAATGCCCCATGGCAGCTATTGCTTCAGCGAGGTTCCGCGCCTTCACTTTCAATTCACCGCGTTGCGCTTGCAATGCATTTAGCTCCCCAGCCGCTCCAGTACTGGCTTGTCTGAGCGAATCCAGGCGCTTCTGCAGCTCTTCCACAAACCGCCCGAACAGATATTCAATCATGTCCTTTCTAAGGACCTTATGAGTCAGCCCGTTGATTAATTGCTCTTCCAGACGATCTTGCCGGATCAGCACGCGGTTAGAGCACAGGCCCCGGAAACGGTGGCTTGGGCAACCATATTTGACATAGCCACGTCGCCCATTACCAGACACAATGACGATGTTTGAACCGCAAAGGCCGCAACTTAGAAATCCGCTAAACAGGTATTGTTTACTGCGCTCCGTTCGGTTAAACCCACCCCAGCGGGCAGTTCCGAACCGCTCATTGACGATCTTGATCTGTCGTTGCACGCGCGCCCAGAGGGCATCGTCGATAATTCGCCATTCGGGAACATCTGTCCGAACCCACTCAGATTCGGGCCTTGGACGGCTGATTTTTTGTCCGGTTTCTGGATTCCGTTCCTTCCGAGTACGATTCCAAACAAAAATTCCACGGTATCTCTCATTGCGCAGCATTTCGCGAACAGCAGAAGGAAACCACCCGTTGATTGCCCGCTTGCGTGGCCCTTGCGGTGCCGGAATTCCATCCTCATTTAGAGCCTTTGCAACTGCGGACAAACTCTTGCCATTGGCGTACATTTCAAAGATGCGGTGGACGGTAGATGCTTGAGCTTCATCGATCTCAAGGCGTACGCCACTAATGGCCGCCCTCCCATATTTAGCCATACGAGTGGGATCTTCAACTGGGACATTCCGGTATCCAAAACACTTTCCTCCAGGTTGCATGCCCTTCAACGCCCGTCCCTCCTGACCGCGATGTACTTTTTCTGCCAGTCCAACGAGGAATTGTTCGTCCATCATGCCGTGCAATGTGAGGAGCGACCGGGAGGTCTTCTCGCGACAATCCAGCCGTTGCGTTACGGCGTAAATAAATACGCCATAGTATCGGAGGGAATCATTCAGACTGAGCACGTCTGGCAGATATCTTGCCAGCCTCGAAGTGTCGTCCACCAGCAAGCAGTCGAATACGGCAGGCTTTCTTTTGGCGTCTGCAAGTAAAGACTTCAGAGCATCGCGCTGGGCCATCGTTGCGCCCGTCTTTGCCTGATCGAAACGGACAAAGTCTTCAGCGACAGTCCAGCCCTTTTCTGCCGCAAGTTGTCTACAATCTCGTATCTGATCTTCAATGGAAGTAGGACGCTGTAAGTCTGAGGAGAAGCGAGCATAGATCGCGCAACGCATAAACTAACTATAGGTCAACAAGTTAACTATGTCAAGCAGTTTCTTCGTTTTGCTATACTAACAGCCCTGTATTTTATGCAGTTTACCTTCTAATACACATTTACTTCCCCTTCGCACAACTTGTTGGAGGCGGAAACTCTAATGGCATAGTCGCGTGTTTTTCATTAAGAAACATGTCCACCAATTTAGGGACAATCCACTCATTAATTAATGCCTTCAGGCAAGCAACATCTTCACTTTCTGCCACTGAATTTTCGAACGGTCCCGATTCTGGTCCGTGGGGAGGAACAGCTTGTGGATTAGGCCGCATTAAAGCTCTCGTCAACTAAAGACGCAAAACCACTTCCGAAAGTAGCGGCATAGGGAAGGAACTACCAAAGCTAGCCAAACTCAGCCAAAGCGAACCAAATTGGCGGGAACACAAAAGAGTAGAAAATATCGAGGTTAAGACAGGGCTGCAACCATAATAGGAATGCAGCCCTTACTGACTACCACTTGCATCATTCCTCCATACAGATCGAAGATTTTCTCTTGTGCCAGAGCATCAAGACAAAGTGTTTGTTATTCTCCCACCCATTTGAAAGGGACCCGCATCAAGAAAGCACGTCATCCGTTGCACCGCTCAAGGCTTATCCAGCTAATCGCGGCACCTCCTTTCTCACCCTTTTCTCGGCGTCCTTTGCTTCCGGTGCATTCTGTGGGAGCTCATCGTGTTCGCCATTCAGAGTCTTTGTGTTTGTAGAAATGCTGGCGTTCATGTTCGCAGTTGGACAACCAGCTGCCACCCGCGCTCTAAGCCACGCCGCGAATTCGGCAGGACAAATCTTTATCCTGCCTTTTGGTTTTCCCGGTTCGCGGAAGACTCCGGGGATTTCTCCCCGACGAATCTTCTTGTAAAAAGTGCCGGTTGAGTCGCCATAGATCTTTGCGGCTTCCTTTACCGACAGTGGGTCGTTGCGATGTTCAATTGCTTCAATCCACTTCATGACTGTAGTTATCTTTGTACCACTTTGGCTAGCTTTGTCATTTCAAGTTGGTAGCAAAAACTTTCTCCTTTCTTGGTGCGTCTACTCTGATAGACACCGCAGCACGACGCGATACCGCGACACTCTGACGAGCAAGAGAAAAACGATCTGCGAGTTCGGCGATCTAGCTGCGGTGTTCATAAGCAGCGATCACTAACTCTATGGTAGGGGAAGACCGGCCAGAACGAACAACAGGACAACTCCCACTGCTGGGTTAGTAGCTGACAGATGCTTAAGGAGAACGAATAGGCTCACTATTTTTTGCTAAACAAAAAGGTTGTGGCGAAACGACATTTCATCCCACCGCGGCCTTGCTAAGAACTGTTAAGGAGGGTTACCCATGTATCTCGTACATTCACTTTCGCATACACCATCCATTCGCTGTGCTTTGTCCTCGTCCAAGCGACTATTCCCGGCCAGGGCCTGCTCGATTCCATTTCCGCATTCATTACCGGCCCTTTCGGGAAGGCCATAACCCTGATCGCCATCGTGCTTTGTGGCGTCAGCTACATGTACGGCAAACAGAGCGACAACGCAAGCATTGGCCGGCTCGCTATCGGAGCGGCGCTGATTGTTGGCGCGGCCAATATCTTCGCTTACATTCAGCAAGCCGGATGAACGAAGCCATGACAGAGATCACGCGGCGCACTAATCCGGTCTACAAGACGCTGAACAAGCCACTGACGATTATGGGAGTGGAGCGCACATTGTTCGCGACTGCACTGTTTACCGGCGCAGGCTTTCAGGTGTTGTTGAGTAGTTTCCTGGGCGCCATCGTGATCTTTGCCGTTCTTCTCTTTTTCGCCCGCATGGCCACTCGCCGCGATCCCAAGATGCTTGTCTTTGTGATCCAGGCCATGGCGTCCACGTTTCGGACTGAATACGACCCCTGCAAGTATGCGCCACGACCGGTACGGAGAATCCGCAAACATGCTTAACCTAAGAAAACTCGTCAAGAATTATAAGGAAACCGGATCGCTGGCTGAGCAATGCAGCGTCTTCAGCTTTATTAATGAGTGGTGTTTCATCACCAAAACCGGTGCCGTCGGCGTGGTCATTGAGAGTGAAGGCATCGACTACGAATGCCTCGACCAGCGCGATCTCGACAACGCTACAAGACGCTTGGAAGCAGCATTCAAACTTTTCGGCCCTGAGTTTCGGGTTTACCAGTACCTTTTTAAATCGCATTTTGAGCCCGAGCCGTCCCGTGACTATGGAAATCCGGTCGTCCAGCGAGCGGAGCAGGAGCGTGCGCGTTACTTCGCCGAGAAATCTGAAGAGATGTTTTCCATCCGCCTGTATTACGTCGTGCTTTATCAGGGTACGTCCAACGCCACCAAAATGACGTTAAGCAACGCCGTGGGGAGTTTTCTGAGCCAGGGCCTTAGTGCCGGAAGCAAAAATCTCAGAACGCTATTCAGCGCCAAAAAAGAGATTGTGCTGGTTGAAGATGAGATCGACCGAGGGGCCACCATCGTTTTGCGCCAAGCCAACAGCTTCGTTTCCCACCTGTCAGATCTTACGGAAATCAAGCTTCTGAAGAAACAGGACGCCTTCCGGATGTTGCGCCGAGTCTTTAACGTCGATCCCATCAAGCAAAGCGAGCGGCTCAAGTTCGATGTAATGACCGACAAGTACCTAGTCAGCTCGCCGCTTGAGTCTCACACCGACCATCTCACGCTCGATGGCTATTATGCCCGCGTGCTTACGCTTCGCGAGGAACCTTCCGAAAGCCGGCCGTTGGTCCTGCAGCAACTGCTGCGCATCCCAGCCACTTTTTACATTGCCACCGAATGGCGCGCAGTGGAGACGGCGGATGCCGTCAAGTACATCGAGACCATGCGGACGCACTTCCATAAAACCAAATCTTCTTTGAGCACGTCCAGCGGCGGAGATCGCTTGAAGGATGAAACGAAGGTCGAGTTTGTTGGCGATCTTAATGAGTGCCTGAAAGAAGTCCAAAAGCGCGGAAACTATTTTGGACGATTCAGCCTGACGATCGTGGTTTACGACAGGGACCCGGCCAAGGTTGAAAAGGCGGTTTCGGATTTCGGCAAGGCATTCTCCAATGCTGGCGCATCCCTCTACTCGGAAACCTATAACCAGCTTTCAGCTTTCTTTGCGACCTCTCCGGGAAATACTCACTTCAATTTCCGGCAGTTGTATATCACCAACAACAATTATGCCGATTGGTCATTCCTGTTCACGCTGCACGAGGGCCAGCGCTGGAACGCGTTTTTGAACAGGGAAGCGCTCGCCATCGTTGAGACCGTGGACGGAACGCCTTTCTTTCTCAATCTTCATCAGCAAATTCAGGACGCTTCAGGCGGTACCAGCGACGATGTGGCCCACACTTTTCTGACCGGGCGCACCGGCAGCGGCAAGTCCTTTTTCAATAACTTTCTGACTCTCGCACTACAGAAGTACGACCCGCGCACCTTCATTTTTGATTTGGGAGGGAGCTACGAAAAGCTGACACAGATGCTCGGTGGCTCTTACCTCAAAATCGGCGCGGAAGCTGGGGACTACCGCATCAATCCTTTTTGTCTTGAACCAACAGCCCAGAACCTCGAATTTCTGTTTTCTTTCATTCAGGTGCTAATCGCGGGCAGCGATGGCTATCAGACCACCAACGAAGATGACCGCAACATATTCCACGCCATCGAAATGCTCTACGTCCTTGAGCCTGATATCCGCCGCCTTAAGACTGTGGCCGGGACGCTGCCCCGGCATCTTGCCGACCGCCTTTATAAATGGATCGAGGGCGGCCAGTACGGGCGTCTTTTTGACAACACGGAAGACACGCTTACCCTTGCGAAGTTCCAGTGCTTTGACTTCCAGGGCATGGACGAATATCCGCAGCTTATCCAAGCGCTGCTTTTCTACGTCCTCCATCGCGCCAGTTCGGTCATTTACGACCCAGCGATTCGGTCCACGTTGAAAGTTTTCATCCTGGATGAAGCGTGGAAATTCTTTACCGTCCCGGTCATCCGGAACTATCTCGTCAAAGCCGCGAAAACGTGGCGCAAGCACAACGGCGTGCTCATCATGGCCACGCAGTCGCCGGAAGACCTCAAGGAATCGAATTTGCTCCCACTGCTTGATTCATTCCCGACCAAGATATTTCTCGCCAATTCCGACGCCGACTATGGCTTTTACACCGAAAAATTCCATCTCAACCCGCGCGAGGTAGAGCTGATACAGACCCTCATTCCCAAAAGAGAGGGGCTCATCAAAATTTCCAGCATGGGCAAGAAATTCGTGCTGAACGTGGACAGGAAAAGCTACTGGCTTTACACCAACTCCCCGAAAGACAACGAACGTTTCGCCGCCTTTGTTCGGGAACACGGATTCGATCACGGCCTGGAACTATTGGCCGAAACTCACAGGAGGTAACCCAATATGCAACGTCTATTTCGCCTCGTCATTTTCATTACGCTATCATTCGCTACCTTCACATTGCGGGCGCAGACCGATGATGCCCATTCTGTCCAGGAAGCCCGCACCGTCAAATATGCCGCCAGGACATTGTCCGCATCAGCACCCGGCCACGCTTTACCACACTGATACTTCTGCCGTCGCAGGAACGGATTCTTGATTTCGTCATCGGTGACAAGGACGCATGGGTGCTTGAGGGAACGCAGAACTTTGCGTACTTGAAACCCACGAAACAGGGCCTTGAAACCAGCGTGAACCTGATCACCGCTTCGGGAAACATTTACACCTTTTACTGTGTCAGCGCAGAAGCCCAGCAAGCCGACCTCAAAGTCATTGTCGAACCGACAGATGACAAGCTGCTGAGCGCGGCCAATGGAGCGCCGCGAATGATTCCCGCATCCGAGGTTGACCAGCTTCGGGAGGCAGCAGCGCTAGAAGTCAAAGCGGCACAGGAGCAGAGCAGCCGGTTCCGTTCCGACTACGCTGTGCACGCCCTCAAATTCGATTACAAGTTCAAGGAGAACAAAAAGCCTTTCAACATTTCGGCCATCTACCATGACGACCGTTTTACTTACATTCATTCCTACGCCACGGAGAAACCGACCGTTTATGAAATAAAAGACGGGCAGCCAACCCTCATCAATTTCACGTTGCAGGATGGCGTCTATGTTGTCGATCACGTTCTCGACAAGGGATATCTTGCTATCGGCAAACACAAAACCACATTTGAAAGGCAGGGTGAATGACCATGTCCACCACGCCTAACATACCGCCTGTTGTTCCCGAAACGCCCGAGCCTTCCGCAGCAGCTGCGCCGGTCGCAAACAAGCGCACTGTTGCCACAGGTGCGATTCCCAAGCAGATGCACTCGTGGATTTTCCTGGGGATTATTGCCGTCGTCGCCATTGGACTTTGGTTTTCCGGCATGGGGAAGAAAGCCAAGAGCACGACCGGGACTGGATCTGCTACGGCAGGCCAGGTGAAACCCGTGGTCGCCGGCCTCACGCCAGACGAAGTCCAGAAGCGTTTGCAAGAGAACGAGGATACGCGCCGAAGTGAGGCGGTAAATTCGCGGCAAGCTGCGCCTCCGCAGCCGTCCGATGCGCGCCTTGAACCCGCCATGGGAGGAATTACCACCACTAATCCACCCACGCCTCCATCCGCCCCCATTGTTGACCCTATCGCCGAGGACGAACGCAAACGCGAGTACGCGGCACGCTTTGCCTCGAATATCGCACTGTCTTACCGTGCCGATGCTCACGCGGGTAATTCCACGCCACAGACGCCCACGACCAATGCATTAGCCGGTACCGTCAATGCTGATGCTGTGCCAGAAGCAACCGCACTGCCCGCCAATCTCCAGCAGCAACTTGAAATGCTCCAGGCGCAGCAACAACAACGGATCACCGCCTCGGCCCAGCCTCTTCCAACACAATCACAGCCGCAAGCGACCCCAGCCCCGGCCCGCAAAAATGCCGAGCTAAATTCAGCTACGGGAAAAAATCACGTCATCTTCGAGGGAACAGTACTTGAATCGGTGCTTGTTAACCGGCTGAATGGGGACTTTGCCGGCCCCGTCATCTGCCAGACCACCAATGACATCTACTCTCACAACCACAACGAACTGCTTATCCCGGCGGGAAGCCGCCTCCTTGGCGAAACAAAAAAGGTCAGCGACGTTGGGCAGGAACGCCTTGCTGTGGTCTTCCACCGGCTCATCATGCCAGATGGTTACGCTGTGGACCTCGACCAAGCGCCTGGCCTGAATCAGATTGGCGAAACGGCCTTCCATGACAAAGTCAACAATCATTACTTCAAAATTTTCGGCGCTTCGATTGCGGTGGGAGCCATCGCCGGTCTCGCGTCTATCGGCGCAAACAACAGCGCCGTAACTGGCCTGCCTACCTCAAGCTCAAGCTCTTACCGGGAAGGCGTAACCGGGAGCTTGTCGCAATCGTCGCTCCACATTCTCGACCGTTTCCTTAACATTCCGCCAACCATCACCATCCGCGAAGGCCACCGGGTGAGAGTCTTTCTCACCCAGGACTTGCTTATTCCGGCCTACGCACAACACAAAATGCCATCGGACTTATGACCTACAGCCACAAAAAGGGAGTTGTTGCCATGAAAAAAATATTTTTGTTCTTATCCATCCTGCTTTTCACCGCCGCGCCCAGCTTTGGGCAGATCACCGTCTTTGACCCGTCAAACCTTAAGCAGCAAGTGCAGGAGCTGATCAATATGAGCCAGCAACTGACACAGCTACAAAAAACATTTGCCCTTTATCAGCAACAGTTCAATCTGCTGAACTCCGAGGCCCAATCGCTCAAGTCTCTGCCAACTCGCTACCGTTACACATTCACGAACTGGCAGCAATTCGCCGCCGGGAATCAGTACGGCAATACCAACACTTGGTTTACTGGCATCACCACCGGAAACGCCAACGCCGTTCAGACCGGATTTCGTAATCTCTTACCCGCAATCCAGCCGGTTGACGTAACCGCCACGCCCCAAGCACAGCAAGACTGGAGGCAACAGTACGGACTCATTCAGTTACAGGATGCCAGTCTGATGAGTGGCATCAAGGCCATCGGCGACATTCGTACCAACATCCAGCAAAACGCGAACGTCCTCGCCCAGTTGGAGGCCGATGCCACTTCAACCGACCCAACAATGCAATCGGAGAAAGCACTTCAGCAAAAGACATTGATCGCCCTGCTTCTAATGATCCATACGCTCGAAGACACCAATCGGGCGCTCACATCCTCAATGGACCTCCAAATCCAGACCGTGGCCCAGCAACGTTGGGAGCGAGGCCGCGAATTGAACGCTGCGGCCAAAGATCGACAAGCACACTAGAACAAAGGACATAAAAGCAACCCGACCAAACCGGCCAGAGGAGACGGCATCACACATGGACCCGACACTACTTAACAATCTGCTGGCGTCATTGCGGAACACCATCTTTGACGTTTTGACGCAGAATGGGACTCCCTTTCAGCAGCTTGGACAGAATATTTTTCGCACACTGGCTATTGTCATGATCGTGATTGCCGGAAGCCGCATTGCCTTTTCCGATCATCACGCTCTGCACAAACTCCGTACTCTGGCTGGTCTGGTCCTGCTGGTTTGGATCATGATCACTTTGTATTCCACTCCCAGCCGGCTTCTGGGTGGGTATTCATTTTCCGAAGCCATCCCTAAAACCGCTTTCGGGATGGCTGATTTAGTCGGAACCACTACGCAGCAACAGATGCTCTCCAAACTCAATGACATTTCCAATGGCATTCAGGACATGGGCGAATTTTCCATGCTCCATGCCCGCGACTTCATCATTTATCTGCTTATCACCCTGCTCATTGCCGTGCTGGAGCTGGCCATGTTTATCGTGGTCGGCTTCGGCTACCTTGCGATTGGGGCCATTCTTGTTATTGGGCCGATCCTAATACCGTTCGTGCTCGTGCCCAGGCTCGA
>Ga0070741_10006894_pt1 | contig 24006 bp, 19 predicted proteins | sample Coa_R1_4_FD_66440 | JGI IMG/M metagenome (GOLD analysis project Ga0070741, IMG submission 66440) | Surface soil microbial communities from Centralia Pennsylvania, which are recovering from an underground coalmine fire - Coalmine... | ecosystem: Environmental > Terrestrial > Soil > Unclassified ...
GCTGCTCCGATGAAGCAGAGTGCTGCCGAGATATAGAACACGAGGTGCAAACTCTGCATAAATGGCGTGGAGATCAAGTTCGGGAAAAACGACTTGCCCAACAGGATTGCTTGATGGGCGGGTGAAATGCTTTGTAGTGCCAATGGCGGTAACAACTTCCCAATCGGATTATACCCCAGAAATGCCCCAAAGAGCGCTGCCGTCGGAGGCAAATGGGCAATGGTGTTCGCCGCCTTGTCGGGAACGCCATTGCTGATGAGACCGACCGAGAGCGTCGAAGGAAGCGCCGATGCCAATCCTATCGTGACGATGCTGAAGAAGAAGCCGATGCTGACCAGGTTGGCACTGTTTTGAAAGGTTGCACGCATGCCGGAGGAGACCCCGCGTGTCTCCGGTGGCACGCTACTCATAATCGAACTGGTATTGGGTGAGGCGAACAGGCCCGAACCACAACCCAGAAGGAAGAGCAGGCCGGCAAAAGGCGGGTAAGCGAAGTTGGCAGGCAGCAGGGTAAGCCCGAGGAAGCCAAGCATCTGCAACAGCATGCCAACCGTCGAGAACAGGCGGGCTCCGAAGCGGTCCGAAAGATAGCCGCTCAAAGGACCTATCAAAATGAAACCGAGCAGCAGAGGGGTCATACAAATGCCAGCCCATAGAGGCGTCTCTTCAAAACTATAGCCGTGTAATGGGAGCCAGATGCCTTGCAGCCAGATAATCAGCATAAATTGCAGACCGCCGCGCCCAAGCGCAGAGAGAAATGACGCGATGTTGCCCGCAGCAAACAGGCGAATTTTGAAGAGATCGAGCCGGAACATAGGGTCCCCCACTCGCAGTTCGATCCAGACAAAAGCTGCCAGGAGCGCGATGCCGAGAAGAATGGCTCCGATGACCAGGGGATTGCCCCAGCCCATAGGCGAGCTGCCGTATGGCTCTATTCCGTAGGTGATTCCCAGCAGGAAAATCGTCAGACCCAGAGCGAAGGTCACGTTTCCCAGCCAGTCAATCTTTTGATGTTCACGGATCGTTGCTGTTTCGCGCAGCATGGTGTATGCCCAGATGGTCCCGGCAATCCCCACCGGCACACTGACGAGGAAGACGAGACGCCAGTGGACAGCCGCCAGCAGACCGCCAACAATCAAGCCAATGAACGACCCGGCGATGCCTGCAATCTGATTAATGCCCAGTGCGCGCCCCCGCTGATTCGCTGGAAAGGCATCCGTCAGGATCGCCGCGCTATTGGAGAGGAGAAACCCCGAGCCGACGCCTTGAATAAGGCGAAAGACGATGAGTTCGAGTGCTCCGGTATTGCCGGTCCCCGGCGTCAGGGCAAGCAGAGTACTGCCGATGGCGAAAATAAGAAACCCGAGGTTATACAGGCGCACCCGACCAAACATATCAGAGATGCGGCCAAAAGTGACCAGCAGCGTGGCAGTCACGACCAGATAGCCCAGCAGCAACCAGAGGAAATAGCCAGTTTCGCCCGGGGCCAACGGATCGATCCCAATGCCCTTGAAGATAGCGGGAAAGGCGATGAGCACAATACTGGCATCAATGGTGGCCATGAACGATCCCAGCGTCGTATTGGTCAGTGCCACCCATTTGTAATGAGGCCCGGCAGGCCGTCGTAGGCGATCATGCGTGCGTTGTAGTTGTGTGAGAGTTTCTGTCATGTTCATCCCATTCAGCGGCAAAGGTTGCTGCGTGCATGCTATGGTGTCTGTCTTCATCGTGGCGCAAAGGTAAAACTTCTTCTCTGGTGTCAAAACATGGGCGCAGTCCATGTTTTGACACCAGAGAAGAAAAACTTTGCTTGCGCGTCCAACGCAAGCACGCCAGGGACCCGCGAAATCGCGGGAGCGATGGAAACCAAATACACTCCTTAGAGCAACCGGGACAGGCGTTCCAGGAGCGGAATAGCAGCGATCAATGCCTGTTGCTCCTGGGCAGTAAAATGATCGGCAAGGGCGCGAGCAAGTTGTTCTTCCCGCTGCCGTCGGGCGCCATGAACCGCCTGGAGCCCTGCCTCCGTAAGTGAGATCACGAGACAGCGTCCATCAGTGGGGTCTGGCGTGCGTGAGACCAATCCAAGCGCTTCCAACGACATGAGGAGCGTCCCCATAGACTGCGGACTAATATGCTCCTTAGTGGCCAGCGTCCCTGACGTTGCCGGGCCTTCCCGCTCCAATAAACTCAGCACAGATGCTTGCGAGAGGGTGATTTCCCCCACCGCGCTGATCTGGCGCAGGCGACGAGCCAAACGACCGATCAGAGCGCGCAATTCGCTGGCGGCACGGCTCACTTCACTCGATACTGGCTGCTCCACCTGTCACTCCTTTCATATACTAAGTATAAACTTATAAGTTTTGCCTTGCAAGCCTGTTCTCCCTTTCCCATCACTCTCAGATGCGATGAAAGTGGCAATGTATGTTTCCAGGTGCCAGACAGTACCTTGCTCCTTTTTTGCTTGAAGGGGACGTCATTCGTCTAGTATGCTAGAGAGCATGCAAGACGTTGCTCATGCTGTAGAGGAGGGAAGAGCGATGGAACCAGCAGCGCCACCGGTGGATGTGTGCATTATCTGCGCCCTGCCAGAAGAAGTCAGGGCATTTCTGGAAGTTGTACAACCGTACTGCGAAGGGGAGATTGAAGGGCAGAGCAGCTCACGCTACCAGTATAGCTATCGCCTTGCCATGATCAAGAACAAGAAAGACGAACGGCTCCGCCTGCGTATCTCCTGGCTAGCGCGCTACGGCCCGCAAGAGATGACACTGCACCTGTCTCATGTGCTGGAAGAGTGTCAGCCACGCATCGCTATCATGACCGGAATATGTGCCGGTGATGCGACCCAGGTGCAGTTAGGTGACCTGGTAGTTGCCGAGCGCACCTTCACCTACGATAGCGGCAAATTCATTCTGGATGAGCAGCGCAGGCAGGTGCATCTGCATGACACGCTCACCTACCAGCTCGATGCGGCGATCCTACAATTCCTGGGACTATTTGACGCATGGAAACCATTGGTTGCCGCTCTCCCACGTCCAGTCGCGCCACCTGACATCAAGCTCGAAGAGCGCGAGGTGTGGTGTTATCTCAAAGCAATGGCCTCGGGAAACGCGGTGCGGGCTGATAACCCTTTCCAGGACGTGCAGAAGCCGGTTCGTGGCACAGCAGCAATTGATATGGAAGGAGCGGCCTTTGCTCTAGCTGCAAGCCGCCATCACCATACTCCCTGGCTGGTGGTCAAAGGCGTCTGTGACTACGCCGATAGCCACAAAAATGATGCCTATCACGACTTTGCCGCGCGCGCCTCGGCCCTCTACGCGCTCAGCTTCATCCGGCACTACGTAACCCATGAACGACCGCCCAGGAGAGAAAGATCCGATCATCTCTGGCGGGTTCCTCACGCCCGCAACCCGCATTTTACCGGCAGAGATGCTATCCTGACGTCCCTGCGACAGATGCTGGTTCCAGGCGCTAAAGTGACGGCATTAACCCAGGCCATTAGCGGTCTGGGCGGCATTGGCAAGACGCAGGTGGCAACGGAATATGCTCATCGTTATGCCAACGCGTACAAAGCAGTGCTCTGGGCGCAGGCCGATTCGCCTGAACTCCTCACCACAGAATACCTCGCCCTGGCAACCGTGCTTGGTCTGTCAGAGCAACAGGAAGCTGTAAAGCAGGTGGCAGCCGTCAAGCGCTGGTTACAGAACAATCGCGAGTGGTTACTGATCCTGGATAATGTCGAAGAGCCTCGGGCCATCCTGCCTGCGTTTCTGCCTAGCAAGCATGAAGGAAGCGTGCTCATTACCACACGGCGACGCGATGTACATGCGCTAGCCCACAGTGAAGCGTTGCCTGTGTTTGAAGAGGAGGAAGGCGTCCCCTTTCTGTTACGTCGGGCAGGACGTATTGCGCAAGAGGCTCCTATCACGGATGCGGCGAGAAGCGACTATCAGCTTGCTAAAGAACTCTGCGCACTGCTCGGATGGCTCCCGCTGGCCCTGGATCAGGCCGGAGCGTATATCGCGGAAAATGGCGTTTCGTTTGAACGCTACCTTGAGTTGTATCGGCAGTCCCAGCAGAAACTCTTAGATCGTCGTGGAGACGCTGATCACTCCGGCTCGGTGTTCATGACCTTCTGGCTCTCCTGGGACGCGATTCAGCAGCGCAATAAGCTAGCAGGAACCATCCTCCAGTTCTGCGCGTTTCTGGCTCCAGATCAGATCCCAGAGTTGCTGATCTGCCAAGCAATAGCTCATACAGAGACCGCAGATCCTCCAGAGACAATTGTCATAGATGAGGCGCTGGGATTACTCTATCGCTATTCATTGATTGAGCGGGCCGACCAGACCCTTTCGCTGCATCGACTAGTCCAGGATGTCATCCGCGAGGTACTCTCCGAAGAGGAACGACAGCAATGGATGGAACGAGCCGTGCTAGAGGTGAACGCCATCTTTCCAGATGGAGAATACGAAACATGGCCCCAGTGCGAGTTTCTGCTTCCCCATGCGCTCACTTGCGCAGAGTGGATAAAAGGCTTGAGGAGAACAAGGTTAGAGGGAGGGCGGTTATTGAACGGTACAGGTGGGTATTTATATGAATGTGGCCGATATGAGGCTGCTGAACCACTTCTGAAACTCGCGTTGTGTATAAGAGAACAGCAGTTAGGTCCAGATCATCCTGAGACCGCCATCAGTCTCAATAGACTGGCAGTGCTCTATTATGCTCAGGGCAGGTACGGGCAAGCCGAGCCGCTATTGCTGCGGGTGCTCTTCATCAGAGAACAGCAATTAGGTCCAACCCATCCTGATACTGCTATCAGCCTGAACAACCTGGCACGGCTCTACCATGCTCAGGGCAAGTACGAGCAAGCCGAGCCGCTATTGCAACGAGCGCTCTCTATCAGAGAGCAGCAGTTAGGTCTCACTCATCCTGATACGGCTGCCTCTCTCAGTAGTCTAGCAGGACTCTACCATGCTCAGGGCAAGTACGAGCAAGCCGAGCCGCTGTTGCAACGGGCGCTCTCCATTGCCGAACAGCAGTTAGGCCCAGATCATCCTAACACCGCCACCAACCTGAACAATCTAGCAGGGCTCTATGGTGCTCAAGGCAAGTATGAACTGGCGGAGCCTCTGTACCAGCGGGCTCTCCTCATCAGAGAACAGCAGTTAGGCCCAACTCATCCTAACACTGCCACTAGTCTGAGCAATCTGGCATTGCTTTATAAACATCAGGGCAAGTACGAGCGGAGGGAGCCGTTGTTGCATCGAGCATTCTTCATCAGAGAACAGCAGTTAGGTCCAACCCATCCCGATACTGCTATCAGCCTGAACAATCTAGCAGGGCTCTACCATGCCCAGAGCAAATATGAGCAAGCCGAGCCGTTGTACCAGCGAGCGCTCTCCATTGTTGAGCGGCAGTTAGGTCCTGAGCATCCTGAGACCGCTGTCGGCCTGAACAATCTGGCAGCACTCTATAAGGCCCAGGGCAAGTACGAGGAGGCGGAGTTGTTGTACCGGCGAGCGCTCTCTATCAGAGAGCGGCAGTTAGGTCCTGAGCATCCTGATACGGCTGCCAGTCTGAACAACCTGGCAATGCTCTACTACGCTCAGAGAAAGTACGAGGAGGCGGAGCTGTTATCGCAGCGAGCAGTAGAGATTTGTGTGGCATCTTTGGGGAGAGAGCATCCCCAGACACAGCAGACCATCAGCAACTATGCCCTTATCAAAAAGGAAATGGGTGGCGACCCGGATGCGTTGCCTTAATTATCTGCCAAAAGGAGATAGATGGGCGGAGAGGAAGAGGTATTCTAGGTGCGTGAGAATATGAGAGAAAATCTGAATCTATCAGTGGCGGCTGATGCCATTGTCGTTGAAATACAGCGGCGGTTACAGCGCAAAAGCCTCGTGCTCGTTGCTCTTGATGGGCGCAGTGGTACGGGGAAGTCTACGATTGCCCAGGCGGTCGCTGCTCGCGTCGATGCAAGCATTGTCGTGAGCGACGATTTCTACGCCGGTGGCAATGATGATGTCTGGTATGGGAGAAGCGCCAGCGAGAAAGTTGCGCAAGGCATTGACTGGCGGCGTATGCGTAAGGAGGTCCTCGAACCCTTGCTAGCCAACAAGCCCGCTTCCTGGCATCCGCTGGATTTCCAACCAGGCAGCGGCTGGATCGGCTGGAAAGAGGAGTTTGTCATGCTGGAGCCAGCGCCGGTGATTCTGCTCGACGGCATATACTCCGCCAGACCTGAGCTTGCTGATCTTGTCGATGTGGCCGTCCTCATTGAGACCGACGACCTCGTTCGCCGCAAGCGCCTCGTTGTGCGAGAAGGGCAAGACTTTATGCAGCGCTGGCATCAGCTTTGGGATGCTGCGGAAGACTATTATTTCACCCATATCCGCCCACGGTCGTCGTTTGATCTGCTCCTTTTGAATTGAGAGAAGGTCCTTCTTTTAGAAACGCTGATACGGTACGACAAAGGACAATAGAGCGTGTCGTCAGCGTTTCACGGCACCGTCCTTATGTGCTAGACTAAAGACGAGAATGGAGGATGTTTCTGATGAAAAAGGCTTTTCGTTTCGGTGTGGTGACGGGCGGGCAGGGATCTCGTTCGGCGTGGGTGACGCTGGCACGGCGCGTAGAGGAGTTAGGGTATGCCTCTCTGCTGGTCCCGGACGTTCTGGGGACTCCCCTGGCTACCATGACCGCTCTCGCGGTTGCTGCCACCGCGACCACGACACTACGGGTCGGCAGCTACGTGTTTGTCAATGATTATCGTCATCCTGTCCTGCTCGCCAGGGAGATCGCTACGCTCGATCAGCTTTCTGATGGTCGTGTCGAGCTGGGGCTGGGTGCGGGCAACTGGGCGCTTGACTTCCAGCAGCTCGGCACGCCTTTTGATCCAGCAGGGGTACGCGTCTCTCGTTTTGCGGAGGGACTCTCCCTCATAAAAGCGTTCTTTACCGGCCAGACCGTCAATTTCTCAGGCACCTACTATACAGCGACCAATCTGCGTCCTGTGCCGAAACCGGTGCAGCAGCCGCACCCTCCCATCCTGATTGGCAGCTCAGGGCGCCGTATGCTGACTATTGCGGCACGCGAAGCCAATATTATTCTGCCGACCCCTCCAACGGAAGAGAAGATTAATTGGATACGACAGGCTGCCGGTGACCGTTTTGAACACCTGGAACTGGGTCAGTCTGCCTTTGGCATAGAACTGACGGATAGTCCCAGGTCTGTTGGCCCAGGCAATCCTGTGATGCCGGTCGAGGTGCGCAGGGTGAGCACACAGCAGGCGGTCGCGTACCTGTTGGAGCAGCGAGAACGGCTGGGCATCTCGTATTTCCAGATCCAGGAACGGCAGCTAGAAAATTTCGCTCCTGTGGTTACTCTCTTGCACGGCAAGTAGCCGCCAGAAAATGCTTCTCATGGGCGCTTGCTCTAGCGCGGGGCAGGCTCTGCTTGAAAAGTAATAAGCACATGCATCGAACATGTCCCCTTTCAGCTCTGGTCAGCGCGTTAGAATGGGCATAGACGAGCGAAGCGCCGCCATGAGCGGTTGAAACGGATGGCTTTGCCATGATATTGTATCTCCGACAGCATACAGACCTCAATGTCCTATCTCTTCTCCAATCTGTAAGTGAGAGCTTTGCCTGGCAGAGGGAACTCCATGCTCTTCATCGCAGACAATCCATCGCGACGCAGGAACGAGTGGCTGCTCTGTGGATACGGGAAGCAACACAGAAAAGATGCTTCCTTCCCTGGGCGTACTTTGCACCTCAATGCGCCCCTCATGTTGCTCCACAATCGCTCGGGTAATCGTCAGTCCCAGCCCCAGTCCACTTACTGGGCTGCCCTGCTCTTTGGCTTCTGGCACCCGGTAAAACTGATCATAGATCCGTGAGAGGGCCTCTGAAGGAATCCCGCGTCCCTGGTCCTGTACCGAAAGGATGATATGCGTTGGACTTTGCTGGAGCAGCACCGTAATAGGTGCTCCTGCTGACGAATATTTGCGGGCATTAGAAAGCAGATTGAGCAATACCTGGCTCATTCGCTCGGGATCGATCTCAGCCATCAGCGGACCAGGAGCTGGTTGCGGGAGTCGTGTCTTCCCTTCGGTAAATCCGTCAAGCACCTCTTGACAGAGCTCTACAAGGTTATACGGCCTCCTCTGGATTATAAAAGTGTGGGTTTGGATATAGCTGAGGTCTTGCAAATCGCCGATCAGGCGTTGTAACCGGGCAAGCGATCTCTCCATCGTTTGCATATACCGCAGAACGTTGTCCTGAACTCTATCATGTGACAGGTTTCGTCGTAGCAGATGTAGCATGCCTTTCACACTGGTTACCGGTCCTGCCAATTCATGAGTCACTATCTGCAGGATCTGCTCTTTGGCCTCGTTGCTCGCGTGCAGCTCACAGTTGATGTGGGAGAGCGCCTCAGTACGCTCGGCAACCTGCTGCTCTAAATGTTGGGCATACTGCAATAATGCACGCCGTTGGAGTTGCACCTGACGCCGCAGTTGGCCCGTCTGAAGCGCCCGGCCCATGGCGGTAGCCAGTTCATCACGCTCAATCGGTTTATGCAAATAATCATAAGCTCCTGCGCGTAAGGCTTGGATAGCCAGTTCATGCTCATTGTATCCTGTCATCAACACGACCGGGATATCCAAATGAAGGCGGCGGATGGCGTCTAACAGGTCAAAGCCGCTCATCCCGGGCATCTTGATATCACTCAATATGGCATCATAGGAAGATGTTTGTAGGTGTTGTAACGCGTTCTGGGCCGAATCCACCACATCGACCTGCATCTCGCCCAGACGCAGGGTGAGCATGTGAGCAATCGCTTGCAATGCCATAGGATCGTCATCCACAAGTAACACGCGTGGGGCTTCCATGATGGAAAGAGCGCGATCTCCTTGTTCTTGCATCACTCTATCTTCTTCCGTGAACGCTTCCCCGATACAGGAAAGTCTCATAGGTCCATCCCGTGACCCTCAATACTTTCTGACCCCTTGCGGAGCAACAAACCAGATCGGTGTACGGGTGTTATCGTGCATAAAAAGATAAAAAAGGGTCCCGATAGCGGGCGTATAATCCTGCGCGAAGACGAAGCTCCACATAATCAAAGGTGAGCAGATACCATCCGGTGGTATCTCGTTGGAGGTGTCCTGGCAGCCAGTCACCATAGACCCAGATCTCGATGAGACGACCGCGTTGCAACGGCAGATCAAAGAGTTCGAGTTGCCGCCGTTCGTTGTTGTAACGAAATATGTCTGCTGGTAGCTCTGTTCCTTCCTGGAGCATCGTCTTCTTCCTAATTTGGTCACGCCCGAAATAGTCCTTCAGAGAGAACACGTATGGCTGACAAAAACCGCTTCACTCATAAGTATGATCAGGACGAAATTGCTCCCTAATGTGTCATAAAGGGCCGGGAGGTTCTATAACCAGGAGGAGCAAGAAACGTATTCAGAAGGTAAAAATTGGTAGCTCCCGAATGGTCAGTTCAGGCAATTTTAATATACAACTGCCCAATTATACTGTATAATTTACCCAGGAATAATCATTATCGCACGAATCAAGCATGCTCTTTTTGATCATCTGTTGCTCTAATTTAGAAAGGTATTGCACTATGGATGATATCATCAAGGTAATCGTGAGCGATATTAACAATACTGCCAACGCCATCAAGAAAGATACCGATGCGCTCAGAGGCGAGACCGATAACCAGATTGGCTGGATTGATGATACCAGCAAAAACCTCCCGGCCCCAGCATATAATGGGCTGCTTCCTATGCTGGGCGACATTAAAGCCTACCTCCATCGTTCAATGGAAATTCGTGACCGTATCTCCACCGTCCTTGCCGAAGTTGCACAGGTCGTCCAGAAACAAGATCAAAACATCGCACACCACTTCAATCAGGCTACGTCCCAGATGTCTCAAACCAATAATCCTAAATAAAGGAGGACTACCTTACCGCCGACCTGAGCGAAGCTAGCGCGACAGCAGCGTTGGTCGGCGGAATATCAAGGAGGATAAGCGACACATGACGGATGCCATTAATGCATTTAGCGAAGCCATTGCCGGGCCTATGGATAGCGTTGCTTCGCAGTTAAAATCGCTTGCCAATGAGCATCAAGCGGCCAATAACGATATGCGTAATCAGGCCCATAGTCTCACAACTAGCTTCCAGGGACTGGCCGGTACCGCCTTCACCAAAATGGTTGATAACCAGTACAAATATACAGATGGCATTATTCAAAGAATTGATGAGATGGCGGGCTATATTTCAACAGCAGCAGGCTGGATTCGTGATGCCGCTCACTTCGCGACGATGCTTATTCAGCCCTTTGTCGATATAGTCGAAGAAATAATACACCGCTTGTCGCCTGATCTGGTGTTGCGCGAAGGGGAAAACGCCGTCTGGGCCATCATTCACGATATGGAGAGCACCCTTCAGGACATGCTGCACTCTGGAGGCTCGTTCTTTGGCGATCTCTTCCACCTCAATTTCGGGGGAGCCTTACATGACCTGGTGCAAGAAGGGAAGGATGTCGGGCGGCTTGCAGGTGACGCCCTGGCAATGCTGGGTCAGGTCGGAGACATTATGGCGCACTGGGCGGGCAAGCTCTTCGATGCCGTGAACTGGTGCATCAATCAGGTCAATAGTGTCATCTATCACGCTGTCGATTGGGTTTTTGGCATCTCAGACATCTCCAACGATGCCGCTATTCTCAGCGATCCTAACGCAACGCCCGAGGAGAAGGCGATGGCGGGCACGATGATGGGCGTAACCGCCTTGCTGGATGTTGCCATGCTGATCCCAGGAGCTGACATTTTCGCCGCTGGCGGCAAACTTGCAGGGAAAGGCGCGATGGCGCTGCTGGAGAAGCTTGGCCTGGACGAGATGGCGAAAATGCTGGCAAGCAAAATCGCCGACAGCGTCGCAGCCTCCATTGTCAAGGACGTTGTCAGTGGCACGCTTGATACTGCTGGCAAAGGCATCACGAAGATGGTCGAGTACCTGGCGGACAAGGGCCTCATTAATTCCCTGACGAAAGATCAGATTCTAATGACCGCTGGGCATCTCCTGGGTCCCGATGCCGCTCAGATCTTTGAACACCTTTCCCCAGAAGGACAGCAATTCGTCGCAAACTATGCTCAACTGGTTCATGGCATGACAAATTTTGAGGATCCAGCTCTGCGCGGTCTCACAGCCGATCAGCGTGCGGCATTTTTCAAAGCGCAACAGCAGGCATGGTTCTCGCAACTGACGGACGCAGAAAAAGCTGCCATCAAAGCCTATACTGGCGACGACTGGTATAAAGCGATCAATACCTATGCGCGTACAGGCCAGGTGCTTCCAGGCTTTTCCGAGACGGAGCTCCAGCAATTCATTCAGCATCTGGACCCGGCCTTTAAAAATGCCATTATCCCGGCGGATACGGTTGCGCAGAGGGTGGTTGGCCCGAATATGCTGGATCTCTTTAAAGAGGGAAAGTTTTTCCAGGATGGTGGCTTCGTCTCCACTTCTATCGATCCCCAGCATAGCTGGTCCAATAGCATTCGTCTCTTTATCGATCTACCGGAGGGAGCGCCAGGAGCCTTTGTCAAGGATTTATCGGTCTATCCCAACGAATTTGAGGTACTTTTGCCGCGCAATAGCGTGATGCAAGTTGAGCGCGTCATTGATCTGCAAAAACTGGCGTTGCCAGCCGCAGATCAGAGCCTGCTTTCGAAGTTCCCTGAGTATATTATAGAATTGAAGTATGTTGGTATCGCGAAATAAGCATCGGGAGAGAGGAGATAGATTGTGGCTTCCCAACAAGAAGACGAGCGCGGGCAGGATAAGCAAGCTGACAACAAAAATGCTGAGGCGCAACGAAACGAGAAGGAGCGGCAGCGCAAAAGTACCAACGAGGAGAAATTTACCTGGCAGCCGGGAGATGTCAAGGTCTATGACAGCATTGATCAGATTCCCGGCTTTCAGCCTTTTCCCGTAAAAAAGAAAAAGACTGATAAAGCGCAGGAGGAGAACAAAGAAGACCGGCAAAGTTGATTGTCAGACCTTCAATGCGTAGCGCATTCCTCTTTGGATACCGGTAGCGAAGTCAATTTTCACGCTCAAAACGAGAAAGAGCGCTGTTTTCGACTTCGTCACCGGTATCTCTAAATGCCTATTCCTCCTGGTAGTCCTGGTAGTACTCCAGGCCGAGATGCGTGATCTGCTCTTCGCCCATCAGCCAGCGCAGGGTGTTCTTGAGCTTCGTCTGCTGGATGAAGAAGTCGTGCTCCGGGTACACAGTGGCAGCGTGCTGGGGACTCTTGAAGTAGAAGGATAACCATTCCTGGATGCCCTTCATGCCAGCTCGCTTGGCGAGATCGAGGAAAAGAGCGAGGTCAAGAAGAAGGGGAGCGGCGAGAATCGAATCGCGGCAGAGGAAGTCGATCTTTACCTGCATCGGGTAGCCGAGCCAACCGAAGATGTCAATATTGTCCCATCCCTCTTTGTTGTCGCCGCGGGGTGGGTAGTAGTTGATCCGCACCTTGTGATAGACGTTGCTATAGAGCTCGGGATAGAGCTCGGGCTGGAGGATGTACTCAAGGACGCCAAGCTTCGACTCCTCTTTGGTCTTGAAGCTCTCCGGGTCATCGAGCACCTCGCCGTCGCGGTTGCCGAGGATGTTCGTCGAGTACCAGCCGTTGAGGCCGAGCATCCGAGCCTTCAGCATCGGCGCGAGCGCCGTCTTGATGAGGGTCTGGCCGGTCTTGAAGTCCTTGCCACAGATCGGAACGCCCTGATCGGTCGCGAGCTTAACCAGCGCCGGGATATCAACAGTCAGGTTGGGGGCACCGTTGGCGAAGGGGATTCCTTCCAGCAGGGCTGCATAAGCATAGAGCATCGAGGGGGCGATAGTTTCGTCATTGGCGTCGAGCGCCGTCTCGAAGCTTTCCAAGTTGAGGTGGCTTGGTCCTTCTTCCATATAGATCTCGGTCGAGGCGCACCAGATCATGACCAGGCGGTCGCAATGGTTTGCGGACTTGAAGTTGCGAATGTCCGCGCGAATCTGCTCGGCCAGCTCCCTCTTGGTGCCGCACTTGACATTGGGTCCGTTGAGGCGCTTGACGTAGTACTGGTCGAAGGCCGCCGGCATTGGACTGATGGATTGTAGGAAATCGGCGATAGGCTCGATGTGTTCGTGGCGGTCGAGGACGCCGCACTTCACCACTGCTTCATAGGCGTTGTCTGGGAAGGGGTCCCAGGCGCCGAAGACGAGGTCGTCGAGCTTTGCGAGCGGGACGAAATCGCGGATGAGGGGCGAGCGGTTTTCCGTTCGCTTGCCGAGACGGATAGTGCCCATCTGGGAGAGCGAGCCTATGGGTTGGCCGCTGCCGCGACGGGCGTGCTCAACGCCGCTGATGAATGTCGAAGCGACGGCGCCAAGACCGACGAGAAGGATGCCGAGGCGGCCCTCTGCCGGCTGGATCGGGTTGGACTGGAGTTCGACGAAGTCTTTTGCTTCCAAGATCACACCTCTCTGACGACCGAGCGACATGAGTGGCATTTGCCATTGGGCAGGCACCCGCCCTGTCTTCGCCCAGTGTTCGATTGTACTCTGCCTCTTGCCGAGCAGGGCAGCAAGCGCGCTCTGGCCACCGAAGCGCCTGATTATCCGCTCAGCGGCATTCATTTTTTCTTCCATAGTAGATATGTTAACGAATTTTTCGTTATTATGCAAGTCGCAGCAGAAAGAGTCAGGACGACATAGACATCTGTGCAAGATTTTGATCACATGGATCGAGAGTACAACAAACACATACGCTTGAGAATGAGCCATTCGGGAATTTACAACCATAAGGCAAGGAAAGTAGAAGCTACTGAATACAACTTTTCAGTGCCTGATCCGTAACTACAGCATGTTTGCTTTATACGAAGGAAAAGGAGCTGATCAGTATGTCACAACAGGATATGGAATTTGAAGGTATTATGCGCGATGACCCCCAATCATCCTCTACTGGCTATCGAGGCGTTCCTCACTACAAAGATTACACTGCTAATTCCTATGGACAAAAGGTAGTCAGCGGTCGCAGCAACGCACCCTCCGCCGGGCATCGTCTGGCGCTGGCGATTGTTTCGCTCTCATTACTACTGGTGATGTTGCTAACGTCCATGTTAGCAGCAGCACATCTGCCCTGGTCTGACTCCCCTGGCGTCGCCTATACTGGCCTTTTTACCATCATCTTTATGTCTGCGCTCTTCGCTGTCGCTACAATGGTGATTAACTACTTCTTCAATCGCAGAAGCTAAAACTGAGCAACAAGCCAGAAATAGCGTTCATGTAATCCCACAACTTATGGTATACTGGGGTCTACCATCTATCGTTTTATCGATGAAGCGCAGGGATTTGCGCCTCAACAACAGTTGGAGGTGACACAGTGATTCCCGGTTCCTTCGATTATGTGATGGCGAATAGCGTGCCAGAAGCTATCGCCTTACTGGAACAACATGGCGAGGACGCCAAAATTCTGGCCGGTGGTCATAGCCTTATCCCTCTCCTACGCTTCCGCCTGGCCGCTCCATCCGTTTTAATCGATATTAACCGCATTACTGGATTGGAATATATCCGGGAAGCGGATGGAGCGTTGCACATCGGCGCATTGACACGCGAAGCGGAACTGGACCAGTCGCCCTTGATTCGCAGCCGCTACCCTATTTTGCTCGATACCTCTTCGGTGGTGGCTGATCCCGTGGTGCGCAACTGGGCGACCGTTGGCGGCAACCTTGCACACGCCGATCCCGCTAACGATCATCCCGCGACCATGCTGGCCCTGAATGCCAGCCTCGTAGCTGCTGGCCCTGCCGGGGAGCGCGTCATCCCCATCACAGAATTTTTCACCGACTCGATCTTTGAGACGACCCTTCGTCCCAACGAGATCCTGACCGAAATCCGCGTTCCGGCTCCGACCGGGCGCAGCGGCGGCGCATATTTTAAGCTGGAACGCAAAGTCGGCGACTATGCTATTGCCGGCGTGGCCGCGTACGTTACCCTTGATAGCAATGGTGTTGTGACGTATGCCGGCATTGGCCTGACCAACGTCGGGTCGCATCCCATCAAGGCGCGCGCTGCCGAACAGGCGCTGGTTGGCAAGCAGTTCAATGACGCCAGTATCAACCAGGCTGCCGATCTTGCCGCCGCCGCATCTCAGCCCACCAGTGATTCTCGCGGTCCTGCTGAGTACAAACGTTCAATGGTGCGTACGCTCTGCGCTCGCGCTTTGCGCAAGGCGCTGGCTCGTGCTACAGGAGGGGAATAAGATGAGCAAACATCACATCAGTGTCACCATTAACGGTACCGTCTACGAGGATGATGTTGATTCGCGCACGCTCCTCGTTCACTGGATTCGTGACGGGCTGCACCTGACCGGAACGCATATTGGCTGCGACACCACCTCTTGCGGAGCCTGTACCATTTTGGTCGATGGCAAGGCCACAAAATCTTGCACTATGTTCGCCGTCCAGGCCAATGGTCGCCAGGTTATGACGGTTGAGGGGCTGGAGCAGGGAGGGAAGCTGCATCCGATACAGGAAGGGTTTCACGAAATGCATGCTCTCCAATGTGGCTATTGCACCCCCGGCATGATGTTGACCAGCATTGCCCTTTTGCAGCGTAATGCTAATCCAACCGAGCAGGAGATACGCGAAGGCATCTCCGGCAACCTCTGCCGTTGTACTGGCTATGTCAATATCGTTAAAGCTGTTCAGTATGCCGCTGAGAAGATGCGTGAGTCCAATCAGGTGCCGGTTCCCGCCGGTGAGGGAGGCGAATGATGTCAACAGAGGTACATACACATCATGGCCTGGGTGAAGCATATAAGCGTAAAGAAGATGCGCGCTTCATTCGTGGACAGGGCAACTATGTCGATGACGTCCAATTGCCGGGCATGCTCTACGGCGATATCGTGCGTAGCCCTTACGCGCATGCCCTGATCAAAAAGCTCGATATTAGCGCCGCGCTGCAAGTGCCAGGCGTGCTGGCAGTAATCACCGGCAAAGATCTTGAGGCGGCGGGGCTGGCCTGGATGCCCACGCTTTCCGCCGATACAGAGGCCGTGCTGGCGGTTGATCGTGTGCATTATCAGATGCAGGAAGTGGCCTTCGTGGTAGCGACCAGCCGCTATGCCGCCGCCGACGGTGTAGCAGCAGTTGATGTCGAGTACGAACCCTTGCCCGTAGTGGTCGATCCGAAAAAAGCCCTTGATCCGTCAGCTCCTTTGCTGCGCCCGGATAAAAAGGATAAGCAGCCGACCAACCAGATTTATCACTGGGAGACGGGCGACAAAGAATCCACCGAGCAGGCATTTGCTGAAGCTGCCGCTAATGGCATCGTAGTCAGCCAGGATATGTATATCCCGCGCATCCATCCCGCGCCAATTGAAACCTGCGGCTGCGTTGCCGATTTCCATAAGGCTACCGGCAAGCTTACCGTCTGGCTGACCTCGCAAGCGCCGCACGCACATCGCACGCTCTTTGCTATCGTTGCGGGTCTGCCGGAGCACCGCATTCGCATTATTTCGCCCGATATCGGTGGCGGCTTTGGCAACAAGGTTCCCATCTACCCGGGCTATGTTTGCGCGGTCGTGGCCTCGATTACCACGGGCAAGCCCGTGAAATGGATCGAGGACCGCTCGGAGAATCTGAGCAGCACCGGCTTTGGTCGTGACTACCATATTCATGCCGAGATCGCTGCCGATAAGGATGGCAACGTCAACGCGCTACGCGTTCATACGCTGGCCGATCACGGTGCATTCGATGCTGCGGCGCAGCCGACGAAATTCCCGGCGGGCCTTTTCCACATCTGTACCGGCTCGTACAACTTCCAGCACGCCTTCGTTGATGTTGATGCCGTCCATACCAACAAGCCTCCCGGCGGGATCGCGTATCGCTGCTCGTTCCGTGTCACCGAGGCATCCTATCTGATTGAGCGCATAATGGATACCCTGGCGCACGATCTCGGCAAGGACCCGGCCCAGTTGCGCTTGCAGAACTTCATTAAGCCAGAAGCTTTCCCCTATCGTTCCGCGCTAGACTGGACCTACGATAGCGGCAATTATGAGGGCGCGCTCAAGCTGGCAATGGACAGGATCGGCTACGAGGATCTACGTCGTGAGCAGGCTGAAAAGCGGGCGCGTGGCGAACTGATGGGTATTGGTATCTCGTCCTTTACCGAGATCGTGGGGGCTGGTCCTGGCAAACACTTCGATATCGCGGGCATTCAGATGTTTGATAGCTGCGAGATTCGCGTGCATCCGACTGGCAAGGCGCTGGCGCGTATCGGCGTGCAGACGCAGGGACAGGGCCATGAAACGACCTTTGCCCAGATTATCGCCGCCGAGCTGGGCATGTCACCCGATGATATCGATGTCGAGCATGGCGATACCGATACCGCTCCCTACGGTCTGGGCACTTACGCCAGCCGCAGCACGCCGGTAGCGGGCGCGGCCACAGCCATAGCCGCTCGTAAAGTACGCGACAAGGCCAGGAAGATCGCGGCCTATCTGTTGGAGGTGGGCGAAGAAGACCTTGAATGGGAGCCTGGGCGTTTCTTTGTCAAGGGTTCTCCAAATAAGGGCAAAACCATTCAAGAGCTGGCTTTCGCGGCCTACACCAACTGCCCGCCCTTCTTAGAGCCGGGACTGGAAGCCGTCAACTATTACGATCCGCCCAACCTCACCTACCCGTTTGGCAGCTACATCTGCGTGGTTGACATTGATCGTGGCACGGGGCAGGTGCATATTCGCCGCTTCCTCGCCGTCGATGACTGCGGCACCATCATCAATCCGATGGTGGTTGAGGGACAGATCCACGGCGGTCTGACGCAGGGCCTGGCTCCGGCACTGTATGAGGAGCTTTATTACGACGAAGAGGGCAATATTCACGGCGGCAACTTCCAGGATTATCTCATTCCCACCTCGATGGAAACGCCGAAGTGGGAGACGGATCGCACCGTCACGCCCTCGCCGCACCATCCAATCGGCGCTAAAGGCGTGGGAGAATCGCCCACCGTCGGCGCGCCCCAGGCCATCGCCAACGCTGTCATTGACGCTCTGGCTCATAAAGGTGTGCGCCACATCGATATCCCGATCACGCCGTGGAAGGTGTGGAAGGTCCTGCAAGAGACGGGGCTGGCGCTTGGCGAGTAGTGTCGGGGCGTTCTGAATAAGTAGTACAATCAGGAGAGCATCTTACATACGCTGAAGATGCTCTCCTTTTCAATTGCAACTTCCTCAACCATTCTCAAGAACCCTCTCCTTTGCTAGTAGGAGAGCGTTGTGCCAAAAAACAGGAGATTTCAACTCTTCTATCTTTTGCCCGCTTATGTTACTGGTATTTTGCAAATAAATTAACTAATATATTGCCAAAAAAGTTAAAATATATTATACTAAAGGTGAGCTCAACCTGGTGATAATGCACTTTTTGCTCTTGCGAAGTATGAGGTTTCTCTAATGGATGAGTTGGAAGCAAAGAATGATGAGTTTGTCTACATACCCGTCCCTCTGCGCCTGTTGCCTGCATTCTATCGTGCGCTGGCGTCTGTAATTGCCGAGGAGTCCAGAAATGACGTTTCGGCATCATCAACCGCAGCGACGGGGGCAGCGAAACAAAATCTGATCGATCTCATTGTCAAGGTTGCCTATGGCATCGGAGCCGACCGGCACGCTGTATCACTTCCCGAACTGTACAGCGCTTATCTGCGTGCCTATCCTGGCATTGGCAAAGGCACGACGCGCGGAAGTTTTGACGCGACCGTCAACTATCACTGCGTCAACATGCGCTCGCGCTTTCCTGATGCCAACAATAGGCGTAAATCAGCCTACTGGCTCACCCGGCCCGCCTTCAAACGAACAGCAAGGGCGCGCTACATGCTGCTCTCTCCTGAAGAGATGAACTGGTTTCGCCGCTGTATCGAGGAGAACCATCCTTTGATTTACGAAGATGAATATGATGTTGCTGATCTCGCCGGATGTGATGATCAGGAGAAAGAGGATAGTCAGCATGGCCTCTAAGAGTTTTACCGATGTTGCCGAGATGGATCTGTCGTCTCAGCGTCATTTACTGTATAACGGTACGCCGGAAGAACAGGTCTGGGCTGCCTGGGCGCTCGGGCTGAAATTGGGTGAACAAGCGAAGCCCGATCTGCTCGCCATCCTTGATCAGGCTGATCAGGCTGGGGTGCGACAGCATGTGGTCGTCATCCTTGCTGGCTTGGGAGAACGCTCGCTGCTGGAAAGCCTGGCCGAACAAGAAGTGGATGATGCTGTGCGTGCGACCGCTTCACAGTACCTCCTGCAAACCGGCTCCGCCGCTGATCAGTCACGCACGCGCCCTTTTGTCGAGGCTCTCCTCCACGATCCTTCGGTAAAAGTACGCCGCGCATTGCTGGTTGCCTGTCTTGAAAGGCAAGCGGGGCTGATCTTCGATGATCTGGCATTGTTGGTTGCCGATAGCGACGCCGAAGTACGGGAGTTAGCTATCGAGGCCCTTCTGCGCTCTGTTGAGCTGAACCAGCTCTTTCCAGGCATCCTTGAAGACCGCCTGCCCGTTGAACCATATATTCCCCTCCGGCAACACCTCATGCGGCTCACCATTGAAGCCGGTCGGGCGCAGCATCTTTTAGAACTGGCAAAGGACGCTCCACTCTCACGCAAACAAGAACTGCTTAAAGCCCTGATGGATCGCCAACGCGTCTTTGCCTGGACCGAGTTAGCACCGCTTGCAGAGCAGGAAGCATCCTCAGCCGATTACTACCTGCCGTTTTTACTTGATGATCAGGCCGCCCTGGACGCCAGAGGCTGGCTCCTCGGGTGCTGCGTTCGTGCTCTCAAAGCGTTGTATCCTCCTGATCGCTCCGACCTTGAACGCTACAATTTCGGAACGCGCTGTTACATCTTGCTCGACCGGGCGTTGCAGGAAACCAGCGCGTCGGATCTGAGCGCGGCTGACTGGCAAGCGATTGAAGCGATAGGAGCCAATCTGGAAGCTTTCGATAAGCAACTGGGAAATGCGCTGGTTCAGTACCAGGAGGCAGGTCATCAGATAGACTGGTCGCAATACGATCATATTCAGCGACGGCGTCTGGTGCTGGACAAAATCCGCGCGCTCTCCAAAGATATGAAGAGGGAATGATCATGCGCAGAGACCGTTGACGCTTAGATTTGTGCAGAAGATATGAAGAGGGAATGATCATGCGCAGAGACCGTTGACGCTTAGATTTGTGCAGACGCATGTAGTGACTGCTTCTCTTCCCGCTCCTTTTGCCATTGTCGTTTGAGGAAATGGGTAAATGCCTGCATTTCAGCTTGTCCGAGTGTCAGGTAGGACGCTTTGAGGTGTTCTGGCAACTCATCAAGAGCCACGCTAAATCCTGGGACAATGCGGTACGTCCCCGGAAACTTGAGCCGCTCAATGAGCAAGCGGAAGGGAGAAGGTGATATTTTCTGCTCTGCATAAAAAGCATCAAGTAAAGCGGTAAGGCGACAGAAAAGGGGATCATTACGTTCCCATTGCATAATGGTCACTCATAGGCGTATGTCGGCGGAAAGATACTGATTATATGCCTCTGCCGTCCCAACAGTTTTTGCCTGATCTTCAAGAGCACAGATGTGGCTCCATTCTCTAGTGAGTAGGCGTTTGCGTTCAGCATCAACCACAGTGATCCAGGGATACGCGTATCCGTGGTCAAGATGGCCTTCACAGGATTGGACGGTTTGTATCCGCAGCAGATTGAGGGCGACAACGGTCTCGAAAATGCCAGAATCGATACCCAGCCCCAGTTTATCTGTGAACTGCTCCACTGCTTGACATCCCTCTTCCCAGGAAGCATGTTCCCAATCAATTGCTGATGGTTTCAGTATCGCCATTGACCATTCCTTCTTGCTTTCTATCCTGGGGGGCTCCAATTTGTTACGCGATCTCTTTAGACTTCGATTTTGCCATCACCCCCGCACATTGGGCAGGTATCCTGATCCTTGATTTTGCCTGTTCCCCGACAGGGGTAGCACTTGACCTTCTTTTTGATATTCTGATGAGAGAAGATCGAGATAGGCCAGACTTACGCCTGGCCTATCTCCTCCACTAGTTGGCTGTGCGGTAATTCTTGGCAGAACCGCTAGTTTTTTGAGGCGTAGCCTGACCAGCAGAGAGATGTACAAGCGTTGCGTTTGAAAGAATGTCGCAGGGATGCGAACCACCTGCTATCTCAATGCTTGCTGCATTCATAGCCTCGTTCAACTGCTGACCATTGGGAGCCTGGGCAACTGGAACGACCGTCACTCCTCGATTAAGCGCAATCGATGTGGAGATGTAATCGCCGGTCATAAATCCCTGGTCGGTACTTGCCAACCACGACTCACCCATTGGTCCTGCCAGGGCCTGGCTTGGGCTCCAGGTTGCCCCCCCATCGGTGGATGAGGCAAAGCCCGCAAACAATTGGCAGGGTTGGGCGCTACAGAACGCATCAGGAAAGTAGTAATAGGTGACTGCCAGATGAGCCTCACTGCCTGCTGTGGTGCTATCTACCGCCAGTCCCGCTGTTAGATGTTCGACTCCACTGCCTATCGGATCAAGCGGGATACGCTGCAACGGCGTCCAGGTGGTGCCGTCTGTGCTCGTCGTCAGCACAATATCGTCGGTGCTCACGCTGGGGAAATTGGCGGTACAGCCAGCTTCGAAGTAGCAACCAGCCCAGGCCACATAGACTTTGCCGCTGGCATCGATCTCTGCTGATGGCAGGGAACCTCCCCGATACGCGAAGGCTGGCGTTCCTGGATCGTTCTGGAACAAGGCGGGCGTAATCTTGATCAGATTGGTCCAGCTTATGCCCCCATCGGTGGACATAAAGGAGTAGATGCCCGATGCGCCTGTCGTCAGGTCAGTGCCGAAGGTGGGAACGATCACCGTGCCATTTGGCTGCACGACGGGCTGCCCCCCCAGGGCAGAAAATGTCTGGTTGGCCGGGCTGATGGGCGTTGACCAGGTTGCTCCTCCATCGGTGGAGACGCTCGCGACGATTTGTCCGTTATTGGCGCTATCGTCCCATTGCGCATAACAACGACCAAAGAACCTGCTCCAGGGATGCTGATCGCACACGATCCAGGGTTTGTCCCAGTTATTGTTAGGACCACTTGCCGAGACGATCACCGGGCCGCTCCAATGCAATCCATCGCTGGAGCGATTGACGATCACCGCCGTACTGCCGTTAACATCTGTCGTGGTCTGGACCGCAAGAGAAGCGATGAGCCAGGTATGGTGTGCCAGATCATAAGCGACTACCGAATCGCTGACCCGACCATAGCTTCCCCCATTAAAGACGGTTACCCCTTGCAAGTTCCCTGTTTTCCAGGTGAGGCCAGCATCGAAGGAGGTGGCCCAACTGATGCCGGAGCTTCCTCCGCCCGCAAAGAAGCGTCCGCTCTGGAACGCAGAAACAACAACAGGGCCGAAGGATAAAGTATCTGGCTCGACCTGCGTTTGATGCTGAGATGTGCTATTAGTAAAAGGGTCACTACTGATCTGTCTGGTCAGAGATGCCGAAGCTCGCGCTGGCTGTTGCGGGGTGCGAAAGAAGCTGAAACCCGCAACAGCAATGAGCAGGAGAACGATCAGGAATGACATCAGATAGGTACGACGTACAAAAACAGTTTTCATAGTGTGTCACTTTCTTTTCTTTATGATGTTTCTGCAAAAATTTGTGGAGGGTGATGTAGCGCAGTATGATTAGCATAGCCTTATGCAAGTGACAGTATACTGTATGGTCCGTTGTGTGTCTACATCAACTTCTCATCATATTACTCGTCAAATCCTCATTATTGTTTACAAAACTGTTCAAATTGGCCATTTGCTGATAACGCACGTTAATAAATTCATTTGGGAATAGCAAGCAAGTTTATTTCCGAATGGAATAGGTAATCTGCATCGTCTCGTCGCCACAGGGAACGGGGTTCCTTACTGGTGTGATATAGTATCGATAAGATTGGATGGATATGCTGCCATATCCTGGCATGGCGATCCCCATTGTTGGAGGATGATATGTCCCATAGCTTGCTTGAGCTTGCCTATCAGTTGACGCGGGACGAGGAGCCGTTTGTGCTGGCGACCGTGGTATGGTGCGAGCGACCAACGTCGGCCAAACCGGGCGCCCAGGCGCTGATTCAGAGCGATGGGCGGCTGACCGGCTGGATCGGCGGCAGTTGCGCCCAGCCCGTGGTTGTGCGCGAAGCCACACGCCTGCTGCGCGAAGGCGGCGCGTCTTTTCTCCTGCGCCTCGGCTCGCCTGAGATAGGCATTGATCGCCGCAATGTACGCATATTTCCCATGACCTGTACCAGTGGAGGCGCGCTCGATATTTATATGGAACCTCATCTGCCGCTCCCGAGATTATTGCTGGTCGGCGACTCGCCCGTGAATGTCGCGCTGAGCCGGCTCGCTCCAGTGCTCGATTTTGCCGTTGCGCAATTCGACCAGGATGCCTTAGCGCAAACCGCTATTAACGAGCGCACCTATATTCTGGTGGCTACCCACGGCGAGTACGATGAGGATGCGCTCGAACACGCATTGCGAAGCTCTGCCGCCTATGTTGGCATGGTCGCGAGCCGCAGACGCGCGGACGCCTGCCGCAACTACTTGCGCGGATCGGGCCTCACGGAGGAGCAGATCGCGCGTCTGAAAGCGCCTGCTGGCCTTGATATTGGAGCCATTACGCCGGAAGAAATCGCCTCCAGCATCCTGAGCGAACTGGTGCAGGTAAGGCGTAACATATCCGCTTCCACGCCTGCCACAACTGTGCCGGAAGGAAAGCTGCCTGCCAGTGAGGAGCTTGCCCCGGCAGCGTCTGGCACAGCTCTTGATCCCGTCTGTGGTATGATAGTGGAAATAGCGCATGCTCGTCATCGCAGCAGCTATGACGGACGAGACTTCTACTTTTGCTGTCCCGCCTGTAAGCGGCTGTTTGA
>Ga0070741_10006895_pt1 | contig 24006 bp, 18 predicted proteins | sample Coa_R1_4_FD_66440 | JGI IMG/M metagenome (GOLD analysis project Ga0070741, IMG submission 66440) | Surface soil microbial communities from Centralia Pennsylvania, which are recovering from an underground coalmine fire - Coalmine... | ecosystem: Environmental > Terrestrial > Soil > Unclassified ...
CGGGCAATCACGGTGCCTTCAAACGCCTGCAACCGCTCTTTGTCGCCTTCCTTGATCTTTACGTGAACACGAACGGTGTCGCCCGGCCGGAATGTGGGGATGTCGGTCCGGGAGTTTTTCTGAATGTACTTCGTCAACAACGCATTATTCATGACAGAAAGCCTAATCTAGTATTGTACCCAAAACGCACGAGCCACGCCCGGACCTGCCGGAAAAACCGGTATCAGACAACCGGCTTTCCGACACCCCATTCTGCCGTTATGACAACTCCTCATGCCGGAAAACAGGGGTCTGACACCGGTTTTTTCAGCAGGTCCGGCCGATGGCGCGCTGTTTTTTCGTACGCTGCATGCCTTCGCCACTTGCTGATCTCCGCATGATTGCCGCCCAGCAGGACTTCCGGCACCTTCCAGCCACGGAATTCCGCCGGACGCGTGTATTGCGGGCAGTCCAGGATCCCCGGCGCATGTCCGGCCGACGAGAACGACTCGAAAACCGCCGAAGACTCGTTTCCAAGCACCCCGGGAAGCAGCCTGGTCACCACGTCGATCATAACCGCGGCAGCCAATTCGCCCCCGCTCAGCACGTAATCGCCGATCGAAACCTCTTCGTCCGCCAGGCGCTCGGCCACGCGTTCGTCCACGCCTTCGTATCTCCCGCAAACGAACAACAACTCGCCGGCGGCACTCAGGCGCTCGGCCATCGGCTGATCGAAGAGCCTGCCCTGGGCGGAGAGCAGTACCACTTTGCGCTTCTCGTCACGCTCCAGCCAGATCGATTCCACGGCGGCAAACAGCGGCTCCGGTTTCAGCACCATGCCCTCGCCGCCGCCGAACGGGCGGTCGTCCACCGTCTTGTGACGGTCGGATGTCCAGTCGCGCAGATTGTGAATGCGGATGTCGATCGCACCCGATTCGCGCGCGCGCTTGACAATGCCGTGCTCGAACGGTCCCGCGAAGAACTCCGGAAAAATGGTGAGGACGTGAAAGATCATTACTGGTTCAATTCTTTCAATCCAGCCGGCAGATTCACAATAATGCGCCGCGCCGGAACGTCGATCTCTACGCAGATCGCGCGCGCGAACGGAATCAAAAGTTCCCCGCCCTCGCGCATCCGCACTTGCAGCAAATTCGATCCGCCCGCGTCCTGCCAGCCTGTCACCTCGCCGAGAGGTTCGGTCGCGCCGTACTCCACGACCGCGCAGCCGATCAGGTCCGACTGGTAGACTTCGTCCTCCTCCAGCGGCATCTTTTCGGACGCCGGCAGGCGGACCTCAGCCCCGGTCAGCCCTTCGGCATCTGAAATTGAATCGATTCCGCGGAATTTGAGTACCGGGCGGCCATCGTGCAGCCAGACGGATTCTATTTCGAACCGGCGGCCTTCAGCCAGGGGGGAGTTTTCGATGAATAACCAGACGCGCTCGAGGCCTTCAAATCTCTCCGGCCGGCCTGCGAGCGGAATGGCCAGGATCTCGCCGCGATTGCCTCGTGTCTTACCTAGTATGGCAATCGCCACCCACTCGCCGGAGGGAGTGGGGTCGGTATCGGACGGGGTCACTCGAGAATTTCCAACGTAAATCGCCGGTTCAGCTTCATTCCGGCCGCACCAAGAATCGTCCGGATGGAACGGGCTGTCCGGCCCTGCTTTCCAATCACCTTGCCAAGATCGCTGGGGGCCACACGCAATTCAAGTACCGTGACCTGTTCTCCCTCCACAACTCTCACCGTAACTTCGTCGGGGATGTCAACGAGAGCTTTAGCAATGTCTTCAATGAGCTGTTTCACTTAGGGGCCTCCCTCTAAGTCCATGGTAACGGAGACCAATCTATGTTCCCAAGAAATTTCCGGGGTTGTTAGAAAAACTCGTTATTTTCCTAACCTTTACAAGGAAGATGTAAGGTTTCTCACGCAGTCGGTTGCACTGCCGGCGGAGCCGGATTCTTCTCCAATAACCGGCGCACAGTATCCGACAGGTGAGCACCGTTGGAGGTCCAGTGGGCGATGCGGTCGTGCTTGAGTGTCACCGCCGCGGGAGTGGTGCGAGGGTTATAATGTCCTACAACTTCCACGCTGCGTCCGTTGCGGGCGCGTTCCTTCTCGATCACGACGACACGGTAAAACGGTTTCTTCTTAGCGCCGAAACGCGCCAGGCGAATCATCAGCATAGTTTTTCAGTTCTCGTTTTCAATTCTCGTTCGGGGGGCGGTCTGAAAACTGCCCCGATTAAAATCCAGCCCCACCCAGGAAGGGCGGAAGCTTCATTTTACCCAGTTTCTTGCCCAGGAACCCGCCGGAAAAGGACTTCATCATTTTGCGCGCCTGCGCGTACTGCTTCAGCAGTTGATTGATCTCCTGCACGCTCGTGCCGCTCCCCTTGGCGATCCGGCGCCGGCGGCTGCCGTTAATAACCATGTGATTGGCGCGCTCGTAGGGCGTCATGGAATCGATGATGGCGACCACCCGGGTGATCTCCTTCTCGTCCACCTTCACGTTCTTCAATTCCTTCATGATGCCCACCTGCGGCATCATTCCGAGCACACTTTCGAGCGGCCCGAGTTTGCGCAACTGGCGCAACTGATCGCGGAAATCCTCCAGCGTGAACTCATTCTCGATGAGTTTGCGCTGCATCTCGACGGCCTGCTTCTTGTCGATCGCCTGTTCGGCCTTCTCGATGAACGAGAGGATGTCGCCCATTCCCAGAATGCGGGAGGCCGCCCGCTCCGGATAGAAGGGCTCGATGGCATCGAACTTCTCGCCCACGCCGACAAACTTGAGCGGCTGGCCCGTCACGTGACGGATCGAGAGCGCGGCGCCCCCACGCGCGTCGCCATCCATCTTCGTCAGGATGACTCCGGTAATGCCGAGCCGCTTGTGGAACTCGTCGGCCGACTTGACCGCGTCCTGACCGGTCATGGCATCGGCCACGAACAGGATTTCGACTGGCCCGAGCAGTTCCTTTAACTGCTGCAACTCGGCCATGAGCTGATCGTCGATGTGGAGGCGGCCCGCTGTATCGACCAGCAACACGTCACGACCGCTGTTAGTCGCCTCGCGCCGCGCCGAACGCGCCAGGTCGACCGGTTGCGTTTCTTCGGGTGTGCCCTGATAAATCGGCTGGCCGATCTCGCGCGCGATCACTTTCAACTGTTCGCGCGCTGCCGGGCGGTAAACGTCCACCGAAACAAGTAAGGGCCGATGGCCGTTCGTGGAAAGCCAGCGCGCCAGTTTGCCGGTCGAAGTAGTTTTGCCCGATCCCTGCAGGCCCACGATCAGCATGGTGCTCGGCGGATCGTTGGCGAAGCGCAGCTTCGATTCGTGGCTGCCCAGAATCTTGACCAGCTCTTCCTTGACGATTTTGATGACCTGCTGGGAGGGCGAAAGCGCCATGAGCACCTCTTCGCCCATGGCCTTTTCCTTGATGTTCTCGATGAGTTGTTTGACGACCCGGAAATTGACATCGGCCTCCAGCAGCGCCACGCGAATCTCGCGCAGAGCGCTCTCCATGTTCTCCGCAGAGAGGCGGCCTTCGCCCTTCAGGTTCTTGAAGACGCGCTGCAGTTTTTCCGAGAGATTGTCAAACATGATAATTCAGGAGTGCTGGCCGTCCGATCACTCGGGCGGCGGAATTTTCACGCGGCTGGCTGCCATCTTGCCGGTGCGGTCCATGCCGAGTTCGTAGAGCACGCGCGCGCCCGGCTTCAGGTCCGTAGCTGCACCCTCGGTGAGCCGAGAAATGTGAAAGAACACGTCGCGACCACCGCTATCCGGACGCAGGAAACCAAAGCCCTTGTCCTCGAAATAAGTGACGACGGCGCCTGACTGCTCGCCGCCGGCATCTGCGGAATTCTCGGCGGGCGAGTTCTGCTGCTGGCTGGCGCGGGAGGTCTTATCACCGACCCCCTGCTTGATGAGTGCAAGATCGTCCTCGCTCCATTCCGGGGCGAGTTGGGAGTCCTGAGGAATTTTCAGGTCCGGATTCTTTTTGCGGGCTTCTTCGAAAAGTCGTTTCTGTCGAGCGTTCAAGCGGTTGCCTCAAAATACCTGTTACGCCGCAGGCACCGGCGTGGTTTTCGTCTTGCGCGCGCGCGACGCACGCTTTTCAGCCGGTGGTTGGCGATCGCTCTTCTTCAAGGAACCCATCACCATCGGCGTCACGAACTTCTTTTCCCCGTGATCGTCGAACTTGATGACGATGCGTTCATCGTTGCTGGATAGGACTGTCCCCAGGCCGAACTTCATGTGCTCGACTTGAGCGCCCTGGGAATAGTTGTTGGAAGCCATTGGATTAATCTGCTCCTTATTGTGATGTCCCGGTGCGCGAGGGAATCGGGATAGCGGACACTGGTATCACGTTCAAGTAATCTTCAATTATTCTATCAGATACGTGAAGCCCTTGTCGAGCAGCGCAGCCCGGGCCCGTGCGCGGTCGGGCAGGCGTTTTCCCCTGCCCGTCTCACAAGCCTGACAAAATAGAGTAAATCTGAAAATCCGGGCAGACAAAACGCCTGCCCTACCGAATCGGTGCTCAGAAGGAACTTCGTTGAGCGGGCCAGCGGGTAAGCAAAACACGACCTCCGCCCCCCCAGCGCACCTGGCCTGGTCCCACCATAGCAGATTTGGGTAGCATTACCGGGAGTGGCACAATCGGCACTTTAAGACTTTAAAGTCTGATAGAATCGGCGTGAACGGGAGGTTAGTTTGCGTCGAGTTAATGTCACGTCTCTCATTCTCATGCTGGCACTCGCAACTCCGAGTGGACTCTGGTCACAAGCCGCGAGGGGCTCAATTGCGGGGTTTGTCAAGGATCCTTCCGGAGCGTTCATTCCGGGAGCGCAGGTGACCGCCACCGAAGAACAGACTGGCGAAGCGGTCTCGGTCTCCTCCCAGGCTGACGGGGCGTTCGTTATCCCGCAACTGTTGCCAGCAACTTACCGGCTGAGCGTCGAAGCATCCGGATTCAAGCGGATGGTTGTAGCTGGGCTCAAGGTCAGCGTCGACACCACCACAAGTCAGGATTTGGTGCTGGCGGTCGGCACCGTCAGTGAATCGCTGGAAGTGGTCGCGCAAACCAGTATGGTTGAGACCACCAACGGCGAGCTCGGCACCACAGTACAGGTGAATCATGTTCTCGAAATGCCATTGGTCGACCGGAACGTGTTCAACCTATCGAATATGGTCCCGGGCACTTTTATGAGCGGCAGCTACATCTCGATAGGCGGAGGGCGCCTGGGAACTTCTCTGTCGACCGTTGACGGCGTCATCAATGACCGCAGTGGATTGGCCAATAACGGCATCGAGCTTTCCCCGCCCGTGGACTCCATGCAGGAATTCAAAGTGCAAGTGAACAATTTCGGCGCCGAGTTCGGACACACCATGGGTGGCGTGGTAAACGCAGTCACGAAAAGCGGCACCAATCAATTGCACGGCAGCTTCTACGAATTTTTGCGCAACGACAAGTTGGATGCGCGAGGCTGGGGCGCAGATGCCAACCCGCCACTGCGGCGAAACAATTACGGCCTGACCATCGGCGGGCCGATCCGGAAAAACAAGACGTTCTTCTTCTATAATCTGGACGGATTGCGAGAGCACGATGGCGTCAGTACCACGCGCGCTGTGGGCCTTCCGGAGTGGCGCACGGGCGATTTTTCCACGCTTACGCGAGATGCCGGCGGGCGCGCCGCACCTGTCACCATTTACGATCCCAACACCGGCAGCGGGACGTTCACCAATCCGATCGGCACTACACCGTTTCCAAACAACATCATCCCAGCCAATCGTCTGGACCCGGTGGCCGTTAAAGTCGTAAAGTACTATCCAAATCCGAACCGCCCCCCCAACGACCCCTTCAATTATGCCGGAAACTGGCAGGAAAACACCGTCAACGGGACCACGCTGGACTACCACGTCATGCGTATCGATCATGAGTTGACCGATAAAAGCAAGATCTTCGGACGGTACATTCTGACTGACCCGGAAGACAACCCGACTGGTTATTCGAAAGGCTATGGCGCCGCCGATCCCAACGGCCTCGACACCAGGAACAGGCATCAAAATCTGGTCCTCAACGCGACACACCTTTTCTCCCCGACCAAATTTGTCACTTTCAGCGCAGGGTTGAACCGGGTAATCGTCGATCGAAAGTCGGGGAATTGCTGTGATACGAATTACGGCAAGCTGCTCGGAATTCCCAATGTTCCCGGCGAGGTGTTCCCACGCTTCGTGATCACCGGGGGCACTGTTTCGGTGAGCAATCTGGGCGCTACGGGAAACGCCAACCGGATTGCCGCTTTCACGACCTTCGACTACGCTGCGAATTTCACCGAGGTCCATGGCAGGCACACCGTGAAATACGGGGTGCAGTATACGCGTTACGCGGCAACAGACCACAACCGCAATCAGCCTAGCGGCCAGTGGACGGTAAACGGCGCATTTACGCGCGGCATTCAAGCCAATGGAAGCGCCATTACGAACACAGGGGCAAACCTCGCCGATTTTCTGCTCGGCCGGCTCAGCGCCGTGAACGTCGAGGTATCGCCCAGCATCGGCAAACGGCTCCAATACTACGCCGGTTATGTTCAGGACGATTTCCGCCTGACCAGTCGGTTTACCCTAAATCTCGGCCTGCGTTACGAAACCGAAAACCCCGCTTATGAAGTCGCCGGGCGCATGAGCAATTTCAACCCGTACACACCTGACCCGCTGGCCGGGACGAATGGTATCCGGCCGGGTCAATTGGGAGTGATCGATTTCCCCAATCGGAATGGCGTGGGCAAATATCTGTGGAACTGGAACCTGCTGAACTTTGCCCCGCGGTTCGGATTCGCCTGGCGTGTTTTTGGCACCAACGAGACGGTGGTCCGCGGTGGATTCGGCCTGTTCTATGGCGACGCGTATGACCGCCAGATCATTCAGGAAGAACGGGTCGGATTCAACAACGCCTGGCAGGCCCGAATTCCTGTCCCGACGACGTTGAAGGACGGGGTCGCGCCCGGCATTCTCGATGATACACCAGCATCCTCGCTGCTCCCAACGTACGGCCAGCGCGGCACCGACAATCCCATTTCGGTTGTTCAGTACCTCGATCCCCACCGAAAGACGCCGCACACGATGAACTTCAATCTCACCGTTCAGCACCAGTGGAAGGGCATCCTGTTCGAGGTCGCCGGGCTCGGAAATTTGGGACGGCAATGCGATTTCCCGAATATCAACATGAATCATATTCCAGCCAATCTGCTGTCCCAGACCCAGGTCGAGGAATATCTCCGCCGTCCCTTCACGCAGTTTGCCAGCGAACAGGCGCAAATCCAGATCCTCAGTCCCAACTGGGGAATTTCGAATTACCTGGCGTTTACCTTCAAGTCGGAACGCAGGTACGAGAACGGATTGGGTTGGATCATTTCCTACGCCTTTACGCGCTGGATCGACAACCTGGATTCGCAGGCCACTCCGGAAGGCGATAATAACCAGGTTCAAAACGTCAACAACCTGCGGGCCGAGCGCTCTAATTCCACCAATGACATTCCCCACCGCCTGGTGCTTTCGCCCATGTACGAGCTACCGTTCGGTAAGGGCCGTCACTGGCTTAAAACGGGAATCCTGAGCAGCTTTTTAGGCGGATGGCAGCTTGCGACGATAGGCACACTGCGCTCCGGCGCACCGTTCGGCACGACGGTAAATCAGGGCCCACTGAATCTTCTGGGCGACAACTCCGACGGCACGACTCTCCGTGCCGATCTGGTCAGCAGCCAATTGTATTCTTCGGACAAGGGGACGCCGGCCGCGGGCGTTCGCGGCATGAATTGGCTGGACCCGAACGCTTTTGCCGCACCGGCGAAATACACGTATGGCAACTCATCGCGCACGCTTCCGGGGATTTTCGGACCAGGCGCAGTGTCTTTCGATCTGATGCTGGCCAAGAATTTTCACATCCGCGAAAGATGGCGCGCCCAATTCCGCTGGGAAGCTTTCAATTTCACAAATACACCCAGTTGGGACCTCCCCAACGAGAGCCTGGGCGTCGGTCAGTTTGGCATTATCACCGGTGCTTCCGGGCGGAGGATCATGCAGTTGGGCGCCAAGCTGTACTGGTAGCATCCAGGGTTGGCCCCGTGGGACAAAATCGGGGACAGACGAAAGTGTCCCTGACCGCTATCCCGGATCAGCGAAATACGGCTCGTACAGTGGACAGTTCCGGCTGTCCCCGGTTTATCACAGGCGGCTACGGCATCTTAGGCTGCGTCAATTGCTGCATCAGATCCGCCATCGGCGCAGCCTGATACCCTGCCGGAACCTGGAACATGGCATCGTCGAGCGGAGCCATCGAGAGCTCGCTTACTTCCTGCGTCACCTGGATGAACGGAGCATCCGGATCGTACCCTGCCGGCAGCGGTTGGCCGTCCTTCAGCATGTGCTGCGCCATCGCGGCGAACATCGTGGAATAGAGCTTCATGTTGGTGCGCAGCATAAGCGTGCGATTCTTTCCCAACTCGTCGAACATCTTTTTCATGCCATTGCCGAGTCCGGGAATAGCGCCGAAGACCTTACCGAGCCCCTGTGTCGGATTCATGATGTGGTTCGTCCACAGGTTGTAGGCGGTCAGTTCACGCACCGCCTGCACGCGCAGCGCCTCGTCGGGCTTCGCCGTCCAGATATGCAGCACGAGCTTCATCATCTGCATGCTCTGATCGCCGCCGGGCATCGGCATTTCCATGCTCAGGATCGACTCGCGCTCCTCCGCCTGAACGCCTTTGATGATTTCGGTCCGCCCTGTAACCCGCGATTCAAAGTTAATCTTCATCGCTTCGAAGGTCTTGCGTGCCTCCTCGGGGATCTCGGGGATCTTCCTGGTCCAGTTCTCGTTGAACTGCGCCGCCGGAATCGTGGCTGCACGTTTATTGACACCGTCAAGCATCGTGATTTCCTGCTTGTCGAAATCCACGATGGACGAAAAAACGCTGCCCGTCTTCGTCGCGGCCTTACTGCCTTTCATGTAGATGGTCTGCGAGTTGGCCGACATTCCCTGCTTGAGGATTTTGTTGAACTGGTCGAGCATTTCCGGAGGCAGAAACGGCGCCAGTTGCACATCCGATTTGTAGGAAATCGTGGCGTCCGCCCGAAGAATCGGTGCGCCGCATAAAAGTATGGAGAGTGTGAATCGTCCAATGCTACCCATACTCGATGTCTACCTTAAATTGATGACCGGCACAAGGGTAGTCAGTTCTCGCTGGGTCTTCGATGCGTCATCGATCACAATTACCGGCAACGGCGCCTTGCGACGCTCCACCTTGAGTCCCAAGCGCTCGATCGCGCCGAACATGGAATCGCCAGGACCGCCTTCGAGCAGCCGCAACGCTTCCGGCGGCAGGATCACGCCGGCCGTGACAGCCCCGCGAATCATCATGGCGTGAAAGTCTTCCGGCGAGAACTCGACAGTGAAATCGTACAGCCCCTTCATATCGGTCATGTCGACGACCGGCCTGTCCACGAATCGTGCCAGCATGTCGGCAAAGCCGATCATCGGCAACTTGTGGGCCTGGATCCGATTATTCCCCATGCTGAAATAGGATCCCTTCCCCAGGCTCACCGTCGTCCCTTCGCGTCCGCCGCTGACGTTCACGTTAACCGGCAGCTTAGAGGGATCGATGTCGCCCTCTGCTGTGGCCGGCGACTCCTTGATCTTGACACCACCCTTCGCCACCAGCAGAGCATACACCGGAAACTCTTTCGTTTCATGGTGCAGCTTCACTTTGAACCGGTCGGCCAGCAGCGCCTGTAGCATCTCTGGAACCTGCTCGCGGCCCGCGCCGGCGGGCAACTTCGCCGCCAGGTCGAACCGCTCCGAGCCGATCCACGGCGGGCCCACTATTTGATACTCTTTGAGCCGGTAAGCCATCGTCAAATAGTCTTTCAGCGAGAACCAGGTGCCATGCACCTGCGCACCGTCGATTTGGAGATGGAGATTCACGCGTCCGCTCAACGGCGCCGAGGGCCGGATCGATGCTACCTCGAACTCTTTGGCCGGAGGCGCCTGGCAGAAAGCAACTACCGACATACCTAAGGCCGCGACTGCGGAACGCAACGTTCTCATATCGTCACATACGCGCATCGGCGGTCAAAAGATCCGCTACGGCGTGGCTTTCTTGCGCTGGCCGGCTATCGCAACTGGCAAGTCACCGATTAAGGCTTCTTCAGTGAATCGATTCCGCTGTCGCCGGTCCTGTAGCCGGCAACCCCATGATGCACTGTAAGAAGAAGCTTCTCCGTGGGTTCGTTCTCCTGTAGAGAACTTCGTCAAAAAACGGCACATCCGAATCGAATCCGGCAAAGGTCAGTACCTCTTGTGGATCTTTTGGGCTTGCAAATCAGTTCGGATTCCCTATACAATTGCCCCATCGTCGTCAGTTCGAAACAGAACATTTCGTAACCTTAACGAGGGGTTTTTATGCAGATCACGAGAAGTACGTTGTTGCTACTGTTTTTCTGTCTGAGCGTCGCGCTACACGCTCAGACCACCACCGGCTCAATATCAGGAACAGTGACTGATCCCAACGGCGCTTCGGTACCCGGCGCGCGGGTTGTAGCGACCGAAACCGCCACGGGACGAGTCTGGAGCGCCGTCAGTACCGACGCCGGCGTCTACGTCCTTCCGACCCTTCCCGTCGGCAAGTATACCATCACGGTGGAGCACACCGGCTTCAAGAAGCGCATTCAAACCGAGATCGAAGTGCGCGTCGCTCTGCGCGAGACCCTGGATATCCACCTCGAACTGGGCGAAGTGCAGCAGACTATCGAGGTCGCCGGCCAGGCGCCGCTGCTCGAAACCAGCGGACCGGAGCGCGGGCAGAATTTCAGCCAGGATTTCTTGGCCAATTTGCCCTTGTTCAATGGGTCGCTCAGTAATGCCGAGGGTTTCGTCGGATATATGCCCGGCGTCAACAATGGCGCCGAGACCAGCATTAACGGCTCGGGTGGGCGCGCGAAGGAGGTCGAGATCGACGGCGCCAGTCTGACCATTCCCGAGTCCGGCGGCGTGGTATTCAACTTCCCCGGTTTCGAAGCCTATCAGGAATTCAAGCTCATCACCTCGAGCTTCAACGCCGAATACGGACGCCTGGGCGGCGGCATCGAAACATTCGTTTCCAAATCCGGCACGAACCAGTATCACGCCGCGGCGTTCATCAACTTCAAGCGCGACGTTCTGGATGCAGCCGGCTGGAGCGTGAATCAGAACCGCTCCAACCCTCCGGGATTCCGCCCCAAGGAGCGTTTCAACGAAGAAGGCGGCGCGGCCGGCGGTCCCATCTGGATTCCGAAAGTCTATAACGGCCGCAACAAATCTTTCTTCTATTTCACCTACGCTAAAATCATTCAGCCCGCTTCCATCCTGCAAAACAGCGGCCTGACCTTGCCTACCACGCTCATGACGCAGGGCAACTTCACGCAGGTCGCACAGATTTACGACCCGGGAACGACCACCACTTCGGGCGGCGTCACCACGCGCGAGCCCTTCGCCGGCAACCTGATTCCGAAGAACCGGTTCAGCAAAGTGGCCAATAACATTCTGCCTTTCATCCCGGCACCCAATACGCCGGCCGTCACCGGCAACTTCAATTACACCGGCTCCAGCATCACCAACGATTACATCTGGACCCTGAAGTTCGATCATTCCATCACGGAAAGGCACCGGGTCGCCTTCTTCCTGACGCACGAGAACCAGGCGGTCACCACCGATCAGTATTTCCCCGGACCGCTCAGCAACGGTCTCATCCAGTATCAGCAGCCGGACAACTATCGCTGGAATTATACGTTCCTGATGAAGCCCACCATGCTTTTGAACGCGAACTTCGGCTTCACGCGGCAGCAGCAGCAGTGGGACAATCCGCTGCAGAACGGGTTCGCTTCGAAGATCGGCCTGCCCCAGACCGGTAAGGCCGACGCCACCCCGGTCATCGGTTTCGAAACCGACATGCCGTCACCCGGACTGCCCGCCGTCGGGCTACTCGCCTCGGCTGTTCTGCCTGCCAACAACACCACGTGGGGCATGGACCAGGGCAAGGTCGCGCAGGGCGGTCAGTGGAATTGGACCACTCATTTCAACGCCGCCGTCACCTGGACGCGTGGCAAGAATGAATTCAAATTTGGCGGCGACATCCGCCGCCTGCGCACCACCGGCAACGACTGGGCGGGCACCAACGGGTTTTACTATTTCAACCGCGCCCAGACCGCCAACCCTTCCGCGATCACCTCGACCGGCCATTCCTTCGCCAGCTTCCTGCTGGGCACCGTCGACGTGGGAGCCGCCACAGCCACGCCGGTCAACATCGGTCAAATCCGCTACGGCTATCATGGCGCGTTCTTCCAGGACACCTTGCGACTCACGCCGCGCCTCACGCTCGATCTCGGCGTACGTTATGAAGTCCCCATCGGCTGGCACGACGTGAACGGCAACTATTCCTCGCTCGATCTCAGCAAACCGAATCCGGGCGCCGGCGGACTGCCGGGCGCGCTGATCTTCGCCGGCATAGGCACCGGACGAACAGGACAGAAGCGGCTCTATCCGACCGACTTCTCCAACATCGGGCCGCGCACCGGCTTCGCTTATCGGCTGGGCGACAAGACCGTCCTGCGCGGTGGCTTCGCTATCTACTATCAGACTCTCGGTAACGGCGGCTGCGGCTGCACCGATGGTTTCGGCGGCAGCTTCTCACAGAGCTCCGACGGTCTGAACCCGGCGTTCAACTGGGACAACAACGGTGTGCAACCGCCGGCCGGTTTTAAGAATCCGCCATTCCTCGATCCCAGCTTCGATAATTTCAACGCCACCACGCGCATGGGCCCGAACTACGCCAGAGCTCCGCGCATCTACAACTGGAGCTTCACAATCCAGCGCGAAGTCCAGAAGTGGCTGTTCGAGGCCGGCTACGTGGGCAATCGCTCGCACGGCCTGAATGCCACAGTCGAATTGAATCAGCTCCCCACCAGCTACCTGCAACTCGGCACGCTGTTGGGCAAGAATATTCTGGATCCGGCGGTGGTGGCGGCGGGATACAAAGAGCCGTTCCCCGGCTTCGCCAAGGGCTGGGGCGGCGGCGCCTCGCTGGCGCAGGCGCTGCGACCGTTCCCGCAGTTCGGATCGATCTCCGATTACAACGCGGGCGTCGGTAGGCTGTGGTACGACTCGCTGCAGCTCAAGGCCGAGCGCCGCTTCGGAGGATGGCAGTTCATCGGCAGCTTCGTGTGGTCGAAGAATCTGGACCTGATGCATTACCGCCAGATCTTCAGCCAGGGCGCACAGGTGCAGGCACAGGATTCGTACAACATCCAGGCCTCCAAGTCGTATTCGCCGCTCGATCTGCCGCGCGTGCTGAATGTCATCAATACCTACCAGTTGCCGTTCGGAAAGAACAAGAGGTTCCTGAGCAACTCCAGCCGAGTGGTGAACGCGATCGTGGGCGGCTGGGTGCTTTCCGACATCCACCAGTACCGCAGCGGCGCCCTCATCGAAGTGCAGACTCCCGGCAATCCGCTGGGCTCGGGCCAGTTGTTCAGCCGCATCACCAACGCCAACATCACGGGCAAGCCGATCCGCACGGGCATCTCGCGCGGGGACCTGGATCCCAATAATCCGTCCACGTTGTGGTTCAACTCGGGCGCGAATTCTCCGTTCGTGGTGGCGCCGGCCTACAGTCTGGGCAACGCGGCGCTCTACTACGGCGCGTTCCGCAATCCGCCGGTGCTGATCGACAATATTTCGATCGTGAAGAACTTCGCGATCGCGGAATCGATCCGCTTCCAGTATCATGCGGACGCGTTCAATGCCTTCAATCGAACCGATTTCGGCGGCATCAACGGTACCGTCGGCAACGCCAACTTCGGGCGCCCGAGCGGTCCGCAGCTTGGGCCACGAGCCATCACCATGGGGCTCCGGCTGGAGTTTTAGTGTGCTGTCCGCGTTAGCCCTTGACCAAGGCGTGGGGCGGCCGATTCTGTCGGCGGACCGGCTTTTCAGCCGGTCCAGCTGCCTGACAGGCGGCTGCGGGCAGGATTGCCCGCCCCGCGATTTGGGAGACCAGGCGGGGTGATGGACCGACGTCGATTCCTGAGCGCGGCCGCTTCGGCATTCCCCGCTTTCCTGCCCGATTCGACGGCGCGCGCACAGGCCGCGGCCGCCGGCGCCTCGGGCCGTCCTGCTGATGTCATCGCACGCGACGAGGACTTCTGGTTCAACGTCCGCCACGCGTTCACGGTCGACCGCAACATCGTCAACCTGAACAACGGCGGCGTCTCGCCCTCGCCGAAGATCGTAATGGACACCGAGATCCGCTACCTGGAAGTGGAGAACATGCTCCCCACTTACTACATGTGGCGGATCCTCGATCCCGGTCTCGAAACCGTGCGCCGCCGTCTGGCGCAATGCTTTGGCTGCGACCCCGAGGAAATCGCGATTACACGTAACGCGTCGGAAGCGCTCGAGATAGTGCAACTCGGGCTGGATCTCAAGCCCGGCGACGAGGTGGTCTCGACCAATCAGGACTACCCGCGCATGATCGCCACGTGGCAGCAGCGCGCGCGGCGCGACGGCATCGTCTTTAAGCAAGTCACCTTTCAGGTGCCGCCGCCGAGTCTGGATTACCTGGCGCATCGCATCGAGGAAGCGATCACGCCGCGCACGAAGGTGATCCACATCTGTCACATCACATTCCGCACCGGCCAGATCTTCCCGGTGAAGCAGATCTGCCAGATGGGCCGCGAGCGCGGCATCGAGGTGATCGTCGACGGCGCGCACTCCTTCTGCCAGTGGCCCTTCCGGCAGGCCGATCTCGATTGCGATTACTTCGGCACGTCGCTCCATAAGTGGCTGCTGGCGCCGATCGGCACCGGCATGCTCTACGTGAAGAAGAGCAAGATCCCGCACATCTGGCCGATGATGGGCGCCGACGATGAACTGAAGACGGACATCCGCAAGTTCGAACAGATCGGCACACATCCGGCCTCGCAGCGCAACGCCATCACGGAGGCCCTGAATTTCCACGAAAGTATCGGCGCCGACCGCAAGGCGGAACGGTTCCGCTACCTGCGGCGGCGCTGGTCGAACCGTCTCAGGCAGTTGCCCGGCGCGAAGATTCTGAACAACGACGATCCGGAGCAATCCTGCGGGATCGGCTTTCTAACCGTGGACGGCATCGAAGCGGCCAAGCTGGTCGACTATCTCTGGTCGAAGCACCGCATCTGGACAACGGCGGTCGTCACACCCGGCGAATACCAGGGCCTCCGCATCACGCCGAATGTCTACACCACCCTGGAGGAGATCGACACCTTCGCCAACGTGATGGAAAAGGTAATCCGGGCAGGCCGCATCCCCGCATAAATCCTCTACCCGGTTATCGGACTTGAGGGCCTTAATAGGCGCTATAATCGAATCGAGGAACATTTCGATGAGCGGAATTTTCGCCGTGGTCCTGATAGCGACTGTCCTCGGCGTCAGCTTTGGCTTGGGGACGCGGTACGTATTCACTCACTGGAAGTGAGCGAGCTCCAAATTCTCCATGTACTTCTCTGCGTCTCCGCGCCGCTGCGGTCGAATCATCGTAGCTGGCTGGGACTGAATTCTTTCCAGAAGGGAGCTTTACTGTTCCAATCGATTGCCAGGCTCGTTGCCTGCATTCGCAGGGGCAGGGCTCCTCGGTCCGCATAAGTGGACATCAGATATTGCGGATTTCTGCGCGAGCAGAGCACCAGCCGGACCGCCGGCAGCACCTTCCCTGAGTGGCAGCTTTGCCGTTCCGTCAGAAGCGTCGGCCAGAGCAGAAAGCCAATCCAGGGTGCTGTTACGATAGAATTTATGCACCGCGCCTGGGTCCTCGCCGCTCTGCTTCTGCCCGGATTGCTCCATGCATCCAGCGGCGACGACCTGATCACGGCCGTGCGCACGGCGCTCGCCTACAACAATTTCGCTCTTGCCGAAAACGAGATCGCGGCCTATCGGACGCACTCGGGCATCACGCCGGCCGTGATCGAAGCGATATCCTGGGTCGGACGTGGCGCGCTGGGTGCGCACAATCTGCCGAAAGCGCAGTCCTGTGCGGAGGAGACGCGCAAGCTGATCCTGGATGCGATCAAAAATAAGCCCCTCGATAGCGACCGTCACCTGCCGCTCGCGTTAGGCAACGCCATTGAGATCCAGGCGGAGGTGATGGCCGCCGAAGGCCGGCGCAACGAGGCGCTCACTTTCCTCACGCACGAGCGCGAGACCTGGGGTAAGACGTCGCTGCGCGCGCGCATTCAAAAGAACATCAATCTCCTCAGCCTGGAAGGCAAGCCCGCGCCGCCACTCGACGTCTCGCACTGGCTCGGCCCCAAGCCGGCGGGTCTGGCCGCCTGGCGCGGACATCCCGTGCTGCTCTTCTTCTGGGCACACTGGTGTGCCGACTGCAAGAGCGAGGTCCCCGATATAGCCCGGATGATCGCCGAGTATCAGCCGCAGGGTCTGGTAATCGTGGGCCCGACACAGCGTTACGGCTATGTCGCGCAAGGGCAGGACGCCGACCCGGCGACGGAACTTCGCTACATCGACGCCGTCCGCCGGGAGTTGTACACGCCGCTGGCCTCAATGCCGGTTCCCGTGAGCGAAGAAAACTTCAGAGCCTGGGGCGCCAGTACGACGCCCACGCTAGTGCTGCTCGATCGCAAGGGAATCGTGCGCATGTACCATCCCGGCGTGATGCCGTACGCCGAACTGGCAGCCCAGGTACAAGCGGTCCTGAAGCGGCCCTAACGCTTAGTCGCAAGAATCTGCCACCGCCAGATAGAACTACTCGCTCACGGCTGGCCGCTCAGCATGCGACTCCGAGCCGCGACTGTGGATCCGAGCGCGACCGCAAGCGAGCGGTGTGCACGCACTCCTGCAAGTAAGATGTTAAACAGTGCTCAGGCAGTCTTTTCCTGGATCGTAAACTTGGCGGGTTTCGGCCGAATCCGGTCGTAATCTTCGAGTGTGCGAATGAGATTGTTCACCGTGTAAAGACGATGATAAAGGTACTCCAACTCTTTCGCGAACGGATTTTCTGAAGGCGAGCTCCCCGTCGATCTCTTCGAAGCCATGGTACATGTGTACCAGAACGGCAGTATCTCCACAATTCCCCCCTTTAGGGGGATAACTTTGATTAACTAACTGATTAACGCGGCGATCCGATCCTCGTCGTTTTCTACCACAACTGGTTGATTTCCAAAGGTCGACTGGAGGCGGCTGCCGTCGGGAGCGTCGAGAGAGCCGGTATGATAACGGTAAATATAGTCAGGATCCTTTAAGACGTTACCAGTCAGTACGGCTACGACGTCTGCATCTCTTTCGACTTTTCCCTCAGCCGTCAGTTTGCGCAACCCGGCCAGGGTAGCGGCCGACGCGGGCTCGCAACCGATTCCGCACATTCCGATAACTGCTTTGGCATTAGCGATTTCCTGCTCCGTCACCTTGTCCACGCAGCCGCCGGAACTGACCACCTCGTGCAGAGCCTTCGGCCAGGACACCGGATCGCCTATCTTAATGGCGGTAGCTAACGTTTCCGGATGGATTACAGGATTCAGGGTAGCGCCCGGGGAACGTTGCATCAAATCGAAAAACGGCGCAGACCCGGCTGCCTGAATCACCGCGAGGCGCGGCATCTTCCGGATCAACCCGAGCGAGTGCAGTTCGCGCAGTGCCTTGCCGAACGCCGACGTGTTTCCGAGATTTCCGCCGGGGAGCACGATCCAGTCGGGCGCATCCCAGTCGCGCTGATCCATCATCTCGACGATGATCGACTTCTGCCCCTCGATGCGGAATGGATTGATGGAGTTCAGCAGGTAGATGCCGAGCCGCTCCGCCAGCCGGCGGACAAGGGCCAGGATCTGGTCGAAGTTGGCCTCGACCTGGAACGTGCGGGCTCCGTATTCGAGCGCCTGCGCCAGCTTGCCATAGGAGATGTTGCCGTGCGGGATGAAGATGATGGGCTGCAGTCCGGCGGCGCTGGCGTAGGCCGCCATGGAGGCGGAAGTATTACCGGTCGACACGCAAGCGACGCGCTTCATGCCCAGGCGGACGGCCTGGGCCGTCCCGCAGGTCATACCGTTATCCTTGAACGACCCGGTGGGGTTGAATCCCTGGTGCTTGAACACGAGGCGATCGAGCCCTGCGTATTCGGCGGCTCGCGGGGCCGGAAGCAGCGGCGTGTTGCCTTCCCGCAGCGTCACGACGGCGCTGTAGTCGTCCAGAAACGGGATCATCTCGCGATATCGCCAGACGCCGCTCTGATCGAGCGGCACATTGCACATGCGCCGTTCGCGCCACGTTCGCTTCAGGGCGGCGGCATCGAGATGGTCGAAGGAATAGGAGGCTTCGAGCAATCCGCCGCAGCGCGGGCAATTGTAGATGACTTCGGTAATGGGAAAGCGCGCGCGGCAGCGCTCCTCGAAGCAGACAAGTTCGGCTGGCATGAAATTCTATTGTAGCGGCCAATGAACGCCGGGCTTTGGAGATCAGAACAGAAACTTCACCGCGAATTGCATCGTCCTCGGCCCGCCTCTTCCCTGCCCCTGCACGCCGCTGATGATGCCCGCGTCCGTCTCGTTGAAATTCCGGTTGGGCAACTGGAAGTTCGGATGATTAAAAATGTTGAACACCTCCCACCGCGCCTGGATGCTGCGCCGCTCCGCCATGCGGAAATTTTTGAACAGCGTCGTGTTCGTGTAGAACAGCCCCGGCCCGTCGAGGATGTTCCGTCCCGAATTGCCCGGCGCGAACGGGGTGAATCCGTATTTGTCAGGCGCGCAATTCGTCCGGCTGGCGCAACTCGCCGTCTGCACGAATGAATGCGGATCAAACCAGGGATAATCCAGCCCACGAGTGCCATTGCCAGTCGGATCGTTCCCCTTATCCAAACGGTTCGGCCGGTTCGATTCTCCGATCGCGGTGTTCGCCGACGAGTCCTCTACCGTGAACGGCTGGCCGGTGGCCGCCGTCATCGTGCCGGACAGTTGCCAATTCCCGAGGGCGCCCCGCACGAACTTGCTGCTGTTGGCCAGCAGTTTTTTGCCGCGGCCTACCGGCAGCGGATAAGAGAAGACCGCGAGAAATACGTGGCCGCGATCGAAGTCCGACCGCGCCCGCTCCAGCCGCAGGTTTCTCGAGTCGATCGCCAAGGCATAACCTCCATCCGACGCGCCGGTGAGCTGCGACGCGTCGTCGATCGACTTACTGTAGGTATAGCCCAGCCGATAGAAGAAGCCGCCGCTCGAGCGTCTGCGGAAAATGATCTGGCCGGCGCTGTAGATAGAGTTCGAGCCGAACTCCCAGTAGTTGATCGTCCCCAGGGGCGGATAGGGCACCGGGAATGTGCCCGTCGTCTGATAATTCTGGACCGTCCGGAACGGCATGTTCACATCGTATCTCCGGCCGAGATGCGTTCCCTTCGACCCGTTATACGACACCTCGACCACATTGCCGTAGCCGACCTCCTGCTCCATCGTGAAATTATAGTTCTGCATGTATGCCGTCGGAGCGTGCGTCTGGAAACCGACGGACGTGTTCGTGCCTGCCAGCACGGCCGTGGAGAGCGGCCACGGATCGTTCAACGGCCGGCTGTCCAGATTCGCCGCTACCCGGCTCCAACTGTAGTTGGTCGAGAAGGGGAACGACGTTCCCAGCCCGAGGCGGATATCGTTCAGCACGGTGGTGGAGTAGAACCATCCGTAGCCGCCGCGCAGCACTGTTTTCTGGCGGAGGTGCCATGCGTATCCGAAGCGCGGCGCGAAATTCTTGTAGTTCGTGTAGACCAGCGTATTCGGCATGTCGTAGTCTTTCGCCAGGCCCACCACCCCCGTCAAACCGGCGTTGTAGACCAACTGGCTCAGGTTGGGAATATTCCTGTCGCTGGCGACGACGATCTTATTCAGCGCGGGGACGAAGTTCATGACGCGGTCGTACTTGTCGTGCGGCGGCGAATCGACCTCATAACGCACGCCGAGATTCAACGTAAGACGCGAACTCACGCGGAAATCGTCATTCACATAGCCGCCCCAATTGAACCAGCGCAGATAGTTACGCGTGGTCTGCGCGGTGATCGAGGAGCTGTCCACCATGCCGAGCAGAAGATCGGCCACGCCGTCGCCGTTGGTCGTAGTGCCGTTGCCGCTCCAGTTGCCGTTCTCCGTCATGGTGCCGCGGGAGTTGTTGTTGAAGGGTTGATTGAACTGATTGCTGGCGACGTCGCCGCCGAACTTCAGCACGTGCTTGCCCTTGATCCAGGTGAGGTCGTCGGCCGCCTGGTAATCGGTCACAAAGAACTGCACCGGTTCATTGGCGGCGAAGCCCACCGACGCGTAATTAGTGATGTTGATGAGCGGAAATCCCGCCAGCACCGGATCGGTCGTCGAGTCGGCCATGCCCAGTTGCGCCGCGGTCGGCTGGCCCAATTTGGTCAGGATATGCTCCTGCTCGTTAGTCCGGCTGAAGCCCACGCGTGCCTCGCTGATCAGAGTCGGTGAGAACATGTGCATGTAAGTGATGCCGCCCAGGCTACGATTGTCCTGGATAAAATTCGGGAACTCACCCAGGTTGCTTCCGGCCCACGCCGCGTTGCTGGGCGCCCCAGCGATAGGAGTATCGGACCGAAATGCTGTCGCGGTCCGAGAACCGATGATCGCCCTTCAGCAGAATGCTGTCCCAACTGGCCACGGCAGTCGTAGTCGCCTGGTAGTTTAGCCCAGGGGCCACATAATTGGGCAGTGGATACCACTTCAGCACGTTGTTAGCGATCGGATCGATGAGACTTTTCGGAATCACATCGCCCGGAAACGGGTTGTAGTTGTTGTACGGATTCAGAATGGCAATTGGCTTTCCGGTGATTTGCGAGAAATCCTCCTTGAAGTTTCCGGCGCGCTCGAGCGTGGTGGGCACGTTATTGAGGCGCGTCTCGCCATCCGTATTCCGATAACTCTCCCAACTCACCAGAAAGAAGGTCTTGTCACGGCCGTTGTACAGTTTGGGGATGAGCACCGGTCCCGATGCCGTCGCGCCGAACTGATTGCGGTGCAGGGCCAGCCGGTACGGATCGAAAAAGCCGCGGCCGTCGAAGACATCGTTGCGCATGTACTCGAATACGGTGCCATGCAACTGGTTGGTCCCGGTCTTCAGCGTCATGTTCATGATGCCGCCGGCGACGTTGCCGTACTTCGCGGAGAAGCCGCTCGTCTCCATCCGGAACTCCTCCAGCGCGTCGATGTTGGGACGCAACTGGGCCGCCGCGCCGCGGGCGTTGCGATCGTCGAAGCCGTCGAGGCGAAAACCTGTGTTATCGGCGCGCGCGCCGTTGACGGACATCGCACCGGTGCCGCCCTGCGCTCCCGGCACCACACCCGGCACAAGGAAGGCAATGTCGGTAAAATCGCGCCCGTCCAGCGGCATATCCTGGATCTCCTGCTGCACGATCACCGCGCCCTTGATCTGTCCGTTCTCGGTGTTGAGCGGCGCCACCTCCGCCACCACGCTGACCGTCTCGGACGCCGAACCTACCTTCATCTGGACGTCGTTACGCAACTGCTGTCCGGTTTCCAGCACGATGCTGGATTCGCGATAGGTCTCGAATCCCGGCTTCGCCACCGTCAGTTCGTACGATCCCGGTGCAAGTTCGGTGATGGTAAAGAACCCGTCCTGATTCGTGAGATTGCTGCGAGCGATGTTCGTATTCGTATTGCGAATGGTGACGTTAGCGCCTACCAGGACTGCTTTCGTGGAATCCATTACCACGCCCGTAACCGATGCCAATTCCTGCCCTGACAGAACGGAGGAGACGAAAAGTGCCAGGCATGCCGCTTTCGTGAGGATGTGCATAGTGAGTTATCTCCAGTTCGCGCTGAACGTGATCGTGCCACCCGAATTCAACATCAGGTTCTGGGTCGCCGGCGTGGTAAAGCCGGTCACTGCGTTGTACACGACGCTGTAAAAACCGGGGTCCGCCGTAATCGAATACGAGGGGCCCGCCTTGACAGGATTCTTCTTGCAGGGAGATGCGTCCGCGGCTGTACACGGTCCATAGACGGTGAAGGTCGCGCCGGCCATATCCTCGATAAACCCGGAATGCGTCGTGTAGGTGACTACGTTCAACGAACCGGGCCGCGCGACATCCCACACCCAGGTGTTCGAGTTCGGGTTAACTGTTCCATTGCCTGTGCCGGTCATGAAATTCCCGCCGAACAGCACCAACTGGCCCGAGCCGTTGGGACCGCTGATCCCGTGGTCCGGGTCGAACTGCATCGCCATCGCCGCGAGTCCGGCCGGACCGGTCGACGGAACCATCTCCGTCCAGCTCGATCCATCCCAGCGCCACACGTCGTTGAAGAATTCCGCCGTCGTGCCCGGGGCCTGCTGCGCCTTCTCGTCGCCAAAGGCCATGCCGCCGGTGAGCCAGACGTACTGGCCGTCGAACGCCATGCTGGCCCACGATCGCGCCGCCGGGCTGCCCGCCGCGCCGTTCGGAACGGCGTTGGTCCAGCTGAAGTTGTTGCCGTCCCACTTGCCGATCCACGTGTCGTTGTAATCTACGCCGAGGTTCGTAATATTCGTAGTGGTCTGATTGGTCGTGGTAGTGCCCCCGAACAGCACGACCTGTCCGCGCAGCGAATCGTACACCATCACGGTGCCCCCGCGCGCCGAGGGGCCTGTGCCACTTTGCGCCGTAAACGTGTTCGCGGCCGAATCCCACACGTAGGTGCCGCCAAACAGCGTCGGGATGGTATCGGCCCCGCCGAACAGAACCGTTACGGGCTTGCCGGGTCCCGGGACATAAGCCAGGCCGTAGCCTCCGCGGGCGCCGGGTCTCACGCCGGGCAGAGTGCCGCTCCACTTTCGCGCGGGCGGTTCCCAGGCGTAAACATAATTCGTGGTGATGAAGCCGGCGTTGCCCGTGCCCGTAAGGCCGGACCACGTCAGAATCCGGTCCTTGGCGGGATCATACACAGTCGGCGCGAGCGCTCGTCCGACTGGATTGATCGGAGCGCCCGGACCGGTCCGCAGCAGCCATGTCGACCCGTCCCACGCCCAGAAATCCGTGTAGCGCGTGTTGCCGAGACCGTTGCATCCGGTGGTCATGTACACGGTGTGCCCGTTCGTGTCGTATGACATGGAGGCGCCGAAACGCAGGTTCGGAGTCAGGGGGGTCCAGTTCACGCTCACGCCATCCCACGCCCAGACGTCGTTCAAGTTTCCGCCTCCCGCGCCGCCGGTGACCATGATCCTGTTCAGAATCGGATCCCACCACATGATGTGCTGATTGCGGCCGGTAGGGCTCACCTTGAGACCCTGGAAAGTCCAGGCCAGCGCCGACGTGTCCCAAGCCCACGTTTCGGCGTTGTTGACGCTGCCGCCGAACAGCACGACGACCTTGTGCACCGGGTCCCAGGTCATGGCGACGTTGGCGCGCGCGACGGGAGCGAAATCGGCCGAAGGCGTCAGTCCGAGCGGATTCGACCAGCTATAATTCACGCCGTCGGAAGTGGTCAGGATCCACGTGTCGTTCGCCGTGGCCGGTGTGCCGTGGTTGCCGCCGTAAACCACCAGCGCCTGATTGACAGGATCGTACGCCATCGCGAAGTTGTACCGGCCCGGCGGCTCGCCATTTGAGGTGTCGGGCGAAAGCTCTGACCAGTTATTGCCATTCCAGACCCAGACGTCGTGGTAGATAAGATCGGTGGCGGCGCCGGTATGTCCGCCAAACAGGATGACCTGGTTATGGGCCGAATCCCAGACTAGCCCGGCTCCGTATCGGGCAGGCGGCTTTTTGTCGGGATTAAGCAACGTCCAGTCGGAGCCGTTCCAGAGCCAGGTATCGTTCTGCGCGCCTCCGCCATTTCCGCCGAACAGCAGCACACCGTTCAGATTTCCGTCCCAGGCCATCGGAATGGCGGAGCGGTTCGGAGGATTATGCGCCGGGTACTGTCGCGTCCAGTTCGTGCTGCCGCTGTTCCAGGTCCAAGT